>Ga0315309_1000055_pt1 | contig 63231 bp, 67 predicted proteins | sample TDP4_MG_FD_203080 | JGI IMG/M metagenome (GOLD analysis project Ga0315309, IMG submission 203080) | Freshwater sediment microbial communities from Lake Towuti, South Sulawesi, Indonesia - TDP4 | ecosystem: Environmental > Aquatic > Freshwater > Lake > Sediment | place: Indonesia: South Sulawesi... | reverse complement strand
GTTGTTGCGGGCGGTGCTGCCCTTGGATCAATTGTCGCACGAAGAGGCCACCCACTTGGTGGTTAAACATCTGGTCAATCGCTCTCGTTCGACTCGTAGTCTTTGAAGGCACAGTCCAGAAGTCGGGGCAGAAGTCGGGCTCCTACCTGAATGCTAACTGTGTTGCTTTAGAACAAATGTGCAATCTAACAATGTCAAGATAAGGTCCACTTCTGGATGAGGCTCGCCAAGCCAGTGCCTCATCGTTGGCAGCGCGTAGACTTCCTCGTAGAAGACCAGATGGAACAACAGGCGATAAGCAGACCAGTCGCCGAAGTATGTCTTGAACCCTTTGTCTGAATGGGGATGTCTGCCATGAGGCGGCACTTCCAGTATTCGCTCCTGCGGTATCTTGAGTATCGCCCACTCAATAATTCTTGCTGTCTCCTCGAGCCTTTCTCTCAGCAGTTCCTTGGAACCCATTATTGCACTCCTCTCACTGGCGATGGCACAAATCAGCAGACGTCAGTAACTCTGTAGCTGGGTCTCCAAATCCCTCACAAGCCTGTGCCGCATAACTTGTTATTATCCTGACTTTTCCCCCATAAAACCCCAAATGGTGGGGTTATGCGAGCGTTTTGCCATATAAAACCCCTCCGTGGTGTTTTATACGAACTTTTTCTTGCATATCCCCCCTTTCCCGGTTTTCTACGGCGTTCTGGCCACATAAAACACTTGACATCGCAGGACAAATCGGATATAATTGTGCTAGAACACCTGTTCTTATCCCTCGACCATCACGATGCTAAACCTGTCGTCAATATAAGTATACACCTATAGCCCCATTTGTGCAACTGTCAAAGGAGCTTGAAGTGGATCACCAGCCTAAAAACTACTGGATCAGGTACGTGCTGACCAGGGAGGAGGCCAAGGCTGTCATCACGGCCTTGTCCGACACGAACCAACTCATCGCCAGGTTGCTCTACGGTTCAGGGCTTCGACTGATCGAGTGCTTGCGGCTGCATGTCAAGGCCTGTCCTGAGCGCAGCGAAGGAACGTGATTTTGCCTACTGTCAGACCTGTGCTGAGCCTGTCGAAGCATCACCGTGCGCGATAGCAAAGGCGAGGTGGACCGCGTGACGATGCTCCCGGAGAGCCTCGTTGAACCGCTCCGGCAACACCTGCAGCGGGGCAGGATGATTCACCTGCGCGACCTGGATAGCGGCTATGGCGCGGTCTATCTCCCCTACGCCCTCGAAACGACGATGATCTACACCCACGTCCTCAATCGAGGTCCCATGGCTGTTCGCAGCCCAATGGATTAGGAGGTGACTGGAGATTCAAGATGCAAGGCTGAAACATAGCAAACCGGGCTCCCACCCCGATTTCCGGCGGCCTGGGAGACTTCGGCGAGCCCCTCTGCCGGTGTTATAGTAATCACCAGAGACAGACGTTGTTGCCAGTGGGGGACATTTGTGTTATACTTAAAAAAGGAGTGTGGCCGCTATGAAGACTGTTACTACCTTGTCCCGGGATGAAGCGCGCCATCTGGCCGACCGCTGCGCCCAGTTGCTGCGCGAGCAATTCGGCGTCCGCCGCGTGGTACTTTTTGGCTCGGCTGCGGGGGACGCACCCTGGCACAGCCGCTCTGACCTGGACCTGGCTGTGGAAGGATTGCGCCCGGAGGATCACTGGCAAGCCCTCAGCGCCTGCTACGCGCTGTTGCCTCCCGGCCTGGAGTTGGACCTGATCCCGCTGGAATCGGCCTGGCCTGAGCTGCGCGCCTACATCGAGGGGGAGGTGCAAATGCCCGTAGAATCGCTGGAAGCCCTGACGTTTGAGATTGAGAACGAGCTTCGCAATCTGGAGCGAATAGTTGAACGGTTAGCCGGGTTTCTGAAACGCGCGCCCCCCGAGCCGGACGAAGTAGAAGTGCAAGGGGGAGCGAAGTATCTCCACGACTTCTACAACGGGGCTGAACGCATCTTTGAGCGAATCGCCGTGCGTGTGGACGGTGACCTGCCGGCAGGATCCGATTGGCACACGCTGCTGCTCCAGCGCATGGGCCAGCCCTTTGGCTCGCGGCGGCCAGCCGTTATAGATCGTGCCCTGGAAAACGAACTGGCCAACTACCTGCGCTTTCGCCACCTCTTCCGCCACACCTATGGCTACGACCTGGAGTGGAAACATGTCCGTGAACTCGGCCAGGCGCTGCCCGGTGTGCTGGAAACCATGAAGACCCAACTGGCCGCCTTTTTGTCAACGTTGGTGGCACAGCGTCAGATGCCTTCATAGGAGAATGGCTAGTACTGAGTAAGTTCTCCGACCATAGCGCATGCTCTCCGTGAGAGGCTCGTTCATGGTCAGAAGATTTCTGAACGAAGTACTCTACTTGGCACCTTCAGGGTTTCCCGTGTTGCATTGCGCACATTGCATCGCAACCTCCTGATCACTCCAACCACTTTCTGAACCAGACCAGGAAATCGCCAGGCGTCCCGATGCGCAACCCCGACTTCCGGGCCACTTCAGGATCATCAAGAAAATGTTTTCGGTTAAGGGTTACGAGATAATCCACCTCGAGAGACATAGCTGCAGCCAGAATGGGAGTATCCTTGGGCTGGATAATCTCCTTGGCGGCTGCGACCTCTGCCGCCGAGGGCATGACTGCCCTCTCCAAGGGACAGGCGGCGAGGAAACGCCGGTACTCAGGGAGTGCCCTGGGGAGTTTATCCTGCAAATTGCGCTCAGCCTCAACGAGCACCTCCTCCGCAATGACCAGGGTGATGAGTTCTCCCTCAGCGAGGGCCAGGATCACATGGCTGGCCCCTGTGGGCGAGGCAAGGCCAGCGATGAGGGCGCTGGTGTCCAGGAAGACTCTAGGTTTCAATGCCGTACTTCTCCCTGACGTAGATCTCCCGCTGTTTCTCCAGCCCCTCCAAGAGGTCTTCCAGGGTTACCCCCTCCTCCTGCATGATCGCTTCTATGGCCTCGGCGATCTCCGAGACAACAAGCTTCTTGCGGATGGCGATTAGAGCATCCCCCAGCCGCACCAGAGAGAAAACGTCGCCATCCTTGATCCCCATCTCGCGGCGGATATTTGCAGGGATAGTGAACTGGCCACGTTCCCGCACCTGCACTACCGCTGGCCCACCAATTGCTACAGATGTTGTCTGCATGTTCTTTTACTCCAATGTCAGAATTTCTGAGATCATTATACACCTGGCGAGAACACTTGTCAAGGATACGACTTCCATCTTGCCCCGCGCAGCCAGCAGCCGCTCGGCGAATTCCCTGGGCACCAGGCCTTGCAGTCGGTCCGCCATGTGGTCGGGCGCGGCGGGCGGGGACCTGTCCTGAGCTAAGTCGAAGGGAGCACCGACCGGGTTGCCACACCTGTCGCAGAACCGCATACCAGCGAGCAACTCCGTCCCGCACTGGGCACAGACTAGGACCAGACTCGCACCACAGCTCGCACAGAACTTGGCACCTTCACGGTTTTCCGTGTTGCATCTTGAACACTCCATCTCAGCCTCCCAAGTTTCCAGAGCTTGTTTCCTTCCTTAACCAGACGGTGTTGTGATGAGCCCCAGCAAAATGGTAAACTCCCTGGCCGTCATCACGCGAATCCCCCGATACGTTTTCAGATTCAACAGATGCGCATCGCCCGAAACCACGTAATCCGCCCCGACCTCCACCGCGCAGGCCAGGATCACATTGTCGTTGGGGTCGTCAGCCACTACGCTGACCTTGACGTCGCCGGCAACGACGGTGGCAGCGGCCCTCAGCCTATCTACTAACTCGTCAACCTGCGCGTCCGTCCAGCCATGCAGTTTGCGCAGGCGCGGATAGCGCAGCACCTTGGCCAATTCGGCCAGCATGGCGGGCGATAGCACCATCTCGAACTTGCCATCACGCCAGGCTTGGACAATCTGATCGGGCAGGCCGCTGGATTTGATGACTGTACGGATCAACTCGTCGGTGTCGAGAACGACCTTGATCATTGCCGGACACGCACCGCGCGGATAGCCTCGGCAATGGCTGAGTCTATTTCAGCCTCGGGCACGTCCCGGGTCCGCTCCTTGACCTCATCAATCATAGCGAACAACCGCGCTCGTCTCTCCTCACGTTCCTGCCGAAGGCGTTGATATGCTTCGTAGCTGATGATAGCCACGCGGGGCTGGCCATAACTCTCCACGATCACTGCATCGTCAGCATTGAGCCGGGCCCAATCCAGAATCTCCCTTGTCTTGTTTTTTAACTCTGTTGAAGTCACCATTCTAAGCATCTTTCTCCCTCCTGAAGGGGGATAGACAAAATAATCAAGTTGTCTAAATTATATATCAACATTCTTCTTGTTGCAAGTGCCTGTGATTGACAGGAACGTGTAAACGTTGTAAAATGGCACAAGCTACAGAAATCAGGGGGACCTTTCTGCCATGCCTAAACGATGCCCCAAATGCGACCGTCTCATACCCGTCCAGGCCAAAACCTGCCCTAACTGTGGCTTGCCTCTGGAACCGCGAGACCTCTCTTTCGAGGAGATGTTCGGGCCGCCGAAACTGCTCCAGGGACGCTACGTCGTCCAGCGCCGCCTCAATCAGGGCCGGGTCGGTTCCGTCTACCAGGCTGTGGACAGACAGGAGGGTGACCGCCTCTGCGCTGTCAAGGAGCTCACCCCCGTCGCCCTTTTGGACCCGCGCGACTGCCAGGAAGCGGAACGGCGCTCCCTCGAAGAGGCGGCTGTCTGGATGAATCTGGCCCATCCCAACCTGGTCCGTGTGACCGATGCCTTCTCCCAGGCCAGACGGGTCTATCTGGTGATGGAGCTGGTGGAGGGAACGTCCCTGCGAGCACTCTTGGAGGACCAATGGAAGGTCTTTTCCGAGGAAACGGTTCTGCACTGGGCAGGGCAAATCTGTGATGCCCTGGACTATCTCCACCGGCAGGACCCTCCCATCGTCTTCGGCGACCTGACTCCCAGCCACGTTCTGGTGGATTCGGGCGGCCGGGTCAAACTGGTGGATTTCGGGTTGACGCAGTTGTTCATGCCAGCGCGCCCAGGCCCCCGCAGTTACGCCGCGCCGGAGCAGCGGCGCCAGGGCCAGGTCAGCCCCCGCTCCGACATCTACGCTCTGGGCACTATCCTCTACCAGTTGCTCACCCGTCACGACCCCGCAGATCACCCGCTGCCGCCGCTGCGAAAGCTGGCCCCCGACCTCTCCAAACCTGCCGAGCGGGCCATCATCCGCGCCCGCAAAAAAGACCCGGCCCAGCGCTTTCCATCGGCGGCGGAGATGCGGCAGGCTCTGCTGGGCGAGCGCCCCGCCCCTCTTCCTGAGGTAGAGCCCTTTGTCTTAATGGAAGGGGTTCAGGCTCGGACGGTGAACGAGTTGGCCCGGGCCTGCGCTGCCCACTGGGATGATGGCCTGATGGCCCTGGCCGAGGGCCGCATCACAAACTGGCTGCGGGACAGTGCAGAGAAGCTGCGCGCCGCCGGGCAGAGCCACGCGGCCTTGGAGATGGACGCTGCCGCCGTGCGCACCGAGTCGGCCCGGGAGCAAATGATCAGCGGCGATTCTCTCACGAGGGAGGGCGAGATCGCTCGCCAGGCCGCCTTTGCTGCCTGGCTGGAGGAGATGGGAGCCATTGACATCCAGCCCAGCCTGGAGGTAAAGCCCAGCTATCTCCCCTTTGGCACCATTGAGGCCAACATGAAGGCGCGGACCACGCTGCGCCTGCGCAACAAGGGCCAGGGCTACCTGACCGGCCGGGTGGAGAGTCGCGTCCCCTGGTTGACGGCCCGGCCCCACACCTTCGGCTGTCGGGCGGGGGCCGTGGCCGAGGTGACCGTCGAGGCACGGGGTCGGCGGCTGCCTCCGGGAACCACTTCTTCGCCTCAGGTCCTGCTCATCGAGAGCAACGGTGGCCGCGCCTGGGTGGGTGCCTCAGCCACGGCGGCGGCCCCCATCCTGGCCGTCGAACCGGATAGACTGGATTTCGGCCCGGTCCCCAGGGGCGCGACCCGGGTGGCCCGCCTGACCGTGACCAACCAGGGCGGCGGCCGGTTGTCGGGCATGGTGGCCAGCCAGGTGCCCTGGCTACGGGTGCGTAACCCCGAGTTCGACTGCCCGTCTGGAGCTTCGGCCCAGATCGCTGTTGAATTGCTCGGCCCCCGCGTGCCCCCAAGGGCCACCGCTCAAAGCAGAGCCCTTCGTCAGGCTCAGGACAGGGCCCTTCGTCAGGCCAGTGTGGTGAGCCTGTCGAACCATCAGGACAGAGCCCTGGCCGTGGACAGCGACAGCGGCCAAGCCAGGGTGGGTGTGGCCTGGACCTGGGCTGAACCCAGCCTGGAACTGGATGTGACCTCTTTGGATTTTGGAGCCGTCGAACGGGGGGCCAGGCTCGAGCAGACACTGCACATTGTCAATAGGGGCAGCGCTGTGTTAGAGGGAAGGGTCACCAGTCAGGTGGATTGGCTGACTGTTCAGCCGCAGGCCCTTCGTTGCCCGCCGGGTGAGTCGTTCACCCTCAACGTGATCGGCAACACCGCGCGCCTTCCAGGCGGTGATACTCACGAGGAATCGGCCCTGACGGTGGAGACCAACGCCGGGAGAGAGGTTCTATCGGCGTCGGTGGAGGTGCTGGCCGCCCAACTGGTGATCGAGCCCTCGTCCCTCGACTTTGGAGCTGTCTTGGCCGAAGAGCAGGTCGAGCTGAGCCTGACCGTGGGCAACCGGGGCTCGCTGCTCTGGCAGGGGCAAATCGTGGCGGCCATTCCCTGGCTCTCAGTTGAGCCGGACGAGCTGGTCTGCCCGCCTGGCCACTTTATCCCTGTAAGCGTGATCCTCGATGCATCTCTGTTCGCTGATGGCGGAGAGTGGCTGGAAAAAGAGGCCATCCTGATCCGGGGCGATGGGGAGGAGCGGGCCGTGGCCGCGCACGTGGCCGTATTGCTCCCCCGGCTGTCCGTGGAGCCCCACAGTCTGAACTTTGGCCTCATTGGCCGGGAGGAGGTGGCCACGCTGAGCCTGACCATCGCTAACGCCGGCACCGGAGAACTCCACTGGGAAGTGGACAACCGTGGAACGTGGTTGGAAATCGTGCCCACGAGCGGAGTATGCCATCCTGGCCAGGAATTCACCGTCACAGCCAAAGCCTACGCGCTGGCGGTGGGAGGCGAGACAGACCGGGCCTGGCTGACCGTCCGCAGCAATGGGGGTCAGGCCGAGATCTTTGCCAGTGTGTCGGTATCCTCGCCGGTTCTGGTAATGGACGCACTGGAACTGGACCTGGGCACCAGCGAGAATTATGCTCCCATAGCCCAATGGTTGGGCATCTCTAACCGGGGAGTGGGCACCTTGCGCGGCATCGTTACCCCGCAGGTGCCCTGGCTGGCCGTTGACCCCCCAGCTTTCGAGTGCCCCACCGGCGCCTCGCTTCAAGTCCAGGTGCAGGCGACGCCCGAGGGGTTGCGTGCGGGGGCGAACGACGTGGCCGGGGCACTGCTGGTAGAGAGCAACGGCGGGAACGAGGAAATCGGGGTGCAACTGGATGTGGTCCTGGTACCCCACCTGGTCGTCCGCCCCGAGTCTTTGACCTTCAAGAGCGACGGGCCGTCTGAGTTAGAGTTGATTCTGGAGAACGAGGGCTATGGCACAGAGCGCGTGCAGGTAGTTCCGGAGGCGTCGTGGCTGAAGGTAGATCGGGGGAAATGCACCGTCAAGGGTGGTCGAACTGTCCGTCTGAAGGTGCGGGCCAGCGGGTCAGAGGCAGGCTCCGAGAGTGTTATCGAGGTCAGGACAGACGAACGCACCTGGCGACTGCCGGTGCGGTACGAGTAGCTATAAGAAAATCAAGGCTGTTCCAGGCCATGCCGCTCCAGCAGTTCAACGTCCGCCAGAAGGCGATGGGTGGGGCCATCGGCCACGATGCGTCCCTCGTCCAGGATCACCGTGCGGGGGCAGAGGTCGCGTACCAGACGCATGTCGTGGCTGGCCACCAGCATGGTCTGAGGCAGCTCACGTAGCAATTGAATCAGGCTCCGGCGGGAACGTGGGTCGAGCTCACTGGTTGGCTCGTCCAGCACCAATATGGCCGGATCCATAGAAAGCACGGTGGCGATGGCAATGCGCTTGCGCTCCCCCAGGCTCAAATGGTGGGGCATCCGATCCTCGAAACCTTCCATGCCTACCTGGGCCAAAGCCCAGCGCACCCGCCGCCGCACTTCCCCTTCTGGCAGCCCTATGTGCAACGGCCCAAAGGCCACGTCCTCAAAAGCGGTGGGGGAAAAGAGTTGGTCGTCAGGGTCCTGAAAAACCAACCCCACCTTGGCCCGGATAGCGCCCAGATGAGGGTCCGTTACCTCCATGCCCATCACCCGCACCATCCCGTCGCCGTTTAAGATGCCGTTGAGGTGCTGGAAGAGCGTTGATTTGCCTGCCCCATTGGGGCCAGTGATGGCTACCTTCTCCCCTTCTCGCACCGTCAGGCTCACTCCCTTCAACGCCTGCTGTCCATCGGGATAGGCGTACATCAGATTGTCAATCTCGATGACGACGGGAACCATTTCTTCTTCTCTATGACGGGTTGTGTTCATCAGTTCTCACCAGTAAATATGGGCCATCACTTCTACGGCCACCAGCAAAGTCAGAAAAGCGGTCAATGTGATGACATCCTTTTGCTGCAGCGAGGTGTCCTTCAGAGTATGGATCTCGCCTGTGAAGCCTCGGGAGAGCATGGCCGCGTAGATGCGTTCGCTGCGCTCGTAACTGCGCAGGAACAGGGTGCCGATCATCCCGCCCAGAACTTTGGCTCGCCACAAGAGGGTTCCTCCACCTCGGCCATCGGGGTCCGCACTGCGGGAGTCGCGGGCCACCGAGAGGCGCATGGCTTCATCCACCAGAACGAAAATGTAGCGATACATAAAGCTGATGACTGAAACCATCACCTTGGGCAGCCCCAGACTCTTCATGGCCCGCAGAAGCTCGACGAAGTGCGTGGTGGACGTCAAGAGGCCGGCGGCCAGCACCGACAACCAGGCCCTGAGCACCACCGCCCAGAACACGAGGAGGCCCTGATCGGTGATGGTCAGAGGCCAGGAGAAGAGGCGGACGTGGAACAGGGGCTCGCCGGCAGTGGTGAAAGGGATGGAAAGGGCAACCACCAGAGTGAAGGGTATGGCGATCATCGAGCGCTGAAGGCCCACGACCAGGGAGAGGTGAGCAGCCCAGATGAGGCCCAGCACCAGCATTAGCAACACCGAGAAAGCAGGCCAGGCCGGGGGTGGGGTGGTGGTCACGGCCAGGATAAAAGCCAGTGTGGCAACAAGTTTCACTCGCGGGTCCAGACGATGGACCCGACTGTCCTGATAGCTGTACTGGTCCAGGAAAGCGTGTTTCATAACGCCTCAGTCTCTTTGGGTCGCTTCTCGCTTTCTCAACAGAGCTCCCAGGCCATAGGCCAGGCCAAAGACCACCAGGGTGCCGACGATCCCGGCCAGGATCGTTGCCACGGCCTCGTTACCGACGCCGGGCAAAACATAGTCCGGGATGGCCTCGTAGGGTGCATCCTGGGCGTCCTCGCTAAAGCCCTTATCTTCAGCCACCCGCTCCAGGCCGTCGGGCCAGGCTGAGGCCAGCGGCGAGAGGAGGGTCACAGCCAAAGCGATCAGCAGACCGGCGATCCACCACTTCCGTTTCATCGTTCTCCTCCTTCAATTTGGCCGCAGTTGCAAAAGATCGCGCCGGGTCGCCGCTAGAAAGGCCAGGACAGCGACAGTGATCAGCCCTTCGCCGATGCCGATCAGGATGTGGACGAGGGTCATGGCTGGCAGCACCACCGTCAGGGCCGAGGTGTCGGAGACGGCCAGTTCCAAGGCACAGGCAATGGCCGCCGTGACCACTGAAGCCCAGGCTGCGACGAATCCGCTGATCACAGTGCCCCGGATACCCTCGTCCAGCAGTCGTTTCAGCCAGGTGAAGGCGTAATGGCCTACCAGGCAGGCCACGACGCTCATGTTGAAGACGTTGGCTCCCAGGGCGACCAGGCCGCCGTCCTGGAAGATCAGGGCCTGCACGACCAGCACACTGGTCATGATCAGCATGCCCGCCCAGGGGCCCAGCAGGATGGTAGCCAGCGCCGCACCGATCAGGTGGCCGGAGGTACCGCCGGCCACGGGAAAGTTGAGCATCTGAGCGGCAAAGATAAAAGCGCCCATCACGCCCATCAACGGCACCTGCTTTTCACCCAACTCCTTGTTGGTGCGGCGCACGGCATAGGCCAAGCTCCCCCCCGAGGCCACGTAGGTGGCGGCGGCCACAGGGATGTTGACGAATCCATCTGGGATGTGCATTTTCCCCTCCTCTCTTTATGGTTGAATGGGGCCTATTCCGGTGGCGTCTCCTCGACAAAGACGGTGTGTTTCAGGAAGTCAATGCGGGAGATGCGTCCCGGCACTATCTTCTGTTCGCCCAAAAGCGTGGCCATAAAGACGGTGTCGCCCTCCGATCGGACGAGGGTCACGTCCTGCATGATCTTTTTCTCTTTACCGTCCTTCATCAGATAAACAGAGGCCTCGCACATGGCTCATCACCCTTTTTACCACTGTTGCGCCACTATTGCGGCACAGGCGGTACAGGCAAACAAAAGATCGCTTCAGGCTCGCCTTCAGGCCAGTTGAAGCGATCTTCATGATCCAGCCATACATTCACTTAGAGCCTGCACGAAAAGTGCTCCCCGCCCCGTCCCTTTGGGCTGAGCCTCAGGAGAAGCCTCGGGGCGGGCACCCCCTCCCGAGGAATGGGGGCTGGAGCGGATTTTTCGGACAAGTTCTTACAGGTGGTCCCCCAGGTCAACTTCATGTTGGTAAATTATGATACCACACTATTGAGATTTTGTCAATTCGGAGCATTGCCCCGCTCTCTCAGGATTTGGCCGACTCTGGATACTGCCCACCCCAGACCAAAGTGGGCGATGGTTGCCAGACCACCGTAGACTAAACCATCGTGTAGGCCGGGGTCCAACGGCGAGAGGCGTAGCAGCGCCGGGCAATGAGCGCGGAGGGCCAGATGTAGTTGGCGATAGGCTTCGGCCAGGTCGGGCAACCAGCGCCCGTGCCCCACGACAGCCAACCGCCCAGGTAGCCCATCCCTAGCGCATAAGCCACCCACAGCCACAGGCCATCCACGACGTGCGCGGTGGGCGGCTTTGAGCGGCGGCGCAGGGCAGTGAGACCAGCTAGGACCAGAACCCGCCAGGCGATCCACAGCGCGCAATCCAGGCAATATCTCAGCCAGCCACCCCACACCAGAAAGGCGCGGGCCATCGGGTTGGCCTCGCGGTACGGGTTGACCCACGTCCCGGGTGGTCACCAGGGCGTCAAGCGTGCCGAACACGGCGAACAGGGCCAGGGGAACGACCAGCGGGCGCAAATCGCCCGGCTTCAGCCACCTCAACGTCTTGGGTACACTACTGGCGAGCGCAGCCCTCACTGCTCAGCAAATATCCGGGCAGTTGAGGACATGCACTCGCCAGAGGCATCTCTAACCTACAGCTCTGCGAGGCGCGGTTGCAAGGGCTGACGTTACTTGGCCATTTCCTCCTTCAACGTCTTAGCCGCCTCGTCCAGGGCCGCTTTGGGATCCAGTACGCCCAGCTCCGCCTTCTCGATGGCTTCGCGTAGGAGATCGTCCAAGACACCCATTTCCCAGAAGTGCGGATAGGTCTCGGCGTACTCCAGTTGCTCAAAGCCAGCCCGATACTGGGGATACTCCTCGAACAGCTTCTGGATTTCCTCCGACTGCAGCACCGACTTCCGGATGGGCACATAACCGGTGGCCTCCGTCCACTTGACGCAGTTCTCCGGCGAGAGTAGCCACTTAAGGAACTTCCAGGTGGCGTCCTCTTTCTCCTTAGTTGAGGGGAACAGGGCCAAGGCCGCACCGCCTACCGTGGCTCCGTACTTCACCTTCTTGGGCAAGAAGGCGGTGCCCCAGTCGAACTTGGCGCCCTTCAATGTCTTGCCCACGCTGCCGGTGGAGTCGTACAGGAAGCCCACCTGACCGGCTATGAAGAGCTCATGCGCTTCACCATGCTGCGCCGGAGGCATCAGCCCCTCCTCGATCAGACTCTTCCAAAAAGTCAGCGCCTCGATGCCGGCCTCGGAGTTGAATAGCGGCTCCGTAGCTTCGTCGTTCATGATCTTGCCGCCGTTTTGCAATATGAACGCCTTCAGGGCCCAATCGTCGGACTTGATATTGATACCGACCACTCCGGCTCCAACCTCCTCCACGATCTGCTTGGCCATGGACTTTAACTCGTCCCAGGTCTGGGGCGGCTTCTCCGGGTCCAGCCCCGCCTTGGCCATCAGGTCCTTATTGTAGTAGAGGACGGGTGTGGAGTTGTTGAAGGGCAAGGAGCAGACCTTGCCATCGTACTCGTTGTACGTCCACAGCACCGGCCAGAAGTCGTCCATGTCCAGGCCGTCGGGACCTTTGACATAGTCCAGGATCTTGTAATTGCCCTCACGGCCGGTCCAGAGGGGGGCTGCTGGGATGACCCCACCGTTAGGCAGGGTCTCGGAAGCTACGGCAGCGATCACCTTCTGGGCCGTCTCGCCGTAGCCGCCGCTGTAGGTGGCCTCCACGGTGATCTTATAAGGATTGGTCTTGTTGAACTCATCCACCATAGCGGCGAAGGTTTCCCCGGCCGTGCCCCCCAGGGCGTACCAGAAAGTAATGGTCACTGGCGCAAGTGCTGGCGTCGCCGTTGGCTTAGGCAGTGGAGTGGCAGTCGGCGCAGGCGGCTTGGTGGGGGGTATCAGAGTCGGCGTGGGTGTGGCCTTCGGAGCGCAGGCACCCACCAGCAGAGCAATTGTCAACAGCAAGGCCAGCAGTGCAGTTATTCTCGTCTTCATTTTCTTTCTCCTCCTCTAGAGTTAAAATTGGACTCCGTCTGAGCTGGGATGGGGCGAATCGGCTGCAACAAAATGTCTCACATCTTTGTCACCTCCTTAATCCAAGTCGGTCAAAGTCCTGAATCGGCAGCTCTAGGGCCAGGATTCCCAAAAGCAACTCATGAACTAGGACTTAATAGGACTTTACCCTTTCAACCCGGTGAGGGCAATGCCCTTAATGAACTGCCGCTGGGCGGCGAAGAAGAGAGCGAGCACTGGAGCCAAGGTGATCAGAGCAGCAGCCATCATGTAATGGTATTGAGTGCCCGATTCCTCCACGAAAAAGCGCAGGCCGATGGGTAGGGTGCGCATATGGGTGGAGTTAGTGATCACCAATGGCCAGAGATAGTCATCCCAGTGTCCCAGAAAGGTGAACAGTGTGATGGCGCCCAGGGCCGGCCGGGAGAGGGGCAGCATGATTTGCCATAGAAAGCGCAAACGGCCGCAGCCATCAATGCGTGCCACGTCCTCTAGCTCCCTTGGGATGCTGGCGAAAAACTGGCGCAGGAAAAACGTGGCGAAAACACTGGTCAGGAAAGGCACCGTTAGCCCCTGATAGGTATCAATCCACCCCAGGCGATCCATGAGCAGGAAAAGAGGTAGCATGGTTACCTGTCCTGGCACCATCATGGTGGCAAGATACATGTAAAAGATGGTGTCTCTACCGGGGAACTCTAGACGGGCGAAGGCGTAACCGGCCAAAGCAGCGGTAAACACCTGGTTGACCGTGATGATGGTCGTCACCACGATGCTGTTAATATAAAAGCGGCCGAAGGGCATCGTGCGCCAGGCGCGGATAAAGTTCTCCCAATGCAACTCGTTGGGCAACCAGCGGGGTGGGTACATGTAAATCTCGGATTCGCCCTTCAGCGCGGTGGAGATCATCCACAAAAAAGGGGCGATCATCACCAAGCTAGTGGCAATGAGGAAAACATGGCTCAAAAGAGAGCTAATCCGTCTTTTGGCTCGTTTCATTCGTAATGCACCCTCGGTTCAATAAAGCGCCGCTGCAGGGCGGTGAGAGTGACAACGATAGCGAAGAGGATGAAGGCCGCCGCGGCGGCACGGCCGAAGTGGTATTCCCGAAAGGCCAAGCGGTAAATATAGAAGCCCATCACCTCAGTGCTGCCCAGCGGTCCACCCTCCGGTGTCATGACATGGATCTGGGCAAATACCTGGAAGGCGTTGATAACGCTCATAATCAGGACGAAATAAGTCACCGGCGACAGAAGTGGCCAGGTGACATACCAGAAGCGCTGCCAACCGTTGGCTCCGTCTATCTGAGCTGCCTCGTTGTAGACCACTGGGATGTTCTGCAGGCCAGCCAGATAGATGACCACGTCATAGCCCAATCCCTTCCACAGCGCCACCAGCACCACGGCCGGCATGGCCAGCTTGGGGTCGCTGAGCCAGGTCTGCGGCGGCAAGCCGATTAACTTCAACAAGGCGTTGGCCAAGCCGAAGTAGGGGTTATAGATCCAGCGCCAGATGGCGCTCACCGCTACCACAGAACTGATCACCGGCATGAAATAGGCGGTGCGATAAAGGGCCAGCCCGCGCAGCTTGCGGTTGAGGAGCAGAGCGATAGCCAAGGAGAGGGCCATATCAAGGGGGATCTTGAGCATGGAGAAATAAAGAGTGTTATGGATCACCTTCCATAGCTCAGGTTTCGTCAGCAGGTCAATATAGTTCCCCAGACCGATGAAGGTGCGGTCTTTCGACAACACTTCCCACTCGCTGAAGCTGAGCAGGAAGGCGCTAACCACTGGCAGGATGACGAAGAAGAGCAAGGTCAGGAAAGAAGGCGCTATGAACATGAGGCCGGCTAACAGCTCGCGTCGCCGCAAAGGGTGACGCAGATAGCGAACTAGCTCTGAGATGGCTCGCCAACGAAAGAGCTGTCGTTTGGTTATCAGGGTCATGGGCTATCCTCCTTCGCGGTTGGCACTAGCTCCCCTTTGCAATTTTTAACACGAATCACGGATCACCAACTCTGTTGGCAAGGTCTGCTTTGTGGGGGGCTTGTTCCTGTCCTCGATCCTTTCCACCAGCATTTTCACAGCTATGGCTCCTATCTCGTGCTTGGGTTGGGCTATAGTGGTCAGGCTGGGGTTGGTGAAGGAAGCAAGAGCGATGTCGTCGCAGCCGATGATGGCGATGTCCTGAGGCATTCTCAGTCTCCTCTCACTGGCGGCGCATATCGCCCCCATGGCCATGAGGTCGTTGCAGGCGAAGACGGCGGTGGGGGGGGCGTCGAGGGCCAGAAGCTCCCTCATCGCCTCATAGCCGCCCCTGCAGCGGAAATCTCCACGCACTATTAATTCCTCGCGCAATGGGACGCCGTATCGCTCCAAGGCCCCTTTGTATCCCTCCACCCGCTTGCTACTGATTCCCAGCACCTGTGGCCCGGCGATACACCCTATGCGGCGATGCCCCAGACTAATGAGATGTTCGGTGGCCTGGTAGCCGCTCCCCACGTTGTCGGCGATGACCGTGTCCACCTCCACCTCTGGAAGCTCCCTGTCACAGACGACGACGGGTCTCCCTTGCTCAATGAGGGTCTGGACGTGGCTTGAGCTCTCGCCAGCGGCAACGAAAACGATGCCGTCCACCTTCTTCTCTTGGAGGAGTCTTATGTAATCGGCCTCCCTCCCCAAGTCGCCGTCGGAGTCACAGAGGATGACGTTATAGCCGAGTTCGAAGCCTGCATCTTCCACCCCCCTCGCTACTTCGGCCAGGAAGGGATAGGAGATGTCGGGCACGATCATGCCGATGTTTTGCGTTCTCCTGCGCCGCAGGCTCCTGGCGATGGCGTTGGGGCGGTAGTTGAGTTCCCTCATCGCCTGGTAAACCCTGGCACGAAGCTCCTCGCTCACGAAACGAGTCTCATTGATTACATGGGAGACGGTGGCGGTGGACACTCCTGCTTTGTCTGCGACCTCTTTTATGGTAGCGATCTTGGATCTCCTTTGTAATCGTTTACGTAATCGTTTACTTCAAATTATATATAAAAAGGCAGAAAAGTCAAATTGCCTTAGCGGCCTGAAGCTAACTGGCCTAGCTTTAGGAAGCAGGACCGAAGGATCTGGTAGGGATGCTTACCCTCTGCCACTGCAAAGCGAGCGACGAGATAACCGTTCACCTCCAAAATGACTGCCTTTCGATAACCAGCTCCGACGAGTTGGCGCAAGTGCTTTTCATAAGGCACGTTGCCGAAGAGGAGCGGACAATGGTCTTCGCCGTCAAGGGCAATGTCGTGGAGGTGAACGTGGCTGACCGAGGTGATGAAGCCAGGCGGGCTGGCCACCGAGCCGTTGCGGGCATCGTGGCCCAGGTCCCAGCAGATGCCGACTTCAGACGAGCCCAGGGCGGAGACGATTTCCACCAGCTCGGCCTTATTGTCCCCAATTTTGGCTGTGTTCTCCTCCCGGACCAGGAGTTCGATAGAGGGCCGGAGGCCCGGCGCCTCCTCCAATATCCAGGCCAGGAAGGCCTCGGTGTCCCACCGCAGCTCCCCACGAGGACAATTCCCCCTCGCTCCATGGACGACGAGGGTAGTGGGCCTTGCCTCCTCAGCAATACGGGCGGCGTATTCGATGGCCGGTCTGTAGAGGCGCTCGACCTTACCCCTCTCGCCCCTTGAGAAGCCGGCGGGGTTGTAGGGGGCCTCATAGGGAGCGTGGAAACTGAGCTGAAACCCCAACTGGCGGCACTCCTCGATAAGAGAATTCATCTCCGGCCGATCGGGGGAGGAGAGGTTCAGCGTGAATTCCAGGACGCTCAGTCCAAGCTCCCTCAGAGGGAAGAGGAAATCCTCGGCCGTGCCATCCCCCAGCCATTTGGGATGCATATTGAGGCCGAGCAGCCACCCTTGTTCGCAAGGGGTCCTACATTTCCCTATCATCTCAGTGCACTCCGCGCTCTCAGCGGTTTCCAGGTTAAGAAACGGAACGGAGCAGATCGGGGTAGTTCATTCCAATGGAGTCAACGCCCATATCGATGAGTTTCCTCATCTTCTTTGGTGCGCTTTAATCTGATCATCTCGTCAATGGGAATGGTTATGAAAAACTTCCAAGGCCATTGCCACGAGCAGAGAGAAACCAAGCCCGATAAACAGGGCATCTACATCAAAAGGCTGCACGATCTTCCAGGTCAGGGAAGATAATGCTCCTACCAGCAGGCTGTACAATGCCGTATCCTTTCTTAATTTTCTCCCTGTCAGTGCCGCCAGGGTGGGAACCAGGATCCCCGCCGTCCACATACTCAATGTAAACAGCAGTGCCGGTACAATCATCTGGAACCACAGGGCCAGGATCAGGCTCAATATGCCCAGCACGATTACAAACAGTCTGGAAAGCGCTAGCAATTGTCCCTCGCTGGTTGCGGGCCTGAAATGCCTAAATACATCGTATGCCAGGCTTGAGGCCCCCGACTGCAGGAAAGAGTTCACAGTGCTCATTATCGCCGCCAGCAAACCTACGAAGAAGATGCCTCTACCCACAGCAGGTAGTGCCGTCCCGAGCACGATGAGGGACGTATCCGGGTCTGGCAGGTTCGGGAACAGCCGCAGGGCGGCAAACCCGCACAGGATGATAACCGAGTCCACAGCCATCCATATCGCAATGGAATACAGCACCGATTTCCTGGAGCATGCCTCCGATTCCGAGGCGAAGAACCTCTGATACAAAGGTGCCGAGGTTATCGGCAGGAAAAAGAGCAATACGAAAAAGGCGGCTATTTCCTGGGCCGATATGTACGAGAAGGGGTTAAGATACCCCTCCGGGATACCGGAAGTAATGCCCGGTCGCAGGTTAGACAAAATGAACGGCACCATCATAGCGAGCATGAAAAGCATCAGGACAAACTGAACCACATCTGTCATTACGTCCGCTTTCATCCCGCCTATCGCAACAGGCACGACCAGCACCAAAGCCATTATGCCCATCGCTACTTCCACGGGCATTAACGTGAATGTGGACAGAATCTTTCCCCCCGCTATTATTTCCTCCGGTATGAGGCACAGGGTTGCCAGCAGTATTGAGCTGGCTATGGCAAATTCCCTGCCGTAGAAATCCCCCAGGAAATCCGGCAGTGTATATCTTTCTGAGTCCGCCATCTTTTTAATCAGGAAAACGACGGCTATGTTTCCCAGATAGAAGGGGACCATAAACCAGATAACGCCCAGTCCCATCTGGTATGTCAGGCTCACTCCCCCAAGTATAGCTGATGCTCCATAGAATGTAGAGACTATCGTGGCAACCAGGGCTTTTGTACCCAGCCTATCCCCGATAATGAACTTCTCCAGGGTTGTTGCTTTTGCTCTTATGCCTATTGCCATAGTCGTGACAATATATAGCAAAAGGATTGCTTCCCCCATTTATCCCTCAGCGCTCCCTTTCGATAGTAGGTTTTATGTAATCTTCGCCCTTAAGCATGGTTGTGCCTATCACCAGCTTGTAATGCCGGTCATTAACGCTTTCCAGCTTACCTCTGGCCTCGACCTCCTCGCCAGAGTCCACGACGTCGCGATAGAGCCCCTCGTAGGAGAGGACCTCCTTCAGCAGGGGCGCAGCACGCTGCGCCCCTACCCCACCCTCGATCACCTCCACCTCCTCTATCCTGTACAGGGCAGGCGTGAAGAGGGATTCGCTGGCATCCGAGACGATGGTCCTTATCCTCGCCACTCCTTTCTCCCGGTATATCCTGTCCCCATAATTCTCCCCTATCTCATCATCCTTCTTCGTGGGGTGAATGGAGAAGTACCTGCCCCTGAAGAAACCGTAGTTCCACCTCCTCCCGGCAAAATATCGGGCCTCCTCATAGCTGAGGGGGAAGTGCTTGACTACCGAGGCGCACCATTCTTCCAGCGCCTTCCCCGTCACGGGGCGGATCTTGGCCGACCTCCCCTCCTTCAGCGCCGTTCTGACCTTCAGGGCGTTCTCCAGGCCGTAGACCAAGAGATCAATATCCGAGAATTCGGGGTTGTGTATCCCCAATAAGATAGAGCCGGTGATGCCAAAGTCCTCTTCCTTGATTCCAGTGCAAGCTATTATCTCGGATACGAAGGCACACACCTCCTCCTCGAGAGGGTCTCGTGGGGTCTCAAGGATCTCCTTCAGCCGCTGTTCAGGAAGATAGTATTTCCTGAGGTAACCCTGGGGGATCATGGAGAACTTTATGCCCCTAACGGGGCAATAGTGGACGTAGTGGGGGTAATTCCGCTCCAGGTAGGCTATTGTGTCGGCCACCTTGCCGACGTGGTAGTACTCTAGCTCCCTGCGATAGTAAATCTCCCCGCTCTTCCACTTCCCCACCGGAGCGGGAGAGTATTTGAGGTAGGCGGTATACTTGTCCGGGGGATGCAGATAGCCAGTCACGCAGAAGAACATCCCCTCCTTTGTCTCAATGAAATCCCTGTCCTTGGGTTTTCTTGCCCTCTGATCCATCTTCAGCTAACTTTCACGGTCATAGAATCGCCCCGCCCGCCGAGGAGCAACCGGTGGTAAGCTTCCCCTTCCCTCGCGACAACCCTCTCCAGCTTGCCTTTGGCAATGACCCTTTCCCCTTCCCTGGCCTGTTCGCAAAACCTCCCCCGAAAAGAGACGATTTCCCCCGGTAGGGGCGCAGCATGCTGCCCCACTACCAATTGTGCCCTTACAAATTGCACATCCTCCACCTTATAGGTGCAGGGCGTAAAAATGGCCTCGCTTGCGTCGGCAACAGTGGCCTCGATTTCTGCCTGCCCAAGCGAAGTGTACCTCCTGTCGCCGTAGCTTTCCCCGACCTCCACCGGGGCTTTGACGAAGCGGATGAAGTATTCACAGGCGCGGAACTTCCCTTGGGTGACCTTGCGTCCCTCCAGTCTGGCGAAATCTTTGAAGCCCATCGGCGTATCTTGGGAGCGGGAGGCATAAAGTTCTCTCATTTCCTCCTCGTTAAGCCTCCTCACCTCACCCCCCGGCTCGTCCAGCAGTTCCCTCAGCGCCCTGTGAACCGCACGGCAATGCTCAGAGCCGTAGACGACGATGTCCACATCGGAGCGGGGCAAGTGCAAGCCTACGAGGATCGAGCCCGATACGCCCATGCTCCTCTCTGGCACCTTCGCCCTCCCTACCAGCAAATCAGAGAACTCGACGGCTTTCTCCTCCAATTCGTCCAGACCCTCTCTACGACGGAGATCCGCCAGCTTCAGGCAGGGGTCGTAAACCCGCTTTATGCGTTCATAGGGAACACCTTGAAGCCGCTCTCCGAAGACGGGGTCGAAAAAGAGATAGGCGGGATGCCTCTCCTGCAGCAACTCCTTCTGCTCCTTGAAATGATAGAGCCTCCTGTAGTGAATGCCCCCCTTCTCCCTATTGCCGTCAGAATCAGGGGTGTATCTAAGGTAAGCCACCACTGCCTGAGGAGGATGGATCAGGCCCTTCACGGCGAAGAATAAGCCGTCATTGGATTCTACATAATGACTTTCGATCATCGGCTTCGACGTCGCCATTTTCCTCAGGTTGTCTCATCGAAGTAAGGTTAAAACAATCCTTTGCTCTTGGAGGGTGCGACTTCCGCTCCCTAAGCATTCTCGTGCACGACGTGACCTCTATTGTCCGCCGCCACTGGAAACACAATCCCCGTCCCGTGTTGCAGGAGGAAGCGGCGCACGTCCTCCACCAGGCGGTGGGCCTCCTGTTCCCCCTCCACCAGAGCGTAGGCACTCGGCCCCCAGGAGCTTTGCCCAGCTCCATACGCCCCGTGCTGAAGCATGTACTCAATGACCTGTCCCGAAAGAGGGATGGCAAAGCGGCCACCCGATTGCTGGGAGGCAAAGCAGTCCCCCACTAGGCTCTGGATCTCCGTCATCGCCACACCAAAGTCAGCGATGCGCCGCTCCATCAGGGCAGGCAGCATTTTCATCACCAACAGGCGACAGATGCGGCCTACCATCTCAGCGGGCGCCGGAGGCAGAGCCTGGAAAGCCTGGGCCTCATCCATCCCGCTTACTCCCCTGCACTCCGGTTCGGGGATGACTACCACGAAGGACCATTCCTCTGGAAACGGGTGCTGGAAGAGCAAAGGGGGGGGCATCCCTCCCTCTGCCGTCACCCCACCATCCACCACGAATCCACCACCCTGAAAGGCTGCCACCCCGATCCCGGAGCGAACTCCTCGCCCCAAGTGGCAGGCCATCTCCCGCAGGGGGATTTGGAGCCTATAGAGGCGAGCCAGGGCCACACCCGTGGCCAGCGTCAGTTGGGTGCCCGATCCCAGCCCTACGTGCGAGGGAATGCTCTCCCGCACCCGGATATGGGCCGCATCAGGAAGGGAATAGTGCTGGCAGAGCTGTTCGATCACTCCCCAAACGCGCTCCTGCTCCGCTCCTTCAACCTGCCATGCGGTAGCACGGGTGGCCTCCACTATCACATTGGGCCACTGGATGGCTACTCCAATGCTCCCGAAGTGACGGCCCAGGTCCCCGTTCAGATCCAGCATACCCAGATGCAACCGTGCCGGCGTCTTGACCACCACTGTCATCGCAGTTGCCTCCTCACCCAATCGAGCAAATACCTCATAGCCTGCTGCTCCCTGGCTCCACCCGTTTTCTGCACAATCCCTTGGCTACGTCCGAGCTCGGCCCATACCTGCTGGATGGGATACAGGTGCAAACGCGTCGCTACGATAGCGGCCTCGAGGACGGCGTTCCGCCCCCGATTGAACCCCAGGAAATCCCGCTGCCAGCCTTGACCCACCACACGGCAACGGATCTCAGCACGCTCCCCGGTTCGGTCTATTTCTTCGATCACGGCCAGTTCTCGCCAGAAGCAGGCAGCACACAGGACCACGCCAGGTATATGGCGGGCTGGGAAACAGGAGAGATGGGCATCGGTGAGGGCACTCTGCACAAAAAGGAGTACATCGTCCGTAACATTGGCTACCCCGTAGCCGGTATCCGTCAGATAGCGATAGGTGTGGGTGTTGCGGAAGGGGCGCATGATCATTTCCTCATCGCCCCACACTACCCCCATGGGGGCAAAGTTGGGGTTCCCCTCCGGATCCAGGGTGGAAAAAATCGTCTCGATGATCATGCTGAATTGCCTCTCCCCCCGTAAACCCCCACAGCCATGTCCGAAGCGGAGGTGGCCAGAACGAAAACCCATCATCAACACAGAAAAGCAAACCCCTCTGCCAGTAGAGCCAGGAAAACCACCGTCGCAGTCAGGTCGGCCGTGGTGCCCGGATTCAGAGTGTGCCGGGCGTCACGCAGTTCATTGTCCAGTCGGCGTAGGGCAGCCCGCCCCACCTCCGTCGTCATCCCTCCCAGCTCCAGAACCCGCCGTGCCCGGTTAGAGACCAAGTGAGCCATCTCCACCCCCCGCTTGCGTTGGATAAGGGTGTCAGGCACCTGAGCCAGCAAGGTGACAAAGGTCTGCACGATGGCACTTGGGAGATCGGCTCCAGATCGGCGGGCCGCCATCAGAGCCGGAAGGCCAATCTCGAAGGTAGTGGCATAACCGGTGCAGTATTCCCGAGCGATGGTGTCGCGCTCTCTGGCTAGGGCCATCACCTGCTGCAGAGAAAGCGTTGGTTCCTGGGATACATCTTCCTGTTCCACCCGTCCCAGGCCACCCGCTTGGGCCTTCCGGATGGCCACGTAGACCTGACGCGCATCCTCTACTGTCAACGCATCCAGCACAACCCGCAGTCCCTCCCGCAGGTTCCACCCGGCCCGGTAATAAGCCTTGGCCAAAGGGACCAACAGCAGCGCAGCGCCCAGATTGGTGTTGGTATTCACCAGAGATCGGGTGTCCCTCACCGCCTGGAGGATGGCCTGGCCCACCGGGACTGTAGCAGCCATCTCTATAGCCGGCCCAATGGCCACCGCACTGAGGAGAAAATCCTCAAAGCGCGCATCTTCAAAATCGGCATAGCGGTTCACGTTCCCCGGTTTAGGAGCACTGACCTCCAGAAGGCAGGCAATCTGCGCTGCCTGAGCAACCTGGCGGGGGGACATGAGCTGAGGTAGAGCGCTCATATTGATGTCTCTCCAGTGAGAGAAGAAATTCAGCGCGTCACAATTTGTGGAGAAGGCGATGCTCTCTTGCACCGACAAAAGCGTTAGACCCCCTCCTCCTCGCTATTGTGGCCTACTGAAAACCGAATTAGGCAGAGGACAAGTATCTACGCTTCAGTTCCTCAGCTCCCTGGATATGCAGGTAATCCAGGACAGTCCCCTGAGCTTCCCTCAGTCTCATTGCCTGGACCAAGTCAGTGAACTGCCCTCCGGCTAGGCCATCGGCCACCAGGGCAGCCCCCTGAGCCGCCTCTTTGGCCACTTCGGCGATACCCGTCACCCGCCGCACCGGAGCGAAACGGCCAAGACGGCGGGTCAACTCATCTCGGATGCTGGGGATACGGCACAGCCGGCCGGAAAGGAGGACCTCCCGAGAGGAAGTGACCACTGTCATCTCGGCGGCCACGCCCTTGACTACCCCCTCGATAAGCGCTTCCCATCCTCGGTTGAGATGCTCATCCGCGCCAAACAGGTGGGCAGCTTCCTCCGGCGAGAGGTCCGGTTGACCGGCGATGTGGGCCGCTCCACCGGAGAAAAGCACTTCCTTATGAAAACTCCCCAGCAGGTAAGCCAGTTCCCCGTCTATCATGCCCAGGGAATAAAAGCCCGGCCCTCCGGTAGTGCCTCCCAGCCCGTCCATGATCTGCCCTCCCTCCACAGCAATAACCGCCGTGTAAGCACCTCCTACCTCGACGAGGATAAGCGAGGTTTCGTCGTAGGGGATGCGGTGATAGCGGGCCTGATCAAAGACCGCCAGGACGGTGCAGCAGAGCTTATCCGCCGTGCCCATGTCAATCTTATTGGCCTTCCGGTGAGCAGGGATGGTGGAGAGGTGGATCACTCCAGGCATGAAGAGGATGGGCAATTTGCTCTCCTTCATAAGTTTTATCATCTTGCTCATCCCACTTAACACGGAGATCCGACCGCGCTCCTTCTCGTCTACCAAGATGAAGAGAAAAAGCTCGCGCGCGCCGAAATCCTCAATACGGACCCAGGGGAGCCCATACCCAGAAGGCCCAATGATGAGGTCCAGGGGGCGAGCAGAAAGGAGGGTGTCAATCAACACCTGTGGGTTAGCTGCGACTTCAGCGGAGGGGATGGAGGTATCTAGGAATACCTCTCCATCCTCCAGGCCACAGAGATCAAAGCTGACTGTGCCGGGATCAATGCCAATTACTCTGCTCATAACATATCCTCCTTACGTTCTTAGGTTCCTTGTGATTCCTGCGTCGCTGTCTGCACCGTACCTGCAAAAGAGGAGTGGATATAATCCACCAGGAGTTCAGCCACGTCCACTCCGGTGGCTGCTTGAAGGCCCCGCCAGCCCGGGATGCCGTTCACCTCGGTCACGTAGTACCCGTCGTCCTCCGCTTTCAGGATGTCCACCCCGGAGTACTCGGCCTCGAGGACGGCGGAGGCCCTCAGGCTCAGCTCCCGCAGTTCCTCGCTTAGCTCCAGGGGCTCCGTGTTCGCCCCCCTGGCCACGTTCGTCTTCCAGCCTTTGGCCCGGCGCACCATAGCGGCGACCACCTTGCTGCCGATGACGAAGGCCCTGATGTCCCAATTGGTGTGGGGGATGAACTCCTGGAGATAAAAAATATAGCGGCCCAATTCCAGGGCCCTGAAGACCCTGTAGGCCGCGTCTTCGTCGCAAACTCGCACCATCCCTCGTCCCTCGGAGCCGAAGAGGGGCTTCACCACCACATCTCCCAGCTCTTTGAAGGCCTCCATCGCTTCCTCGAAATGCTCCGTCACCACCGTGCGGGGCGTGGGGATGCCTGCGTCCTCCAAGAGGGCCGAGGTATAATACTTGTCAACCGTCCTCTCGATGGTCCTGGCAGAGTTCACCACCCTGATCCCAAGGTCCTCCAACCGGTGTAGCACATCAACCCTAAAGATGATTTGCTCCAACGAGCCGCTAGGGATGCTCCTCACGATGATGGCGTCGTATCCCTCGAGTACGTGCTCCCACACACGGACCCGGGGCTCGTCCGAAATCCTGGCTACCAGGCGGGTGATGGGGAAGCGGTTCGTCAGGATGCCCCTCTTCTCCAGGGCCTTTACCAGAGCCTCTACATGCCAGCTCCCTCTCGAGCCCAGTATCCCTATTTTCACCCCAGAACCCCTCGTAGCACCTCCACGTTCGCCCCCCCGGCGTGGTAGGTCCTCCCGCTGGTCAGATTGTTGATAGAGACCTCCGCTGGGCTGAAGAGGAAAGGGTCAATCTGATAGAAATCCCCCCCATACGCCTGGAAGATTTCATAAAACGGCCTCCCGTAATCCCTGGAGGCTGAAGAGGGGATATCGTTGATGATCCTCTCGATCTCGCTGTCCTCTGTCTGCACGGAGTAGAAGGTCCGCCCGCCGTACAGGACACAGTCGTTGGTGCGACCAATGGCCTTGAGGTCATCCTCGGCCACGGGGGCGATGGGACAGGTGCCGTAGCCGCTCGATACTTGTTCGATATCAAAGCCTAACTCTGTCATCTTGTGCATCCCCGTCTCCACCACCCTGGCCGCAACCTGCACCGAACCAACCACGCTGGCTGTGGGAGCGATAAGGATGTAGAGCTTTTCGGTGCTCACGTTGCACTTGCGAGCGATGTACTCCGCCACTTCCTCAGTGGGGAGCTTTCTCCCCTCCAGGGCTATCACTGCCAAATCTGGCTCGTCACTGTAGTCCAGCTTTTCGAAAAGCTCTTCAACTCGGGAAAGGGCCCTGGCTGGCCCTGAACCCATGGCGAAGAACTTGCCCACCTTGATCATCCATCCCGCATACTGCGAGGCCATACAGGCCACGGTGGGTCTTTCGACGCTGACACTCACGCCGGGGAGCCAGAACTGGCCGAAATCAAGACTGGTAAGGGTTACCTCCCCCAGTCCCCCCATACAGACCTCGGCGAAGAGCTTCCCTGCCCTCAATCCTCCCTCAGTCGCGTCTATCACCTTCGTCCCGTTGGGCAAAGTCAGGGCCCTGACACCAAGCGCCTTCGCTTCGGCGATCATTTGCTCGGCAATGAGCGCCGCTCTGGCGTTCACGCTGATCCGCTCAGGTTTTTCGTTCATAGATCAGAATCTCCCCCTTTCCCAACTCGGAGATGTCGCCATTGTAACGCTTGTAGCTTCCGGTGATATAGTCCTCCCTGATTTCGAGGCCATAGCCCCTGATCGCTCTCAGGTAGACCCTGAGGAAGGCGGGACTGTAGGTGCAATCGTAGCGGAAGGTGGGGAGAAGACGGGGTTCCTGAAAGGTGACGATGGTTCCCCTCTTCATCCCCGCCCCAGACCTCTCCCCGATTTTGCCGAAGACGATGATCGAGCCGGCGATCATGCGGACCCCGACAAAGTCGCGGGCATCGCCCACGATGACGATCAGGCCTCGTCTCATCAGTTCCCCCACCCCGTCGCCAGCATTGCCCTCAACGATGATCGTGCCCCGGTTCATCCCTCTCTTGCTACCACGATAGGCCGCTCCTATCAAGTTGCCAGCATCTCCCTTCACTCTGATGAGCCCGCCTCTCATCTCCGCCCCCAGCCAGTCAGAGGCGTTCCCGTCAACGACTATCTCGCCTCCCTCCATCGTCGCTCCCAAATGCATCCCCACATTGCCCTCGATAACTATCCTCCCGCCCTTCATCCCATAGCCTATCTTCTTTATGTGAGAGAGGTCGCCTATGACCCTGATGCGGTCCGATCTCTCTCCTCGAACCTCAAATATCTCGCCCAGCTTCCTCTCCTTGTTGCCGTGGTAGAGAGGCAGGGCCTCGATCTCCTGGTAGCTCTTGTCGGCAAAGATGTCGGGGCGGATGGCATCGGCCTCGATGGGGATGTTTGACTTTTCCCTGAGAACAAGCGTTACCTCAGACATCGGCCAGCACCTCCTGGAGATAAATCTGATATTGGCCAAGCATGCCGCCATAGTTCCCGGCCGAGATGCGCACGATGCCTGGGATGCAGGCAGCCAAGATACCGACCCGCGTCGCCTCCCGCACCGCTCCCTCGTCCAGGCCGTCAATGACGATTTCCAGCACGGAGTTGACTCCCTCCGGCAGCGCGGACTCGGTCTGGCGGCGGATGGTAGGACAGTAAGCGGTGTTGGTCGAGGCGCGCAGGAATTTGTACTTTGATGTGGTCTTGCTCCCGCTACGGACGATGCCGCCGGGGAAGGGCATCACCACCCCCTTTACCTTCTCCATCGCCTCCACCGCCCTCTCCGCTGCCTCAAGAGTGACCTCAGGACTTTGGCCCAGGATGAGGAAATTCCCGCCACCGATGGCTTTCTTGACGCTAAAGCTCTCCTCAACCAGGAACTCTCCCTCCATCACCGGTATCCGCCAGAGCCTCCTCCCCTCAAGGAGCTTGCTTATCTGGAAGCCGTCGCCGAAGTAGCGCAACTTACCACCGATGGTTACCCTCTCCTCACTTTCCAGAGCGTTGAAACAGGTGGTGGTGGGGCAAGTCATGATGCATTGACCCACCCGGCGTATCAACTGATCCTCCATGCCCTTCCGGCCCATGGTGAAGACGAGGATACTGACGCCGGGGCGGCCGTCGGGGGTCTCATCCGCCGGGATCACCGCTTCGATGCCTGCCTCGCAGCCGCAAGCGATGACGGATGTAGCAAAGCCCGTGGCCACCTGGGCCGCCGTCAACGCCCAATGCTGATTGACGGCGGTGATGATCAGCCGCGCGCCCCACATCTTGAAAGCCTCAGCGAAGGTATCCTCGATTTCAACGCCGTTGATATGCATCATCTATTACCTCCATCTTGTCAGTCTAGGTACCTCTGTCTCAGAGCCTCGGCCCCAGTGACATATAGATGATCCAGGACGGTGCCGCTAGCTCCGCGAAGCTCCATGACCTCCACTAATCTCTCGTGCATACCACCGGCCAGCCCCTCGGCGATCAGGGCGGCCCCCTGAGCAGCCTCTTTAGCCACCTGGGCGAAGCCCTTCACCCGTCGCACCGGAGCAAAGGGGGAGAAGCGACGAACCACCTCCTGGCGGATCTCGGGGATGCGACAAAGGCGACCGGAAATCAGAATCTCTCTGGGAGCTGGCACCACGGTCATCTCAGCAGCCACGCCCTTGACCAGCCCCTCCATGAAAGCCTCCCAGGCCGTTCTGCTCCGATCATCGGTTGGGGCGGGAGCCACGAGGTCTTTTGGCGACAGGTCCGGCCGCCCGGCAATGTAAGCCACTCCACCTGAGCAGAGGAGTTCCTTGTGAAAGCTTCCCAGGAGATAGGCCAACTCCCCATCCATGGCCCCCAAAGACAGGTAGCCTAGGCTGCCCGAGGTGCCCCCCAGGCCATCCACCACCTTGCCACCTTTCACAGCGATCATTGCCGTGAAGGCCCCGCCCAACTCGATGTAGATAAACGAGGTCTCCTCGTAGGCGATGTTGAGGTGACGAGCCTGGTCGTATATCCCCAGGGCCACGGAACATAACTTGTCGGCGGTGCCCATGTCAATCCGGTTGGCCTTGCGGTGCTCTGGCACAGTGGGCAGGTGGATAACCGCTGGCGCGAAATAGATCGGCAGCTCGCTCTCCTTCAGCAGGCGCAGCATCCTGCGCATCCCCCCGACGATGGGGGCCCGACCGCGATCCCGCTTCTCGCTGAGGACGAGCAAGTCCATGTCCTGCGGACGGAGGTCCCGAGCGCTCACCCAGGGCAGTCCGTAGCCGGAGGGGCCGACAATCATGTCCACTGGCGCGCCCGACCGCAACAAATCTACCAACACCCGCGGATTGGCGGCGACTTCCGCGGAGGGGATGATCGTATCCAGGAAAGGGCGATCTCACTCCAGCCCACACACGTCGAAACTCACCGTGCCCGGATCAATGCCAATGGCTCGAACCATCTCGCCCATCAGGTCGCGGCCCATCCTTCGCTCAGGTAACCCCAGCGCAGTTCCTCTTCCTGGATATACTTTTTACCCAGCCGCAAGGCCAGGGCGGCCCGCTCTAGCTCCCGCCCCAGGTAGAAAGCGTGGGACGCATCCGCCACGCCCAGTTGGGCGAAGATATCGTCCGGACTGGTACCGCAAATGAACTTGTCGCGGTTGAAAACATAGATCCACGTGTCATCGGTAAAAATGCGAAAGTTTCGGTCGCGCAGTTGTTGGTGCATAGAGCGCAATTCTGCTTCGGTGTAGTGCTCGTGGGGAGGGTCCTTCACCGTGATCAAGCTGTCGTCTATCTTCTTCGGCAAAACCCGGTTCTGATGGGCATAGTACATCAACTTGCGGGCCAGGTCTAGTTCGCGTACGGATCCTCTGGCCCAATCAATTACCTCAGTGGTGAGAACATAGTCTATTTCCAGTTCCGTGATTACCCCGGCCATCAGGGCATTGATACCGGTGCTATCCGCGTCGGTCAATTCAGTGAGGTTGCCCAGGCCCATAAGCATCTCGGCCTCGGGGTGGCGCCACCGCGTTTCGTAAAAACGATGGAGGGACTCGGTGAAGCCAAAGCTGAGGGGGTCCAGAATGGGATCCAGGATGTACGGCACACCCCATTCCTCCAATTGGGTGACGTTTCGCTCCAGCGACTCCAGGCCCTCACCGAAATCAGGGATGACTACTGCTTTGCAATGCAATCGGGGGGCCAGATCCATATTCGTGGAGTTGATGCTCAGCAGCAGGTCCAGGCCGGCCTCATCGGCGCGAAGGATGGCCTCGTGATCGAAGGTATCCAGACTGACGGTGAAGCCGTACTCCTTCAGCCCTGCGACGACCTCCGCCACGCCGGGGAAACCGCCCTGCACGGGACAACCCAAATCAATGATGTCAGCGCCGTTGGCGCGGTAGTACTCGGCCCTGGCCAGGATATCCTCCCAGGACATGCGGTAGGCTTCCACAATCTCAGCCAGGATCTTCACCCGGTACTCACCATAGCCCTCCCGGACCCGTTCGCGACCGAAGAAAACGGGCAGGTCCTTTAGGTCCTTGGGACCGCGGATAACAGGGACGCTCACCTGCTCTTCAATGACGAACAGGTCACCCTGGCACAAGCCGGGGATCATGACCTGACGGCACCTGTGGGCGTCGGTCAGGTGCCGGGCAATCCAGCGCGTGTCCATCAGAGCGGCCACCGAAGCATTGAGGACTGTCACCTCGTACTCAAAGTCGGGCTCCATCCGCTCCAAGGTAGCCCTCAGAGCATCGGCGGCCAGCTTGCCGGTCACGAATAGGTACTCAGGCATTTTCGGAAACCCTCGACATTTTCCATCACGGTGACACCCCGGAACTCGCGCAACTTGGCCGTGTTCTCCAAGTCAATGACGCGCGGATAGACCTTGATCACTTTCCCCCAGGCGATGCTCATCGTGTGACCTCCTACAGCCTCCGGCCTGGGCTAGATGGTGAGACTGTCGAACCATCAGGCCGAGGGCTCAGGGAATCGCGTGAGAGAACGAACACTGATAGAAAGCGGTTTGGCCGGGTGCCTCCTCCACTCCGACGGTCGCTGAGCTAAGATTTGCCATGTCGTTTTCGTGCAGCGCCTCGACAAGTTGGCCACAGATGTATTCTGCCAGCCGTTCAGCGGTGATGTTATCCACCGGCAGGGCAAGCACATCCTCGGCTGGCAGGACGTAGCGCCGGTTCTCGAATCGAATTTCCCACTCCCCGTCGGTCTTTTTAATGCCCAAATCCTTGCTTTGCTGGGGCAGCAGGAAGTGATGGTCCAGAGAATCACAAATCTGGCGGATGATTTTCTTGAGCACTACAAAGTCGAAAACGTAGCGATCCTCGGTGAGCTCCCCTTTTAACTCTACTGAGACGCCGTAGTTGTGACCGTGCAGCCGCTCACACTTGCCACCGAACGAGATAAAGTGAGCGGCACTGAAGCGCAAGTTCCCTTTCTCTACCACGACTCTGTACACTGTTTTATCCCTCCAACCATTCTCCCAGAGTGGTGTGTCGGATCACGGACTCGCCCCCTATGATCTCCCGGCGGAGCTCCCCCAGGGTGCCGTATCGCTCAGCGAAGGCATTGTGTTGGTGTATACTCTCCAGATTCTCCTGCTTGGCCAGGACAAAGGCCTCGTCGGGCAGGTCAGGGTAGACCTCCACCACGTTGCGTAACATCTCTCGCACCACGTCCTCCACAAATCTTGGGTTGCGGTGGGCTTTGTTGACCACGAAAAATTCATCCGGTCGCTTGAGGAGTTCATACGTCTCTGAACTCATCGAGGCTTCCAAGATGTGCACCAGATTCTCGGCCCGCACGCGCTGCTCCGATCCAATCAGCAAGGTACCCCGTCCCCGCTGATTGTGGGAGGCGATGGGTAATACGTCCAGTATTCGTCCTGCCTCTTCGCTCGAAAAGCCCTCTTCCAACAACAGTTCTTGCGAGTAGCTTCTGACCATATCCTGGGCACAGGGACAGACGGTTATGCCATCCACCTCTACTCCTACTAGGTGCCTGGTTCGCTCCCCATTGCTGGCGGCGATGCCAATGAGGGCGTAGAGTTCCTCGACGTTCTTGCCTGTGACCGGCGTGACCTTTATCATCGGGTACCGGGCCCGGATATGCACCTCGGAGCGAACAGCTTGCTGGCTTTGCGCCACTTGCCGGGCCAGACGTTCTGCCAGCGACTCGATGTCTGGCGAGGACTCAAGGGAGAGTTCCTCCACGAGTTCCTCCAGGACGTCGCTGAAGCGGGACATGTGAACGCCCGCCTGCTCGGGATTCAGGTTGGCAAAGAGATCCAGTTCGGCGTAGAATAGGGTATCCTGGCCGTCATCGGCCATCTGGATGATCCGACGCAAGTTGGTGACCCCCACCCGGCTCAGGCTGATGGGTACGGCTGGCCTGGCCTGTTGAACATCGTGCTCAAGCCGCAGCTTGAGGCTTCGCTCCATCCGCTTGACTCCCTCCTGGCTGACTCTGTTTAGCATCTCTGCCACGGTCATGTTCAACACCGGATGCACCAAGTCCGGCGCAATCTCGGCCAGAGGAGCCAGGACGAAGGCCCGATCGTGTAGGCGGGGATGCGGGATGCAGAGATCGGGGGATTCCAGGACCAGATCGTCGTAGAAAAGGATATCCATATCAATGGGGCGAGGGGCATTTCGAAAGGATTCTCGCCTTCCCATCCGTTTCTCAATCCACTTCAAAAGATGGAGCAAGTCGCCAGGGGAGAGTTCAGTCTCCAGAGCGCAGGCGATATTAAGAAACTTGGGCTGATCCAGATATCCCACCGGCTCGGTCTCGTAGAAGGAGGAGACCTTTGTGATGGATGCACGAGCCTGGACGTATTGCAGTGCCTGGAGGATATTAGCCTGCCGATCCCCCAGGTTGGCACCCAAGCTCAGATATACCTGATGCAATAACATAAACGGATTCCTCACACGCAGGGGATCACCTCGCAATGAGGCAGATATTCCGGCGCGACTGGATAGTTCTCGAAAGAAATGGTGTAGCACTCCTCGAAGTGAGCGCGAAGGTCTGCCTCGATCCCCGGATCGTAGGGCGGGGTGACGTACAGCGTACGACCCGGACACTCGCGCACGATTTGTCCATCGCGGACGACGACCTCGCCGTCTTTGAGGACGTAGCGGGGATGGGCGAACATCTCCTCCTTGTCATCCAGCGGCGCGTAGAGGGTCACATCGGCATCGGCCCCCACGCCCAGGTGCCCCTTGTTCTTGAGACCCAAGGCGCGAGCGGTCCCCGCGCGGGTGACGATGGCGATCTCGTACAGCGAGTATTCGCGGTCCAGTTTGGGGAGTAGTGCGCCTTTCCGCGCCCGGGGATTAATGCTCTCCAACATCTCGGCCCGGTAGTCACGGTCCATGAGCAGCCTGGCGACTTGCGGATAGCAGAAGAACGGTCCCGCGTTCGGATGGTCCGTGGTCAGGAAGACCTGCCAGGGGTCATCAATCAGCAAAAATAGCTCCAAGCCGATGAGCCACTGGACGGCGTTGACGGGGTTGTTGCGTTTGTATTGCATGGGCACCACGCCGCCGCCTGTCTCCCCCTCCACGTCGTCGTTGAGCCACTTGTTGCCACTCAGTTGATGCAGGCGGTACTGTAGGGGGCCATCGGAGGTCATAGTGGTGGCTTGGCCAAAGATTACCTGGCCCACGTCCACAGTGACGTTGGTGTGCTCGTTGACTGCGCAGGCGACTTCGGCAGCCCCGGAGAGAAGACGCTTGCCCGGCTTTCCCCCGTAGCTGAGAAACTGAAGGTGGCAGAAGTGGGCACGTCGCCCTTCAAGCGCCTCGACGGTCTCCACAGTCGTGCGGGCGTTGCCGGTCTGTCCCAGGTTGATGCCGTGGATGTGGGGCACGTGGGGCAAGCCCAGCTCGTCGTTGATCCAGGCCAGGGTGGTGATGATCTGGCGCGGGGTGACGCCGAAGCCAATGACCTCATCATCCACCTCGCCCACGTTGCGGCCCCACTTCCAGTTTTCCACTCCGCCGGGGTTGACAATTTTGATGGCATAGCCCTTGCTCGCCCCCAGCAGCCAGGCTACGTAATCGCGTGCTTTCTCCCGCTGTCCGTCGCGGATGCACTTCATGATAAAGTGGTTATTGCCCATGGTGATAAAGACGCCCTTGTCCACCATGGGGGTGTCCTCCAGTTCCTCGTGTGTGTGGCGAGCCACCAGGGGCGCGGTCGCGGCCTCCATCACCGTGGTGTAGCCCATCTCTGCATAACCGTAGCCGGTAAGGAAGGTGCTGGGCACAGTATAGCCTGATCCCGACCGGGTAAATGCGGTCCGGCTCCGTACGTGATCCCGGTGATCCTCTGGGCGGAGCTTACGACCCGCGTTCACCTTGGCCCCCACGATGTGGCTGTGGATGTCCACGCCGCCAGGCATGACCACCAGGCCGGCGGCATCAATGATCTCGGCTCCGGCCCGGTCCACGCTCTCGCTGGAGACGATCTTGCCGTTCTCGATCCAGATGTCACGCACTTCACCGTTGATCCCGTTCTGGGGGTCGTACACTTCGCCATTTATTATGCCGAGCATGTTTTCACCCTCTCAATGATCCAGTCCAGCACCTGCTCGTCGGCAGGCCGTGGGGAGTCCACGACTTTTTTCAGCGGCAGAGGGACGTTGTCCATGCGGTAGGCGGTGCCCGCCGCACTGACGCCGTAGGTGGCCGTGGGCAATACCACCCGCGCTATACGTGCCGTGAGGTTCCCCTCCGGGTCGAGGACAATGGTGGGAATCTGGCTCAGCCATTGGGAGGCCTGGCGCGGAAAGTGAGCCACCGGGTCAGAAGCAATGATCAGGGCCGCGTCGGCCTCCTGGCGGGCCAGCACGTCCACCGCCGTGAACTCCCCCGGATTGTACTGCGGGTAGCCCCGGGCCAAGTTCACGGCGAAGGGATAGCCCGTCTGCCAGGTCAACGTGCAGTCCGCCCCGGCCACGTTTCCATGGCCGCGCATAGCCATGGCGGTGAAACGGGTGTGAGCGTTCAGCTCGGCGACCAGGGTCAACAACTCAACGATGTTCAGGTACTTGCCTTCCGTCTGCGTCACCCCCATGCCAAAAAAGATCACCCCGAAGCGACAACTCTTCATCCGCTCCAGCAGGTCCGCCAGTTGTGCCACGTTCACCCCGCCGACCTCCGTCACGTCCAGCGCCTCGCCCTTCAGCAGGGCGCGCAGCGCAGTGAGTACCTCATAGTCGAAACCAGGACGCGGCTGCAGGAAGATGTCGGCGTTCCTGGAGCTGTGAGTGGGCCGCACGTCCACCACGACCACGATGCGATCCCTGCGCCCTTGGGGGGTCAAGCTTCCCCGCGCCGACACCGAGTAGCGTGCGAAGTGGCGCATGTGAGCTTCAGCAGGATTGCACCCCCAGAAAATGACCAGGTCGGCGCGATGTTTGATCTCGCCCAGGGTACAGGTGGGTTCGCCCTGGCTTTGGATGCCGATGGTGGTGGGACCATGGCACACAGAGGAAGTGCTGTCAATCGTCGCGCCCAACAAGTCGGCCAGGGCTATGGCTTTACGCTGAGCCTCGGAGGCGGTGGAGCTCAGACCGTAGATGAGTGGGTTGGCCGCATCGGTCAGGATACGCGCTGCAGCGTCAATGGCCTGTGGCCACTTCACTTCCTCGCCATCCACCGTTGGCTGCTTGGCCTGAGTGTGGGCGTTGAGAAACAGACTGCGACCATTGGCGCACGCCTTCTTCACCGCCATGATGCGGTTATCCTCTACCTCGACGACGATGTCGTCGCAGAGACAGCCGCAGAAAGGGCAGACGACGTTCTCTATCCTCATAATGGCTCTACCTCCACCTCCAGCCCTTTGGAATCGGGCATCCCTGTCCCCCGGGTCTCCGCTGCAATCAGCGTATTGGCTGCGGGCCCCATGGGCACGAAGATGATCCCGGATGGGAGCTCTCCCTCCCTCAGTTCAAGCTCTGTCTCACCAAACGCTGTGCGCACGCGGACGCTCCGGCCTTCCTCAACACCCAGGCGCTCCCTATCGGCACGGCTCATCACCACGAATCCCGTCGCCTGGCGATATTCGTCAGAATCCTTCCCTTTGTGGAGCGCTGTTCCCTGCTCGGTCGTGCGTCCCGTGATCAAGATGAACTCAGACATAACCCCCATTCATTTCCCCTCTCATGCAATTATGGTTCCACGCGAACGTTTCGATAGGTGCTGCTCTTCCCTTCTAGTATAGCAGATTCCGCCAATTTCTTCAAAGTGACAAGCGAGACATGAACCCTCATCGTGATCAGAAACTCGAGAGCGCATTTCAGGTCCTCTTGGTTAAAGATAGGGCAGGGGTAGACGAGAGCCACCCCTGCCTAGAATTTCTTGGGATCGATCAGACTTCCAGATCTTTCATGATGCGCACGGCCAGCCGGGCCACCCCACGGGCTTTCTCCTTCGCTCCAGAGATGGCACGGGTGAGTATGGCACCCTTCTCGGCGGCCTTGCCGGCGTCTTTCCAGGAATACTTACCCATAGCCGCGGCGAGGGCGGAGGAACGACCACATTGATGGCACAGCATCCGATGTACATCAGTTCCTGGGCCACCGCTGCAACCACAGTGATGGGCAGGGGACAGTTCAGACTTTTTGTTCAGGACTGCGTCGGGGACCACCTTGTGGGAGAGCCCTTCGTACCACCCCTTTTTCACTCAATATCGGCTGACTTGGCATCTTGTGGTTCACTGTCGTATAACTCCCGGCGGACGGCATCCGCCGCCATCAGGAGGCGACTCCAGCATTCATCACGACTCTTACCCTGAGTCAGTACGGTGCATATCGGATGATGGGCCTCTATCTTCTCTCCTGGGAAGGGGATGTCCCTCCTCCCCTTAGCCCTCCACCCGGCCGTCTCGGGCATCACTGCATCCTCCCTTGCGTAGATGATTCCCTTGCCGTAGAAATCGGGCCGATGGACGTTTTCCCCCAGTGAGAAGGAGGGTAGCTCCCCATCGAAGGAGCGAACGTGCAGGTCGAATACGTTTGTGCCGTAGGCCCACTCTATCAGCTCCATCGAGGCGGTGTAGCGGGGATTGACCTCCACCAGATAGGGCACAGGGCGTCCGGCCTCGTCCCGTCCCAGTACAAAGTCCACGCCGTTGACCCCCCGCAGGTCGCAGGAGCGGGTGAGCTTCTCTGCCATCTCTCGTACCGACCCGATAACAGTTCCTATCTCTGGCGTGGGCAGATTGAGGGGCAGGATGTTGCCGCACCAGGTGAAGCCCCGCGCCCCCAGTTCCCCCCGCCCGATGAGCTGCTCCGTCAGGCCCAGGAGCACGCACCGTCGTCCGTCGGCCACGAAAGCGGCGGAACAGGCTTTACCCTCGATCCACTCCTGAAGGATACGCCCCTTGCCCAGCGCGTCCCCCTTCCAGAAGCTGATCCCGTGCCCACCACCGCTTCGCGCTGGCTTGCTCACCCAGCGCCCTGATCCTCTGGCCTGCTCTTCTTCACCTGGGAGCAGGGTGACCGGGTGAGCAACGTTTTCCTGTCGGCAGACTAAACGCAGATGGCCCCAGTCGCGTGCCCGGCGCAGGATAGAGGGAGAGTTGCCCAGCAGAGTGTGCCCCTCAGCCAGCGCCTCTATGACATCAGGGTGGTTTTCCAGGCTGGAGTTGTAGGCCACTGCCTGGAAGTTCAGGCTGCGGCTGGCGACCAGCAGGGCTTTGGCGCTGAAGCCAAGCTGGAAATCGCGCATCAGTGAGTAGTTTTCTGCCAATTCCTTCTGATCGCGGTCGCCGAAGTAGTCAAGGGTGACGACTTGATACCTACCCTGCACCGCTGATTCAGCGATGGCCCGCGTACTGAAACCAACGAGCAAGATTCGCACTGGACAACACGCCTAGGGCAAGCGGTACATTACTTGCCCATTTCCTTGGCGATGGCAAAGATCTCTTCCGCGTCCAACACCAGTTCGTTGCTCTCGAAGAGACGGGCCACGCAGGCTCTATGCACTTTCATCTTCAGGCCGCCGATGCCCAAGGCGCCGAAGATAACTTTCCCCTCTTTCTCCTTGCCGTCCCAGTGAGGTTTGATCCCCTCGATTCCGGTCGGGGGAACGGCGTTGACATCGGCCATGACCCCAATGGTGAGATTGGTTTTCCAGATGCCTTCCTCAACCAGCATCACCCCGGCAGCGCCAGCGGTCATCAGGATATGCGCCCCTTCGAGGGCCCCCTTAGCTGCCTCGTCATCGGCCACCTGATGAGGAGTGACTTCCAGATTGAAGCGGGATTTGATGAGTTCACAGGCAGACTTTGCTCTCTCCATACTGCGGGAGGTGAGGTGGACGTCAGCCCCTTCCTTGGCCAAGAGGGCACAGGCCCTCAGGCCGACAGGCCCTGTGCCGGCGAAGACCACCGCTTTCTTGCCCTTTACATCCACCACGCTCGTTATTTTCCTCACTGCGGCGGCGGCCGTTGTGTTCGACCCGTTGGGGTCGGCCATCACCGAGACCCGCACCGGACCGAAGAAGGTATTCAGCACCTCCTTGAGCATCGCCTCGCCGGTGGGCACATCGGACCCACCGATGAAGATGGCCGTATTCTTGAGATCCTCTCCCCCGCGGGTGAACATCGCCCCGTACACCAGGTCACGCACGTCTTCCATAGCGACGTTGCCCAGTGCCAGTACATGGTCAGCGCCGGCGTCGTAGGCGGTGATGGTGTCGAATACGCTGGGATGCTTGTCGCTATCTAGTTGAAGCAGCAGTTTTTCCATTTCCCTCCTCCTCAAATCGCGGCTAATAAATATAGGTGATCTCTGTGCACTTCTATCGTAAAGTAGATCTCAACTCACATGCCATCTTGGGCCCATGCCGTAGTGGATGAACGCCTGAAACCCGGACGACCCTACGAGGAAGATGCGTTTCATATGATCTCCTTGTTAGCGATTGAAGCAACGATCTCCTCGATCTCGAAAGGATGCTTCAGGACGGTGATACCCTCCATGTTCCTGATTCTCTCGACGTTCTCTACGTCGATCTTCCGGGTTGTGATCGTTATCTTCTCTCCCCCTGGGGCCTCTGTCTCCTGGCTTCCGAGCTTTTGGTCAACCGGATAGATGTACACCTGGGTTCCCCCCTTGATTGCCTGGGCAACACAGTTGGTTATGAGGGTGTCGGCTATGCCGTAGGCGATCTTGGCGACTGTGTTAGCCGTTGCCGGTGAGACGAAGAAGAGAGTGTAGTAGCCTATTTGAAGAGGGCCCGCGATGAAGGGCAAATTGGCCCCCTTTTCGATCTTAACCTTCTCGAAGCTTGACTTCAGGTCGTTCCACAGCCGGTACCACTTTATGACCATCTCCGCGTTCTTTGAGACCAGAACGGTGACTTCAGAGTCTCTGCTTATCTTCTTCATGACCGACAACGACTCGGCAAGATAGTCTCCCGCACCGGTTATCCCCCATGCAACCTTGATCTTTTTCACCTATCTCTCTCTGGTTTCAGCATCCTGGCTACTTCTATCAGCCTCTCAACCGTCCTATGGACGGTTCGCATTCCCACTTTGTCGGCTGCTGCGCCTTCTGCCCCCTTGTCGCGGGACCAGACGCTTCCGCCAAGATTCGATCCAAAGGGCCCCCCGCTTACAGGAATCATCTTGTTGGCGAGGTAGAAGGCGTGGATCGCCATGATCGCCGGTTCCTGTCCGCCGGCACGGTCACCTCCCACTGCGATTGCCGCCCCCACTTTGTTCTTCAGGGCGTCGGGGTTCCTAGCGACCACTGCCCTGCACCTGTCCATAACCGCCTTGAGCTGGCCAGAGACGGTGCCCTGATACACGGGTGTAGCGAGCAGCCATGCATCAGCAGCCTCCATGCTGGGATAAAGGTCGGAGACATCGTCCTTCTGAATGCATCCCTCTTTCGTGCGCACACAGTAGTCACAGTGCAGGCAAAAGTTGATCTTCTTTCCCTTCAAGGAAACAAACTCTGTTTCGACATCCCCAAAGGATTCGGCGAACTCCAATGCCTTCCTCACAACAAAGGCCGTCGCACCCTGCCGGGGGCTTCCCGATATCCCCAGCAATCTTATCGGGTTCATCCGATCAACCTTCTATACGTACTTTTGTAAAACAGCAGGTGAGAGGGCTAACCTCGGCTGACAACTCCCTCCTTGAATGGCGGCTTTGGCCCTTCGAAGCAATCGTAGTGGTAGACGATGTTGTCATCGTCCACCAGAATGTGGTCGCCCAGATTGAACTCTTTGCCACACTTCGGGCAAACGTCGTTCGCCCACTCCTGCTGCCATGTCCTATCATGGCCGGAGTCATCTTTACCCAATACGCAGGTCATGCATCCCATCGCAGTCTCCCTTCGACCTTGCGCCCTGATTGGCGCTGTCAGTGGTAAGTAAATGGTCCATAGAAAGAGCTCAGGGAGAAGAAGCGTTATTTGTTCTCCCTGAGCTCTCCTCTCGCGATGCACGCTGATCGATAGCGAATCTAGCCGTCATACTCCGCCAATGATGAGCGACCGGTCACTCTCAACAGGCTAGACCGCCACGGCCCACTCGCAGTAGCCCTGCGGTCCCGTCCCCCAGCCCTTCGCGAGCGGCACGTTGCGCTTGATCAGGCTGGTGACAGCGCAGTGCTTGCAGGCCCTGACCGGCGCACCCGGCGTGCCCGGATCGAGGGCGATGGCGTTGGTCATCAACGTGGCCGTAGTGCACTCGGGGGTCAGGTAGCAGGGGAAGTCGGCCAGGCTCATCAGCGCTGCAAAGCGCTGGGTGATGGCGCAGGCTGGATAGGTGTAGCGCTGCGGGTTCATGACGACCTCGTGGTTGTCAATGGGGCTGAGGTCCACCGCGATGCCCTTGATTTTCCCGCCGGCGCCGATCGGCTTGATGTCGAGGATTTGCTCACCTCGGAGCAGTACATCAATGAAATCAACGTTGTGCAGCTCGTCCGCCTCGCCGCGCTTGGGATTCATGGCCGCGTAGTTGTGGAAGCGCTTGGTCAGCAGGTCAATGACCATGGGCACGGTGAAGCTATCCAGCCACAGGATATAGACCGTCGCGCAGGCCGGCGCACCGGTGGCCACCGCCAGCACGTCGTACGGGCTCTTGTAGGCGTCCTGCTCCAGGCCGCGCCGCAGGGTGTTCTCAAAGACGCCCATCACGGCCTCGTAGATGCCGAAGACTATGTCGTCCTTGAACATGTTGTAGGCAGACTGGGCGATGTGGTGGCCGACGTCACCCACGCAGTAGGCCGGCACAGCCGTGATGTTGGCCATATGCACCCCTGCCTTCAGCGCCGCCACGACGTAGGGCTTCATCCTCTCCTTGTACTGCGCCATGTACTTGCGGGTGTCGAAGGAAGTGTGGGGGCCATGCCCGCCCAGATTGTGGGTGTCCATCAGATGGGCCTGGGCCGCGCTCGGCTCGCGGTAGACGAACTGCAGCATCTCCACCTCGGCCTGCTCCGCCTCGGCCGCCGTTTTCCCACCCTCCAGAGCGGCGCGGAAAGCCCCCGCCAGGCCGTAGGAGGTGTTCATGCCCCAGGACTTGCAGGCCAGGATGGTCTTTTTATGATCCGCAGGGATGTCCATCTCCCTCAGGATACGGTTGACCACGTTGGGCACAGAGCCGACGGACATGGCAAAGTCCACCACGCAGGTCGGGCCGTACATCCCGCCGTAGCGCCGCACCGCCTCCAGGCCGATGAGGGCCTTGTTCTCGGCAATGGCGTCAATGAACTTCCACATAGACTTTTTGAACCCCGCGTCCTCGTCGTAGAGGATCTCTAGGATAGGCGGCGTCTGATAGTGCTCGACGAAGGGGTCATCCTCCGGGCGGATGGTGTCCGTCAGGCCGGTTAGGATGTCGTAGTGAGCGTTCACCGACTGCACATGGAGGTCAATGACCTCTTTCGACTGCCCGTCGCCTGGCTTCATCTTGTTGACGGCATCCACGTAGGGCTTGGCGTCCTTCAACTTGAAAGTGCCCCCTCGCTTCGCCTTGATGACGCCATAAACCGCCTTGGTCGCGCCAACCGCCTCATTGATCATCTTCTCATATACTGCCATTTCTGTTTCCCTCCTTGGAATCTAATCTACTTCGATCACGAAGCTACAGATAGGCCAACTCCGCCACGTTTTGTTCAGCTCTCACCTCCTTTCTGGCCGAGACGTTGTCAAAGCTGGTGGTAACAGAGCCTTCCATCGGTTTCTTGCCGCCCTGACAACGCCTGCGGCGAAATCAGAATAGCGAGGGTACCATTCTCTGTCAGGCACCAAAAAAGCCAGCTTTTGCTCCCTACCACCGCTGGTTAATTAAGAGAATAGCTGACTTTTTTTCCACAATCAGAATACCCTCCGCTGTGCATGGAATGGAAAGATTTCCAACTCACCCAAAATAAAACAACCGAACCAATAAGGAAAAAGGATAACCCACTGCAGCTCGGCTGTCTAGTCCACGGCACCAAAGTTCAACGCACTACAACTTTGCACTCCGTGTTTGCATCATTGGGAAGCTTTGGTGTGTATCCTGTTGCTATTTATTATATTACACCAATAATTATTATACCTCTGACCGCTCTGTACTTCTACTGCGTCATGGAAGGATCCTATCCGCTGGACCAAACCATCTTTAAGATAATTATAATGGCAAAAGTCGAATTTGTCAAGCACTTTGCAACCCGCAAACCTTAAAATTTTCCCAATTTTGACTCACAATGCAATCCCTTCGTCGGCAGCCTCCTTTCGATCTTGCGCCCTGATTGGCGCTGTTAGAGGTAAGTAAATGGCCCCTGGCCTCCCTCTTTCTCCCCTTCTTGCCTCGATGTTATCACAGCCTTAGAGAGCCATAACCGAGATCTCGGAGTGCCTTTTTCATATAGCCCTGGACCTCTTCGGCCGTCGCCAAGCGAAGGGCCTCCCTGGTTATCTCCTGGGCCTCAGTCAAGCTCAGGGAGCGGATGATCCTCTTGACCACAGGGATGATCGAGCTGTTCACGCTGAACTCGTCCAGGCCCAGGCCGAGCAAGATGGGCACAGCCTCCTTTTGGCCCGCCATCTCGCCGCACATGCCGACCCATTTGCCGGCCTCATGGGCGGCGTCGATAACGCCCTTGATGAGCTGTAAAACCGCCGGGTGCAGTGGCTGGTAAAGGGAAGCCACCCGCTCATTGGTGCGGTCGCAGGCCATCGTGTACTGGATCAGATCGTTGGTGCCGATGCTGAAGAAGTCGGCCTCTCGGGCCAGCACGTCAGCAGCGACGGCCGCGGCGGGTATCTCCACCATGATCCCTACCTCCAGGTCCTGGGCATGAGGCAGGCCCTCGGCAGCCAACTCGCCCTCTGCTTCCCGCAGAAGCGCCTTCGCTTGCTGGAGCTCCTGAAGGGTGGCAATCATGGGGAACATGATCTTGGCATTTCGCCCGTGGCCGGCGCGCAGGATAGCCCGTAACTGAGTCTTGAACATATCTGGCTTATCCAGACACAGGCGAATGGCCCGCCAGCCTAGAAAGGGGTTCAATTCTTCACCAATAGCCAGATAGGGTGCAGGCTTGTCCCCGCCGATGTCCAGGGTGCGGATAATGATGGGTCGCTCCCCCATGACCTCAGCGATGTCCCGGTAGGCGGCGTATTGCTCCCCCTCGTTAGGCATTGTCGTTCGGTTCAGATAGAGGAACTCCGTCCGCAGGAGCCCGATCCCCTCAGCGCCGTGTTCCAGGGCGACCCGAGCGGAGGCTACATCAGCCGCGTTGGCCACTATCTCCACCCGATGCCCATCGCGCGTTATAGCCGGTTCCTGAGCGGCACGCTTGGCAGCTACCTGTTGAGCCCTCAACCTCTCCTGGCGAACTCGATAGGCGGCGCGGGCCTCCTCGTCCGGATTGGCGATCACTACGCCTTCTTCTCCGTCAATGATCAGCGGTGTGCCATCCGGGAGATCCAGCACCTCTTTCCCCAGCCCGACGACAGCAGGCAGTCCCAAGCTGGAGGCCAGGATGGCGGTATGGGAGGTGGTGCCGCCGACAGCCGTGCAGAAGCCCAAAGCCCGCTCCTTATCCAATCGGGCGGTGTCAGAGGGTGTGAGGTCATGGGCAACCAGGATCACGGGCTCCGGCAACTGGTCCAGGGGCGCCTCGCTCAAGCCTAATAGGATGCGCAGCACCCGTTGGCCCACATCCTCGACATCAACGGCTCGCTGGCGGAAGAGCTCATCATCCATCTCTCGAAGGAGAGCAGCATAGCTCGCCACCGCTTTGGTCAAGGCTGCCTCGGCATTCCAACCTCCCTCCCCGATCTGGCCCCGCACCTGGTCCAACAGGGTGGGGTCCTCCAGGAAGAGCTGATGGGCGGTAAAGATCTCCGCCGCGGCCGGGCCCACATCGGTAATGGCCCTTTCCCGGATGGCGCTGATCTGAGCCTTGGCCTGCTCGACCGCTGCGGTGAAGCGGGCCCATTCGGCCTCCGGATCCCCCACCTTCTGCCACTCGACCGTCGGCTCCCCGGGACGGTAAACATAGGCCGGCCCAATCGCGATCCCGGCCGAGGCCGCAATCCCCGCTAGCCTCCGCGTCTCTCCCCGGGGCTCGATGCGCGACACGACCTCGGCCACCGCCCTCGGCCGGACCTCCGGCACCCTGGCAGGTGCCGGCGTCACCTCTTCCATCTCTCCGAACCCGTCCCCCACCAACTGGCTGAGCGCTGCCAGCGCTTCCGTCGCATCGGGCCCGTTAGCAGCGATCGCGATCTGGTGGTTATACTGAGCGCCGATGCCGAGCACGCTGAAGATGCTCTTGGCGTCAACGGTCAGGGAGCCTCGGGTCAGGTTGCGCACCGTGATAGCAGATTGGAAACGCCCCGCAGTTTGAACGAACAGAGCCGCTGGCCGGGCGTGGAGCCCTATCTTATTGGGTATGGTGAGGACCGTCTCGTCTGTGGGGGGCGCTTCCAGCCCCGGCTCGGTGGGTGGGACAGGGGCGGTTGGGCTGAGTTCACCGGAGCCCTCGGCAACCTTCGGCATGCGCATGGCAGCACAAGCAGCGGCATCGACTTGAGCCAGAGGGCTGCCGATAGAGGCTTCCACAGCGGCCGCAATAGCGCCCTCCACCAATGGCGCCGCGCTCAGCAGCACCTTGGACTGCTGTTCAGGCAACAACATCTCGACGGCCATCTCGGTGCTCATCACGGCGCTTCCCAGATCCATTAGCACGAGCACCCCATCCGGCTGGTTAACAGCCTCGATGGCTGCGAGGATCCGCTCCATGTTGGTGCCGATGGTCGTATCGTCCAGCCCGCCGGCTGCGGCGATGAGCACCCGACCCTGCCCCATCTGATCGGCCAGGTCCTTCACACCCTCGGCCAGCTTTGCGCTATGGGCGACGATGACGATTCCTACCACAGCCTCTCCTAACGCGTTTCGATAGCCGCTACCAACTCACGGCAGAAGGCGGGAATGTCCGCCACCACCCGGCCCCATACCAGATTGCCATCACGGAAGGCTGGCTCGTCTCCTACCCACTCGGCTCCAGCGTTGATCAGGTCATCCTTGATGCCGGCCGAGCCAGTGGCCCGATGGCCCCTCACGATTTTGGCCGAGATGGGCACCAAGCCTCCGTGGCAGATGATGCCGATGATCTTGCCCTGCTGGTACATCTCCCGCACCAGCTTCAAAACCGACTCGTAACGGCGCAGCTTGTCCGGAGCCCAGCCACCGGGCACAATCAGAGCATCGAGATCGTCGGCCGAAACCTCGTCGGCAGCCGCGTCGGAGGTGCCGGTCAAGCCGCCCGACTTGCTCTTGTAGATCTTGCCCCGGATGGGGCTGACCACTGTGACTGTTGCTCCTTCTTCCTGCATGCGCATCAAGGGTACCCAGAACTCCAGATCCTCGAACCCATCTTCTACGAAGATGGCCACCTTTTTATTTTGTAACCTCATGGCAAAGCCCCCTCTGTTGTCTCACCCCCAGCGCAGGCAGGGCAGCTTTCCACCTGGGTCAAGCAAAGGTCATCCGGACACTCCTCAGTACATGTGGGAGGACAAGGCACAAAGCCCACTTCCCCGCAGAGACAGGCGTACCACCCACCGCGCACCTGAGAGAAAGCCATCCCCCTTTCGGCGAGAACGATGACCTCCATCCGGGACTTGAAACGGGCGTTAGTGATCAGGCGGCGGCAACCAAGCTGCCGCAGTTTCTCGACGTATTGCCGGAAGTGCTGACAGTGGCGCATGAGGAGCACGGCCACGGTGATGTCGTCCGGGAAGGGGTAGTCCAGGGCATTGGCGCAGATGGCCACGAGGTTGCGCGGCAGCGCGAAACCGATGGCCTCCAGAGCCAGCCCCAGCACCAAGGGATTCACCTCCACTGCGTAGACCTTTTTGGCGCGCTGGGCCAGACGCAAAGCCAGGCGCAGGTCACCGGCGCCTATATCCAAAACTGTATCATCTTTTTCGATATTTTGCAAGACAGCGTCGTAGACCTCTTTGCCATAAGGGCTATACCAGCCCTCCCAATCGGTCAGCCCGTGGCGGGCGGCGAAGACATCGAACCCCTCTCGAAATTGGGCTCGCTTCTGCTCCGCATTGGCTTCCAAGCGACTTATCACCGAATCCATGCCTTATGGCCTCTTCCTTCGCAGGGCAGCTCACCGTCGGGTGCCGCTCTCCTTCAAGTTGGCAGCGATCACCTCGGCCTCTTGCAAGAGGGCCAGCCAACGGGATTTCTCCCGCTCCTTCATCTCGGTTTGAAGGGCCTCTTGCTCTGCTTGAGAACCCTTCTCCTCCTTGCTCTCGGCCCGAGGTCGCTTCTCAGGAGCCCCCTTTTCCATCAGTTACCCCTTCCTGCCTCGGCTGGGGAGTGCGCTCTCACTCACAGGCCGGCGGCAGCCAAAAGCCTCTCCGGCCGGCCTCGGTACTCCTCCCAAAAAATCTCACCCTTCACGATGTCCATGAGCACCGTGTGCAAAGCGTAGTTGGCAGGCACCTCCAGCCCCACCTCTTGCGCATATCGAACCACCGCTCCGTTAAGGAACTCCACCTCCGAGCTCTTCCGGCCACGGGCCACATCGAGATGCAGGGAGGGCATCTTGCCGCCCCGGCCCCGCACGATGATCTGTTCAAAGATGGGTTGCAGCAGCCAAGCCGGCAGGGAACAGATCCCCCACGCTAAGAGGGGCACAGGGTAGCCGGGCAAGCTCACTGGCTGCAGGCCTAGAGCACGCATCACAGCCCTTGCCTCGCAAAAGGCGGCCCGCTCCAAGGCGAACAGGTAGCGGTGAGCGAAGACCGAGTCAGGGAGCATGTCTAAGATAGCCGAAGAGGCGTTGCCGAGGATATTGAGGAGCAGCTTGGACCACTTCATGGCCCAATAGTGAGGGTAGATGACGACCTTGAAACCCGCTTCTCGGAAGGCTTCTGCCAGGGAGTTCACCGAGTGGCCAGGGTCGGTGGGCGCCAAGCCGATGCCACCCCTGGTGGTGGAGAGGCGAACCAGCCCCGGCTCTAAAGTCTCCACCACCAGGGTGATGACAGCAGAGAGGATCGAGACCTCGCCCAACCTTTGAGCGACGATCTCCTCGCCCCCTACCCCGTTCTGCAGGACCAAGATGGGGATACCCCGTCGAGCCAAGGGCTGGACTTGAGCTGTGGCCACGGCGGTGTCGTAGGCCTTCATGGTGAAGATGATCAGATCGAAAGGCTCTGTAGCCACCTCCGCCATGTAGGGTATCGCCCGCACGTTCTTGGCGTAGACCCTGCGCCCATCCTTCTCCTCGAGACCTACCCCTTCCTTCTGTACGGCATCTACGTAGCCAGGGCGACCCACCAGGGTCACTTCGTGCCCTGCTCGGGCCAGTCTATTGCCCACCAGTGAGCCAATGGCGCCGGCTCCAACGATCAACAATCTCACTGCTCCCCTCTGGCGCAGGATCAGTCCTCCTTGCGCTTCCGCAAGATGGACCAACCAGATCGCTGCATCATCGCGACCCAGAATCCGATCCAGGCCAGCGGGAAGATGATCATGCTGTGCCATCGGCCCACCACGTAGAACATGTACTCGCTAATGACCAAGGGCACGAGAAAGATCAAGATCCAGCCCCAGAGTGGAATCCAGCTGAATTTGCGGGGTTGCTCTTCCTTATCCTGAGTGCGTGGCGTGACTTGTTGACTCCGATTTGAAGGCTTTTTTTCCCGCCGTTTCTTGCTTTTGGTCATAGATCGATCCGTCCTGACACCGCGAAAGTGGCCAGGGACGATATTACTCTCCTGTAGGCAATGGCTCCAGGTGGGTGCGACAGGGCACATCAATCCCCATCTTGGCACAGACTAGGTCAACCGTCTTCTCAGCCATCAAACGAGAGGTGGTCAGCTTGCCGCCGGTGATGGTGATGAAACCACCCACGCCATCCAGTTTCTCGTGGTCGAGAACGTAAAAGGCCCGGCTGACCTCTCGCCCTTCCTCTCCCCGTACTTCAGGGGGCTCGTAGAGCGGACGGACGCTGGCGAAGGTGCGCTGCAACCCCATGTCGTCAATCTTGGGCAGCATGGCCACACATTCGTCCAGCATCTTGTTCACCTCCCATTCCTCGATGACGAAATTATCAGCATCTTCAATGGGGACCGAGGTCGTGCCCAGAACGATGGTGGTACCCACGGGGACGATGATGTCGCCATCAGTAGGCTTTCGGCAGCGGTTAATGGCCCGTTTCACCGGGCGGCTGTCCAAGGCGACCATGGTGCCTTTGTCGAGACTCATCACGACTTTGATGTTGGCCAGGGCGGCGATGCGAGCAGCCCACGGGCCGCCAGCGGCGACTACGTAGTCAGCATGGACAATGTACTCGTCGCCAGTGGTCTTGTCCACCGCTTTGACGCCGACGGCCCGATCCCCCTGGCGTAAGATCTCGGTCACCGGGGTATAGAGAAAGACGCGGGCCCCCCGCTCCTTGGCCGAGGCGACGTTGCCCGTGCATATCCCCCAGCCATCCACGCTCCCGTCGGGCACGACTACGGCGTGGCGCACCTCAGGCGACAGCTCCGGCTCCTCGCGGCGCGCTTCCTCGCCAGAGAGCACCTCGGTCGGGATGCCTACCTCAGCGCAGCCCTCCAGGAACTTGGGTAGAAAGGCCTCGTCGTCGTCATCGAGAGTGATGAAAAAACCGCCCGTGTCCTCAATCGCCTGCGGGGCGATGCGACGCAGGATCCGATTCTCTTCGATGCATTCCACGGCTGCGGGTTTGTCTTTCACCGCGTAGCGGCCACCACTGTGCAACAGGCCGTGGAAGTTGCCCGTCGTCCCCGAGGCCAGATTGTCCCGCTCGAACAGCATGGCGTTCAGGCCCCGCATAGTCAGGTCGCGCAGCACAGCCGTCCCGGTCGCCCCACCACCGATCACAACCACTTGTGTTTCTAATTCCATCGTTTTCCTCCTGTCTTTTGTTCAGTCGCCCTCCAACTCGCGGCAGGCCCGGATCAGCGCCGGGACGACCTGCCGCCAGTTACCCACAACGCCCAGGTGGGCCACCTTAAAGATGGGCGCGTCCTCGTCCTTGTTGATGGCCACGATGGTCTTGGCCGAAGAGATGCCCGCCATGTGCTGAGGAGCGCCGGAGATCCCTATGGCGATGTACAGATTGGGACTCAGGATCTTCCCCGTCTGGCCGATGAGCCTGGCGTGGGGTACCCATCCTGAATCCGCAGGGGGTCGTGAGGAGCCCACAGCGCCTTCCAAAATCTGGGCCAAGGTCTCCAACTCAGAGAATCCCTCCGGCCCTCCAATGCCCCTTCCCCCACTGATAACGATCTCGGCCTCATCCAGGCTGATCCCTTCAATTTCCTCTCGTACCTCCTCTACAAACGACACCCGATCTGTCACGGGTTCCAGTTCAACCTCCAGAGCCTGCACCTTCCCTCGGCATGAGAAATCCTCAGGCAAAGGCTCAAACGCCCGCTGCCGGAACGTCGCTATCTGCACAGGGCCCCTAGCTACTATGAAAGCCATGGCCTTGCCCCCGTACACAGGCCGGAGCCAGCGGATATGCCCAGACTCGGCGTCCACTTCAAACCCTACACAATCAGTGACGAGCCCGGCTCCTAGCCGGTAAGCGAGCCGGGGTGCGATTTCCCCCCCCACTGCATCGGCAGCGAAGAGGATCACTCCAGGAGATATCCGCCTGGTAGCCGTTTCCAACACTGCTAGTATAAGCTCTGTCTTATAGCTTCGCAACTCGGGGCTACTGGCAACAAAGACCTCGTCAGCCCCGTGGTGGATCAGCGTCTCGCCGTAGCTTTCCGCATCTGGCCCCAAAAGCACGACTTGTACGGTTCCATCTCCCAACTTGTCCCTTAACCGCTCAGCCGCCGCCACAAGCTCCAGACCTGAGCGAGGAAGCCCCTCAGCCGAAGCTAAGGAGAATACCAAGACCCCTGTCATCCTACCTCCTCCTAGATGAGCTTCAGTTCCCTAAGCCGCAGAGCCAAGCTTTCCCCCTTCTCCTGGTCAGATTCACCCTCGATAAATTCGCATCGCACCTCTCGCTTGGGGATAAATAGCTCCTGCAGCTCGATTTTGGCTGCCTCTGGCCTGGCCTCTATCATCTCTATCCCTATCTCCTCAGCCGTCCAGACAGGAACCGATTTCCTGACTGCTGCCCTGATCGCCCTGACGGTGGGCAGGCGCGGCACATTGCTTTCATCGTTAGTGATGGTGGCCAGGAAAGGTAGAGGGACTTCTAGGATTTCATACCCATTCTCCACTGGTCGTCTCAGGCGTACTTTGTCACCGTCGGGCTCAATGTTGGCCACCAAAGCGATACAGGGAAGGCCGAGTTCCTCCGCCAGAAACGGCCCAGTGACACCCAGTTCTATATCTCCTGCTTGTCTGCCGCACAGCACCGCATCGAACTCACTGAGCTTTCGAAGGGCCGCCGCCAGGATGCGAGCTTTCCCAAAGGAGTCGGAGTCAACGAAGGTGGGATCAGAGAGGAGTATAGCTTCGTCCGCGCCTAGGGCCAGGGCATCGCGCAAAGTTCTAACCCCTTCCTCTCCGGCGATGGTCAAAGCAGTAATCTTTCCGCTCGTTTTCTCCTTGACCTGCACAGCTACCTCGAGGGCGTGCTCATCAAAGGTACTGATAACCAGTGCGTGCTTCCCCCGAATTTGCTCTTTACGGACCGGATCAATCTGGAACTCGCTAGGGGCGATTTCTGGATCAATAATCTGTTTCAGACAGACAACGATGTGCATCTTTCCTCCAATAACCGTTCGGCGTATACGTCTGAGGGGCAACCCCTTGCGGTTGCCCTCGCTTTGCAGCGGTTTTGCGTCCAATTGTCCGGCGTCAGGTCAGGTAAGGGCAAGCCTTACCCCTACGTGACTGGGGTACCTGACTTGTCGCCTTTCACCGTATCTCTCCGTCTGGTCAACAAGCGGATCGTTTCCACCGTTCCTTTTCTCTCGTCAGCGAGCTTGAGATAGGTCGTGACTGTGGTCGCTTCCGGGACATGGGTCAGGAAATCAAAGGCCACCATGCCAGCCATCAGCTCTGAACGATAAGGGCCTTCCCATTCCGTCATGCCGTCTTCCAACTCGTACTTGATCCAGAATTCCTCAAGTCGTCTCATTTGGACTACCCTGGCGCGAAAGAAGCTAGGAAGGGAAGGCCCCTGCCAGGGGCCTTCCCTTCCTCAGCGAACATCACCCAGCTAATGCTATTCTCGGCGCTCCATCTCCATAAGGAGGCATCTCCAGATGCTCAGGAGGGCCTTCCTGCAGACTTTTGCACCAAGATCCAATGCTAGGTTGAAGACGGCAGACCGAGACCAGGAACTGCCACTTGAACGAAACGCACCCGGTGAAGAGGGGGCCCTCGGTCAGAGTTGTAGGCTAGCTGCCCTTCTCGACCCAGTCGCGGGTGCGGGCGATAGCTTTTCCCCAGCCCTTGTAGCCCTCGGCTCGCTGTTCGTCGGTCCACTTGGGCTTGAAGACCCGATCAATGCCCCAGTTGGCCCGCAGGTCCTCCAGGTTTTCCCAGAGGCCGGTGGCCAGGCCAGCCATGTAGGAGGCACCCAGAGTGGTGGTCTCCTCCACTGTGGGCCTCACCACCTCCACGCCCAGGATGTCGGACTGGAGCTGCATCAGGTAGTTGTTCTTCACCGCCCCACCGTCCACCTTGAGGGCCTTCAGCTCCACACCGGAGTCCTTCTTCATCGCCTCCAGGACGTCCTTTGTCTGGTAGCAGATGGACTCCAGGGTGGCGTGCACCAGGTGCTCCTTGCGGACGTAGCGGGTCAGGCCGACGATGACGCCGCGGGCGTACATGTCCCAGTAGGGGGCGAAAAGCCCGGAGAAGGCAGGCACGAAGTAGATGCCTCCGGCGTCCCCTACCTCCTTCCCAATCTCCTCTGTCTGCGCGGCATTCTCGATGATCTTCAGGTTGTCCCGCAGCCACTGGATGGCCGCCCCGGTGATGGCGATGGAACCCTCCAGGGCATAGGTGGCCTTGCCCTCCTCCACGCCATAGGCCACGGTGGTCAGCAGACCGCTAGGTGAGGGAACGATCTTGGAGCCGGTGTTGAGCAGCATGAAGCAGCCGGTACCGTAGGTGTTCTTGGCCTCGCCCACGCTGAAGCTGGTCTGGCCCACCAGAGCACCCTGCTGGTCGCCCAGGTCACCACAAACGGGCACCTCCCCGCCCACTGGCCCGCTCTTGGGGGTATAGCCCCAGAGCTTCTTGTCGCTGGAGGGCCTGATCTCCGGCAGCATCTGGCGCGGGATGCCCAGATAGTCGAGTATCTCCTGGTCCCAGTCCAGGGTCTTGAGGTTCATGAGCATGGTGCGGGAGCCGTTGGAGAAATCAGTGACATGCGCCCCGCCGTCTGGGCCTCCGGTCAGCCACCAGATCTCCCAGGTATCAATATTGCCAAAGATGGCCTGGCCCTTCTTGGCCTTTTCCCGCACGCCAGGGACGTTGTCCAGGATCCACTTGATCTTGGGCCCGGAGAAGTAGGTGGCGCTGACCAGGCCGGTGCTCTCCTTGACGTGGGGCTCCATGCCGTCGTCAATGAGCCTCTGGCAGATATCGCGGGTGCGGGTGCACTGCCAGACGATGGCGTTGTAATAAGGTTTGCCCGTCTTGGGGTCCCAGACGATGGTCGTCTCCCGCTGGTTGGTGACCCCGATGCCCGCGATCTCCTCGGCCTTGACCCCGCCCTTCTTCATAGCGGCCTTGATCACCTTCTGAGTCTTCTCCCAAATCTCCATGGGGTCATGCTCCACCCAACCAGGCTGGGGGTAGATCTGCTCGTGCTCTTCATACACCGCGGAGACCGGCTGGCCCTTCTTGTCGAAGATCATGAACCTGGTCCCAGTAGTTCCCTGGTCTACTGCTGCTGCGTATTTCTTTGCCATGACACTTGCTCCTTTCTATAGCGAAATAGTGAAGTTTTGGCTACGGAATGATTCGGTCTTGTGCTTTTTCCCCTCTATCACCCCCTCTCAAAGGCCATCGCGCAAAAACCACGATTATCTGTATCGCCGTGTGGAGGATAACTCGGACGTGCTAAGCTGATTGGTCGGACTCGATGGTCTCCATCAACGTCTTCAGGATCAGGTAAGAAGAAGTCGCCCCCGGGTCCTGGTGGCCAATGCTGCGCTCTCCCACGTAGCTGGCGCGGCCTTTCCTGGCCAGCATGGGGATGGTGTCCTTCATCCCCTTGTGGGCAGCATCCGTCATTAGGTGGAGGGCCTCTATGGTGCCCTTGCCATCGGCAAGGGCATTCCTGAGCGCCTCCAAGGCGGGATGGAGCGCATCCACCATGGTTTTGTCCTCCAGGTTGGTTTTCCCTATCCTCACCACCCCCTTCAAGCCAGCGTCGAGAAGGGCGACCAGGTCATCATCGGAGAGCTCTTCCTTGCCTGCCACAGCCTTCCCTGCATCCATGAGGAGGGTCCCATATAAAGGGCCTCCTGCCCCACCGACACTGGTGACGAGGGCCATCCCCGCCGTCTTAAGAATGGTGCCAATGTCCTTATCCTCCACACCAGGCAGCTTGCTCATCACCTTTTTGAAACCTCGATCCATGTTGATGCCGTGATCGGCATCGCCAATGGGCGAGTCCAACTCGGTGAGATACTGCCTGTTCTCTTCGAGCACCGCAGCAGTAGCCTTAAGCCATTTCAGGACCTGGCTCTTAGTCATCATTTTTGAAGAGCAATTCCCTCCTTCGGAAGCGAATAGCGAATGAGCCAATAGATTCGCACTAGCCCAAGCGAACAGGCGAATAAGCAAAACGAAACTTCGCAGATTCGCCTGTTCGCAGATGACACTACATCCCCCAACGCAGACCAGGGGTCTTGACTGGAGCGTCCCAAAGCTCGATGAGCTCATCATCCATCTTGAGCAGGGTGATGGAACAGCCTAGCATCTCCAGGGAGGTGATGTAGGGGCCGATGAGGTTGCGGACGATCTTCAGCCTCTTCTTCTCGCAGATTTCGTGCAGCTTGCGGTAGACGATGGGGAGCTCAATGGCCGGGGTGCCCCCCATGCTGTTGACGAAGGCCAGTACCTGATCGCCTGCCTTGAGCGGCGGGTCTACCAGTTCGATCTCGACCCATTCACCCTTGCCCTCGTCCCACTCGCGGACCGTTCTGGTGTAGGTCGGGTCCTCAATGATGCCAAGGGCCAGCATCTCGGTGATCTCGTCGGCGGTCTGGAGCTTCATCCGCGTCCGGCCCGGCTCGCCATGGATGCCGATGCCGATCTCCATCTCGTCCTCGGGCAGATCGAAGGTGGGCTTGCCAGCCATGGGGACAGTGCAGGAGGTGAGGGCCATGCCCATGCTGCGCCCGTTGATGTTGACCTTGCGGCATAGGTCGGCTACCTTCTCCAGATCATAGCCCTTCTCCGCCGCAGCACCACAGATCTTCTCCGCCAACACCGTGGTGCCCACGCCGCGCCGGCCCGCGGTGTACAAGCTGTCCTTCACGGCCACGTCGTCATCTATCAGGATGCTCAACACCTCGATGCCCTCGTCGCGGGCCATGTCGGCTGCCATCTCAAAGTTCATGACGTCGCCGGTGTAGTTCTTGACGATGTGCAATACCCCCGCCCCGCCATCAACCATCTTGGTGGCCTCCAGCATCTGGTCCGGGGTAGGCGAGGTGAAGACCTGGCCGGGGCAGGCGGCGTCCAGCATCCCCACGCCTACAAGACCGCCGTGCATGGGCTCGTGGCCGCTGCCGCCGCCGGAGACGACGGCCACCTTGCCCTTCACTGGAGCATCAGCCCGGTAGACAAAGTTAGGGTCGAAGTGGACCTTGATCATGTCCGGGAAAGCCAAAGCCATACCTTCCAGCTCTTCCACTACCACATCCTCTGGCTTGTTAATCAGCTTCTTCACTTTCCGGCCTCCTTGCGCTTCTACAAGTAAAACTGGGAGGGGAGGAGAGGGTCACCCGCTCGCTCCCCTCCCATTGGCCCGATTGCCTATTCCTTAGCGGGCAGGAAGGGAGTAATGAACCAGTCGTAGGTGAAGGCGCCCAGGACACCGCCGATGAGAGTCCCAATGATAGGTGGCAGCAGCCAATAGAGTCCGCTAAAGAGACCCGTAGTGCCTACCAGGGTACCGAAGAGACGGGGGCCGAAGTCACGGGCGGGGTTGATGGCGTAGCCGCTGGGGCCGCCCAGGGAAGTGCCCACGGACCAAACGACAAAGCCTATCAGGAGCGGGCCGAGGTTGGCCCCGACGCCCATGTTCTTCGTGTCTAGCACAGCCAGGACGCCCCACAGCAGCACAGCCGTGCCGAAGATCTCGGTGACGAAAGCGATGGGCAGCGAGAACGCCCCGACACTTGCTCCCCCAGTGCCACCCCACCAAGCTTGGCCGAAAACGGAGCCTGGCCCTGTGCACCAGACGTTGGGCACACCAGCCGCCACCAGACCGTCCATGTAGCACAGGTACACGCCCAGCGCACCCAGGAAAGCACCAACCACCTGGGCGATCCAGTAGGGGATGACCTTGCTCCAGGGGAAGCCGCGCTTCACGGCCATCGCCAGGGTAACCGCCGGATTGATGTGCGCGCCGGAGACGCCACCGGCAACATACACAGCGATCACCACCGCGAAGCACCATCCGATGGCTATCGTATTCCAGTTATAGGCTGGTGCAGCTAGGCGGGGGGCCAGCCCGACGTTGGCGACGACACCATCACCCAGGAGAATCAGGATGAAGGTCCCAAAGACCTCACCAATTAATTGTCCCATCAAACCGTTCTTCTTCATTCGTGTTCTCCTTTTTTCGTGTGTTCAGATGAGCGACACTTGCGAATATCAAATCTGACTACTCTGATTCCGTTATTTGCCTATAGCTATCACCTCCTCTCCACCTACTCCGCCGCGTTGGGATTTTGAGCCATTCTAGGCTACTCTGCGCCGCATAGCTTACTATATGTAGTGGCTAAACAGTTAGCGGGGACTAGAATTCCACCAATCACGATTTCGCTTCAAAATCCCTCCTTTAGCTCTCTCACCTATATGCGGCGCTCAGTGCCAGTTCGCAGGCGTTGAATATTGCCCCGCAGGGAAAAGATAATCATTGCCGCCACTCCTACCCCATAAACCAAATGAGCCAAGGGCTGATGCCCGGCCGCGATAAACCCCAACAAGATCAAAGGCATTGAAAAGGAAACGACAAGCGAACCCACTGAGGCGTAGCGGGACAGCAATAGCGCCATCAGACCGAGAGGGGTTACAATAAACAGGGTCTCAGGCGAAAGAAGGAAAAGCGCGCCCAGAGCCGTTATGGTGCCAGATCCGCCCCTGAAGCTGATAAAAACGGACCAGTTATGTCCCCCCACAGCCCCTAAAGCAGCCAAGACCTCAGCTAGGGGAGTGGACATAATGGCTCTCGCTACCAGGACAGCGATCATCCCCTTTAGGACATCGCCCAGGATGGTGAAGAAGGCTGCTCCAAAACCAACGGAACGTAAGACATTAGTGCCCCCCGTGCGGCCACTGCCATACTGGCGCACGTCAATGCCTTGCGTTTTGCCAACGAGATAGCCGACAGGGATAGCCCCTAAAAGATAGCCGATCAGGGTTACCAAGATGTATTGCAGGACAACCACTCGTTTTGTCTTCTCCAGCGGCATATTTTGGTGGAGATTGAGGGTCTTAGCCTACCTTCAATTCACTGTCAGGCACCCAACCAAAAAGCCAGCTTTTATTCCCGACCTATACTAGTTAACTCTAAGGAAATAATAGCTGGCTTTTTTCTCATAATCAGAATACTCTCTGCCGCGCATGGAATGAAGGAAATTTTTACTTCACCCACACAAGACAGCCGAACCGAAAAGGATAACCCACGTCAGCTTGGCTGTCTAGTTCATGGCACCAAACTTCAACGTATTGCAACTTTGCAGTCCCGTGTCTGGCATTTTGCGTGCATAGGAGAAGCTTTGGTCTGTATCCTGTTGCTCTTTATTATATTGTACTATGATGCCTCTAACCCGTCCGTACTTCTACTGCATTCGGTGTCGGAAGGGATCCATGTGTTGAAAGACAACACATTATTTATTATACTATTAAAAATCGAATTTGTCAAGCACCCGGCGGCCCGCCCAAACCTTAAAATTTTTGCCCCAATTTTTAACTCACAATGCAATCTCCTCCATTGCCTTCTCGCAACGTCGGTCCCCGCCCGGCGAGTACGGCCCTCTAATCTGCGTCATTTTGGGCTGTATGCACAACCCGCTTGGCTTCGTCGTGAGCCCTCGGCGTGAGCTCGGTCGAACGCTTAGCCGAACGGTCTCGATACGTCGCTTCGCCCCTACGCGACCAGTGCTGGACTCGACTCTTTGAATGGTTACAAAAGCCCGTCAATGGAGGTAATGATCTCTTCCACCCGCTTGCGTACGGGCGTATCCGGCGGCATTTCGGCCAAGGGTTTGCCCAGGGCGTCGAATTCGGCCACCGTAGGATCCTGGGGGATGAGGCCGATGAGCTGCAGGTTGTTGTCGGCGATGATCTGCTGCAAAGGCGAGGCCAGTTGCGGCTCATCCCCATTATTGCTGCTCATCACCCGGTTGACCACCAGCCCTACCTGGCCAGCGCGGGTGTGTAACTCCTTGATCAACTCGGCCACCCGTGCGGCGGCGATGAGGCCACGCGTGGTCGGATCAGAGACAATGAGCAAGAGGTCAACGTCGCGGGTGGTGCGGCGGCTGAGATGCTCCAGCCCGGCCTCGTTGTCAATGACCACGTAATCGTAGGCTTTGGAAAGCTGGTCTACGCAGACGCGCAGCATGCTGTTGGCCGCGCAGTAGCAGCCTGGTCCTTCGGGACGCCCCATAGCCAGCAGGTCAAACCCATCTGCTTCCACCAATGCCTGGTTGATGCGCAACTCCAGGTAATCGGGTTTGCTCATCCCGCCCAGAGAGCTGCCGCCCTTTACCTCTTGCAATGTGTCCTCGCGGATGTCCCCCACGGTTTCCTCCAGCGGCACGCCCAGGGCCAGGTTCAAGTTGGTGCTGGGGTCGGCGTCAATAGCCAGCACGGACCCCTTCTTGTTCTCCACCAGGTATCTGATCAGGAGGGCAGCGATGGTCGTCTTGCCTGTCCCGCCTTTGCCGGCAACAGCAATGGTTTTCGTCATGGTTTCTCCTCGTAACGCAAAAGGGATCCGCTGAGCATCCCCCCCACCATAGCCAGGTCCTCCGTAGGCAGGTATCCGCCAGCCGAGGCGTCGAACAGGATTTGGGCCGCGGGCGGGAATTCCTCGTCTCCTGTCCACAACAGGGCCGCCAGGGGAACGCGGGGCAGCGCATAGAAGCGGAAACTGCTGTCGGCCAAGTCCAGCTTCTCGCCTCCCAGCGCCATGGCTGCTTTCTCGAAGGCCGGCCGGTTGCGACCGAATTTGCTCTCCAATGGAAGGAGGGATCGCTGGCGAAAGGCCTGCTGGTAGAACATCCCGTCAGGCAACTCACGGAAGCTCACCCATTCCCCGCTCAAGGGATGGCCATCGGCGGTCAGCAGGTAGTGCAGAAACAGGGTCTGCAAGCCGTAGGACGGCATCTTGCCCGTCTCCTGGACCCAAATCCTGGCCGTGGGATGCTCGACAACGTAGGCCGTGCCGTAGAAAGAGACCGTCACCCGGCAGATTGAGGGCTCCACAAACTCCAGTGGACAACCGCCGCGCTGAGCCTGCACAGAGGGGTCGCTTTCCTGCCACTCCTGGACAGCCTTGGCGAAGGCATCACGGTATCTGCTCGGCACTTCGTTGGAAGGGGTATGGGTCATGGGTTTCTAGCCCTCATCCCCCCGGCCCCCTTCTCCCGATTTCGGGAGAAGGGGGAGGGTGCACATTCAGTATAACCCAACCCGGCACGGAAGTCAACCCTTTACAGTGCCAGCGCCGGGTTTGTGGGATCGCTAAAGACCGGGCTGGTCTCACTCAGCGGGCGGATGAAACGCCAGCTAGTAGATAGCAGCGGACAGGGGTCAGTTAGCTTGAGAGACTCCTCCAAAAGTATATCAGATTTTCAGTTTGTTGACAACAGTCACGTGAGTCCTTGCCCTTACCAACAAAGCATGGTATACTATCTTAGCGCTCAGTGGTCAGCTTCAACTCAACTGCCGATGGCTGAACTCCTTGACACTCCAAATTCGTAACAAACAAGTCAAGATTTGGCCTGTCATGCTGAGCGAAGCGAAGCATCCCGTTTCTGGCTTGCGGAACGAGATTCCCTTCGACTGCGCTCAGGACAGGCTTCGCTCGCTCCGCTCGCTCAGAATGATATGGTCTGAGTTTGTTGAGGCGAAGCTTCGCTGGGCGCTGAAGTCAAAACCAAATCTGCGGAGGTGAGAGGTGTCTAAGCAAATCAAGATCACAGCCGGTGACGTCTCAGCCCAGGCCGAGTTGAACGAGACCGAGACGGCCAAGGCTATCTGGGAGGCTCTGCCCATTGAGGGCCGGGCCAATACCTGGGGCGACGAGATCTATTTCTCTATCCCTGTGCAACTGGAGACGGAGAAGGGCCAGGCCACGGTGGAGTTGGGCGACCTGGGCTACTGGGCGCCCGGCACCGCTTTCTGTATCTTTTTCGGCCCCACACCCATGAGCCGTGGCGACGAGATCCGCCCGGCCAGTCCGGTCACCGTCTTTGGGCGGGTGCTCGGTGATCCGACCGTTTTCAGAGGGGTCACCGATGGGACGCGTGTCCTCATTGAGCGAGAATCGCCTACATAGAATGTGAAAAACTGGACAAGATTTCGATTTTAGTGTATTATATCCCCGCGCTGGGAGCATGATAATGAACACAAGGAGGAATCCATGGCCTCGGTCGGAGAAGATATTGCGGCCCTTATCAAAGAGCGGATAGAGGCTTTTGAAGCCCCACCCAAAGCGGTGGAGGTGGGGACGGTGACCGAAGTAGGCGATGGGATCGCTCGTCTCTCGGGCCTGCCTGGAGTCATGGTCAGCGAGCTGGTGGAATTCCCCCCCAAACCAGGACGCTCAGAAAGCGTTATGGGCATCGCTTTCAACCTGGAGGCGGACAATGTGGGCGTCATCATCATGGGGGAGTACACCGACATCGAGGAAGGTGACATTGTACACCGCACGGGGCGCATTATCTCTGTGCCAGTGGGTGAGGCCCTCATCGGCCGGGTGGTCAACGCCCTGGGCCAGCCCGTGGATGGCAAAGGCCCCATCCAGACCGACAAATACCGCAACATCGAGCGCATCGCTCCCGGTGTGGTGCTCCGCAAGCGCGTGGACACCCCGGTCCAGACCGGTATCAAGACCATTGACTCCATGTTCCCCATCGGACGGGGTCAGCGGGAGCTGATCATCGGTGACCGTCAGACAGGCAAGACGGCCCTGGCCATTGATACCATCATCAACCAGAAGGGTAAGGACCTCATTTGCATCTATGTGGCCATTGGGCAGAAGCTGTCCAACATCGCTCAGGTGGTGGCTATCCTGGAGCGGTACGGGGCCATGGAGCATACCATCGTGGTGGTAGCCTCGGCTTCCGACCCGGCGACCTTGCAGTACATCGCTCCCTACGCCGGTTGTGCCATGGGCGAGGAATTCATGGAGCAGGGCAAAGAGGCCCTCATTGTGTACGATGACCTGACCAAGCACGCCTGGGCTTACCGCCAGGTCTGCTTGCTGCTGCGGCGTCCTCCGGGCCGTGAAGCCTATCCGGGGGACATCTTTTACCTCCACTCCCGTCTGTTGGAGCGGGCGGCCAAACTGGCTCCCGAATACGGCGGTGGCTCACTGACCGCGCTGCCCATCATCGAGACCCAGTTGGGCGACATCACGACCTACATTCCCACCAACGTGATCTCTATTACCGACGGCCAGCTTTACCTGGAGAGCGACCTGTTCTACGCTGGCATCCGCCCGGCTCTCAACGTCGGTATCTCTGTCTCCCGGGTCGGGGGCGCGGCCCAGACCAAAGCCATGAAGCAGGTGGCCAGCAAACTCAAGCTGGATATGGCTCAGTTCCGGGAGTTGGCTGCTTTTGCCCAGTTTGGGGCCGACTTGGACAAAGCGACGCGCGACCAGTTGGAGCGAGGCCAGCGCATCACTGAGGTCCTCAAGCAGCCCCAGTATGAGCCCATGTCTCTGGAACAGCAGATCATGATCATCTACGCTGTCACCAACGGCTACCTGGATGATGTGCCCATCGCCGAGGTCAAAGCCTGGGAGTACGCCTTCCACGACTGGATAGCTGAGCATCATCCCGAGATTGGGCAAAGCATCGCTGAGGCCAAAGAGCTCTCTGAAGAAACCGAGGTAGCCCTGCGAACGGCTATCGAAGAGTTCCAGGGATCCATGCGCCAGGCTCCATGGGCCGGAGAATGACTTTCACTTGAGGTGAAAGATTGGCTACTGCTCGTGAGATAAAGAGGCGTATCCGCAGTGTGGATAACATCGGGCAGATCACCCGCGCCATGGAGGCTGTGGCTGCCTCCAAGATGAAGCGGGCCCAGGATCAGGTTTTGAGCACCAGGACCTATGCCCAGAAGGCCTGGGAAGTACTGACCCATCTGGCCAGCCAATGGACGGCGGATGAGGCCATGCATCCCCTGCTTCAGGTTCGCCCTGTGGGCACCATGGGTTTGGTGCTCATAACTTCTGACCGGGGATTGTGCGGTGCCTTTAACCATAACATGATCCGCCAGGCTCTGGAGTACATCGAGGCCGCAGGGGAGACACCGGTCCAATTGATCACCGTGGGCCGCACGGGGCGGAACTTTATGTTGCGCCTCGGCCAGCCCATCGTGGCCGAGTTCTCTGATCTGCCTGCCAGCCCCAGGTTGATTGACGTCACTCCTATCGCCCGGGTGACTATGGATGGTTTCCTCAAGGGGCAGTTTGACCTGGTGTGCATAGCTTACACCGATTTCATCACTACCCTCACTCAGCGGCCGACCATCAAGCGGTTGCTACCCATCCGACCCACGGAACTGGAGACCCAGGCCATGGCCGAGTACGTCGAAGACGTCAGACCAACCATGGTCAGCGAGTACATCTACGAACCCGATCCGCGCACCATTCTGGGTGAGGTATTGCCGCGTTTCACTGAGCTTCAGGTCTATCAGGCGGTGTTGGAGTCCATCGCCAGCGAACACAGCGCCCGCATGGTGGCCATGCGCAACGCTACCGAGAGCGCCGCAGAGTTGGTGGAAGAACTGACTTTGAGCTTCAACAAGGCCCGCCAGCAGGCCATCACGCTGGAGATCATGGACATCGCCGGTGGTGCCGAAGCCCTGGCCCAGGCGCGGGTGGCAGCGCGATGAGAATGAGGGAGGAGAATCAATGCCCTTGGCAGTAGAAGTCTATGAGAAACTGCGTACCAAAATAGGTCAGGAAGAAGCGGCGCTTCTGGTTCGATTCGTTGAGGAAGCCGTCGAGAAGAGGGCAGCTACAAAGGAAGACGTGCTCGAGGTGAAACATGCCCTGGAACAGGGGGACCTTAGCCTAGGGCAGCGGATAACCGAGGTCGAACACAGGCTGGAGCACAGGATAACCGAGGTCGAGCACCGACTGGAACGTCGCGTTGACCGTACTTTCTACGTCTTGCTGGCTGCTCTGCTCATCCTCAATGGCGATAAGGTCCTGGGATTCCTGAATTCCCTGCTGGCACTTTTTAGATGACTACAGTTTAAGGAGGTTTTACAATGGCCAGAGGTACACGGGGCAGAATCGTACAGGTCATGGGGCCAGTGGTGGATGTAGAGTTTCTCCCCGATCAGCTTCCCGAAATCTACAATGGCCTGGAAATTCCCCACGACGGGGGAAAGTTGGTAGTCGAGGTGCAGAACCACCTGGGCAACGATTGGGTGCGCACCGTGGCCATGGATTCTACCGATGGCCTGCGGCGGGGCATGGAGGTCATTGACACTGGTGTTCCCATCACCATGCCCGTGGGGCCGAACACCCTGGGGCGCATTTTCAACGTCCTGGGTGAGCCCATTGACCATCTGGGCCCTGTTGAAGCTGCCGATCGTTATCCCATCCATCGGCTAGCTCCGCCCTTCGAGGAGCAGGTGACCGAGCCGGAATTCTTCGAGACAGGCATTAAAGTCATTGACCTGGTAGCTCCTTTCACCAAGGGCGGCAAGACCGGTGTCTTCGGTGGGGCCGGAGTGGGCAAGACGGTGATCATCATGGAATTGATCCGTACCATTGCCACCGAGCACGGCGGCTTTTCCGTCTTTGCTGGCGTAGGCGAGCGGTCCCGCGAGGGCAACGACCTCTGGACTGAGTTGAAGGAATCGGGGGTCATTGACAAGACGGCTATGGTTTTCGGCCAGA
>Ga0315309_1000054_pt1 | contig 63643 bp, 65 predicted proteins | sample TDP4_MG_FD_203080 | JGI IMG/M metagenome (GOLD analysis project Ga0315309, IMG submission 203080) | Freshwater sediment microbial communities from Lake Towuti, South Sulawesi, Indonesia - TDP4 | ecosystem: Environmental > Aquatic > Freshwater > Lake > Sediment | place: Indonesia: South Sulawesi... | reverse complement strand
GGTGAAAGTGACATAGCCTGGGGGATATTCTGTCTCGACATTGAAAGTGTAGTTCTTTTGGAAGTGGGCATAAACGGGGCCGCTGGTTGTGAATGTGAACGTTAAGTTCAAGGTGTTTCCAAGATGGAACCTGTAGGCTGTGGCGTTGATTCGGTCGCAGTTAGTTTCGATTATGGGATACACGTAGCGCACGTCTTCATCTGCGAGTGTCTGTTGCGGCAACGAAAACAGCAGAGACGCCAGTAAAACGAGCATTAAGATTACTTCAACCTTAGCTTTTATTTTTTTATTTCTCCTTTCATAGCTTTTGTTCTCTTTCTGCCCTTCAATTAGGGCTGGGCGGTGACACGCCCCCAACACATTCAGTGTTGGCTTAAACGTTTAAGCATTTCTGCTAAACTCGTTTAAGCATCTCAACCTCATATAGATATTCCACGATAAGCCTTTAACAACAGAAAAAGAGGTCGTAATCTCGATAGCGATTTATTCTACCTTCATATAGTAACTTTTGTGATAATAAATGACTTATAGGCTAGCAGCCAAATTCTACGACTTGTTTGGCTCCAAAAACGACTTAGACTTCTACAGAGAACTCGCTCTCCAGACTGGAAACAAGGCTTTAGAGCTGGGTGTGGGAACAGGTAGAGTAGCTATCGAACTTGCTAAAGCTGGAATAACAGTTATGGGCATCGACAAATCAAGATACCAGAGTAACAGCCCAAGAATAGTATTAGTGACAAGAAAAAACTAATGTGGAACACTCTTTCTCATATGAGCTGTGGCTTTTTCATCTGAAGGGTTTTGTTTTGGAAAATCGCATGCCTGCTAAATTCATCTTCTATCATGCGTAGTATTTCTCTACTTGCAAACTCCTTGCGTAATAAAAGACTTCTCATCTTGTAGAAGGGATTTTTTGCGTAAATATCTACTACAGCGTCGCCTATTATTTGCCTTCCTTGAAGTATGGCAGCTCGCCAAACTACACCTTCGCTTAATTGTGGATATCTCCAAAGATAGCCAAAGAAATCTCTAAGTCGTCTATAATAACCCAAAAGCAATGCGTCATCGTTAAACAAAATCTTGATAAAAGAATATTCAGTCAAGTTATCTTTGCAAAAGTTCAAAAAGTCCAGATCCTTCACTTGTAGATAATTAGGTTTCCGCTGGCCTTCAACGTTTACGCTTACAATTTTACCCTCTTGTAACAGAATTTGTGAAATTTCTTTAGTTTCGGTTAGAGTCCATCCAACCCAATGGGCAACATCGCTAAGTGTGAATGGACCATAAATGCTTAAGGATTTTAGGAATAGCCATTTTTTAGCTTCTTTTTCAGATATATTTTCCATGTCTAATTTATATGGCAGTTTCTCTATCGAATGGTAAAGTGGTTTGCTATTTTTTCTTCCCATCCGCGCAATCTTTCCATAATTGTACATCTCGTTTAGGAGTTTTTTCGCCTTATCTTTCAGTTGTGGATACGTTTTGCTGAATTTTGTCTTGAACTCTGAAGGTGTAAATGGACCGTGTCTTTCTATGAAGTCCAATGCCCTACAATGTTCTTGGCTTAAAGAAAAAGGGCACTTTTGATAGGTTCGTCTGCGAGAAACACTTCTTGTAGCTTTAAAATAAAAAGGGTATTCATCAACATTAACTATCCTTAGCGCGCCTCGCAAAACATGACCTTCAATTAAAGCATAATTCTCACACCAATGATCAAACCATTCCGTTTTGAAGTTTTCAAAGCGGTTAAAAAGTTCAATGTTGTGACCGCCGTATTGAAGGCCTCCTATGTCACGGACGATTGAAGGCACATCGTTTTTGGTTTTTCCTAAAGTTTCGGATGTTAAGTGAAGTCTTTGAATGGCGAATTCTTTTACTTCTTCTTTGGAATAAACTTCCGCCAATTACCTTACCTTTTAAAAAATCGATGATGCTAGCTAATATTTTGTTTATCGTTCCCGTTTTCCGTTTATGTAATCCTCAACCCATTGTTTAGCGACGGAATCTGGAACTTGAGTTGGCGGATGTTTAAATGCATATGAAGATATGCTGATGAGTGAACCAGCTACTTTGCGGTCTAGTGCTATTTTTACAGCTCTTATCACGTCGATTACTACTCCTGCGCTGTTCGGTGAATCTTCAACTTCAAGTTTAATAGTTATCGTTATGGGTCTGTCGCCAAATTTTCTGCCTTTAAGCCACACGTAGCAGATTTTTTTGTTTCCTAAGAAGGGAACATAATCCGAAGGTCCTATTCTTGTAGGCAAATCATATGGAACAAGACTTTTAACGGCTTCAGTTTTGCTTATGCGTTTGGTTTTTAGCCGTTCCTCAACGGTCATGTTTAGAAAATCGGTGTCGCCGCCAAGGTTTAACTGGTAAGTTTCATCAACTATCACCCCTCTATCTACGCAGAGTCTAACCAAATTTCGATGCAGAATAGTTGCGCCCAACTGACTTTTCACGTCGTCTCCAGCTACCGGTAATCCTCTTTCTTCAAATTTTCTGCTCCACATAGAGTCTGAGGCTATAAATTCTGGTATACAATTTATAAAGGCACATCCAGCATCCAAAGCTGCTTGAGCATAAAATCGAGCAGCATTCCAACTTCCTACAGGTAGGTAATTAATAAGCACCTCTGCTTCGGATTCCTTCAAAATCTCCACAACATCATATGCTCTGACTTCCTTGTTATCATAGACGCTAAAGGACTCTTTCATATGCTCAGCCACACCGTCAAATATTGGACCAGACGAAACTTCTATACCTAGATGTGGCACATCAGCAAATCTAGCGACGCAATTTGGCTCAATGAATATTGCTTCAGCCAAATCTTTTCCAATCTTGTTTTTATTTACATCAAAAGCGGCAACAAACCTCACGTCCCTTATATGATATCCACCAAAAACTGCATGCATGAGTCCAGGCACAGTAACATCCTCTTTCGCATCTTTATAGTATTCAATTCCTTGAACAAGGGCGGAAGCGCTATTGCCTACACCTACAATTGCAACATGGATTTCTGACAAGCTAATACCCTCTTTATATCATTTAGTTAAAAGCTTAGGAACCGTCTACTCTATAACTTTTTCTAGATTCTTTTTCTAATTGCATTAGTTTATTTCGCATACTTCCAACACTTTTTAGTTTGATTTTGCAAGGAATAGCAAAATTAAAAGGGAACTTTGGATGAGTGAAGTTTGGAGAATTGGTGGATAGTTATGAGCGAAAGTGAAGTAGACGTAAAACATGAACCTTTTAAAGAAATCGTGGTAATGGAGCGCAATTTCTTTTCAACCCCTGATGACATAGCAAGATTCACGTCGATTGTTGCTGGAGGCAAACCAGCGGGACTATATTGGGCTGAAGGCGCAGTATTTCTTTATTTTCCCCTTCCAGCATCAACGGAAATAGCTGCAAAGGCATTAATTGAAAATCGACGTGTTTACTGGACCTTTGTCGGTTACTCTCTTATGCCGAAATATCAACCAACAATTGAAACTAAAGAGAAAATGATTGTTCCAGTCATCGACATGTCTTCTAATCCAGTGTTTAGAAAAGTTGCAAGTTGGTTGAAAGAACAAAAATAAATATGGGCATGTAGCAGCCACAGTCTTTGATGGGACATAATTGAGATTGCATTTCAAAGGAACAGTTTTCTCGGGGAAAGGAGAAGGAACAAGATTCATCGAACTTCCATGGGTAAAAAGCCAAATAGCTGAAAAACTTGGCTTTGTCCCTTATCCAGGAACATTAAACATAAAACTAACAAAAGACAAAGTTAGCCTTAAAAAAATGTTAGAGAAGGCAAAAGCGATAGAAATTTCGTCAGCTCAAGGGTTCTGTCGGGGAAAATGTTTCAAAGCTTGTTTTCTAGATAATCTAAATTGTGCAGTCATTATCCCGAAGATTAAGAACTACCCAGAAGATATCTTAGAAGTTGTGGCATCAGTAAATTTAAGGAAAAGTTTTCAGCTTAAAGATGGAAGCGTGGTTAAGGTTAAAATTCTGTTTTGATAGGTTTTACTGTTTTCTCTTTTCCTTCAGAAATTTTTCCACATAATCTTGTAAGCACATATTTTTCTTAAGGTAAAGCCCATATCTGACAAGGGCGTTCATAGCTCTTGCAGCATCCTCAGGTGAAGAATAAGCCGGAATTCCCAGCTTGTCAAATCTAAAACGCGTATGCAAAGCCATTTCAGTCTCTCCAATGTCACATGCAACAATAGGTTTATCGTATTTGCTGACAACTTTTGCTACTCTGTCAATGTAGTCTTCTTGCAAGGCTGGAGTATGATGCAAGCCTAGCAATATTATGCCGTCAATTTCTGGGTCTTGGGAAAGAATTTCCGTCACATATTCAAACATTTCAGAGGTTGCGGATCCAGTTATGTCCACTGGGTTTAGGTTTGTTGCGAACTTGGGGAGTTTTTCCTCTCCTTTCAATTTTTCAAATTTCTGAATTGTTTTTTCAGAGAAATGTTCAACAGATAATCCTTTCAATTCGCATTCGTCAACAGCCATTATGCCAGGACCACCAGCGTCGGTAATTATTCCTATGTTTTTTCCAGCAGTTGGCGGTTGCATTGCTAATGCCTTTCCAACGTCGAAGAATTCTTCCATGTCCTTTGCCCTTAAAATTCCTGTTTGCGCAAAGGCAGCATCATATATTTGGTCTGAACCAGCCATGGCGCCAGTATGTGAGGCTGCTGCTCTCGCGCCCGCTTCTGTTCTTCCAGCCTTAAGAGCGATTATTGGTTTTTTCTTTGCGACTTCTTTGGCTATTTTGATAAATTTCCTTCCAGATTTTATGTCTTCGACGTAAAGTAATATGACTTCGGTTTCAGCGTCATACAACATGTAATGTAGCATTTCTGCCTCGTCTACATCACATTTATTGCCAAAACTTACGAATTTACTTACTCCAATTTGCCGCCCAGCCAAATAGTCTAGAGCTGCAACACCGAAAGCTCCGCTTTGGGTAACTATCGCTATATTTCCAGGTATTGGGCGAGGTGTCGCAACAACCTCGTCTCCAGTCGTCAAAATTTTTGTCTCTGGCAAAAACAGCATGTCCACGCCTGTTTTTGAATCATAAACTCCTAAGCAGTTCGGTCCTAAAACCCGTATAGCAGTTTTTTTAGCTATAGTTACAATTTTGTTTTCAAGCGCATGGTTTCCAATTTCACTGAAACCTGAACTAATTATGGCAATAGTCTTCACCTTTTTAGACGCAGCGTCTTCCATTATGTTTGGGACGATGTTTGCTGGAACAACAATCACAACTAAGTCTAATTCCCCGCGGATTTTTGTCACTGAAGGATGACATTGGAATCCTAAAATAGAATCTTCATAGGGGTTGACTGGGAAAATTTCTCCTTTAAAAACACCTCTTCTCTTGTTTTCGACAAAATTTTTGAAAATTACGTGTCCTGCCTTGTTTATCTTTTTTGTTGCTCCTACAACAGCGACTGAACGAGGGTTGAAAAAGGCGTCTAGCTGCTTGATTGGCAGTTCCATGCGTTTTTTCACCTTTTGCGTCTAACAATGACTATAGGTTTATGTTTTACTGTCTCAAGCATCTCCCAACTCACTTCAGTTAACGTCATGTTAAATTTTTCAGCCATATCCCAAACAGTTTTCCCAGCACCAAAACCTCTTATACGATTTGCGAGTTCAGCGATTTCTAAAGCGTCTTCAGCTGATATCATGCATCCAATCACTGCTATTGGCGTCGCCCTCCTTTTAAGTTTGAAAGTCCGCCCGATAGCATAAGAAATAGACCCGCCAAAAGAATGGATGCCCTTAATTGGTTTTGGACGTGGGGTGAAATGGAAGTTTCTGAAGGAATAGGTTTTATCGGTGTCTGCAATTATTACGAAGACTTTCTTCTGCAGTCTAGACCATATTTGTTTGTGAATTTTTAGGGCTACTTTGTTGGCGTTTTTCAAGGGCAAACTTACGTAGGAATATGCTAAGTTACTTCCATCAATGCCTCCTTCAGAACCAAACATTAAAGCTTGCAAGAGACCAGCATATTGTAAGGCAACTTGTTTGTGGCGGCTACCCATCTCAAAGGGATATTCACGAAGATGCTGGAGCAATCCCTTCCTAAAATGGCACAATGGACCAAGAAAATAACCCCAGACTATTCGCATCCAATACTTTGCAACGAGTCTTGCACTCAAACTTGGTATAATGCTATTCTCGTCAACAATGTTATTTGACGCGGTTGAGATTGCCTTTTCTGACACTACAATAAAATCTCCATCAGCTATTTTTCTTTTGATGCCCTTAATGATTTCTTCTAAGTAATTTTCTCCCGTTCTCCAGTATTTGGTAGTGATAGCTAGTACCTTATATTTAGCCATTCAAACCGCGTTAATCATTCAAAATCTATCTGGAAGCTCTTACAGGCTTCGGAATCGTTTCTTCACTTCTTCCACGTTGCATTCAGGCGGTTTCATCTTACCCTCAGGACAATAGCCCAGCTCAATACATGATGGTCCAGCATTTTCAAACAACGCTGGCGTAGCCTTTTTCGCTTGTTTAAGCATTTCTACTGCCACCTCTCTTATTTCCCACTGAGAGCGTGCACAACATCGCAAAGCAAAAAAGTGTCTTAATTCCCGAGCGTTCATGGTGACTATTATGTTTGTTTTTGCGGCGTTTGGAAGAATAAACCTTGCATCTTCTTTTGGGATTCCCAAGTTTAGAAGCTTCTGGTAAGTGTCAGAGATTTTCTCCAATGTTTCGTCAAAAAATTTTTTGACATTTGAATTTTCTGCGATGCTTTTTGGTGTTACATACTTTTCTAGTGTATCGTAGGTGACGTAGCGTTGGCTCTGGTGCGTGTATGATGCGATGCGATGTCTAACAAGTTGATGTGTCATGGCTCTGGAAACACCTTCGATGCTGAATGTGAAGGATGCATGCTCAACAACTGAAGCGTGTCCATAACCAGTGACTCGCTTGATTATTCGCTTAGCCGTCTCTGAATCCATTTTTTCAAAGATTTCCGAGGGGCTCCCCCTCTTTGTTGATGTTAAGGCAGCGGCTCCACATAGAAGCTCCGCGTCTGCCGTGTACCGGAGAAGCTTAACCTTCAACTTTAAACCTCAACCTTCACTTTAACATGAAAGTAATAAATTTGCTTTGTGCCATTTTGAAGCGGTGGAATCCTAATATTAAATGTTTTTTAGTGTATGTAGTCAAAAATGTAGACTCTGCTTTCTTGCAATAGGGCTGGTTACTGGATTGATGGAATTTTCAATTTAGCTTTAGGAAGAAGGAGACCGAAGCTTTCCTTAATTATTATTGTTAAGTGCCTAGGAGATGCTAAACATGGGCGTAGACGCGGTCGCTTGTGTATTTTCCGCTTTCCATTTCTTCCTCTATTTCACGCAACAACAATATTCGTTTAAACGTGGGTGGATGCGTCGCAAACCAAGTGTTTATTCTTGCCCACGCAGATTTGGCTTCTTTTTCCATGGCAAGTTCTAATTCTCTTTCGTCAAGCACTCCATCTTTGTCTAAGTCGTATTCTTGTTTTTTTTCCATTATTAATTGAATCTCCTGTTTAGCCATGGCAGGGTCTCCTATGTAGAAGGTTCTGGCTCCAGATGGCGGCTTCTCCGACAGCGACAATCCATAAGTGATTTTCGCAAGTGCACTTTGCAAGCTTCGAGGCGAACCTGTTACATAGGCAGAATAAGCATCTGCATAGTGTTCTCGAAGTCTGCTAAGCCTCATCACGCAAAAGAGTGAAACAATGTATACTAAGTATGAGATTATTGCTACAGCAAAGAACGCAGCTTTAATGCTGCCCTCTTCCTTTTTCTTTGACGATGGATTAGCCCATCTTGCTACTTGCCACGTTCCCCGCGCAACAAGATAGGCAATTAACGGCAGTGCAGAAAGCACAGTCATAACAATGTAGTCCTTATGTTTTATGTGGCCCAATTCATGACCAATTACACCTTTTACTTCGTCCTTGCTTAGATTTGTTAAGAGTCCTTCGTGAACCGCTAGGGTAGCGTCGCTTGCTGTTCTGCCGAAGATAAAGGCATTTGGCGTTTTGTCTGGGACTATGGCGAGTTTTGGCATCGGTGTTTCACTTTTATCTGTCAACTCCTTCACTGCTGATTCAAGCCATGGGTTCTCTCCGGGTTTTAGATAGCGCAAGTGTGTTGAGCTTGCAACAACGGATGGTCCGATAAGATAGTCAAGTAATATGAAGAGGATTGTGCCAATTAATGCATAGATTAGGGAAAAATTTAGGATGAACATTATTGCCGACAAAAAAATGGCAAATATGCAGGCTACGAGAAATATCGAGGTTCCCATCGCAAGCTTTAACTCAGCCAGTCTAGCCAATATTATCTAAGCCTCTTTCAATAATGACGAACAGATTTTGAATTAAAGTTTTCCTAAGAACTTCTGAAAGCTACTGCCATTAGTTTGAAATTAGAATGCTCTGGCCTGGATCGAACGCAAATTTACCATAAAAACACATTTAAGATCAACTTCGTAAAAAGTTCGAACTAAAGAGTGCATGCATGTTTTATTCGTATCGCACGAGATACAGTGGTTTGCTTGCTTCTCCTTTCCTTTCTTCCCGTGAAATACTTTTCAAGGAATTGACGCATCTGAACCCTGCTTTTTCGTGCATGTCTTTTGTATTAATCGAGTTTGATTTGGGCGGATTTTCACTATTGATTTTTTTATATCGAGTTTCCAATCTTTATCCCAAAACTTATGACATTGATTATTAGATATTTGATTTGGGAAGGCAGAATCAATATTTCAAAGTCGAATTGCAAATTCGTAAAGATTATTTCATTCTTCGAACATTACACCTACGATTTGTTATGCCTTCGAAAAGCAAAAAGAAAAAGAGAGTTCCAAAAAAGAGATTATTAGAAGTCAACCTGGATGCTACAAGAATCTTGAGAACAGTGGGGGATCAGGAAGCCTTCTATTTCTACGAAGCCTTCGGGAAGCCAACTGGAGAAAGCACCAGAAGCCTGTCTGACTTTCTTGAAAAGGTAAAATCCGTTAAGTCAGAAAGTTTGCTATTTCACCTTCAAAGAAAAGACTTCCAGAATTGGATTAAGGAAACTCTTGGCGACTCTAAACTTGCCAGAAAAATAGGAAGAATAGTTCCTTCATGCAATGAAGACATCAGAACAAAAATTTATTCAGCAGTTGAAAATCGCATAAAAGAACTAAACACAGCATCGGCGAAATTACTGGGTAACGAATGTTTCGCTGTAGCCTCCGCAAATTCTCCTTTGTAGAATTCTCTAGCACGGCAAAATGAGCACTTTGCCAATGCGTTTGTGCTCAAATTCCATTAGATAGTAGATTTAATTCAAGTCTTTTAGCTAAAATACGCTCAAACTAAGCTTAAATTGGAATGCTCCGGCCGGGATTGGAACACGTTTTTACTAGTAAAAATATGCCTAGGATATGCTTAGCAAGACGCGCGTACAGCACAGTTAGCTTTCATATCTTGAAACAGAAATTAGTTCCTAAAGCCTTTAGAAAGGTTCAGCAGCATCTTATTGATGGGTGTGCGTGTATATTCATTCTTTGACAATTGTGACATTGTCTACAGTCACGTATGGTATCCTCGCGAAGGCTTGCTCAATCGTCTTGCGAATCTCTGTTTCAGACTCCCTACTGCTTTTGTTTTTTACCTCATGTTTTAGGGTGATTAGGATCACTATCACGGCTTTTTTGATCCTCTTCTTATGTAAGTCTTCAGATATGCTATTCACGTCCATATTGTGACCTCGATCTATTGTAGCTTTGGCTGATGATCGCAAGAAAGTCCTAACATGGAAGCGTAACGTAATAAATATATGTGACTGTGATATAACAGTAACAGCTACTGTTTCGGAGATTTTGCCTTGTCATCTTTAGAGAGAAATGTTGAGATGTTGATGGGCTTCGGGCTCACTCATAATCAGGCAAAGGTGTACATAGCCATAGCTAGACTGAGGCTGGCTTCGGTCGGCCAAATTTCAAAAGCGTCAAAGGTGCGTCGAGAAGATGTCTACAGGATATTACCGAAGCTAGAAAAAATGGGATTGGTTGAAAAATTGTTAGGGAAACCAACCAAAATCAGAGCCACACCCGCAGAAGAGGCGCTTTCCATTCTGATAAAACATGAAGAGGATGAAGCCCGCGGGAGAGTGTCCGCATTGAAAGCTAAAACAGAAACGTTTTTGAAGCATTTCGCGAAAGAGCCGAGACTAGAAGTGGAAGAAGCTAATTTTGCTTTACTCTCAAACCGAGAAAGCGTACTGAGCAAGATGTTGACTATGATGAAGAAGGCTGAGAAAGAATTTGACATAGTATTTTCAAGAAGTCAGATCATGCAGTTTATACACGCTTTCACTGAGCAACTCAAGAAGAGCATGAAGAAAGGGGTAAAGATACGGGTAGTAGTATCGGAATTGCCCGATTATGAAGATTCCATTCCTATGGTCATAGAAGAGCGACTGTCACCAGGCAACTCCTTCGACTTGAGGTATTCGGATATGCCATCAGGCCATTACGTGATCGTTGATTTTAAAGAAGCTTTGATCTCGACATCCACTGAGGGGAACATGGCAGAAAATCCTTGTCTGTGGACTAACAGCGACAGCCTCGTGGGAGTCTTTCAAGGAAATTTTGAAAACCTTTGGCACAATGCTGTAAGCTGGAAGACTATTGAAACGACTGCTGTTCCTGAAAAACTGATTGGTTATATGGAACGATTGGGCCCCTCAAACCATCTGATATTCGTGTACGATTCTCCAGAAGCCAAGTACAACGTTCTTTTCATCTACCTTAAAGTTGGACTGGAAAAGGGCGAAGCAGGGGTCTATGTAGCTAGTGATGAGAGCCCAAGCCAACTCAGAGAAGCTATGAAACAGTTTGGCATAGAAGTGGAAAAATACGAGAAAACAGGCGCTTTAAACATCTCTAGATATGAGGATATTTACATTGCAGATGGAGAATTCAATATGGCCACCACGATGAATTCATGGAACAAACTTTACAGTAAAGCGTTGAAAAATGGCTTTAAAGGATTAAGAGTCGCTGGAGAAACCGCATGGTTCTTCAAACGCAAATTAATCCCAGAACTTTTAGAATATGAAAAATCATTACACAAGATCTTGGACATCCCAATGGTTGCCATCTGCGCCTACAACGTCAACATGCTAAACGAAAGCAAAGATCCCCTAAATTTATACAATGAATTATCTAAAGCCCATGGCACAGTTCTGTTCACAGGCTTGGACAAGAAACTGGGAAGAATGGAAATCAGAAAATTATAGCATGAGCATACACGCGCTCGTCGAAGTAAGCGTTCATTGCTTGAAATAGATCTTCCTCAAAGTCCTTGGCAAGATTTGACCGCGTATTACTGACGAGGCGCTCGCAACTACAATTTAAGAAACCTTTAGTTGCTTAGAGAGAAAGGAGTTTTTCGACGCTTCGCCCCGCCACCAATATTTTTTGAGGCATCAGGTACTTAAGATTATGTTACTGTTATACCACAGTCACACACTCTTAATAAGGTGTTGCACATGCATCATCTAGCGTGCAAATTGTTTGGCTACGCGAAATAAATCATAGGAGAAAGAAAAATGAAAATCAAAACAATTAAGACGTTTGGTGTCTCTCTAGCAATCTTAACCATTGTCCTTGCGATTGTATGGCCCGTGCTCGCAGTGCCTCCCGCTCCACTTCTTTTGGATCCGAAGACCATTCCTAAGTATGTTAACCAGCTTGCTGCACCGCCACCTGTGTATGCGCCCACTGTTGGTAACAATTACACGATTGATGTTACCGAATTCATGCAGCAAATACTGCCCCCTGGATTCCCCATGACAAAGGTGTCGGGCTACGGCGGCACGATCGAGGGGGGAAGCTATTTCCGCAACGCGCCTGGCGCAACCTTTGAAGCCATCAGAAACGTGCCTATCAACGTCACTTGGCAGAACAAATTGACTGGCAATCATCTGTTTCCAGTTGATCCGACCCTTCACTGGGCAGACCCCAACAATTTCGGCATGCCAGGACTCCCCTTCAATCCATATCCTCCAGGCTACCCCCAGGCACAGAGTCCTGTTCCAATAATTCCCCATCTGCATGGGGGGGAAGTCCACTCGACCTCCGATGGCCATCCAGAAGCCTGGTTTACTTGTGATGGAAACTATGGCATGGAATACAGCTCAAATCAAATCTATCAACCAGCTACAAAAACGCCTGGGGAAGCCGTCTTCTATTATCCCAACGAGCAGCCGCCTACCACCTTGTGGTACCATGACCACGCCCTTGGCATCACCCGCATAAACGTGTTGTCGGGACTCGCAGGCTTTTACCTCTTGAGAGATTACCCAAATGATCTCGTCGAGCAAGCATTGGTCACAGCTGCAGGCGTAAATCCTCAAGTATACCGTTCGACGTTTGACATGCCCCTCGTGATCCAAGATCGCACTTTCTACATTGACGGCTCCTTCTTCTTCCCAACTGCGGGGATCAACCCAACAATCCATCCGTATTGGATGCCGGAATTCTTCGGGAACACGATCATGGTGAACGGTAAGGTCTGGCCTAACATGAACGTGGAGCCTGGAGTGTATCGCTTCCGTATCTTGGACGGCTCAAACGCCCGGTTCTACACCCTCAGTTTCTGGCAGAAGAATAAGAACTTGCCTTTCACTCAGATAGGGTGCGATGGTGGCTACCTATTCGCTCCAGCCTCGGGCCTCACACAGATAACCATTGCGCCTGGCGAGAGGATCGATATCCTTGTGGACTTTACAGGCTTGGCTCCTGGAACAACGATCTTACTCCAAAACACAGCCAAAGCCCCATTCCCAGCAGGCGCTCCAGCTGATCCGCAAACTGTTGGTCAAGTCATGCAATTTACCGTGCAAGACACTGCAGCAGCCAATCCGGCCTTCCCAAAACTGCCAACGCCACTAAACCCCACACTTATGGGAGCCGCATTCCCAACCTTGACAGGCCTAGTTGCCAAGACGAGAATCTTGACTCTTATTGAGGTTATGGGTCCCGCTGGCCCCGCAGAAATCCTCTTGGACGGGCAAAAGTGGATGGCTCCTGGAGGGGTCTCTGAAACACCTGGAAAAGGAACAATTGAGAAGTGGGTGATCGTCAACCCCACAGCTGATGCACACCCAATTCACTTGCACTTGGTTCAGTTCCAACTGGTCAGCCGCCAACCGTTTCAGGCTGGTAAATACCTGACAGCTTGGATGGCAAATAATCCGGTTAATCCTGTTACTGGCATGCCACCGCTAACTGGCCCTACACTTTGGCCGGGCAATGATGCTGTAGGACTCGCAGCCTTGGCTCCATACTTGCAGAAAACACCTGTTGTCCCCGGTCCAGGTGTCTTCGTAAGCGAACAAGGTTGGAAAGACACCATCCAAGTCTATCCAGGTGAAGTCACTACCATAATTGCTCGCTGGGCTCCAATCGATCAAACTACACCAACCAACTATCCATTTGACCCAACTACTGGACCTGGATACGTTTGGCACTGCCACATCCTAGACCATGAAGACAACGAAATGATGCGCCCATACAAGGTAGTAGTAGGCCCATAAACCATCACCTTAAGCCAAGCATTTTCCCCTTTTTTCTGCGCGCACAAAATAGCTACTGCAAAATTCATTTGTATTTTTAAGGCAAAATGTGATAATCGCGGTAAAAAGAAAGCAATCAAAAAGTAACATGCATATTTAATAAACAGGTGTGTGCTCCGAGTCAAAGAGTTCGGCAAGCTCTCTCCATTTCTCGAGAAAGTTTAGCCCTTTCGTTGTTGTCACGTATCTGATTGAGCTATGATGTTTAACTCCCAAGAGCCCTAGCGATAGCGTTTGATGAAGATACCTTTGAAGCGTTCGCCACGATAGGTTCGTTCCGTACAACACTCTCGTCTTTGTTCTTGGCTGTCTGCACAAAGTCAATATTTCTGCTATAATTTCGAGATTAATTCTCTTCTTCATTCACATCACCAAGGAAGTTTCTCCACCTATCTTTCGCCCCACGTTCATTTCCGTAGATGTCAGAAAATTACCAAAGTTCTGCTTCGTCTTTCTCAGCAACCAAAATCGTGTTCGATCTCTGCCTACCTTTACGCGTGATGAAAACTGATTCTCCCTGCTCAAGACGTTTTCTGACTTCTTCAAAATTGATCTCTTCAACTTCTTCAACCTCAACACTTTGATTTTCGTCATCTTTCAAGAAGAACAGTTGAAACAGTGGCCGTTCTTCACTGACTTCCCCAAAGTTTCTCAAGACCATTTTCTTACTTCCGTTGCGCGCGCATGGTGCTCAGATTTAGAGGTGTAACCTTTTAAGTATGTGTGACTGTGACGCAACAGTAACATAATTTTAAATAACTAATACTCGGATATGTTTGCTGGTATTATTTACAAACTCGTGGAGGTGAAATTGTGGCAAAGTGTGGACTCTGCGGAGCAGATGTACCTCAGCAACCAAAGATTACGGCAGAAGGTAAGTGCTCTGTTTGTGGTGCAAAGTTGGCAATCAAAAAATAAACCAACGAAGAACTAGGAGGGCATACACTCGCGCAATACCTTCGTAATAGAATCTAAGGTGGGAAACTCGATTGAACAGGTCAATATTTGCCGTTCTTCTTCTGACTTTTGCATTCCTATGCCTGGTTTTGGTGCCGTGTGTGTTGGCCCATGCTCCTCTGAAACCGGGTGACAACGAAAGCCTGGCTACAGCGACTTTTATACCTGCCCCTACAAAGTCTTGGGCTATATACGGAGAGTTGCACGAAGGAGGCGAAGCGCAATATTACCGCTTCAACATGACCGAGGGACAAAAGATACACGTCATGTTATTCAAGTCTACAAGATCTGAGGAGGCAGAATTTCTACCCAGCTTTGTGCTGATGGGTCCGGGAATAAGTGAGCAAGGTGATGTCCCTGACTACGTGGAAAAACCTCCAGAAGCCAGAACGTTCGTAGTAAATAGTGAACAGCCAGCTCAAGCCACTTTCGAGCCTTTTTCTCCAAGTAGTTTCTATTCGCTTGCTGACGTTACTATAAACGCTCCTGCTACGGGCACGTACTACATAGCAGTATTCGAGTCAACAATTGGAGGCCATTATGGTCTTGCGGTAGGAGATCGCGAGTCTTATACGTTGGACGAATGGATCCTGATCCCGTTCAACCTATTATCGATTTACCAATGGGAAGGCCAAAACATTATTCTCGTGTTTGCACCCATGATCTTGACACTTGTAATTGGCATTGGAATGATGATCTTGCGAAGCAAGAATAAAAAAACGCCTAGAACACCTCATGGTTGGATTGGAAGCATTGCTGGGCTCCTTTTCATAGGCAGTGGTGCAACGATTCTCTTCCAGCTGGCTTTTTCTCTGATGAAAGCTCCACTCGGGTCGGAAGCGGCGATCACCATCATGTTTGCTTTGATTCCTATTCTTTTGGGAATTGGCACTCTTCGTCTGTCTTGGAGAGTTGAACGAAAAACAGATCTCAAAAGTAGGATTTACCTTGCTGTTCTAGGAGTTGCGGCCTTATTCGCTTGGGCTGGTTTAATTATTGGATCTGCTTTAGCCATCATTGCAAGTGCTTTGCCCCGCCGCCAAAATACAGGTAAGGCTTAGACAGCGCTCAGTGGAGATGCGCCCCGCCCCATAAACTCCTCTTCTTTCTGAGAATACACTCGCAGGGAGACTCGTTCGGATGGTTGCAGCAATGCACTCACATAGATCACCCGCGCCCACCGCACACAAAAGATTCCGTAGAGTCAGACGCTCTACCCTGTAAAATTAAAATACCAAGAATTTAAACCTATATTTGAACCTACTCTGGGATGTCAGACTGGATATTCTTACTAGTAAATTCGTGCTCCAATTTTAGTCTCTTTTGCAAGCTGCTCAGATTGAGCCTTTTTAACCAAAATACACTCAAATTAGGCTGGAAATTGGAATGCTCCGGCCGGGATTTGAACCCGGGTCCGCGGCTTTCCTTCGCTGTTAGATTGCGTCGAGAGGCCGCTATACTTGACCGGACTATACTACCGGAGCTTCAAGAGTAAAAATGCTGTTTTAGGGTTTAAATTTTGATGTGTAAAAACAGAGTAGAGATGTAAGAAAAATTTGGGGATTTTAGTATTCTTCGCCTTCGGGCATTTCGCCTGGTGGTTTCATCTTTCCTTCTTTTGGTTTTGTGGAGGCAATTACGTCGTCTATGCGGAGTATCATTGATGCGGATTCTGCGGCTGATTTCACCGCTTGTTCTTTGACTACTAGCGGTTCGACTACTCCGTTTTCATGCATGTTTTCTATTTTGCCGGTGAAAACGTTTACTCCCATGTATTCTGCGTCTTTTTTCTCGTGTGTTGACCTTAGTTCTACGATTATGTCTATAGGTTCTAATCCTGCGTTTTCGGCTAATGTTCTTGGTATCACTTCAATGGCGTCTGCGAAGGCTTCTATAGCAAGTTGCTCTCTTCCACCAACTTTTGTTGCGTAATCTCGAAGTTCCTTGGCTACTTCGACTTCTACTGCGCCTCCGCCTGCGACTATTTTGTTGTTTTCTATTACGTCTGAGACAACTGATAAGGCGTCGGTCATGGCTCTTTCTGCTTCGTCAACCATTCTTTCAAGTCCAGCTCGTATGAGCACGGCGACTGAGTGGGGGTCTTTGCATTTCTCGACGAAAATCATTTTGTCTTCGCCCATTTTACGTTCTTCGACAACGCCGGCTTCGCCCAAGTCTTGGGGTGTTAAGTCATCTAAATCTGTGATTATTCTTCCGCCTGTTGCTCTCGCCAGCTTCTCCATATCTGACTGTTTCACTCTTCTAGCTGCCAATATTTCTTCCTTTGCTAGGAAGTGTTGGGCCATGTCGTCAATGCCTTTCTGGCAAAAAACTACGCTTGCTTCTGCGGCCTTGATTTTGTCCACCATATCCTTCAACATTTTGGTTTCTTGGTCTAGGAAGGCTTTCATTTGTGTTGGGTCGCGGATTCTTATTTCAGCGCTGAATTCTGTTTTTTCAATTTCTAAGGGGCAGTCTAGCAGTGCTATTTTTGCGTTTTCTAATTTTTTGGGCATTCCCGGGTGGACGACTTCTTTGTCTATTATTAGGCCTTGGACAAGTTGGGATTCGAAGAGGCTTTTTCCTGTTTTCTTTATTATTTGGACATTGTCTATGTCTGCGATTCTTTTGTCTCCGCGTTTTTCGGCTATTTGTTTAACAGCGCCTATTGCAATTTCCGCAAAGTGTTCTTTTGCTGGGCCTACAGCTTTGCTTGCCATTGCTGTTGTGGCGACTTTTTTCAGTGTTTCGCGGTCTTCTGTGTCTACTAGTATTGCGATTTTGTTTATGGTTTCTATTGCATTTTGTGCTGCTTTGCGGTAGCCGCTTACCAATATTGTTGGGTGGATATTTTGATCTAGGAGTTCTTCTGCCCTTTTTAGCAGTTCGCCTGCTAATACGACGGCTGTCGTTGTTCCGTCTCCTACCATGTCGTCTTGTGTTTTTGCGATTTCCACCATCATTTTTGCTGCTGGATGCTCCACTTCTATCTCGTCTAGGATTGCGGCTCCGTCGTTGGTTATTGTTATGTCTCCTAGGCTGTCGATGAGCATTTTGTCCATGCCGCGTGGTCCCAGCGTGCTCTTTAATACTTCGCCGATTATGCGGGCTGACATTATGTTGTTTCTTTGGGCTTCTTTTCCTCTGCTTCTTGTTGTTCCTTCTTTTAGGATTAGGACTGGTTGTCCCGAAGGTGTTGTTGTTAGGTAGGCCATACAAACCCTCCATTCAAGGTTAAAATTTTTGTTTTTACTAATCGGAATAAGCAGAAATGCCCAGAAATATAAACTTTTACCTCTCAGTTCTGTTAACTCTTAGGAGTTTGAAGTTAGAAAAATTGGGTTTTAACTGGTGAGGCTTTCTTCATAACTTACTTGACAGCATTCCATAGCGCGCGACTACTGGAATTTGTAGAGTTGAGCTTCGCCTATCGGTCGCAGTATTTGGTCGTGCATTGGGTCATTGGCGAGAAGTTCTGTCAATTCCTTGTTCAACTTTTCCTCCGTTGCATCACCAAACAGTTCTCGTGATTTGTCAATGTCACCATACTTTGAGAACTCATACAAGAAGCAGCCGTGCGCTGGTCCTCCAGTTCCCAGAACGTAGTAGAATGTTCCAAGATATTTCCAGCCTACCTTTTCTGCCTGTTTAGCGAGAGTCTTCTCGTTTGCCTTGAGCCAAGCTTGAAACTCGTTGAACCTGCCCTCTTTCACCTTGAAGTTACCTAAATACAACATAGAGTTTCACCCCCTCTTTCTTAAAGCACTGACTTTTTATTTCAAGTTGTATAAATAGTTTAATATCTCCTCTTTAAGTCCCGAAGAGTTAACAGAACTACCTCTACCTATTTGAAATGCATATTTCATTGGCAACAGTTTAAATTTTGGCTTGCGTTTTTGATTATTGGTGACTGTGCCTTGCGAGTTTCGGTGCGTTTCTTTACAAGTCTGAGGGAGATAACTGGTAAGAGAGAGCAAGCTTTGGAGTTTTCTGGTGGCGAAACAGTAACGGTGGATATGGTTGTTAAGAGATTAGCGGAACGTTATGGGAAAAGCTTTGCTGAGTATGTTTTTGACAGTAAGACTGGTGAGGTTAAGGGTTTTCTTCAGTTTCTTGTTAATGGTAGAAGTGCGTCAACGCTTGATGGTTTAGATACAAAGCTTGTGGATGGCGATGTTTTGGCTATAATACCGCCTGTTGGCGGTGGGTAAGACCATAAGTTTTAATTGTTTATCACCGGGGTGTGCTGTTTTTGGAGCTTTTCGGGTGCAATACTGATAGACCCCCTCTAGTTTTTGCAGTGAATTGTGACAGCTCAAATATGGTTATATGCTAAGTGTTGTTAGTTTTTATGGAGTGCATAAATGGGCAAATGTGTAGTTTGCGGTGAAAAAGCCGCGACTATTTCGGACAGTTTAGGCGTTTGCGTAAAATGCATAAGAGAAAAGCCTGAAAAAGCTTTAGAAATTACAAGGCAGGTGCATGCGAAGAGTCGCGCTGTTTTTGGTTTGCCTTCAGAACCGCCTAAGGATGCCGGTGGGTTGCCTTGTGGAGTTTGTATCAACAATTGTGTGATTGGTATGGGTAATTGTGGTTTTTGTGGGCTTGTTTGGAATGTTGATGGGCGTCTGGTTCGTTTTGGTGGCGCGGCTGAGAAAGGTGTTTTGGAGTGGTATTATGATGGTTTGCCCACTAACTGTGTTAGTTGGTGGTTTTGTCCCGGCTGTACTGGAAGTGGCTATCCAAAATATGCGTATAGGCCTGAAGCGGAGTATGGCTATGCAAATTTGGCGGTGTTTTATGGCGCTTGCAGTTATGATTGCCTGTTCTGTCAAAATTGGCATTACCGCAACTTATCAGCGAAACATAAGCCTGTTATGAGTGCTGAAGCTTTGGCAAACCAAGTGGATAAGCATGTCTCTTGTATTTGCTATTTTGGTGGTGACCCTTCGCCGCAAATGCCGCATTCGTTGGAAGTAAGCCGCCTAGCCTTAGAAAAGGCCAGAGCTGAGAAGCGTATTTTGCGTATTTGCTGGGAAACTAATGGCTATATGAATCCTAAATTGGCGGAGAAAGCTGCAGAATATGCTTTGGAAAGTGGTGGCAACATCAAATTTGACCTGAAAACTTGGAGTGAAGATTTAAACATTGCTTTGTGTGGAGTTTCAAACAAGCCATCTCTTGAGAACTTCAAAATGATAGGAGAAACATTCTATCCAAAGCGAAAAGAACTGCCAATGCTTACCGCTAGCACGTTGCTTGTTTCAGGTTACATAGATACGGAAGAGGTTGAAAACATTGCAAAGTTTATAGGCGAAATAGACCCCGACATTCCATATACGCTGTTAGCGTTTTATCCATGCTATGTCATAAACGATCTGCCAACAACAAATAGAAAACAAGCAATAGAATGCCAAAAGGCAGCAGAAAAACACCTTAAAAACACAAGAATAGGAAACATCCACCTGCTCTCATAAGGTTATTAGACATCTGAATTCAATCAAAGTGATTAGTTTAGCAAAACAGTGTAAAGATGTAGTATTTCACGCTGCCCAGAATGGTGTTTTCTTTTTCATTATGTTTACATATTCGTTTAGTGCTTCTTGCTCTTCTGCTGTTAACTTATCCATGAATGTTGTTTGCAATGCTTTTGCGTGTGGCTCTGGCACTTTCACGTATAATACGTCTTTTTCGAATATATGTCTTCCAACCATTGGCTTGTCAATGGATATTGCCACCTCCATTCCTTTTCCAGCCTCTGACAAGGCTTTGCCCTTCTCTTGGATTTGCTGTATTTCACCCACCTCTTCGCCGTCATCAGCCCTTACAAGAACACTTTTCGGCTTTATCATTCCCGCCAAAATTTCTACGCCCACTATTGCTGGCCTTGCCCTTCTGAAAACATAACCTTCCAGTATGCGGATTTTTGCAGGTTTGACCAATTTTTCAAATTCCTGCTCAATCTTTGCTTCCCTTTGAGTTTTAAGCCAAGACAAATAATTATCTATTAAGTGGTAAATTATTTTTTCCTGAAAGATTTGAACATTCTTGATTGTGGCTTCTTCTTCAGCGTCTGGCAAAACTTTAACGTTAAAAGCTAAAATAACGCCGTATAAGGGCTCATGTTCCTTCACAACAGAAGCCTCAGTAACATCCCTTTTTGAAATGTCTCCAACATCCGCCAGCCGAATAGGCACATTATTCCGTTTCAGATTTTCAGCAATAGCCTCCAAAGAACCCAGCGTGTCAGCCTTCAAAACAACCCCATCCACATCCGTCGCAATCCTAATCTTCTCAATTTCTTCAGAAACAAGCTTGACATACTTTTCTGGCAGAGTATCTGGAGGAACAGCATGCAAAGGTGCCCCAGCCAAGGCTCCCTCCAAATCTGGCGCAACAATCTTCACACCAGCCGCGGCAGAAACAGAATCCACAGAAGAAAATCTATCCCGTGGGTCCCTAATCTCATCCAAAGGCTTGGGAACCAAAATAGCCCTTATCCGCGTTACGATAGGCTTCTCCTTCCCCCCAACAACAATTAAATCATCCTTCTGCAAAATCCCATCATAAACAATAGTGTTAAGCGTCAAACCCAAACCCGGCTCTTCTTTAACCTCCAAAACCGTTCCCTTTGCAGAACCTTCAGTCGATTGCAAACGCTTCTTCAAATACTGCTGCGTCAAACCCACAAGAACCATAAGGAGCTCAGTCAAACCTTCACCAGTCTTAGCACTTGTCGGCACTATCGCCACAGTTTTCGTAAAATCCTTTATATGATCAAAACGATCCGCACTGAAGCCTTCACGAGAAAAAACACCAATAATATCATAAAGCCTATTATCCAAATCCTGCCGAACATAAGGGTCCTGCGTCTGATAAGCCTTCAAAAAGGGCGTGTCTGGATAAGAATTCCACCCTGGAATGCGGTCTATCTTATTTGCGGCCACAAGAAAGGGCGTCTTACGCACCTTCAAAATCTCTATACACTCATAGGTTTGAGCCTCAAAACCCCGCAAAATGTCGATTACAAGAATGGCAATGTCCGCGGCGCTACCACCTCGCTTACGCAGGTTCGTAAAAGCTTCATGCCCAGGCGTATCAATAACAAGCAAGCCTGGAATTTCTATTTCGCCCTTAATCATGGAGAGCATAGGGCCAACCAGCTGCTTAAGCGTGTCAACTGGGAAAAAACTTGCGCCAATATGTTGTGTAATTCCTCCAGCCTCACGAGCTTGAACGCTTGTCTTTCGGATCTTATCCAAAAGCAAAGTCTTCCCAGTATCCACATGACCAAGAACGCATACGATTGGTTGACGAATAGGCATCCTGTGAATTCTCCTCGGCATGATTAATGACTAGTCATTCAATGAAGCGCTTCAGATTTAATAAACTATTACCTAATAAACGCTCAGTCATTTACTCGCAACATATTTAAACGTGCAGCAGAATTTTGTTGAAGTGGTGAAATAGATTTGTCTTATTGTTCGAAATGCGGAGCAAAATTAAAAGAAGACGATAAATTCTGCTATGCTTGCGGCACTCAAGTTACCAAAGTGGTTAAGGAAGAATTCACGGTTTCCGCTGACAACCTTATTGAAAAAGTCAAGGAACTACTTCATGAAGGAAATGTAACGAGAATCATTGTCAAAGACGAAAAAGGAAAAGTTCTTCTCGAGATACCTGCCACCGTGGGAGTTATCGGTGTGGTTCTTGCTCCTTGGCTTGCGGCTTTAGGCGTGATAGCTGCTTTGGCTACTAATTGTAAAATAGTTGTTGAAAAAAGAGAGTAAGTGTTGTTTTTGTGTGCGTGCGATGGTTGTAGGCCTCTGTTTGATAAAAAAAAATCTAAGTGCGTTAAGATTTGAGTGTGAAGAGCAACAATAATAAAGCTGCACCATGCCCTTTTTAATGGAGGCGTTGAGTAGTGGCATCTTCGCTAGCTGTTAAGCTGACTGGTGTTTCCAAGCGTTATGGCGATGTCACAGCGATAGATTACCTCGACTTGGATGTAAAAAAGGGAGAAATACTCGGGCTTCTTGGTCCGAATGGGTCGGGCAAGTCAACAACCCTCAAGATGATTTTGGGATTAGTTAAGCCTGACTCTGGATCTGTAAACGTTTTAGGCGTCAATGTGGAGGATGATCCTATCGTAGTAAAGAGGAAGGTGGGTTATGTGCCTGAATCGCCACGGATTTACGAGTTCTTAACAGGGCTTGAGTTTCTTGATTTTACTGGAGATGTTTATGAGATGTTTCCTGATGAGAAGAAAAAGCGAGTCGAGGAGTTTCTTAAGGCTCTGGATTTGGAAGGTAGAGAAGGCGACATGATGAGCTCTTACTCTGAGGGGATGAAACAGAAAGTTGTTATTATCTCTGCGCTGATGCACAAACCTGAACTTCTGCTTTTAGATGAACCCTTGAGTGGCTTAGACCCAAAGTCAGCAAGGATAGTTAAGGACCTGTTGCGCCAGTTAATATCGCAAGGTGTGACTGCCATAATGTCTACCCACGTTTTAGAAATTGCTCAAGCTATGTGTGACCGCATAGCCATCATGTATGAAGGAAGATTATTGGCGTTAGGCACCATGAAGGAGTTAAGGCAAAGGGCGAAAATGCCTGAATCAGGTTTAGAAGATATTTTCCTAAAGCTTACAGGAACTGGAGACATTAAGCCTGTAGTTGAGGCGTTGATGAAGTGAACTGGAAGAACGTTCTTAGACTAATAAGCGTAGACATCAAGTCCTCTCGGCTGATTAGAGGAACCAAATTCAGAAGATTTCGAGAAAAGAAAATAGTGACATACGCTCTATACATAGGGGCATGTGTATTTGGATTGTTAGTTGGCTGGCTTATCGGAAACTTTTACAATGGAATAACTGACCCAGACTTAAGACAGCTTATTCTTCGGGGAGCAACTAACCTCTTCTCAACTCTTCCAACCCTCGCGCTTCTATACGGTCTTGTTTTTACACAGATGAGTCAGTTCCAGCGAATTGGCGCAAAGGTGTCAATTCAGCCTCTATACTGGTTTCCCATCACCTGGGAGGAACATACGCTTGCCTCTATATTGGCCAACCTAATTGGTGCACCCTTCATAATCACCATCTTTATTGTTTCAAGCATGTCCTTGGCTTCGGTTTCATTGGGGCTGTCTTCTTTAGCCGTCTTCACAGTGCTCGCTTTGGTGGCAAGCCTTTTTTTGGCGAGTATAACCACGGAAATTTTTAGGGTCTTGCAGGTTAGGGTTTCAGGAGCGGTGACAAGGGTTGCTGGTCGAGCAGCTGTGTGGGTGAGGCTATTAGGAACAATCATATTCTTCACTATATTCTATCTTGTCTATTTCTCGCTCTACTATGGCTCATCGTTCCTCACGCTTATCGAGTGGATATCTGGCGGACAATGGATGCTCTGGTTCATTCCTTATCTCTGGCACAGCATAGCACTATCAGCCTTTGTCGGCGGCTTAGGGTTCCAGGCATTACTCCTTTCCTTTGCCTCGCTTGCGTTCATCTATTTCCTCTTTCTGGCTGCTGTTCGTCTTAACGTCAGATTTGGTTTATACGAGGCTCCCTCTATCACCATATCTCGAGGGGCTTACATTCCAAGGGCTGGTTTGCTTGGGAGATTAGGCTTCTCTTCCATGGAGGCAGCGATAATGAGAAAGGACTTCAGGGCGTTTACAAGGCGCCGCGAATTGATGTATATCTTCATCATGCCGATAGTCTTTATTATCATGCCCCTTGTGTCTTTTATGAGAGGCGGAGAAACCCCCTTGCCCTCAGCATTTCACTTCTTCCTATTTGCCTACCTCACTCTGCTACCGGGAACTTTAATGGCGGTTTTTTTGGGAAGTTTTGCAATTGGCTCAGAAGGAGGGAGTGTATGGTACTTTTACTCTTCCCCCATCTCCGCCAAAAGCCTTGTGAAAGCGAAATACTTCTTCGCGACTCTCTTCAGCTTCGCGATAACTCTGGTATGCTTTTTTGCTGGTGTCCTCTTAACGTCTCCTTCCATACGGATGGCTGTTGTAGGCCTAATTGAGGCTATTTTATTAGTCTTCTCTCTGGGGATGGTCTCTCTAACTTTCGGGATAAGAGGTGCCGACTTTCGTGAATTTCCTAGGCCCAGGATGATTAAGCCCTTTTGGAGCTTCATCAACTTAATCGTTTGCCTTCTTCTGGCGTTGGCGATAATTTCACCGATGATTCCTTACATATTGAAAATCTTTTTTGAAACAGCACAAGGCGCTGCTATCATATCTATTTCGCTCCCGGAATCATACCTATACGTAGGGTTACTCATAAGCGGGGTTATAACTTCTTTCGTGACTTATGTTTTCCGTAGAATTGCAGTTAAAAACGCTGAAGAGTTTTTGCGTAAGGCGGAGATGTAGAAGATTGAAGTAGAACTTATGTTTACGCTTATATGAAGGATACAAATTAACCCTGTATAGGAAGTCAAATGGAACCTGCCATAGAAACCATCAACCTTACAAAAAGGTACGGCTCACTTACCGCCGTGAACAAGCTTAACTTAAGGGTGGAAAAGAACACTATCCACGGCTTTTTAGGTCCTAATGGCGCCGGAAAGACCACCACGATAAAGGTCTTAGTTAGTTTACTAAAGCCTGACGAAGGCACAGTCAAAGTTCTCGGCCAAGAGGTTCGTGGAGATAGACCAGATGTCAGGTTGCGAATGGGCTACATGCCCGAACTGCCAAAGTTTCCAAAACATTTGAAGGGATGGGAATTATTAGACATTTATGGAAAAATGTGTGGAATGACAACCCAGGAGAGAAAAGAACAGATACCTAAACTATTAGAAATGGTTGGGCTTAAAGGTAGGGAAGGTGACTTCGTAGGAAAATACAGTAAGGGGATGCAGCAGCGTATAGGCATTGCGCAGGCGTTGTTGAACGAACCGGAGTTAGTCATATTGGACGAGCCAAGTTTAGGATTAGATCCTGTGGGGATGGTTGAAGTTAGAGAATTAGTGAAGGAAATGGCAAAAGAAGGCGTGACTGTTTTTCTTTCTTCTCACCTACTATTTGAGGTTGAACAGACTTGCAGTCATGTTACAATTATCCATCGTGGAGTTTGTTTGGCTTCAGACACAATCGAGAATATTTCCAACAGGCTTTCAGGTCCAACGACGTTAGAGGTTGAAGTGGCAGAATTTTCTGATGCCATATTAGGAGCTGTTAAACAATTACCTTTTGTCTCAGATGTGTCGCGCGAAAACAAAAGACTGATTATTGAGATGGGAACTCGTGACGATGTCAGGTCGCAAGTTTCTCAGGCAATAACAAAAGCTGGAGGCGTCATCGTTTCTATGAATTTGAAGGGAAAGAGCCTCGAAGATGCCTTCATCCAGCTTGTCACAAAATCGTAGGTGATAGGGCAATATGAGCCGTGCTGAAAAAAGATTTACAGGAAATATAAAATGGATGGACAGTTTTTGGGCAGTTGTGAAATATGAGCTTCTGTGGAATATCAGGAAGAAAAAATTTCTAGGCATGGTTATAGTTGCGTTTGCCTTAGCCACTCTATCCCTAGCATTACCAGTAATTCTAAGTAATGTTGCAAATGTCCCTCTCAGTCAGAACCCTGACTATGTTGTCGGTTCTGGAGCGGGCGTTGGTAGTCTCGGCTTCTTCCTCTTCGCCCTTGTAACAGTAATGAATAGTATTTCAGGGGAGTTTGAAAGCGGAACCATTATTCCATTATTGACTAAACCTGTTTCCAGAACAATGGTTTTCCTCGGCAAGATATTCGCAGCTTTCCTTACACTTCTCGTCACATACATCGTGCTGAACATGTATATGGCGATAGGAGGCACCATTGTTTATGGCCCCCAAAACAACCTACACCTATTACTAATTCATCTGTTTGGAAGCATTCTTAGCACTTTTGTTTGGGTGTCAATTATCTTGGCTATTGGATCATTATCCAAGAATTCCATAATTTCGGCTGTAGGAGCGGTCGGCATATTTTTTGCGCTTTTCATAGGCTCCCCAATCATTTCTATATTTTCCGAACAAGCATGGGTTCTCACATATCTTCCTGGAAATGGGGCTTTAGGATACATTAAAGGTTTGGGTTCGGAAACTCCTTACGCACCAGGCATGTCTGTTTCCACAGGCACTGATACCATAGCAAATAACTTGATTAGCTACATTCTTTATCCTTCGGCGAATGTAACCTTTTTCAAGATAGGCGTTCTGACACCTGGACAACTCCCACTGATTGAACTCTATACGGAGCCGCTTTCACTTGTCCTACTTAGATCATTGTTCGTGGCAACAATTTACATTGTTGTTTTCCTTTTAACAGCGTGGTATGCTTTTAAACAAGCTCAAGTGCTGGAATGATAACAGATTACACTTTTATCATTAGTTTTAGGCGGAAACGATTGCAAAGGGCTCTATAAAATTTAGAGCAACTGCGCAGGTGGATATAGGCGAGTCACGGTACTTCTAAAATAGTTATTTTCTCAGAGTTTTTCTTAGAGGAGCCGCTATTCAATTTTTGCAATTATCAAAAATAGTCCCAATGCTAATGGTATGATGCTTAGAAATCCGAAAAACCATGTGAAGGCTTCTAAGGAATTGCTACTTGTGAATGTATAGTACGTGGCTATAGCACCAATAATCACAAGTATTAAACCGAAGAACTTCTCAGCCAATGCTATTCCGAAACCGCCTTCTTCACTCATGTCCAACCCTTCATTTTTTCTATGTGCTTACATCATAGAACATGAACAGTTATTTTAAATTTCCCTCGCTTCACTACGTTTCTTCAAGCTTAGCTGGCAAATACTCATCAACAATGTATGTTAAGCCATATCTGCTAAAGGCTTCCTGCTCCGCCTTCCTCTTAATCTTCATAAACGTCTTAATTTCCCTCTGCCATAACGGGTCTTTATAGCGCGGGTCCCTCTGCAACTCACTAAGCCTCTTCAAGTCCACATCATCCAATGGATCCGTCGGCAACTTATAATTGACAATATCCGTCGCCCATACACCACTCCATTTTGCATCTGGCGTGTTTAACTCTCTTAAGTGAGCAGCGTTTGCAGAGCCAGAAATTATGACCATCGCTATGTGCATTCCCCAAGGGTCTCCATCCGTGAAAATATATACTGGAAGGTTCAGTTCTCTGTTCAATCTTCTTATGAAGTGCCTTGTGGCTCTCGGCGCTTGCCCAGCTGTTAAAACAAGTATAGAATTAAACTTCTTATGTACGTTTTCCTCTATGAAACGTGTGAATAGTCCGCCCTTCTCTATGGCTATCACTTTGTCGGCTGTTGTTTTTACGAACTCAGCTGAAGTTAAGGCTGGTCCAATCAAAACACCGTCGGGATGAGAAGTCAAATTCAATGTTCTCCCTTCATAGCCCGGCACCGTATATTCTATTGTTAAGTCACCGAAAACGGCTGAGCGTTCCTCTGGAAAAATTTTGAAATCTTCCCGCGAAAATCCTAAAACTGTTTCCAAATCCGTTATAATATTGTTTGATTCTTGCTGGTCTTTGAAGGTCATTTCATATGCCTGCGCGGAATAGTAAACGTCTCTTAAGGTTGATGTTTTTTGTTGCGAAGTCAATTCATGGGAAAATTCTGCAGCCCAAACAAGTTGTGTGAAAGGCTTAAGATGGCGGATGTTGCGGGCGCTTCTCCGAACCTTTCTATCGCCTAAAATGAACTGCCGAAATTGCGGGTGATAGTAGATGTTTTCTATTGATCGGCTTGGCATCTCTATTGATGGAAAATATCCCTCATCAAGCTGATTGTAAATTTTGACTCCAAGATTTTCCAAATTTGATAAAACTTCTCTCCTTTTTTCTATCATGCTAACTTTATGTTTCTTCTGCTCCAAATCTCTTCACACTCCTCAAGAGTCTATCTATATCTGGAAGCTTTTCTTTTTTAGCAAGCTGAGTTGAAAATTGGGCTATTTTTGGTAGATATTTACTGAAAACTCCTAGACGTTTTCGTTCCCTGTCCACATGTTCTCTTCGCGTCAAGAAACGCTGGATTTGACGGGCAACCTCTCGCAGTCCGTTAGCTACTTCTCTTCTAACTTCAGATCTGTCAGCAATGAATTCCTTCCCGACAGTTTTGTATGGAACCTTTGTGCTGCAAATATGGACTAAAACTGCAATGGGCATGTCAGGAGTGACCCTGTACCTACGCCAATTCATTGAGTTTATCACTTTGACTGAAACGTCGCTTGCCTCATCATAAAGCAATGGGATTCTATTCGCAAAACGATAAATCAAGAAACTTCCTTTTTGAGGGACTTCTCCTCCATAGGCAATTCCAGCTTCAATGATGAAGGGATGACCAGCATAAGTTGCTGGCCTACGCTGATGAACAACCACAAACTCAGGTTTTAACTCCTTCAATATCCCAGCCCTTAACAGTTCCTCACCCAAAGGCGACAAGCAACTTGCGTCCGGCGGCAAGAACTCTCTAAACTTCTTGAGCATATGCATTAGCCTAACAATTTCCTCATGGGAGAGTTTTTTCGGATTTCTAGAAGGGCTTATGTTGCTGAATTCCAAAAACTTTTGGGCGGTTATTTCCCCGACTCTGTGGAAGTGACTCCTTAAAAACTCATGCATGTTTTTATAGGCTGTTATTTGTATCAGCCTTTGAAGAAGCTCCACATCCACACCATACGGGTGCGGTAAAGTCTCTTTCGGTGGCTCAGGCATTTCCTTCGTAATTCTGGTAAATTTATACAGTCTACCTTTAGGGTCAACAAAGGTCAATTTTGCATACGGGTTTACCATGGCTGTTTGTTTAAAATAATCCAAAATTTTGGGCATCGCTCTTAAGTAGTCGCCTTCTAAACAAAACTCAACTACCGTTCCGCGCCACTGCTCCTTATTCATGAGGACTTTTCTATCAAGGATGATTGGACGGTTTTTTTGGATGTCGATCATAAGTTTATACATGTAAATTTTTGCAATGCCTGTGCTTGAGATGATGCAGGCTGGCTGATGTGTTGTGATTTGTCCGTATAGGATTGCCATTTTCCCGCCTAAACCAAAGGTTCCTCTCTGCTGTTTCAACTTGTATTTTGAGCCGAAAAGCACTTGTCCAAATGCTGACGGTATATGCCTCGGGGGGACTCCTATGCCGTTGTCTTCAACTCTTAACTTATAAATCTGGGTTTCTTTGCTTGCTTCTCCTTCGTATGAGAGTCTAACGTAAATGTCTGGCGGTATCTTAAGGCTTTCAGCAGCGTCTAAAGAGTTTTCCACAAGTTCCCTTATGGCTGCAAAAATAGCTCTGGAAGGGTTTGTGAAGCCAGCGATGTCTCTGTTTCGGTAAAAGAAATCTGAAGCACTTATCTCTTCAAACGTTGTTTGAGCCACTTTAAGCTCCACCAGTACTTCTCTCTAACAACACAACTTCTCTTACGATATACTCTGCTCACTCTTTAATTTAACTACATTTTTAGGGCAATAATTATTCATTTTCTAAAAGGAAAAGGCAACAACTCCTCAAGAGTCTTTACTTTAACAGTTTCAAACAAGATTTGGCCTTTTTCTGATTTTGCCATAACTATTTTAATTTTGGGATTTTCAGCAAAATCATAGATATATTGTAGACAGGCTCCACATGGTCTAGCCTCATTTTTGTTATCTACATTCGTGACTACGGCTAATTCCCCGATTTTTCGATTACCATGCAAAACAGCATTATTAATTGCGCATCTTTCAGCACAAATCCCCAGTCCAGAAACCCAACTTTCAATATTGCAACCTTCATAAATCTGGCCATCCTTTGCAAGCACAGCGGCTCCAACTTTAAAACCCCAAAGCACGTAAGCATTATTCAAAGCCTTCAAAGCAGCTTCCAACAACTTATTTTCGCTTTCTCCAAACTTAGCCATGAACATACCTTTCCGCTTCATTCTCGCAGTGAACGCACATAATAGTATTCTCCAATCTGTTTTTGAAACTTATCAAGCTTTGAGCCTTCCTTGTTAACTCTGGGTCTCTTTGTAATAGGGTCTCTTCTGAAAGTTGCTTCCATTTGTTTCAGAAATATATTCATTCCTTCCCTCAGGCTTGAGGGCGGGTTTGCTATGCCCTTTATTCCAGGTTCTCCAGTGAAAACCATTAGGCGGTCAGCTATGAAGTCCTGTGCAACCACATCGTGTTCAACGACAAAGGCTGTTACATTATGGGTTTCAACAACCCTTCGAATAGCCTTTGCCATATTCAACCTTTCTTCAACATCCAAGTAGGCGCTTGGTTCGTCTAGCAGATAAAGCTCCGCATTCCGGGATAGGCATGCTGTGATGGCGACTTTTTGCAGTTCTCCACCGCTAAGTTCACCTACATCTCTGTCCAGAAGCAAACCTATCCTTAAAGGTTGTAGAATTTCCGTCTTATACCAACTTGAAGAAAAATTCTCTTCGGCAACGCTCATTAGAAGCTCTTGGACTGTGCCTGCGTATTCTGCCGAAATATATTGTGGCTTGTAGCTTACTTTCAATTCTCCAAATTTTTGTCCATGATCATCGTTTTCGATTCCAGCTAAAATCTTTATAAAAGTTGTTTTGCCTATGCCGTTTGGTCCCAGAATTCCGATAATTTCTCCCTTTATTATTTCCCCTGGATGGGCAGCAAGTTTAAACTCTTCATATGTTTTCTCTATTTGCTTCCATTTCAGCAGTGTTTCGCCAGTGCTAAAACTAACTGTAGGCGGCTTTTCGTGGAATATTATTGCCTCTTTTCTAAATCGAACATTCTCGTCTGGAATGTAACCTTGCAAGTAAATGTTAATACCGGTTCTAACGCTGTGAACATGGGACACTATACCATAAACACCGGGTTCTCCGTAGAAAATGCAGATTTGGTCAGACAAATAATCTATTATCGCTAAATCATGTTCGGCTACAATTATTGTCTTTTCATCATTTTTCAAACTTCTTATAGCTTTGGCTACCTCAAGTCTCTGCTTTACATCTAAATAGCTTGATGGTTCGTCGAAAAGATACACGTCAGCTTCACGGCACATTGTGGCAGCGACTGCAACTCGTTGTAGTTCGCCACCGCTTAAGACATCAAGGGAACGGTTCCAAATTTGTCTAAGTTCGAGTTGTTCCGCAATGTTATCCAGTCTTTTCCTTTCATCCACCTTTTCAAGCACTTCTCCAACGTTCCCAGAAACCACCTTTGGAATCTTATCTACATACTGCGGTTTATGCGAAACCCCGAGTTTCCCTTCAGCCATCTTTTGGAAATAATCTTGAAGGGTTGAGCCTCTGAAATGCCTAACTATCTCGTCCCAGTCTGGCGGTTCTTCATAGTTTCCAAGGTTTAACTTGGCTTCGCCGGAAAGTATTTTTAGCGTTGTTGTTTTGCCTATTCCATTTTGTCCAAGTAAACCTAAAACCATTGCCGAAGAAGGTGTTGGAAGCCGATAAAGTTTAAAGGTGTTTTCTCCAAAACGGTGGCTACATTCTTTCTCTAACTCGTCTGGGAGATTAACTATTGAAATGGCGTTGAATGGGCATTTCTTTACACATATTCCACAACCTGTGCAAAGGGATTCCACAATTACAGGTTTGTCGTTTTCAAATCGTATGGCTTCTATGCGGCTTCGTACTATTGGACAAAAACGATGGCATAGTCTACCGCAACGTTTTGGTTTGCATTTATCAGCATCTAACACGGCAACTCTTGTCATGATTAGTCCGTTAATGAATGGTCATAACTAGTGAGTTATAAATATACGGTTTAAAAGCAACATAAAAAATATTCAAAACGTATAGGTAGAGAAAAATCGCAAAATGCTTACTGTTTACTTGAGGTTTTACCACTCCTCCTCTTCCCATTCTTCCTCTTCTTCCTCTTCCCATTCTTCTTCTTCCTCACGCATCTTTTTCACCTCCCATTTTGTTTTGGTGCTAGTGAAAGCCATCTAACAATGCTTTAAACATTTTTATTCGTTAATTGTCGAGAATAAAAACCAAAATATATGTTTATCAACGTCTTTTCAGAGACTTTCCTTCACAATTTTAGCTGTTAAAGAAGCCACAGGCTCTCCTGTTTCTGGTGTAACGTAAGCCCAACATAAGTTTGGTGAATTATGGGCTGCCCCAATTCTCCCATGAAGATCAACAGATATTAACCCCATATGATTGTAGGTGGCTGATATTTTCCTGTTAATAAGTTTTATTGTTAGTTCAACAGATTCTTGGGCCGTTTTTCCATTCTCCATATAATTGCAAACAGTCTTTGCCAAAACAAGCCTAATCGCTATCTCGCCAATACCTGTTGCAGAACACGCACCAACTTGGTTATCCGCGTATGTGCCACATCCAATCAATGGGGAATCTCCAATTCTTCCGGGAAACTTTAATGGAAAGCCGCCGGTAGAAGTTGCTGCGGCTACATTTCCGTCTTTATCTAGGGCAACTGCGCCTACAGTTTCAAGCTCAAAGAGTTCAGGATAGGTTTTAACTAAGTCAGCGAGCTTCGGCAGTTCAGATTTTCCATCAAGCAAGGCCTTTTTCTGCTGTTCATAATACTTTAACCTAAGCTCTGTTATTGGATTTTTTCTTTCCAGATTAAAAATTTTAGCGAGTTTTTCTGCTCCTTCGCCGACCACGAAAATGTGGTCTGTTTTTTCCATAACTATCCTTGCCAAACGGACAGGATTTTTAATGTCTTTTAATAGCCCAGTAGCGCCAGCTCGCAATGTTTTCCCATCCATAATTGACGCTTCCATTTCCACCTCTTTCTCTATGTTCAAACTTGAGCCATAACCAGCGTTAAAAGCACCGTCATCCTCCATAACCGCAACGGTTTCCATGACGCCGTCAACAGCGGTTCCTCCCTTTTTTAGTATTTCAAAACCTGTCTTTGCGGCTCTTTTAACTCCCTCTAAACCAGCTCGGCTACGTTCAGGTTGCCAAGTTCCAGCACCGCCGTGAACGATGATTACTGGTTTTCGTTTTTCAGTCAATGATTTGTCCCTCACCTAAGTTAGATTAGTGAGCTTAAACGACCCTAAATTTAAGCATAATGTTTAATGTTATCAAAATGGATAAATCTTTGTAATGAGATGTTAATTGTGGGATGATGTGAGGCGACGGCTAAGAGCGATAAGCTGTGAAAAAGCCACTAACGTGCACTGACCCTGAAACTCGATTGTGATGTTTTAATTAGTACTCCTTTTGGAAACATTAAATTTACCTACGAAACAATAATAATTTAGTATTTACATCATAGAGAGTGTTGACAATGCTCAGAGATTTTAACCTTTTAGCTACTACCTCTCGTGGGAACGAGGATGACGCTTGCTCTGAGTTATGGTATTTGCTTGGAGAAATAGGCGATTCAGCGCCAACTGTTGATAGAACTGGCGTTTCTGGTTTGATTGCAGCAAAAACGGCTTTTGACCCCTTTGATGTTATAACAGAGTTTCGCAAGATTTTACATGAACGTCCCTACGAGTTTCGCTACACACTTCGAATAATTCCGATTGAAGAAGTTGTACGCACGGATTTAGGCGAAATTCAACGGGCAGCCATGAAGCTAAGTTCGAAAATAGGCGAGGATGAAACTTTTCGTGTTACAGTTGAGAAACGTTTTACAGAAACCTCTACACGAGACATTATCGAAAATGCTGCAGCAAACATTGAAAGAAAAGTTGACCTAAACAACCCTGACAAGATTCTCTTAATCGAAGTTATTGGCGGATTAACTGGAGTCTCGGTTATAAAACAGAAGGAAATTTTAGCCGTTATGAAGGAAAAAATGCTGTAAACTAACTCTGAATTGCCAGTAATGCCATTCTTTCAATTACGAGGTTTGTTAAAGCTTTTTCTAACTCATCTTTTTTCATGGTAGTTTTAAGTTCTAAATCTGAAATTCCAAAAGCCTTTTTGATGATTCTCTCCTTTTCTTTTGATAACTTAAGAACTGTGTCATCATGTTGCGCCTTAGCAGTTGCTGAAATCATTGATAAAGCTAATTTCACGGGTTTAGGTTTTTCTCCGATTATTAATAGCGCTATTTCAGATGTTGTAGGCTTAATTCCGAGAAGTTCCACAGCCCTTCGAATTTGTCGTTGTGCAGAAGCGTAGACCATTGCTTCCATAGCTAGACTTTTTGAAATGTTTTCCTTGTTTTTAAACGCTGTCAACGCATTCAAAACTGCAAAGTATAGATGTTGCCATGTAGCCACAAATTTAGCATCGAAAAACTGAATTTCCACATTTAACCCTTTTTCTTCGCGTATCATTTTCAAAAATTTTTCTATATCGCTAATTTTTATTTTCCTAAAGCCGGTTATCGCGACATACTTCTCAAATTCTTCAATGTATTTCAGCAATTTCATTCCTCAAGAACTTCCTTTAGAAATCTTTGAACAAGTTCTGCAGATATTCGTGCCTTCACAAGCTTTGCTGTTTCTTTCTCTATGGATTCTCCTGTTTCTCGGCATTTTCTAACGATTTTTCGAACGGTCTCCTTTATCTCCCATGGAAAAACCACCCAGCAGCTTGTTTCCTTTTCATAATAATCTGGTTTAATGATGCTCCAAGGCTTATAATAGACTGTAACAATTTTAACTTCTTTAGCGCGCTTTTCAATTAAATGTTCTTTTATGAGTTTCAAACTTTTGCCAGTATCAGCAATCTCGTCTACGATTAGCACTTTTTTCCCGGTGACGTCGATGGAAACAGGCTGTGTTAGGGTGGGTTCGCCTTTTGTCTCCGCAACTCCCAAATAAAATTCGGCTCTAACATTTGCAAGGTTCGGATTGCCCAAAAGATCTGAGAGAACTCTGGCTGGAGGCCACCCTCCTCTGGAAACACCAACAATTATGTCTGGTTTAAACCCGTTTTTTCTTATTTTCTCCACCAATTTTAGGAGCATATCGTATATTTGATTCCATGTGGGAGCTTCGAACTCAAGTTCCATGCTCAACTTTCCTCACTCAAATGATATAATTGAGATTTCATTAAAGTGAGATAATTTAACTATTACCACCTAAATTTGTAAGAATTATACCTAGCGTTTGCGAGATTTGTCTGAAACTTGGTTGCATAATGGCTGGGTCACCTTTGTAAGGAATAGTGTTAAGAAATGGGAAAGAAAAGGGAAGTTATTCTTTTGAAGTTTCTGTTTTCTTTATCCGCATGTGGGCTAGCCATTTTATTATATAGCCAATGCCAAATAATATGCCGCCGATGCCAAAGTAGGTCCACATTGTTGAAAGTCCATTAAGGAAGTTGGACATAGCATCAAGGCTTCTTATGCGTGCTTCTACTTCTTGCATATTTAGTTCTTCGTAGGCTGTTAGATACGCCTCTTCAGCAACCCAGGCCTGGTCAATGTAGTCTAGAGCTGTGCTGAGCTGTAGCTTAGCTCCGGTAAAGTCTCCTTGCCGGTAATATTCCCTTCCACTATTGGTCTCTCTCGAAGCCTTGTTCCAGAGTACTTGCGCTTTAGCACTTCTCCAACCTCCCGTAGGCGGAGAAAGTCCCCTAATTATCCTGTTCAAATTTACAGCGTCTGCTTGGTCTCCTGAGAACACAGCAAAATCATCATCAAAGTAATCATAGTAGTTTGTTCGAATCTGGGACGTGTTCGCAGGGTTGGGATAAGAGTACTCTGCAACTATTGTGTAGGAGTGAACGTATAAGTTGGACGCAACAGTGGTTGAGGGAACCTGAAAGTTGATAAAGAGAACACGTACTTCGTTGTTTTCCAATGTTTCTGGATTAGTAGCGTTCACTTGAGTTGAAGTATAATTTACATCCCAGTCAAAAGTCACATAAACCTTTGTTACATTAATGGCAAAGCCTTCCCTATTTCTCACGGTGACTGCTAGGACTGCCGTGGTTCCTGTTTTATAGGCAATAATATCGGCGTTATAGTATTCATCACGCCCTGCATAGGTGGTTCCAAGCCATGTTTTTCCAGGGATATCCGCATATACTGGTGCAGATGCTACAACTACGAAAAGGAAAACCATCGTAGCGAAAAGTAGCTTTTTCATTTTTAATCCCCTTTCAAAACCCATGATTTATCCTATTAAGTATTTAAATCTTAAGAGAACTAAGACATAAAATTCCGAATTCTTTGGGTGCAATCATATTAACATGTTTCTCCTTTTTATTGTTAAGTAAAAGCTATACATCATACATTTATTTTAATAGATGCCGAACATTATTTCAGAAGGGGCGAGAGTTGAAACAAGTAATAGAATGTGTTCCAAATTTTAGCACCTCGGACTCGAAGACCGTTGAGTTGATTCTTGACGAGGTTAGGAAATCAAGAAACGCTTTTTTGCTTGACTACACTTTTGACGACTATTACAATAGACTTGTTGTTTCCTTCATCGGCAACAAAGAATCTGTGCTTGAAGCCGCGTTAAACTCTGCCTTTAAAGTCATAGAGCTTATTGACATGCGCGGACATAAAGGTCAGCATCCTCGTATAGGTGCCGTTGATGTTGTTCCGTTTATTCCAATAAAGAATGTTACAATGGATGATTGCATTGAAGTTGCAAGGAAATTTGCAGAAACGTTAGCTAAGAAATGGGGTGTGCCTGTTTATCTTTATGGTGAAGCCGCAACCAAACCTGAACGTAAGAATCTGGATTGGATACGTGAAGGAGAGTATGAACAGTTGGCTAAGATGATTGTTAAGCCTGAACGTAAGCCTGATTTCGGTCCAGTCAAGCCTCATCCAACGGCGGGTGCAACAGTAACTGGTGTGCGGAAGGTTATGGCAGGCTTCAATGTTAATTTGGGCACTGATGACTTGAAAATTGCGAAGAAGATTGCAAGGACGCTGCACTCGGAAAAAGGCGGCTTTTCGAATGTTAAGGCTATGGCCGCGTTTATTCCTGAGAAAAAGATTACGCAGATAGGTATGAGTATAAACGATTTTGAGAAGACACCGCTTTACCGTGTTTTTGAGGTGCTTAAGGTGGAGGCTGACCGTTACAACGTGCCAATCTTGGGTTCGGAATTTTGTGGGATGGCTCCTTTAAAAACCATTATTGATATAGCTGCATATTATCTAAAAATTGACAACCTAACTGAGAACCGAGTGTTAGAGATAGCTGTGCAAAATGCTGTAGAAAAAGGCGGTGCATTTGAGTAAAACAGTAAAAGCAACTTCAAAAGCGAAAGAAAAGATAGACTTAATCGTTGTAAATGCTGATGAACTCATAACACTTGCTGGTGGTAATGAGAAGCCACGCACGGGCAAGCAGATGCAGGAGCTTGGAATAATACGGAACGGCGGCTTAGCAATTAAAGATGGCAGAGTAGCCGCTGTTGGAAAGACTTCAGAAGTTACTAAGGTTTTCAAGGCTGAAAACATGATAAACGCAAAGGGAAAAATTGTTTTGCCAGGTTTTGTCGATCCGCATACCCATCTTGTTTTTGCTGGTTCGCGGGAAGACGAGTTTCAAATGCGGGTTGAAGGCGCTTATTACATGGAGTTTCTTAGCTCTGGCGGTGGCATATTAAAGACTGTTAAAGAAACGCGAAAGGCAAGCGTTGAAAAACTTGTTGATTTTGGGCTTAAAACGCTCGATGTCATGTTGGAGCACGGAACAACCACTGTAGAGGCCAAAAGTGGTTATGGCTTAACAACTAAGGATGAGTTGAAAATTTTAGAGGTGATAAAGCGTTTGGAACAGTTGCATGCTGTTGACGTTGTTCCAACCTTTTTAGGAGCGCATGCAGTTCCTCTTGAATACCGCAACAGTCCAATGGATTATGTCAACTTAGTTATTGAAGAAATGATTCCAAAAGTGGCTGAAAAAAGACTTGCCATGTTTTGTGATGTTTTCTGTGAGAAGGGCGTTTTCAGTTTGGAGCAAACTAAGCGTATTTTGGTTGCCGGTAAGAATCATGGCGTAAAGGCTAAGGTTCACGCTGATGAGATGAGCATGTCCGGCGGCGCAGAACTTGCAGCAGACATTAAGGCTACTTCTGCTGACCATTTGCTCTTTTCTTCTGATGGAGGCATTAAATCCATGGCTGACAAGGGAGTAGTTGCGGTTTTGCTTCCGGCAGCTGCCTTCAGCTTGATGATTGGACGGTATGCAGATGCCAGAAAAATTATTGATTTTGGAGTTCCCGTCGCTTTGGGCACCGATTTTAATCCTAGTTGTTGGGTGGAAAATCAACAGTTGGTAATAGCCTTTGCTTGTCATTTTATGAAGTTGACTCCAGCTGAATCCATAACTGCAGCCACCATAAACGCTGCGCATGCAGTAGGTCGAGCAAGCGAAGTTGGCAGTCTAGAAGTTGGGAAAAAAGCTGATGTTATTGTCTTAAATGTACCCAATTACAAGTTTCTCGGATACCGTTTTGGCGTGAATCTCGTGGACAAAGTTATCAAAAATGGAAGAACAGTTGTAGACAGAGAAAAACTGGGTGAACCTGTACTTCTAAGCAAAACAGAATGATAAGAGACCTGTTTACGCTTTTGGTTTCCATGTCTTCTTTGCAAATGTGAAGACTAACCATATTATTACGCCATAGATTGCTCCGTTAAAGATTGCTGATAGTAGCGTTCTCACAAGGAATCCACTCCACTCTATGGTTGGATCTACGGCAATAGCATCGCTGATTGCGTTACCTGGAGGTAGTTCAGTGTAAGCTATGGTTACTGCTAGAAAGATAACGAAGGCTATTATGAAAACTATTGTACCTTCACCTTTCATCTTTTCCGACTCCTGTTGTAGCTTAGCAAGCTAGAGACTGCCCTTAATAAATTTAATGGAGCATAGGCAAAGAATTATAATGCGTTTCACCTTTTTGGTTCATGGTGAACTGGCTTGCTTAAGATTGAGAAACCCGTTAAATGTTTAACCGGTCCAGAGCTGCATTGTAAAAATTGGCAGATTGAAGGCATCCTGCGTATGCTTTTCAATGTTATCGATCCGGACGTGGCTAAGGATCCTGAAAAGCTTATTGTCTATGGTGGGACAGGTAAGGCTGCTCGGAATTGGAAATGTTTTGAAAGTATTGTGGAGACTTTAACGGAGCTTGAGCCTGACGAGACAATGCTTATTCAGAGCGGCAAACCAGCGGCTGTTTTCAAAACTCATGAATGGGCGCCAAGAGCCTTAATTGTCAACGCTATGCTTGTGCCAAAATGGGCTACTTGGGACTATTTCTACGAATTGGAGCAGAAAGGCCTCATCATGTTTGGGCAGATGACCGCTGGTTCATGGGCTTACATAGGAACGCAAGGCATTTTACAGGGCACATATGAGACTTTGGCTACTGTGGCAGGAGAACATTTTGGCGGTTCTTTGCGTGGAAGGCTTGTTTTAACTGCTGGTTTAGGGGAGATGGGCGGTGCTCAGCCGTTGGCTGTTACCATGAATGATGGTGTTGCTTTGGTTGTGGAGATTGATAAACGTGCGATTGAGAGAAGGTTGAAGCATGGTTACTTGGAGACTTGGACTGACGACTTGGATGAGGCTGTAGATATGGCTTTAGAAGCTAAGCGGCAAGGCGTGCCGAAGAGCATAGGCTTGTTGGGAAATGCTGCTGAGGTGCACCCTGAACTTTTAAGGAGAAACGTCATCCCAGACGTTTTGACTGATCAGACTTCTGCACATGACCCGTTGAATGGTTATTATCCTGCTGGCTTTTCTAAAGAGGGTGCAGACGCGCTTAGGGAGAGTAATCCTGAAGAGTATATGCGGCGCGCAAGCGAGAGCATGCGTTTGCAAGTGGAGACCATGGTTAGGATGATGCAGAAAGGCGCCGTAACATTTGAGTATGGCAATAATCTGCGACAACAAGCCTTTGACGCGGGGTTTAAGGAAGCCTTTGCCTATCCAGGCTTTGTTCAACGCTATATTAGGCCAATGTTTTGTGAAGGCCGTGGGCCTTTCCGCTGGGCTTCGCTTGTAGGCAACAAAGAAGACATCTACTCGCTTGACGATGTAATTTTGAAAGAATTTGCCTATAACAAGGAATTGTGCCGCTGGATACAAAAAGCCAAAGAACAAGTGAAGTTTCAAGGTTTGCCAGCACGGGTTTGTTGGTTCGGATTCGGCGAAAGAGCACATTTTGGCAAGATAATAAATGACATGGTTTCAGACGGAAGGCTTAGTGGGCCAATATGGATTGGACGCGACCATTTAGACGGCGGAAGTGTCGCTTCGCCTAACCGAGAAACAGAAGGCATGAAGGATGGGAGTGACGCGATAGCTGATTGGCCTATACTTAATGCTTTGATTAATGCTGTTGGTGGAGCTACATGGGTTAGTGTGCATCATGGAGGTGGCGTAGGCATAGGCTATAGCATTCATGCTGGCATGTGTTTGGTGGCTGATGGCACAAAAGAAGCAGAAAAACGCATAACAACAGTTTTAACAACAGACCCAGGAACAGCTATAGTAAGACACACAGATGCAGGATACGAGAAAGCACAAAAAATAGCAAAAGAAAAAGGAATCAAAATACCAATGCAAAAATGACAGTATCGAACGCTTAAAATGTCCTACCTATTTCTCAATTAATTCTGCTAAGTATTTTAAAGATAAAGGTTTAGCAATTAGTCCTCCTAGGCTGATGAGCATTGTATCGAAGTCTTCTATGGCATCTGTGTATTCATATGTGAGATTATTGATGAAGTTAGAATAATCTGAGTAGGATTTATGCAAAGAGATTACTACTGCGTTTTTTCCCATTCCCTCAGCCCTAGCTGCAAATATAATGTTTGGGATTGACATTGTCACTTTAATTGCTGTTTCTGCTAACTCTCGCTTTCTTTTGGCCTTAAAACATGTAATAGCCACGATTTCAAATCCCAACTCTTTAAAGTTTGGTATGATTGTGAACTCTTTTATGAGTCCATTTTTTAAAAGTTCATTTCTTCTTCTAGTCACAGTTGGTTGCGACGTTTTTAGAACTCTTGCTAATTCTCTGTCACTTCTGTGAGAATCCTTCAATAATTCTGAAAGAATTTTCATCGATATTTTCTTCATAACACCAATTCCTCAAATGTTTCGTATCGATGTAAATTAATTCTTCTGCTTTAATTATTTGCTTTTCTACAATTATTACACTTTAGAATTTATGCAACATTGAATATTAATATTAGAAATCGATTAATATCTAAAATCTCGGTGGAATAGCTTTGGAATATGAAGAGAACTCCTTGAAAATTTTGCCAGTTTTTTTGATTGGTAGCAGACCAAGCCTTACAAGCAAAAATAAAGCTGAGCAGGATAAAAAGGCGAATGAGATACTTGAAAAGTTCGGCTTAGATAAGAAACTAAAGTTTCTTGTGGAAAAGGAAGAGGAAATACTTCAAATCGGCATCAAAGGCGTAGACGGTTTCATCATATTCCCATACGGTTCCGAAAGATTTTCTCCTCTCATCTACGTCGCAGACAGCAAATTACCCATAATCATCGTCAGTGAAGAAAACACGTTCTGCGATGCGCTTGACACTTACGAGTTTCTTGCAGACCATGAAAATGTGGAAGTAGCCTTCGGTCCAGAGGAAGTTAAAAGGAAAATCAAGGTTCTCGAAGCGGTGAAATGGATAAAAAATGCGAAAATATGCCTCTTCGACCTAGAAGAATGGAAACTAAACGGAATAGCTTGGCACAAGAACCCCATAATTTCAGGCAAACTAAACACGCAAATTATTGACAAAGAAAAGCTTTTCGACGTGTATAAAAGCGCAGATAAAACGAAAGCGGAAAATCTTGCACGGAAATGGATGGAAGAATCCGAGAAGGTTTTAGAACCGTCCTTTGAAGATGTCGTGAAATCCGCTCGCGTTTACGTTGCCATGAAAACCGTAATAGATGACATGAAAGCAGACGCTGCATATGTACTGTGGTGTGGACAGTTTACACAAAAGCTTGAAACGAAAATGTGTTTTGCCTTAGCAAAATTAGCCGACGATGGATATCCCGTGGGATGCTGGAGAGGCGAAAACCTTCTACCATTGCTAATTCTGCATGCAGCATCTAACAAGCCAGTCTTTGTCTGTGAAGCCTACACACATCGTGGCGACACAGTAACTTTTAGGCATTGTTTTGCTCCAAGCACCATCGCCTCATGCAAGTATATTCTTAGAGGATGGAGAAATATGAAAGAGACAGTCACTGGATATTGTCAATTGCCAGAGGGAGAAGTCACCTTGGTTAACTGTGGAATGGGCGACAAAATAGTTGTAATGAAAGGGAAAGTGCTCGATTGCAAGGACTTAGGAGGCGAAAACTGCAGAATGACTGTCTGGGTAGAAATAGAGAACGAAGAATCTATTCGTAAGTTTGTAGGAAGAGAATGCGCCATAGTTTACGGAGACTATGAAAAAGAAGCTAAGGAAATAGGCGAAAAACTTGGCTTAAAAATCCTATAATTTTTTGCGTAATTTTGCTCCGCACCAGTGACACTCTGTTAAGTGCATGGCGATTGGCTTGCCGCATTTCTGGCATCTCCATTTCTCCTCCTCTTCCCTGAGCCACTCCTCAACTTTATCTGCCTTGATTGCATCCAGATTTTCCATTAGGTTTTCACCATATTTTAAACAAGAGTTAGCTATTTCACGAAATTTTTCACAATCTGGATATTCGGCACACTCATAGCAGAAATTGAGTCCCTTAGTTTCTAGGCACTTGACTGTTTTACAGTTCTTACCCCATTCTTCGCCCTTTACGTCCCATCCATTAGCTAGGACTGTTTGGCAACCTTCACATCGAATCTCTTCGGGCTTGCACTTCTGCCTTTCAGCCACCCTTCGCTGAAGCTCTTCTGAGTCCTTTCCAGCCCTATAAACTATGCATGCACCACAATAAAGCCCACATCTACCAACAAGGTTTTTGTTAACCAAGACCATCAACCATTTTCTTTGAACCTGTTTTTAACTTCCCAGCAACTTCGCCAATAAAGCCACTACCAAAACCACTCCAATCCAAAAAAGGCAATCAACAAACAACTCAAAATATCGGTACATTTCACCTTCAAATATTGTAGTAATCCGCCAAACAAGCGGCCATCCATAATACTTATGCTCCAAAACACTAGCGTCAGGCTTGTTCTCAACAAACCCGCTAACCAATCCAATACAAACACCCACAACCACTGCCAAAATCGCAATTCTCCAATACACTTTAACCGCCAAATCTTCCACCTTACCCTTAACTCCATAAATAAACAGCTTAAAACTTTTACCATAATAGAATGTTGGTTTCCATGTAGTTTCTATTAGAAATTATGAGTCTCAGGTTACCCAGAAACCTGCACTCTCAAATTTTAATCCTCCTAGAATACACGGTCAAAGTTATACATGCAAGCGGACGACAGAATTAAATAATCTAGTTAGAAAATATTTATTGGGATTGGACTTGAAAGACAACCCGGTGTTATATATAAAGTCAGAAAAAATCCCTATCATCGAACATACTCAAGGTGTTTCTGGCCATCCATGCACAGGAGGCTTCAGAGCGACACAGACAATCTATAACTATAAACCAGAAGATCAAAAAGCCATAGACCTTCTAAAAGAAGCCGGAATAGACCATAAAATTATAGACTTGTCTGATTGTCCCTTCACAGACCAGTTGAAGGCAAAAATAACAGGTGTAAATGAAACGCCAACACTCGTTTTTAATGATAGGAAAATAAAGGGTGCAGAAAACATTAAACAAGTCTTACAAGAAATTAAAACCTAACGTCACTTGCCTTAACAATTTTGTATCCAGAAGCTTTGCGAAGCCTATTCATGACTGCCAAACCAAGGCCTTCAGGGGGTACTCCCTCAGCTATTATGACGTCGACGGCTTCGGAATCAAATTCTCTTAAAAGCCTAAACAAGTTCTTCGCTATGATAGCTAAGTCGCTTCTGCTTCCAAGAGACTTCACCGCATCAGCACTATAATAGCTTGCAGTTTCATCTGTGGCGAGAACACCAACCTTGTTACCCTTCCACTTATAGAATCTCGCTAACTCCTTCACTTTGCCTACAATTGCCGAAACTTCTCCTTCCACAAGAATAACTTGTGCATTTGGAGCATAATGCTTATGCTTTACACCTGGCGAACGCGCTTTCTCGATTTGTATCTCTTTTTCTGCAACTGCGACTGGGTGAAGCTCAACCTTGCCTAAAATTTTCTTTAATTTTTCATATGGAGTTCCCCCGGGGCGGAGAATCTGCGGAGGGTCGACAGTCATGTCTAAAACTGTGGATTCAACGCCGATACGGGTTGGTCCCGCGTCTAAAACAGCGTCTATTCTTCCATTGAGGTCGTCTAAAACATGTTTTGCTGTTGTTGGGCTTGGTTTTCCAGCAAGGTTCGCACTTGGAGCAGCAATGGGACAGGCGCTTTTCCTAAGTAAAGCCAAAGCAACATTATGTTTAGGCATTCTAATCGCTATAGTATCTAAACCAGAAACAGTCACATTTGGCACAATTTTTGAACGCTTAAAAATTAAGGTTAATGGTCCGGGCCAAAAAGTTTTCATCAGTCTTTCAGCTTTGGATGGAACTTCTTTGACTAATTTCCGAACATCTTTCGGATTTCCAACGTGAACTATTGGTGGGTTATCAAGCGGCCGTCTTTTTGCCTTAAAAAGAGTCGAGACAGCTCTTGGATTTAATGCATCCGCTCCCAAGCCATAAACAGTTTCTGTTGGAAAAGCCACCAAACCACCTTTCTTGAGGAAATCTGCTGCTATACGAATCTTTTCTTTTTCTGGCTTTTGCAGATCAACTTTTAACACTAAAGTTTTCTTCAATGATACTGAATCCCTTTACCCATCTGATTAGAGTCAAACCTAGACATTTAAACTTCTTCAAAACAAGACTGAAAGAAAAATTAGGGGGCTGTCAAACAACATAGTAGTCGATGACTTTCTTCATACTTTTCGGTGCAGTCTGCCTCATGGCAAGTTGTTTCAATATTTTTATCATTTGAGGCTGAAAACGAGCTATATCAGTTAACGTCACCAAACCCACAAGACGTTTTCCATCAACCACTGGCAACTTCTTAATCTTCATCTGAAACATCAATCTTACAGCTTCTTCCAAGTCCATGCTAGGCTCAACAACAACCAACGGACTAGACATAACATCCTTCACTCTAGTTTTTGTTGCATCCTTCGCTTCTGCAACCACCCTTTTTAACAGGTCTCTTTCAGTTATTATGCCCATGGCTTTCTCTTTTCTAACAGCAATTAAGCAGCCTATCTCAAATTTGTTCATGACTTCGGCTGCCTCTTTAACCGTTGAATTTTCGTCTATGGTTATCACTTCTTTAACCAAAACATCCTCAACTTTTAACGACACACTACTTTCCTCCTGTTTCACATGTGACAACAAAATCACCAAATTCTCTATTTTCTTAGAGCCTCGTATATAAATTGATGTGCAGAAAATCTCTTTCTCACAACCCAGCTAACCTACGAACAAGTGTTTCTACGCGTTTACTAACAGGAATCGTTGCACGATCAAACTTCTCCTTAGGCTTTGTAAATGGTCTAGTGGCGTCAACACCCATTTTAGTTGTTAAACCTGTCTCTTGATCAGCAGAAGAATCCAACGTCGAGCCACGCACATTACTTATAATAACAAGGTCTTCACTGGCTTGAAAACGAGTTGCAATAGCCCATTCCACATCAGAAACATTAAACACGTCAATGTCAGAATCCACAACCACAGCATGCTTCAGGCTTGGATGCGCCGCAAAAGCAGCCAACAAAGCATTTTTTCCGTCGCCGTCAAGCTGTTTTTCAATGGATATTATAGCGTGAAGCCATCCGCTTCCGCCAACTGAAAGGTTAACAGCGTAGACCTTTGGGACGACTTTTGAAACAGCCTCCCAAATCAAAACTTCATGAGGCAAACCCATCAAAAGCCTATGTTCAGCCCCAGACGGCAAAAGCGCCTGATAAACATAGTCTTGTCTATGCATAACTCCCACAACTTCTACAACAGGTTGTTTCCTTTCAATGTCATACGTTCCAGTTATATCCACAAAAGGACCTTCAACAACTTCCTTTGTCGCAGAAATTTTGCCTTCCAAGACCAGTTCAGCATCAGCCGGGGCATAAGCATCCACATTTTCACACTCAACCAAGCGGAGGCCGCCATCCATCAAAGCATTCGCCACTTCAAATTCATTAACACCAAAAGGAACAGGCGAAGAGGCCGCCAGCATAATTGCCGGATGAACACCAATAGAAATTGATACTTCCAAATCTTTACGAGATTCCTTTGCCATCTGCCGTAATTCGAAAAGATGACGCGGAACTAAACGAATCGCCAAATGCTCCTTATCCAAAACTTGAAGGCGATGCACCGACACGTTCTCAATATTTCCTTCCACACTTTTTGCATATACAATTGCTGAAGTAATGTATGGACCAGCATCCCTTTCAAAATGAGTTAAGACTGGAATCTTGGACAGGTCATTTTCAGCAATTTCTTTTACTGTAGCATCCTTAACAATTTTTGGCTTTCTTGGTGAACGCCAAGCTTCTGTCAACCTTTGATGAAGTTCATTCTGGTCAACGTTAAGTGCTGTACAGATTCTCTTTCTTGTTCCACAAACATTAGCAATAACTTTTGTCTCATAATTTTTTACATGTTCGAATATAAAAATAGAGCCTTCATTATCAAAGCTCTTCATAATGAATGGAATTTCGAACTTTATTGATACTTCATCTTTTAGATGTAAAACTTCCTTTTCTGTTTCCATTTGGCTAAGAAATTTTCTAAGACTCATGCTGTTACGCCCTCTTTCTCTGTTTCTGTATGGACAACTTTTTCGATCAACCTCATGAAAATTGATTGAGCCTGCATCTCTCCAATCTTTTCCAAATAAATAGAAACTAACGCTATCTTTCCCTTTCTCGAAGCCAAATACTCAGCAAACATACGAGCCGAAATTGCATTTTTATCCCCTAAAAGAATGGATGATGTGGGTGGTCCAAGCAAATCCCTTGGTTTTGGAACGGCAATTGCCAGCGTTCCAAGTTTGTCTTCGTTTTCGCTTAGTAGAATTAAGCATGCGTTGTTTGTTTCCATGTAAACTGCTAGAAAATGCACGTTTTGCTCAATTATTTCGTCTTTAACAATTCTTGCGCGTTCCATTGTTAAGTCTCCATTGCTTATTTATAGCTTCGTCATTCACTATTTATTATTTTCAAAGGCGATGCTATAAATGGTTGAAAATCGTGCGGAAAAAATCCTGCAAATGCTCCGAAAAACTTTCGCAATGCCAAAACGGGTAACCTCAAACAAGGATCCGTTTAGAACATTAATCATAACAATAATTTCCCAAAATACCGCTGATAGGAATACGGCAAAAGCTTTCGAAAACTTATCGAATCAATTCCAAATAACGCCCGAAGTATTAGCGAACGCTGAGACAAACCAAATTGAAGAATGTTTGAAAGTGGCTGGCATATACAGAAACAAAGCCAAGACAATAAAAAAGATTTCAAAAATAGTCCTTGAAAAATTCCACGGCAATCTGATTTCAATCTTGTCGTTGCCCTTCGAAGAAGCACGGAAAACACTTTTACAACTTCCCGGAGTCGGACCAAAAACTGCCGATGTTGTCTTGCTTTTTTCTGGAAATCCAACAATTCCAGTGGATACTCATGTCAACCGTGTAGCAAAAAGATTAGGTTTAACATCTACAAAAGGAGATTATGAAACCGTGCGCATGGCCCTTCAATCAATTTACGATCCAAAAGACTATTTAGTAATCCATGTGTTGCTCATTTTGCTCGGTAGAAAGTATTGCAAGGCTATAAATCCTCTATGTAAGCAATGTCCAGTAAACACGCTTTGTCCATCAAAGCAGTTATGAGGTAAAGATGAGAGTTCCCCAAACATTTGTACTTTGCATTTCTCAAAAAAGTCTTTTTATCACTGAAAACTCTGACTGATCTTCTTCAGCAAAAGCCGGAATCTCTTTTAGGTTTTTGTCTAGTTTAACTCTGCCTAGAGCAACTATTGAAATCTCTTTCGAAACAGGAGTGAAAATCTTCAAATTTTTTCTAGCGTAGTCAACTTCTTGTAAAACGCCTATCCCGAGGAATTTTCTCTCGATATTATACAAAGCCATGAGTAGGCCTTCCTCTTCACCCTTCCGAATCACTACAATTTTTTTCCTCATGAATTCTTCAGCCCTCTTTATGTTGTCCTTGTTAATCCAGCGCCCTTTACCAATAACTATGCAAATTCTGTCTTTTAGTTCCGCAAAATGTAGTGGTTTCATTTCTAGAAGCTCGTAAATTTTTGTTTGCTTAGAATTTTCATATGTTTTGCTTAGACCAAACAACTCGTCTTCTTCAATTTTCAACCAGCTCAACGGAAGGGATTGCACTTTTGCATTTCTTAGGTATTTAATGTATCCAAGTTCCCTTAAGCTTCTGCGCTTTTCTCTACTTCTTTGTTTTATAGCTGCTGGGGTATCAACAACAACCGTCATGAACTCTTCAACAGAATTTAAGAATGATGTCAATTCATCTTTTTGTTGAATACAAAAAATTATGTCCGGGTTAAGTTCCCTAACGAGTTGGACTTTATAGTTTACAGCCTCTTCTCCCTCAACCCAGCCATCAGTATTTATGACAATAAAGTCTGGATTACTGCTCAAAATTTCTTTTTTTAGTGAGGTTAAACCTTCAATTACTTTATTGATGGCTATGCTTGGCGAAGTGACACCAACAAAGAAAGCATTTCTCGCTTCTAGGTTAAATAAATCTGTTATCGTCTTTGTTACGAAGGTATAGGCAACTGCGCATGGTGGTCCTATGTCGGATTGACCTAAATCTCCATCTAAAATTGCAACTTTCTTTTTCTCATGCAGTAGTCTGTTTATCAAATATGTGCAGAAACTTGTTTTTCCAGAATCAACCGTGCCCAGCACTATTGCAGTAACAGGCTTTGCTTGAATTTTTAGAAGTTCTTCAAATGATGTAATCCATGATGGTGGAATAGTGTTTCCATCGGTTTCCTCTACGTTCGCATTTTCTCCTAAAGAGATGTTAAAATTCGCTTTTTCCTCTACTGCAAAAGGTAATCTCTTTCCTTCACGTATCACAACCTTGCTTGTGCCGCCTACTATAGAGCCAAACACTTCCACCTTACCTGAAGTTACAACTACGGAAGCTGGGCCGTCAACTAACAATGTTTTAGTGCTTTCAACCGTTCGATTCATTTGTCTTCCTCCTTGGAAACGTGTGCCCATTTCTTCCAGCTATTCTTATGGCTGAAATAATGTCTCTCAAACCTCTTCTATGCTTAGTTTCATTTAAGTAACGGTCCGTTCCAGCTTCGCTCACACTTTCTAACATTACATTTGAAGGTACCGCGTTATCCAAAGCTCTTAGAAGTTCTTCTTTATATGTAGGGACTCCATCGCCAACTTTTACCACAAGCGAGGTTATTGGTGTTTTCTCAAGGTTTCTTAGGATATTCTTTATTTTGTCTAATGTTTCTTCAACGCTGAAACAGTTTCCCGTTTCGATAACTTTTCCATCGGCCAAAACTGCCAGTCCAAAGATTTCACCAGGGTCTACACCTATGACTATTTTTTCATAATATTCCTTTCCATGAATGATTTGCAATGCTTCGTTTATCAATGCCTCTGGTTCTATGCCATCATGATATATCAAGGTTTTTTCATGTTTCACTAGATGCTGCTCCTCTTTTGTGGTTATGGCAACTTTAATTTCTATAGGGATAGGATCGTTTGGAGTTAAGCTTAGAAATGGTATATTCTTCTTTTTCAACTCGTTGACAATTAAGTAGTAGGCTTTTCCTGAAACTGTCGCAGTAGCAATCTTCGCTTTCATACGGCTTTCCTATCTGTATATGTGGTTGAACACAAAACAAATTATTAGTTTCGTGGTTTATATTCGTTGATGTGCGTGAGCTTGCTACAGAAGATTTCAACAGGCTGCAGAACAATTGACAAGTTTCTAGATGGAGGCATCCCATTTGAAAGTGTTAGCCTAATCTATGGAGAAGCAGAAACTGGAAAAACAACCCTAGCTATGCAATGTGCTATGAATTGTGCGCGGCAAGGTTATAAAATTTTATTTGTAGATTGCGACGGCACTTTCTCCACTAGAAGGCTTTCCCAGATGGCTTCTGAAAAATTCAAAGAAATTGCAGAGTTAATAATTTTAATGAAACCAAATAATTTCCGCGAACAAACGCTAGTTATAGATCAGTTGACAGACTACATAACTAAAAACTTCGGGCTCGTAATTATTGATACTGTCACAACGCTTTATCGCGTCAAAATTGCAGAATTTCCAGAAAAAACATTCGAACTAAACCGTGAATTAAACAGACAGATGGCATTATTAGCGCAGATCGCCAAAACCCAGAAAATCGCCATATTAATTACAAGTCAAGTACGAAGCGTTTTCAACGAGACTTACGTAAGCATAGAACCAGTAGCCACAAGGGTATTAAAATTCTGGGCTGACACAATAATCGCCATGAAACCCACCGAAAACCCGGGAATAATCAAGGCAATTTTGGAAAAAAGTTCAAAAAAGGCAAAAAGGACTCAGCTCCCAACTTGCCATTTAAAAATAGAAGAAACAGGAATGCACGAGTATTTAGTTCATTGATGGTTATGGAAATGGAAATAATACAGCTGATTATTGAAGCATTTAAGTTTATATTTCCAGCATACTGTGCAAACGCCATACCAGTAATTACTGGCGGGAGGCACCCTATAGATTTTGGAAAAAAATTTTTTGATGGAAAACCAATATTTGGAAAAAATAAGACGTTTATAGGGTTCTTTTCTGGATTAGCTGTTGGAACGGCAGTCGGTTTAGCAGAAAGCCTATATTTCGATTATCCCCTTTTGTTTGGCTTGCTAGTATCTCTTGGAGCATTGTTTGGAGATTTGACCGGAGCTTTTGTAAAGAGAAGAGTTGGACTCGCTCCTGGAGATTTATTACCAGTTATCGACCAAGTTGACTTCATAATTGGAGCAATTCTTTTTTCATTTCTCCTTCCTCTTCAAAGCCTGTCTAAGGAGCTCATAATTGCAGTGCTAATTATAACTCCCCCCATACACTTGTTAACCAATTTTGCAGCGTATAAATTCGGCTTAAAAGATAATCCCTGGTGAATTTTTATCCTTGAATTTTTATCCGTATCGTGGCTTCTAGGAATATATAGGCAAGAAACAGAAGAACTATTCCTGCCAAAAACATCATGTAAGCTTGTCTTGGTTTATATGCATATTTTGTGCTTTGATATAAGGCCATTAATCCAGCAATGCCAAGTGCGTATAGAATTGTGGCAACAATGCTGTCGGTTATAAATTGTGCGCCCAGTTCTGGATAGAGGAAGAGGAAGCCAATTTCTTCGGAGTAGTATGCTGGATAAGGCTTCACTATTAAGCTATATAGGCCGCCTCCAAAAAGAAATATCGCGATAGCAATGGTAATTATCGAAAGAATAAAGGTTGATGGTTTTGCAGTTGAAATTTTTTGGTATAACCTATTAAAAGAATAAGACATTGATGAGACTTTTTTCTTAACCGTTCGCGACATTTTGCTTCTCTCCACTTTTAATCAAGTATTCTGCCACTTCTTTAGCCCATTCTCCTGTTAAGGGATTCTTAACAATCTCACTTAAATACTCTTTCCAAGGGATTTCCAATGCCCTTTTCCAAAATTCATATTTTTTAACGATATTTGCATAGGCTTTCATGTGCAACTCACAATAGCCGTTTTCGCCTGCTTCTCTACCGCATATTTTGCATTTCAATTCTTTTCCTCCGTTCCTCTTTCAATGGACACTTTGGATTGAAACATAATATCCACGGACGTCTTCCTTTTATTCGAATTAGAACAGTAGGCCAACCACATCCACGACAGTTTTTGCCAAGGGGTCTTACAGTGCCTTTCTGTGGGAGTGGAAATGACGTTTTACATAATCCTTTGAAGTAATTTGTGCATCCAACGAAACGTTTGCCTGTTCTTCTTGAATATAGTGTCATAAGTTTTCCGGTATTGCAAATCGGACAGATACCGATGGTTCTTTCTTCGAGCCTTGCTCTTTTTATAGCGTTGCTTAATTGTTCACCGATTATTTTCTCCTTTCCCTTTAATTCCTCTGCTGCGGGTTTAAGAATTTCAACGGCTTCTACGAGAACATTTTCTCTTTTCTCGCCGCTTGTCTGAATCTTATTCATTTTTTCTTCAAGCTCTTTTGTCAGTTTTATTGAAACAACTGTAGGACAATATTTTTTCAGAACCTCAAGAACCTGGAAGCCCAAATCCGTTACGATCATCCTTTCGTCTCTAAGATATTTTCTGTCGTAGAGTGTCTGTATAATATCTGCTCTCGTTGCTTTCGTACCAATTTCTGTTTCCTCCATTTTTTTAAGGAGGCTTCCAGGGTTATATCGTGGCAGCGGTTTGGTGAACTTATCTTCTAAAATTACTTTTTTAATGCTAATCGTTTGTCCTTCTTCTATGGGAGGCAGTAAAACCTCCTCTGACCTTGTGTAAGGTCCATAGAAGCGTAGCCAACCTTCCTTTAAAGTTTGTCTTCCTCTAAGGTAAAAGCGATGCCCATTTACATTTATGTAAGCTTTCATGCTTTGCCTTATTGCTGGTTCGCCAAAAACCGCCATAAACCTTCGAATGACAAGGTTCCAAATGTTTTTTTCAGAAACGTCTAGAACCCGTTCTGGCAAGTTTCCAGTTGGATAAATGGCTGGATGTGCTGGGTCCTCTTTCTTTCCTTCATTGGGCTTTAATTCTTTTTTTGTGAAAAGTTCCGTCGTAAGTTTCCTATATTCAGAAACCCTGTTTAGGTTCTTCAGTATTGCCTCATAGTTTATTGCGGGTGGAAGTTTTTGGCTGCTTGTTCTTGGGTAAGAGATTAAAGCGTCTAAGTATAAGCGTTGAGCGATGTTTGAGGTACGCATTGGTGTATAGCCGAAGAGGCCGTAAGCTTCGCTTTGCAGGGCGCCTAAATCAAAAGGTGTTGGTGGCATTTGCTGGAATTTTTTAACGTCAATCTTCTCTATTTCGCCGGTTTTTTCTTTGCAAGCGTTGAGTATGGTGCCTGCTTCCTTTTTGGTCTCGATAATCTTCTTTTCGTACTCTGCTTCAAAAATTGAACCGCCAATTTCGACTTTTGCTTTTATGCTCCAGTAGGGAGTTGGCACGAAACATCTGATTGCTTTTTCTCTAGCCACAAGAAATCTAAGGGTCGGACCTTGCACTCTTCCCGTGCTTAGCGTTGCGTATTTACCGCTCCAATCCCTTGCTGATATTGTTAAGGCTCGTGAAAGATTTACGCCGTAAAGCCAATCAACTTCATGCCGCGTGCGTCCGGCTTCTATGAGGGAAAAATCCAGATGTGGCAACATTTCAGCATAAGATTTCTCTAGTTCCTCCTTAGTTAGGGTGGAATACTTCATGCGTTTTGAGACGCTTTCTTTGTTGCTGCATGCATATTTCAGTACGCAATATCCGATAATGCTTCCTTCAATGTCGAAGTCGCATGCGTCAACGAATACGTCAGCGTTATTTGAAAGTTTCGAAATAGTTTTAAGCCATGCGCGAATTTGTTTTGCACCTCTTTCGGCGACGTATCTTGGCACCCATTTAAAACTGAAAACAGGATAATAGTTTCTTCCTCTTCTTTCTTCAGCAACCGTGTATAGATGTCCTATAGCTGGAACAACAACTATTTCCTTATCTCGTTTTGCCACGTAATATGGTACTCCATTATCCTCCTTTTTCTTTGCTTTTCCTTGTGCATCAAGGGCGGAGGCTATTCTTTGAGCTGCATCGGGTTTTTCAGTGATAATCAGCGTGTAGTTTTCCATTTTTGCACAAACCATGTGGGCATATTGGAAATAATTTCTCAGAATTAAGCGTTATCCAAGATTAAAAAAGTTTTGTGCCAAATTTGGCGGTAGCAAATTTTGATTAGCAACCAATAAATATGCCGTAAGTCTTTATCCTTACGGTTATGTGGAGCGTACAGGTTTGCCTCAGCGAGTTGTATGTCAACAATGTAGCTGCGTATTATATGAAGGTGCTGAACTAAAACCACCCGACGAAATTTTACATCAACACAACGGGAAATGTCCAAAATGCGGCAAGAAACTTTCACTCGTACCCATTAACGTTGAAGTAACGCCCATAAAATAAAATGCTGGCGGAAGAGGAAAAACATTGGCAGAAAAAATTCGTAGGACTCAACTTTACGAAGTGCATCGGCAAACAGCAAAATTGACCGTTTTCGCTGGTTTTGAAATGCCCCTATGGTATAAAGGCGTCATACTCGAACATTTGACAGTGCGAAACAGCGTCGGCATTTTTGATATCTCCCACATGGGACGAGTAATAATCAAAGGCGCTGACGCTGAACATTTCCTAAATTATGTAATAACAAACGATGTTTCTAAACTGGTGCCCAAAAGCGCTCAATACTCTGTCATGTGTAATGAAAACGGCGGAATAATGGATGACTTTGTAATATACCGTTTGGAAGAGGAAAAGTTCATGTTTGTTTCTAACGCAACAAATAGAGAAAAAGACTACAATTGGATGGTTAGAAATGCTAGCGGGTTCAACGTAAAAATCGAAGAAATTTCCGACGATGTAACAATGTTTGCAGTTCAAGGTCCAAACGCCGAAAAAACTCTACAAAAAATTTCCACAGAGGATCTAAGCAAAATTGAACGATTCAAATGCACTCATACACGTTTAGCAAACATAGAAGTTATCCTCTCCCGAACTGGATACACTGGCGAGGACGGATTCGAAGTTTTTATATGGAATGCCACATTGGCAAAACCAGATAATGCCATAAAATTGTGGAACGCTATCCTCGAAACTGGTAAATCCTTCGGAATAGAGCCATGCGGATTAGGAGCAAGGGACACGTTAAGACTTGAGGCTGGAATGTGCCTATATGGAAACGACATCGATGAAAGAACAACTCCCTTAGAAGCAGCACTAGGCTTTGTAGTGAAATTACAGAAAGACAATTTCATAGGAAAAGAGGTTTTGCTGAAACAGAAAAGCGATGGAATTAAACGCAAACGTGTCGGAATACAGATGATTGAGCAGGGAATACCGCGACCAAGTTATGAAGTCTACAACAACCAAGGCGAAAAGATAGGGCACATAACAAGCGGAACCTTCTCGCCATTGCTCAAGTGTGGCATAGGAATGGCTTACGTTCAGACGTCTCAAGCTCAAGAGGGAAACATTATAAACGCAAAAATACGCGATAGACTTACAAGAGGAAAAATCGTATCATTTCCGTTTTATGACATTGAAAAATATGGTTACAAACGAAAAACCACAGCATAGACATCAAACGACCTTTTCGGAAAGGTATATAAGATTAACCTATGTCATGTAAAATATTCTTTAACCGCAAGGGAAATAAAACACCTCAAAAATCTGTGTAAGAGAGATGTGCTCGAAATGGGGATTAGGGATATCCTGTCGAAAGAATACGTTGTTAACGGTCTGAAAAGCTTAGGAAAATTTCGAATTAAAATAAGTCATGGATCGATAATGACCTTTTCAGCGTTGCTGCTCATACTTTTCATAGCTTTTACTGTACGCATATTTCAAATGCAATGGGAAATACAATCCGGATCGATGCATCTGTCAGAATTTGACCCTTACTTTCAGTATCGTTTTACAGAATACCTAGTAAAAAATGGTTTTGTTTCATGGGCTTGGCCAGAGCAATGGTGGGACATGCAGAGGTGGTATCCGTTTGGGATAAATGTTGCAAGAGCAGGATTTCCAGGTTTACCTTTTACTGCAGCATTTCTTTATAAAATAATTTCAGCACTGGGTTTGAACATTGATCTAATGGATTTCTGTGCACTGTTTCCGCCTATAATGGGCATGTTAGCTTGTATACCGATTTATTTTTTGGGTAAGGACGTTGGTGGAAAACATGTTGGACTAATTGCAGCTCTTTTCTTGGCTTTAAGTCCTTCCTACATCCAACGAACATCCCTTGGATTCTTCGACGATGAGGCAATAGGAATATTCGCCCTTCTGGTATTCATGATCATGTTTTTAAGGTCAATTGAAGAAAACAGACCCCTGTCATCCTCTGTGAAATATGCGCTTGGCTCTGGATTGGCCTTAGGATATTTCTGTTCTGGATGGGGTGCCGCATTCTACCCTATCGGCGTTACGGTTCTTTTTGTTTTTGTGTTGATTTTGCTTAGGAGATACACGCACCAATTGCTTTTGTCATATAGTTTAACCTTCGGGTTAGGGTTATTCATCGCGATAAACGTTCCGAAACTAACACCTACGTATCTTACTACGGTTCCCATTTTACCAATTGCGGGAGTTCTTGTACTACTCTGCCTCTACGAAATTTCTCGAGTTTTGGCATCTACGAAATGGAAGGTCATACTCATTATCGCTTTTCTAGCCATGCTGATTGGTGGTTTCGGTGTGCTTTGGCAACTAGGTTACATGCACGATATAGCTGGAAAGTTTTGGTCAGTTATTAATCCATTTGAGCGTGCGGCTTCTCCGCTTACAGAATCTGTCGCGGAACACAGAATTTCAGCTTGGGGTTCACTATATTATGAGTTCGGAATAGGAATAATATTCTTTTTAGCGGGCTTCTTTTTCGTTATGAGAAATCCTGATGATAAAAACCTATTTCTGTTAATTCTTGGTTTAACATCTCTTTACTTTTCATGTTCTATGGTGCGGTTGCTTGTACTTATAGCTCCCGCCTTCAGTCTTCTGGCGTCTATTGGAGTAATAGGAATATTGAAACCATTTAACACGTTGTTTAAAGAACCGCCAAAAATCTTCACAAAAAAGAAATATAGTTTGGAGCATGTTGGAAGAGAGTTCAGTGGAACTGCCATCTTCTTAATATTTCTAATTCTAATGACAAACTTCGCTTTTTCACCACAATCTGGAGGCATGCCTAGAGTATACACACAAGCCGATACTCCAGTCACGATTTCTGGGGGAAGCCTTTCAATAGTACCAAATGCACCCGTAAAAGCGTGGATGGACGCATTAGGATGGCTGAAAAGTCTTTCAACTGCGCCCGTTGTATGTAGTTGGTGGGATTATGGATATTGGCTGACAATCCTCGGTAACGCAACATCTCTGTGCGACAACGCCACAATAAACACCACTCAGATAGAAAATGTTGGTTTCACCTTTATGGCAAACGAAACTATATCACTAAAAATGTTGGAACAATATGACGTGAAGTATGTGCTTGTGTTCGTAACCGCAGATGCAAACGGAAACTGGCTCGATGGAGCTGGTGGCGATAACGGAAAGTGGATGTGGATGGCACGGATCTCAGGCAAAAACCGTAATCGGTTTATAAATAATGGTTTCATTGATGAATCAAATGCATGGATCAATGAGTCTTCATTCGGGTACTTCAACACAACCCTAAACAAGTGGATTTGGAATGCGCGTGGAGTGAACTCGACAATTTATAAACTGATGAGCTGGGCGAAAACTCGGTGGTGTGAGAGCAATGGTGTGACTGATCCTGATGCAGTTTTAGCTATTAAGCCAGAATACTTTGATGAGGCATACTTCGCATGGCCAACTAGGGATGAAGCAATAAACGACTATAGGGGCGTTGTTCCGCTCGTATGCATTTACGAAGTTAATTGGCAAAAATATTACTCACGTGGATGAAGGAGAAATATCTTGTTTCCGAAAGTCCCTGACCTTCATAAACCAAATAAGCCTTCAGTTCCGAATGGTTTAGGTGTAATATACGTTCTTGCAAGCGCAACTTATCTCTTCTTATTGTATTACTTCAATGAACCACCAGCTTCTAACAATATTTCTTCAGCTTTAACATTGGCTGTCTGTATCTTGTTTGGTGGCTTCATGGGCTTGCTTGATGACTGGATGAGTTTACGGTGGCGTCATAAAGCTTTCTTTCCATTGATAGCTGCCATACCGCTCATTTCATTAGCCACTAGACTTGAGTTGCGTACATATATGACAATTCCCATTCTCGGAATCATAGAATTTGGCATCTACTACTATTTCCTAATTATTCCACTGATTGTGACCGTAACCACCAATACCGTGAATCAGCTTGGGGGATTGAATGGCTTAGAAACAATATGTCCGGCAATAGTCATAATTGGGCTAATGGCTATCTCAGGATCGCGTGCAATTCTATTGTACGTTCCATTAACGGTGTGGCTTTTACTCGCCTTTTTTAATTTTCGAGGCAAAATTTTTGTTGGTAATACAGGGTCTTTCGCCATTGGAATAACCCTAGCTGCATTTGCGATTATTTTAGATTTTAAAACTTTTTTGTTAATTTCTATTTTGCCTTACGTATTTAATTCTTCATTAATTCTGCTGAATTATTTCTTTTTTAGAACTAAGGCTTCTGTCTCCTTTAATGGCAAAAAGTTGTTTTCGGATCATAGAAGGAGCCTGATTACCCTTATTACTCACCGTCGTTACTTGACTGAGCGGCAAGTAGTTGTGATAATCTCGTTTTTAGTAGCAACTTCAACTTCTGCTGCCTTACTTGTTCAATGGCTTTTGCTATAGCCATATTCTCGTATGCTGTGTATGTATTATCGTGTTACACACAAAAGGCAAAAATCAGTCTATAGCGAGGCTTAATTGCGGAGGTTAGAGACCTAACTATAATACTGGTTAATGTGAGGAATCAATTATTTGCCCAGCATTGTATGTTCCAAATGTTTCAGTTAAGGTAGACATAACCAGTTTAGTAGGCGTTCGCCTAAGTGTCAAAAGCGGTGGAACTGAAGCTATTAATTTTGATGTGAAGGCAAAACTGGAAGAGAGAGAACGTAGAAGTCAGATGGTTGTTGTAGGCTTCAGTCTATTTTTAACCACTAAACCAAGCATTGTAAAGTTTGAGGTTGAAGGTACGGCAACCCTAACGGGCAAAGATGCAGAAATAAACAAAATGCTGGAGGTTGACCCTGAAACAAAGGTGCCGTACGTTTTTCAAAGGGTTTACCAGTATGCATTTACAGCTATGTATCTTCTATCGACAATTTTGAATGCGCCTCCGCCTCCTCAAGATTTGCTTTTCCCCCATAGAGAAGGAGTTCCAATGGGCGACGTAAGCGTAGAAGTAGCACCAGAAGCAACAGACGCTGTAACAGTTCAAGCTGAAACCGGAAGCGGAGAAACAAACGAGATAAGTGTTTCCAACAAGTAGCTTTCCCTTTTTATCCAATTTTCGATGAAGTAATAAATGACTGTTTAAGATTACTAAGTGTATATTTAAGTGTGCTTAAGTGGTTGAATTGGAGTCTATAAAAGAACTTGTTGGGAAATGTGGAATTTATTGTGGTGCTTGTAGGCTGTACAATCTGAAGAAATGTGAAGGATGCTTAAAACTTTACGCCAACAAAGAAGCTAAATGCCCATACTATAAATGCGTAGAAAATAGAGAGATAAATTCTTGCGGTGAATGCCAAGAATTTCCGTGCGAGAGACATTATGGTCCAATGGCAGTGTACGCGAAGATGTTCCTTGACTGGAAAAAACAAGAAATAACCAAAACCTAACAGCACAGCCTCCAGCACTAAAAAAGTAAAAGGAAAAAACTTTTGCTAAAAATTTTCAAATATCAAAGTCTTGTTATTCTTTGATAAAGAATATTAAAAAGCAGAAAAGTCTTCTTTTTTTCATTTAGAGCTTAAATTTTGGTTTTCGCTTTTGAGAGTTTTAGCAGCCCAGCGACGAATATTATAGTACCACACGCAAATAACACAATGAGGATAACATAAGCTACGATTCCCATCTGCTCTCCCGCGAACCGATAAGCAAGTTCTCCGGATAATATAAAGCTAAGCATTAGATAGATTACATATAAGGCGACCGAAACCATGATTTTTAAAGTCGTAACTTCATCTATTTTCATTTCAAATCTCTCCATTAGTAAAGACAGCACCATGTATCAGAAAATATTCCAGAATGAGATGGCTTCCAAACATGATTGGTAACGTCCCAAGAAGTACTAAGAACTACGAAGAACCATGGCCAGTCTCGCCACGCTCCAAAGCTTTGCCACCACCATCTAAAAATCCACCAATTTCCAAATCCCCACAACCATGCCCAGCCATCTCCTAGCTCAGTTTGAAGTTTAGTTTCGATAAAATAGGTTATCATTACTCCTACAGCTGCTAAAATAGTGGCCAAAAGGCCAACAAATGCTGCCACAACTTTGCTTACCACCGGCTCGGGAAATGCTAATGCAGCAGCCACTATGGCTATAAGTGCTGCAGCTATCTCAAATAAACTTCCGGTTTGCTTGCCTTCTTCAAGTTTGTATTGCGCGATGTGATAGTGTATCTTCTCATTTCCTTGAAGTTGGTAATTTACGTTTACCTCACCCTGATGATAAGTATCATAGTTATCCGGATGATCATATTTGATATAAATCTGTGATGGTCCTGGAGATTTAACAAACGTAATGTTGGTATCCCACAGGTATTTCCACTCTCCTGGAATGCTACAGATCGAAGCTGATGAAAGGGAACTCTTAATTTTGTATAAAGGATATTTTTCAGTACTCACATTCATAAATCGAATTCCATCGATTTCGCAAGAAGCATCGAAACTTACAAAATGCTGACACCACCAAACAGTGTCGTATCTGTAAACTTTTACAGTTGCTTCTTCTCCGAGTATCTCAAAAGTGGTAACCTTCGCGGAAACTATAGTCGTTGGTGTTATAATAGCGTGTATCGGAGCTACTTCGTAGCCAAAGAACACTAATAAAACGCTAAATAGTCCCAACAGAGCTTTTTTCAACATTTTGATTGCATCTTTAATTATTGTGTAATTGTACTACATATATACAATAAGGATAAAGATACGCATAAGTCTGTCTAAAAACGTACTAGAGAGTACGCTTTTGGGCTTAGGAGATAGAAATTGTGATCAATGAGAGCACTTGTAACGGTTATAAAGGCTGTAGGCAAGCCTCATTTTTAGTAACATTTAATAGCTTAGAATATCGTGCATAAAAGTGTTGGCGGGTGAGTGGACCTCCACCCGTTCCGCCATACAAACCCCGGTGTAGGAGGTGAGAATAATTGAGATTTGACACTAGAGACATAGCTCTAACTGCTGTCTTTACGGCATTGTATGCCCTAATAAACCTTATACAATCGTTTTCTCCTTTCGGAAATCCTTCAATTTACGGACCCATACAATTACGTCTTTCAGACTTTTCAATTGCGTTAGCTGCATTGCTTGGAATGCCTGTAGTTGTCGGAGTTACATTTGGATGCGCTGTTGTCAACGTGTTTGGATCCATAGGGTTCATTGACATAATCTTTGGTTCTCTTGCCAATCTCATAGCAGCAAGTCTTGTGATGCTGCTAAGAAAACACAAGTTACTAGCGTGTATAGTAGGCGCAATTCCTATAGGAGTAATTGTTGGCGGCGGATATCTATGGATATTTTATCCTTATGAACCTACAGAGCTTGCGTTTTTGCCAACTTGGAGTACGACGCTAATAAGCATTACAATAAGCAGTCTGATAGCGGTTACAGTGATAGGCTACATAGTTCTACAGATATTAAGCAGACCAGCAATCATTGAGCCGCTAAAATCACGTGGACTAAAAGTGCTGACAGAGGACTAAGTTATTGCAAAGATTCTTTACATAAAACGTTCTAGTTTTGTTAACCCTATTATTTCGTCAAAGTCTAAGCTCAGCGCATCTAAGACTTGGTCAAATGTTGAATGTAGATAGGCTATGTATTTATCAATATCAACCTCATTGTTCGTCGCAAGCTCAACTGGTTTCACATGTGGTTCTTTAACAACCTTAACAAAACTTATTAAGTCGCCTGCTCTCAGCTCCACCCCTCCTTCCTTTAGAATTTTTGCGGCTTTGACGTGTTGCGGAGTTGTCTTTGTATAGCTTTCTGGTTCTTCGCCTAGAACTACGTTAAATGCTAATTCGTGTAGGCTTTCCCATCCCCGTCGTTTCAATCGCATGTAGCAGTCGCGGATGATTTCACTTATGTCCTTTTTCGCTTTTTCAAAGTCTGCTGGCGTTTTTACCATGGCTAGACGTTCTTTCATTCTGTCGAAGGCCTTCTTAATGAAAAGTGGAATGTGCCTCTTCTTGCCCGTTAACCCTTTAACGTCAACGCTCCCATCCTCTAAAACTCCAAGATAATTCTTCTTCCGTGAGCTAAAAACAGAGTATCTGTAAACTTTCTCCACGTCTAAACTCATTTTTAGTTCGTGTTCAGTCCATTGGGCTAGCTTTTCAATTTGCTCTTTTAATGGGTTTTTCAAAAAGATGCTGTCTGTATCTCCGTAAAGCACGTGAATGCCCAGCTCTTTTGCTTCGTTGAGTATCTGGGTTATTGAGTGTCTTCCAATGGCTGCTGTTGCCTCAGCCACTGGCGGACAGTAAAGGTCAAAGCTTTCTGCGCCGAAAACTCCGTAGCTAGCGTTTAATATCACTTTAACTGCCCCTTGGATAACATTGTACCAGCTTCTTAACTCTGCTGACAAGGTTTTGTCCTTTGATTTTGGTTTGTACCATTGCACCCGCAAGTCTCTAAGCGAACCGATTAAAAGGCTTTCTAAAGCTCGCTTTTTGGTGCAGACCCAATGGGGGGTGTCTGGAATTAGGTTGTTGCGGCACTCAGGGTGTTGGCACACTATGGATTGGTAGCCGAGGTTCCAAACCTTTATTATTGAGGGATATAGGCTTGGGAAGTCCATGACCGCAACATTGAAGTGAACGCCCGGCACTGGTTCAACAACTATTGCACCTTTGTATTTTTTGCCTTTAATTATTGCCTTGGTGGTGGTTTTGCCTTTTACGGCGAGGATGTCCTCCGCATTCGGGATGAGCATGTTTCTTTTGCGATGTTCGCGGTGCATAAAATTCCTTATCCATCGCGAAACGCCTTGACGGCTCACATCCTCCATTGGCATGCTGCTAATTCTGGCTAGCACAAGA
>Ga0315309_1000053_pt1 | contig 64548 bp, 67 predicted proteins | sample TDP4_MG_FD_203080 | JGI IMG/M metagenome (GOLD analysis project Ga0315309, IMG submission 203080) | Freshwater sediment microbial communities from Lake Towuti, South Sulawesi, Indonesia - TDP4 | ecosystem: Environmental > Aquatic > Freshwater > Lake > Sediment | place: Indonesia: South Sulawesi... | reverse complement strand
ATACGATGACTTGTCCATAAAGGGAATACGAGTTTTAGGTCTCGGCGTGAAAGAAGTTGAAGAAAAGGATGACTACTCTGAAGCTGATGAACATGACTTGACTTTTGTCGGTCTATTATGCTTCATCGATCCATTGAAACCCACTGCTAAACAGTCTATTAATGAATTGAAGGAACTTGGCGTAGAGGTCAAGATTCTTACAGGGGACAGTCCGCTCGTGGCAAAAACGATGCGCAGAAGAAGCGGGTATGACTGTGGAAATGTTGACTGGAAGCGATGTGGACGGGATGGACGATGAGGCTCTTCAAAAGGCTGTTGAGAAAACGAATGTGTTTGCGAGACTGACACCAGAACAAAAAACAAGAATAGTATCAACCTTCAGCAAGAACGGTCATGTGACAGGTTTTCTAGGCGACGGCGTTAATGACGCACCTGCGTTAAAGGCTGCTGATGTGGGGATATCGGTCGATGGGGCTGTAGACATTGCTAAGGAAGCAGCAGACCTAGTCCTGACCGAAAGCAGCCTAGAAATCCTTAGGGAGGGAATCGTTGAGGGCAGAACCACTTTCGGGAATACTACAAAATACATCCTTAACACTGTCTCCGCCAATTTAGGCAACATGATATCGCTTGCCATAGTCTCAATTATTTTTAACTTTCTTCCGATGCTGCCTTTTCAGATCCTATTGACTAATCTGATCAGTGACGGACCCTTGCTGTCGATATCAACAGACAGGGTGGGCGAAGAAGAACTGTCCAAGCCTAAAAACTGGAACATGAGACTGATAAGCAGATTCACCATGTTCTTTGGCGCAATAAGCTCCATCTTCGATTTCACGACGATGATTCTCCTCTTCGTAGTAATGGGTGGTAACGTTCCCTTGTTTTGGGCTGGTTGGTTCATAGAGTCAACTCTATCCGAAATCTTAGTGACATTCTCGATTAGGACGAAGAAAAGGTTCTTTAGGAGCAGGCCAAGCAAAATGCTTCTAGGTATATCAATAATATGCAGCCTTTTAACATTATTCCTTGTCTACTCTCCATTAAATACGTTTTTCAAGTTTTACCCTCCGAACTTCATAATACTTCTAGTAATCTTTGGCGAACTGGCATTATATTTCTTGACGGTTGAAGTAATAAAAAACTACTTCCACAGAAAATATTCGTAGATGCACGCGCATTCTTGGTTTTGTTTGTTGGCGGCTTCTGGACAGTTATATGCTCGCGCTCAGACTCGCACAGAAATTTTTGAGAAAACATCTATCTTCTGGGTCGTTTTGGTAGAAGGCGTTATGGCGCAGAGCCCAAGAATAACATGCTTTGCGTCCATTTTTTATTCAATCCACGATATTTTCCGAGGTCAATTCATCTTTTGTTTAACCCGAAAGAAATTCACAACTTTGAGAAATTTGAACGAGATAAGTCACGTATCCCGGGCTACCATAAAACCATGGACAGGGCGAGGTTCGAATTCTCGGAATTTTTCCTGAAGTGAAGGTTCCAAAATGCCATTTGCAGTAGATTAAGTTTATATCCAACGTTTCTGGGGTGCCCGGCATAAACCGTACAGCTCATCTTGAAAATTCAACACATTGAAAGCTTCTTCATATATGTGCTGGCAGCTGAGATAGAGCTACCGTAGTGCAGGCTCGAACCGGCAACAAGTCTAATAAAAACCTGTGACCATAATCAAAATTTACGAAAGGCGTTAATATATGCAGGTTCTCGTCCGTGAGATGCAACCATACGAAAAAGTGGATGTTGAGAAACTCTTTGCTAGAAGCCTCGGCATCATTGACAGAATCGTATTTCAGCTCTCTTTTGAGGATGCACAGAAGAGCGCACAGAAGCAAAGCGGAGGCACACTGACTGCGGAGTACGACGGCAAGATAGTCGGAGCTGTCTCCATGCGAATTCAGACCGTAAAAGACAAGCGGACAGGCTACATCGACGCACTAGTCGCAGACAAAGAGCTCCGAGGAAGAGCTATCGGCAAATCTCTAGTGGACAGAGCCATCTCATGGCTCAAGGAATACGGATGCGAAGTCATCTACGCCACAGCAGACAGGTACAATTCCGCATCTTGGAACACGTTTATCCACAGAGGCTTCCATCTCTACGAGATCCCGCAGCAACTCAGAGACTACGGGCTTAACTTTCTACGATTGTGGCTCGGAGAATTCCATTTCATAGGCTTCGGAACCTTCTTCCTCAGACGAGATAAAGAACAAAGGAGACCCCGCGAAACAAGAGAAGCGTGGCATTTGCTAGCTGCCTTGCTAGGCGTGTCTATAGTGTGGTGGATACAAATACTGCGCAGCCAGGGATCCTTGACGCTTGCCCCGACAATGTTCGCGGTTGTAGCGATCAGTCTCTTAGCTCACGAGCTTTCACAAAAGCTTGTGGCACGCAAACTCGGTCTAGAAGCAACATTCAAAGCTTGGGGATCAGGAATACTCCTCAACTGGCTGTTGGCGCTAGTCGGCGGCTTCTTCCCAGCATACGGCTCAACATACGTGAAACAGATAGACTGGTGGTATGAACCCAAAAAAGATAAGACTGGAATCATCTTCGCTCTAGGTCCGCTCGTCAGCTTGACACTTGCCTTCGCATTCTGGACATTACCAAATTTTACGACCAGCAGTCTGGTAGTGGCATCAGCAAAAGTAGGATACACGATTAACCTAGTAATCGTCATCTTCAATCTGATCCCAATACAAGCAGCAGGGGGTTTCGTGTGGGACGGAAAAAAGATACTCACATGGAACAAGACCATCTGGGCCACACTTGCCATAGCAACATCCGCTCTGATAATACTGGACACGCTCTTCTAGTCGACACGCTCTCCATGCGCGAATAAAAGTGGGGGGGTTAGGTTTAGATCTCGGTTTGAATTCTCGGAATTTGGGATTATCCTTACATGGTTTCTCACTTTGTCGTTCGGCACATCCGGCACTGAGCTTTGAATTAGGCTAATTTTGACAAGATTTCTTCTCTTTTGAACAGCTTTACGCCTATTTTGAATACTGCTATATCGATAATAGCGAAAAGACCTATTAATGCTGTAGTCACCATAGGTCCAAAAATTATCGCGCCCGTGACTTGCCCGAATACTAATGCGAGTATGGGAATTAACAGAATGACGCTAATTTGTTGAGCCTCCCTGAAGCCTTTGACTTTGGCTGAAATCATAACCGTTAAGCCAATGCTTGCAAGTGCCACGGCTGGAGCTAGACCGAAGATTAACAGAATCCAATCCAAGTTTGGAAGCAATAACACACCATTGAAGATGTTAAAAGACAATAGATCGAATACCGTTGAATATACCAAGAAAGAGATGCCTGTCACAATCATGGATGGGATAAAGGATACCAACATTTTTCCAAAGAATAGTTCGTCATCCGATATAGGTGTTGCTAGGAGGGCTTCGATTGTTTTCCTTTCCTTCTCTCCAGCGAAGCTGTCTGAGGCGATAACGCTTGACGCCATCAGAGGAATTATCAGAAAGAATGGGGCAAAGAAGTAAAGTGCCATTATGTAGATCATTACTTGTTGTTGAGTCATCCCTTCGAGTTGCTCTTGTATATGGTTGGGCAAGTTTTTTATCATATTTTCAAAACCACTAAAAGGTGTTCCTGGTGTGGCGGCTAGGCTAGGAATTACGGTGAGGATCACTGGGAGGAGCACGGAAATCATGAGTGGCACTATTACTATAGGTAAGATGACTTGCCAGTTTCTGCTAACCTCACGCCAATCCTTTCCGAAGACCAGCATGGCTTTCTGAACCCTCAACCTCATTCCTCCTTAATCAACTTTAGATAGGCTTCTTCAAGGGATGGACGAAGAGCGTTTACTGAGAGAACCATGCCGCCAGCATAAACGATGCTTCTAACCACTTCTGGGGTGGCTGACCTGACATCATCTAAGGTTATTATTAACATAGATGCAGAATCGTCAACATCAACTTCCTTGACTTGCTTGAGTTCTTTCACGGCTTCAATAACTTTCTGGTTCAGCTTCTTCAATGTAACTTGGAGAACTGGTTGACCTGCTATGCTGTCACGAAGTTCATCAGGGCTTCCCACAATAACGCTCTTGCCCCTGTTTATGATCATCACTCTGCTGCATAATTTCTCGGCGTCCTCAAGGCGGTGTGTGCAAAGCAGAATAGTATGCTTCTCGTGTTTACTAAGCCTCTCCATAAGGTCTCTGATTCCTTTTGACGACTCTGGATCGAGACCTGAGGTTGGCTCGTCCAAGAATAATATGGGAGGTTTATGCGCGAGTGCCCGTGCAATTGCAAGTTTCTGTTTCATACCTTTCGAAAACGTTGCCACTTTGTCATTTCTTCGCTCCCATAGCTCGAAAAACTCGAGCAAATCCCTAATTCTACTCCTTTTCTCTTGCACATCGGAGAGACCATAAGCCTCTGCGAAAAAATCCATGTTTTCATAGGCGGTCAACCTCTCGTAAAGGCTCGGGTTCTCGGTAAGAACCCCAACTATTTGTCTAACTTAAAGCGAATCCCGACCTATATCGTATCCACCTACCCTAGCTGAACCTTCCGAAGGCGAAATAAGACACGCAAGCATGCGAACCGTCGTTGTTTTGCCAGCGCCGTTTGGACCTAACAGTCCAAAAACCTCGCCTTCTTTAACTTCAAAGCTTAAGTGGTCTGCTGCCATAAGAGAACCAAACCTTCTCGACAATCCGTTCGTTTCAAGACTTGACATGGCAGCTAGTTTCACCTGCTTTACCAAACTCTTTTGGTCTTATATTTTTTTGCGCGAGCAAAACGAAGAATTTACACGTCAACCAAGTTTGGTGCGGGGGGGTGGGGGGGTGGGATTTGAACCCCGATAATTTAAATCGAGATTTTCTAGTCAACCCCGTCATTTTAGTTATATGTAAGATGAGAAATTTAAACGAGATAAGTCATGTATCCCGGGCTACCAACAAACCCTAGTCAGGATACAGTTTAAACTATCGATACAGTGACGCTATGGGGTGGGAGTTGAACCCTAGGATAATGGAGACATCACCCGCAAACTCCTCGCTTTTTCTGCGGAATTACTCCCTACGCCCTTGTAAACTAGAGTTTACCCTCAACGTTTTTTTCTTATTGATGTTATAGAGTTATGCAGTTAAACCTATTTTTTTTGTGGATTCTGTGTCATTTGAAGCAACCTTACGAAGGTTTTATAGTGTAAGATGGAGAATTCTTCTACTTGTGGTTCTTTATGGCAATGATGGAATATCACGTTCCCAGGATGGTCGGTCGGGACAAGGAACTCGATCAGCTGAAAGAGTTTCTGCATGCAACCATCAAGGGGAAGGGTAGTACAGTCTTGGTGTCTGGGGAGGCTGGAATAGGAAAGACGAGGCTAGTTAGAGAGCTTGAAACTTATGCAGGGCAGTTGGGTGTTAAGGTTCTGGAAGGCCGTTGTTTGTATGAGTCTCCAACTCCTTTTTTGCCTTTTAGAGAAGCGTTAAGGAGCATTTTTCAGGTTTCGAAGAGTGACACTCTTCCACGGCGGGAAAGAAAAATCAGTATGGTAGTCAAGGAGTCTGCTCCTGAATTTGTGCAGGCGATTCCCATTGTTGGCAACCTGATAGCCGGCGTAGCTGTGGCTTATCGCACCTATAGAGATGAGGCAGGTAAAGAAAAACCAACTGAGTTAGGAAGTCTCTTTGAGAGAGATGAAGGACTTGAAGCCACCTCTAGTCTGTTGGTTGCTATTTCAAAAAAGCAGCCTCTATTGCTCTTTATCGACGATTTGCATTTAGCCGACACCCCTTCGCTTTCATTACTGTATTATCTGGCAAGGAACGCTCAAAACTCAAAGATTCTCGTTGTTGGGACGTATCGTCCAGAAGAGGTAGCTAGAATCCATGAGGGAACTGTGCATCCGCTCCTTGACATTGTGCAGAGGATGAGCAGAGAGGACTTGTTTCACAAGGTCGAACTTAAGAGACTGAGCCAAGTCAACTATCATGATTTCATTCTGTCAATGTTAGGTGTGGATCTTGGCGACTTCGTGAAGCTAATTTACGAAGAAACCGAGGGAAATCCATTCTTCGCCATCGAAACGCTCAGGTTGTTAATGCAGCAGAATGTGTTGATCAAAGAAGACGCTCGCTGGAAACTTTCTAAGAACATTGAAGAGGTTGAAATCCCGCCCAGAGTATACGATGTTGTCGTTCACAGAATCAGCGCCCTAAGGGATGAGGAGAGAGACATTCTAAATTGTGCAGCAGTAGTGGGTGAAGAGTTTTCCTCCGACGTGGTCGAAAACGTTTCAGGTATAAGTCGAATTAGGCTGTTAAAAAACTTGAATAACATTGAAGGGCGGTATCATCTGATACATTCTTTCGAGGATGGGTGTCGATTTGATCACTCAAAAATTAGAGAAGTGTTGTATAACGAAATTGCGCCAGAGTTGAGAAAGGAATACCATTCAATGATTGCAAACTACATCGAGGAGGCAAAGAAGGACCGTTTAGAAGAAATCGTAACTGAGCTTGCGTATCACTATTATCAATCTGGAAACGCTCAAAAAAGCGTCCCTTACCTAGTGACGGCGGGCGAGGATGCAAGGAGAAAATGGGCAGTTTTTGAAGCGGTGAGGTTCTATTCGCAGGCGCTAGAGATGATGGGGAACGATGAAAGATGGAGCGAGGAAAGGACAAGTACTCTCGAAGCACTAGGCGACGTTTATGCGTTTACTGCTCAGCATGAGAAGGCGAATGAATGCTATGAGAAAGGGATAATCGGTGCTAAAGACGATGCAGTTAAGGATAGGATGCGCCGGAAAATACGCAAGAAGATGGTTCTGGATAAGAATGGAGTGAAACTTGCCTATTATGTGTATGGTGAAGGGGAGCCGACATTAATATTCTTGGTTGCGTGGATCTGGACGGCTGAGTTTTGGTTGCCGCAAGTGAATTATTTTTCCCAGAACTTCAAGATGATTACCATCGATATGAGAGGAACAGGCGAGTCAGATAAACCCTCAGGCGATTACACCCTTGACCTGTACGCGGACGATCTTGATTCGATAATCGAAGAACTGCAAGAGAAAAATATCGTTCTTATAGGCGAGTCCATTGGTGCTTCGATTGCTATCAGATATGTTACTAAATATCCGGGGAAAGTATCCAGATTAGTATTAGTCGGTGGAAGCCCCAAGTTCAAGGCTGCTGATGATTTTCTGTATGGTATGCCGCAAGATTTCTTTGACGCAGGACAGGCATTGGCAATGGAATCTCCATCCAAGTGGATGAGAGTCTTCCTTGAGTCTATATTCCCAGAACCTGGAACTGACTATTTAATGGAATGGGGATTTAAGATGTCCCAGAACACTCCCCAGGAGATAGCCATGAACTCCATCACAAATCTTTTTCAAGCTGATCTTCGCCCGCTTTTGAAGAAAATAGATGTTCCAACTTTGATCCTCCATGGGGAAAACGACATCATCTTTCCTATGCGCGTATCCGAGGGCGCTAAGTACATGCATGAAAACATTCCAGGATCTAAAATGTATATCTTTAAGGATGCAGGACATTTTCCGTCTATTACCGCAGCAGACGAGTTCAACGAAATACTAAAGGAGTTTATTACGACTGGTAAGCTAATGAAAGACTAGCCAGCTGTAGCTTTCTGTATGCTCCCTTCGATAAGCTCTGAATTAGCTGAAGCCAAGGATGGGATTCGAACCCCCAATCGTTCAAATCGATATTTTCCTCTAGTTAGATCCGTCATCTTAGTTAATGCTAAATGAGAAATTTAAACGAGATAAGTCACGTATCCCGGGCTACTATGAAACCCTAGTCAGGACGACGTTCAAACTCTCACCTTCGCCAAAGTGCAGAGGGTGGGATTTGAACCCACGAACGCCTACGCGACAGGCTCCTGAAGCAACCGCGCCGCTTTTACAGCGACTCTGCGCCTTTGACCAGGCTTGGCTACCTCTGCCCTTGAGATTCTCTTGATTAATCGATAATTAACTCTTACTAAAGGGGCTTGGACTAATATGAGCCAAGGCGCAAAATCCAAACTGTTGGAGTTCGCACTGAGCAATGAGCTCATTGCTGTCGCTATTCTAGGTCAAGCCATAATTGACGAAGGAGGAATAGGAGCATCAGGAATAACAATCTTTTACACTGACAAAGGAGAAGCAGAACAGCTGTGGAAGATAGCAAACTTTCTAGGCTATGCAAACTCATTCAGAAAAAAGAGACATAGAAACCATTTCCATTACGGTTTTTCGATAAAAGCATCAAAAAGAAAAGAATTGTATGACCAAATCGGTCCATTGCCAAACCCCACAAAAGACCAAGTATTTCGTCACCTAAGAAAGAGCATACTCAGAGGAATTGCCTTTTTTGCCGTTTCGAAAAGGCGATCCCAAAGAAAGGGGGTTCTAAGAAACCAACCTGCGACACGGACGAAGAAGTGAAGAAAAGACGGATAGAATTCTGGGGGGAAAATGAAAAGAAATGGGGCGAAGTCTGCTTCGCAATATTTGATCGATCACCGAAGACTTTGGGACATGCGTTAGTAATTGCCCGAACACCTTTCAATGATTTTTGCGGACATAGTAGTGGATGAGCGTGACAGAAAGAAGGCGGTTAAAGAAAATGAAAAGCTGACGATATTTGAGGCTGCTATTTGGATCGCGCAGAGAATCGAAGACATTTTGTGTGCAGAGAAGGTTTATATCACCTCCATGTGTGATCACTGGGAAATGTGGGAAACGAGTGATGGAAATACTACGGAGCATCTACATTTTCACCTGATTCCTCGCTACGGAGGGATGCGCACAAAAGAGCAAGCCGGATGGAATCTTTTTTGCAGAGAAGAAAAAGAGTGGAAGAAAGAGGATTTAGAAAGGTTCGTTACGTGGTTCAACCAACGCATAAAAGATTCAGCCTCATCGGAGGTCTCATAGACCCATTTCTTCGTTAGCATGCATGATCAGGAAATACAAGGTTAATGTCAAAGCCTACGCCTTTGGCCATGCTTGGCAACCCCCGCTAAAGGGCTTTAGAATTTTAAGATGGCTCTGTGAATTAACTCTTACTCACAAGTCAAGAAATCTGAAGAAAAATGGTTTTGCTGATGCCTTTGATTCTTGTTAATGCACTGTTTCTTTGCGTTTCACTAGTTCTACGCGTCGCTTGCCCTTCGTCAGAGATGAAACGTAAACCTTGCCTTCGACTTCCATCTTCATCAGTGTTTTGTTCAAGGCTCCGAAGCCTAGATCCTCATGGGTTTCTCTAAGCAAGTCAAATAACTCTTCGTCGGTGATCGCGCCCTTCTTCTCTAGAATCTCAACGATTGTTAAGTCTAAGGGATGAGGTTTCCAAGTTTTAACAGCCAAACAAACCACTCTCAACCATTATTGCTAAGCAACAGGCGTCGCGGGTTTCTGTACTCGCCGCACCTGCTTCATGAACCCTTTGTACCATGCCTCCATGTCTGGCAGAATGCTTGGTCCAATTTTTTCCATGGCTTTCTGAAAATCGGTAAACGTCACTTCCCTCGAGTTCACGTCCTTGCGCAGCGCGTTCATTGCGGCTTCTCGGCATAAGGCGTCGATGTCTGCACCCGAGTAGCTCTTTGTTATACCCGCTAAATGTTGCACGTCCACATCTTTCGCAAGGGGCATGTCCTTGACATACAACTTGAAAATATCTAACCGTGCTTTCTCGTCTGGTTCTGGGACATAGATCAAACGGTCAAATCTGCCAGGTCTCAAAACCGCAGGGTCAACTATGTCGGGTCGATTTGTAGCTGCGATTATCACGACATCCTCCAGTGTCATGATACCATCCATCTCAGTCAAGAGCTGGCTTATCACCCGCTCGGTGACACCGCTGTCGGCGAAACCCATACCACGTCTGGGCACGAGAGAATCAAACTCGTCAAAGAATATCACGGCCGGGGCAGCCATACGAGCTTTTCGGAAAACCTCTCGGATGGCTTTCTCAGACTCGCCAACCCACTTAGAAAACACCTCAGGACCCTTAATCGTAATAAAGTTAGCTTCACTTTCGGTTGCTACAGCCCTCGCCAACAAAGTTTTTCCGCAGCCTGGTGGTCCAAAAAGCAAGATTCCTTTTGGCGGACGAATTCCCATGCGCTTGAAGATATCAGGATTCTTTATGGGCCATTCAACGGCTTCTCTCAACTCTTGCTTGACATCAGCTAAACCGCCTATATCAGTCCAATGAATAGTCGGCACCTCAATGTAAACCTCTCTCATAGCCGTAGGTGTGATCTCCTTGTAAGCATTAATGAAATCTTCCATCCGCACCTCCATCTTCTCTAAGACGCTGGGCGGAATGCGCTCTTCCTCTAAATTGATCTCGGGCAGGTACCGCCTCAACGCTTTCATGGCTGTTTCACGAGCCAGAGAAGCCAAGTCAGCGCCTGTGTAGCCATGGGTCATGTCCGCTAACTTCTTGAGATCCACGTCTTGCGCCAGCGGCATGCCACGCGTGTGAATCTGCAGGATTTCGTGTCGCCCCTGCTTGTCTGGCACGCCGATTTCGATTTCTCTGTCAAAGCGTCCCGGTCTACGCAAGGCTGGATCTAACGCGCTGGGACGGTTGGTTGCGCCTATTACTATGACATTGCCTCTGCCGCTTAATCCATCCATTAGGGCTAGGAGCTGCGCTACTACTCGTCGCTCCACTTCGCCTGTTACCTCCTCTCGCTTCGGTGCTATAGCGTCTAATTCATCGATGAAGATTATGCTGGGTGCGTTCTGCTGTGCCTGCTGAAAGATTTCTCTCAGTCGAGCTTCTGATTCACCGTAAAATTTGCTCATGATTTCGGGTCCGTTTATCGAGAAGAAGTTTGCCTCCGACTCGTTGGCGACCGCCCTAGCGAGCAGTGTTTTTCCGCATCCGGGTGGGCCATGCAGTAAAACTCCTTTTGGCGGCTCTATGCCTAGTCTCTGGAAGATCTCTGGGTGTCTTAGTGGTAGTTCCACCATTTCTCTGATGCGCTGTATCTCTTCGCGAAGCCCACCTATGTCTTCGTATGTTGTTCGTGGCATGCCCACCTTTGCTTCTGGCATCGGCTCGTTGAGGATTTGGAGACTGGTTTCGTAGGTGATGCGGACTATCCCGTGCGGGCGAGTTTTGGTTACGGTGAATGGTATGGCGTGTCCCAACATCATCACAAGTGTTGTATCGCCCTCCACGAACGTACGCTCCATAAGTCGATTTTTGACGAAGTTGGTGAAGTCTTCATCCACGTTCAGCCGCATGTCAACAGGCGCCAAAACCACATTGGTTGCGTCCTTTACTTTGCCTGGTCTTACTATGACATATTCGTTTATGGCGACACCAGCGTTTTTGCGGGTGAACCCGTCGATTCTGATTATGCCTCTGTCCTGATCCTCGGAGTAGGCTGGCCAAGCGATGGCGGCTGTTGTGCGTTTTCCAACGATTTCGATTACGTCACCGGCTGATAGCCCGAGTTTCTGCATGGTTTTTTGGTCTATGCGGGCTATACCTCTTCCAACGTCTCTTTGTCGGGCATCTCCCACCCTGAGCTGCATTTCACTCATAAAGATCACACGGCTTGAATGTAAATGTCCCATATCGGAAAGGGTAATCCTATTATTTAAGCTTAAATAAAATAGAAATCGTGCAGTGCTACCATCTCTGCATCATGAAGGTTTCTATGTTGCTTACGCCTTGGATTTGACGAATGTTGTTCTCTATCTTTTCAAGTTCATCCTGCTTTTCTTCAGGTATAAGAATGTGAGCGATTAACGCCTTCAAACCAAACGCGATCGGTTCTTCGCTGAACCGCATAACCTTCGAGTCTTGCGGCATAATTTCCTCAATTTTTTGTTTGAGTTGTTCTAGATCAATGATTATGTCTTCCGGAAAAATCTTCATCGAAACGAGGACCTTAGACATTTATTTTGCACCCTTCTTTATGGTCCTTCAAACCCGCATTTGGGACATTTGTATGGTCTTCCGAACTTGCGGCAGCGGCTACATCGCCATATTATGATTTCGCCGCAGTTTGGGCATGGAAACTTCGTGGCTTCTGCTCCAGGGGAGATTATTTTGTGGCACGACGTGCATATTGGTATGGTTGTGATTGTGGCGGTTTTTTCACTCATGCTTGTCTGAGCCTCATTGGCAGGTTTGCATATTCTATTGTAGGCTTACTTATATGTGCTATGATTTCTGCTTTCAATATCAAATTCTTTAAATAAACACATGTTAGTTTTGTATGAATGGTGTGAGTGTTTTTGGGCGTCAATCTGCGTGACTTGGTTCCTAAGACCACAGTTGACCTTGCGTGTTTGAGCAGTAAGTCTATTGCAATTGACGCCTACAACGCCTTGTATCAGTTCTTGGCCATCATTCGTCAGCCCGACGGCACCCCACTTAAGGACAGAACAGGCAGAATTACAAGTCACCTCAGCGGTTTATTATATAGAACCTCCAACCTCGTGGAGATGGGCATTAAAGTCGTCTACGTTTTTGACGGCGTTCCCCCATCCCTCAAGGAGGTTGAAATCAGGCGCAGAGCCAGAGTCAAGGAAGAAGCGTTGGTTAAGTACGAGAAAGCGTTGCAGGAGGGCAAGGTCGAAGAGGCACGCATGTACGCGCAGATGACCTCGAAATTGAAGGATTACATGGCAGATGATGCTAAACGCCTCCTCAAACTCCTCGGCATTCCGTGGATTCAGGCGCCCAGCGAAGGTGAAGCCCAAGCGGCTCACTTAGCCAAAAAACGCGACACAGACTTCTGTGCGAGCCAAGACTTTGACAGCCTCCTGTTCGGTGCGCCTCGACTCATTCGCAATGTCACTATTAGCGGTCGGAGAAAGCTGCCTAGAAAAAATGTTTACGTCGAGGTGGTGCCCGAGATAGTGGAACTCGACGAGGTCTTGGGTGAACTTGGGATAAGTCACGAACAGCTCGTTGACATAGGCGTACTTGTGGGGACAGACTTCAATCCTAAAGGCGTGAGGGGTGTGGGACCAAAAACCGCACTGCAACTGATTAAAGAGCATGGAACCCTAGAGAAAGCGTTGCCTTCATTAAAGGTGGAGTTTCCGGTTGAGCCCCAGCGTATCCGTGAGATCTTTCTTCATCCGAAGGTGACAGATAATTATCGGCTTGTTTGGAGCGAGCCAGACATAGATGGTGTAGTCGAGTTCATGTGTGGCGAACGAGACTTTGACGAAGACCGAGTTAGAAAGGCACTTGAGAAAATGGGAACGGGTATCAGAAAGACAAAGGGGGCAACAACGCTGGAGCAATGGTTCGGCAAAGCCTAAAGACAACCACTTCCCAGTTTTTACTCTAGTTTGTTTCAGTTATGAGTCTTTTCAGGGATTGCTCTACGCGCCTTATGTGCATCAATGTCTCTTCTGAACCCTCAAACCTTTCCATAATTTCATGACAAAGCGTCAGGGCGTTCTCAAAGCCCTTCTTGCAGCGAATTCTTTCCAACCACTCACCTGTTTTCGCTTTTTAAATTTGGTTTAAAAGACCAGCGAGGTAGCAAACATGAAATGCGTGGACAGTGTTGAGTGAAAGTGAAAATTGTTCGCATTAAGAATTTACAGTTATTGTGTGCGGTGTCCATACTTTCCAGTTAGAGGCACAAACGCTACGCCCCCCAAGTTTTCCTCAACAAGCCTTGAATCAATCTTCCTAACACGGACAAGCGTTTGATAGAGGTAGACGCCTCCGATGGGAATAATCAAAACACCATCTGCTCTCATCTGTTCTGTCAAAGGCTTAGGAATGTTCGGCGCTGCGGCTGTCACCAAAATTCGGTCGTAAGGCGCTTCTTGTGCATAGCCTTCGGAACCGTCGCTGTTGATTATTGTGACGCGGTCTCCATAGCCTGCGCGTTCAATATTGGCTCTTGCGAAGTCTGCTAGCTCGTGGATTATCTCCACTGTGTAGACATGTCCCCATTTTTCTTTAGGAGCATTTGAAGGTGCCACTATCTCCGCTATCGTTGACGCGTGCCAGCCTGAGCCTGCACCTACCTCTAAGACCTTCTGACCCACTTCCAATTCGAGGGCTTCGTTCATGATTGATACCATGTTTCGCCCGGACTAGACAATGAACGCTGTCCAGCCGTGTGGCGCCGAAGCAGTCTGCCCCCAACCAATTGGAAGTGGCGTGTCCACGGCGTAGTATGATTTTACGTTTTCTGGGAGGAATGGTTCGCGTGAAACCAAGCGCATTGCACGTATGACGTTAGGCCAGCGCAGGATGCCCTCAGCTATTAGGTTTTGAATGAGTTGCTCCCATTCAGACTTCTCTGTCATAATTGTTTTGTTCCTCTAATAATAATAGGTGGGTTTGGTTTTGAAATAATTTGTGTGTGCTTAGCTTGATTTTTTGGTTAGTCCCTTCCACCTCCAGTAACGTTAGAGGTAATGTTTGATGGTAACATATTGCTGTAATGTTAAAGGAGCAAGATGATGAATTAACGTTAGTTAGAGGGTTGATGTAATGCGAGCGTGATGGATACTATTCTTTCTTGACTTCTCACCTCTTCGCACGCGCTCGACATACAGGTATTAAGAACCTAGAGAGGCAAGACACATTCGAGATTTGAAGCGGCTCTCCTTTTTTAGGCGCGCCATCACCCCCCACCTCAAAGGGCAAAAACAGGGGTTAGAACTTCTCCGCACTTGACGGTAAAGTTTTGAACAAGAACTAAATTGGCTATTTGGTCGTACTATAGCCGCAAAGAACGTAAGGTCCCTTCCAGCCTTGGCATTTCAATCATAACGATGGCTTTCGGAGATTTCGACTATAAGCCCCTTGAAGGATTTCTTGCGCTCTGCTTATTTTTCTCTTGCACTTGCGGCTGTGACAGTGTATTCGTATTTTGTTAAGCCGTCGAGTACGTAGAATACGTGGGTTGATTTCTCATCTTTTTTGGTTGGGGTTTTTTCATTGTGGATGATCGGTCTTCCAAGCTGGTCTGCCACTTTGGCGAGGTCTTCTAGAGTTTTCATCGTTACGGTTGTCATCCGTTCCTCCTGTGGCGGGTTTCCGGCTTGTACGATTATTTCCTTGTAGGGTTTTATAATTTTCTTAAAGAGTTGCTCCTCTGTTTTTGCTGAGGGTCTGTTTTTCCTGAACGCCAATGCTAATAGTGCTAGTGCCGAGAAGGATGTGATGGCGAAGGCGTATGAGGCATATCTTTGCAGGACAACCCATTCTTGGTAAATTTTTCGGGTTGTTTTTGTGAGGATCCCCGAGTTGTTGTGTTGCAAACCTTCGACGGTGGCATAGTCTCCACCGACAGTTGCGTGGTAAAAATGTATAGTCAAGGCAGGGTTGAAATATTCGTCGATTGTGCCAGCGCTAGCTGTTGCCAAGGTGTGTATTCGGGGGCTGATGGTAACATTGTAGCTAGTCGCTGACGCCCCGATTTCAGTGTTAATGGTCTTAACCATTTCGTCGGTCTCAAAAACGTTGACGAGATAGGTGACAGAAAACTGCCCCGTTGTGGTGTCGGTGAATGTCAGTATGTCTGAACCAAATGTGTCTATCTGTTTGCTCCATACTGCTGTCGACAAATATACGCTTGTGCTGTGCTCGGTTGTGATATCTGCCCGACCTAATTGGAAAATTTGAAATTTGTAGGAGAAGGTTGTGTTTATGGACTCTGTTATTCTCAGGTATATTGTTCCTTCGCCTGGTTTCAGTGTTGTTTTATTGTAGATTGTATTTGGTCTGAGGTTGGCGATGTATGTGAAGTTTCCAACATGGCTGTAGATACCTAATGGTAATGTTTGTTCCACTTCAGTTGGGAGCTGTTGAGTGGAATACACGCATATGAGTGAGACCAGACTTAAGAACGAGAGGAGGAGAAGAAAGACGAGGAGTTTTTCTCTGGGTATCCTTAATCTAAAAATTCGCTTCAATTTGTCTACTCAGCTCACTTTTTTGATGCGGATTCTCATTAAAATCCTTTGCGAGTCCACGTTAACAGCCATATTTCTTACGAGGAAGACTTATTTAGACAGCTAAGTCGTCGACTACTGTTATGAATATTTTCACTGTTTTGCCCATTGCGTTGTTGGGTATTGTTTCTTTGCAGTGTATCCATATCCATAGGACGACTTTCTCGCCGGGGTCGGTGGTGAATGGAGGTGTTGTGGGTTTAGTTGTAAAGGTCGTGGTACCATCTGGCCGAAGTTGCTCAGGTACCTTTACCTCAGCCCATACTTCAAGGCTTCCAAAGCCTGTACGCTCGGGATAAGAACCGTAGAAGTATTCCTTGGTCTCGAAGTAGTCTTTAAAGCCGTTTGGATCTTCATAGCCGTAATCTGGGGGCTTCATCATTGCAGGCAGGGTACCCTTGTTTTGAAGGGCTAGGCCGACCCAGATAAACCAGCAAGGCCATGCTCCATCAAACGTGAGTGTGAGTGTGCGTCCGTCGGCGGATAGTTCTGATGTTATGGTTGAGTATCTCATTACATATTTTGAGGTGAGATTTTTGTATGAGGTGATCTGGATGCCCACGTGGGCCATTTTGATGGTGCCGTTTATGTAGATGGTGTCGCTCCAGTGGGAGTAAGCGAGACCGGCTATGCTCGTTAGTATCAGTATAAGGGTAGTCAGCGCTACAAGTTTCTGATTCACTTTCTAAGCCAACCTCTTCTTCTGTTTGGTCTTTTCAATTTTGAAATCGCGTGGCTTTTGTGCATATAGATTTTGTAGATGCATGTTGCGGATGCGAGGCCTATCATTGAGTATGCCACTGCGAGGTTTGATGACAATATCGACCATACCTGGCTGATGGCATTTTTGATCGTTATTGACGCCCATCCTAGCTTTGGTATGTTGAAGATTAGTTTGCCTCTTATTTGACTTGGAATCACCAGCTCTGGGTCCGGGCTCGGGTTGTCGTCTCCCTTGGTAACGAATAGTCTCGTGCTTCCTTCTTGACGGATGTCGATGACTCGATGAAGGCGCATTTCATGTTCATAGAAGTATTGGATGATGTCGCCCGCCTTGATTTTCTCGATGGGTGTTTGTATCACGATGGCCAAGTCGCCTACCTCAAGGGTTGGCCTCATGCTTCCGCTTGCGACTATCGTTGGGTAGAATCCGAACAGTCCTGTTGATGTCCATACTGTCAGGACCAGGAGGATGGACATAACCATCCAGCCTTTCATGGGGGTTTGGCTTTTTCTCGGTCTTGGCGCTGGTCCTATTTTTGTTGGTATTCCTGCTTTTCTCAGGTCTGTTTGGGTTGTTGCCATGCTTATGGATATAAACCCTATTGTTGGAATCATCACTGCTATCAAGGATTGGTAGCCCCAAGGCAGGTCCGGTAGGATGGGCGAGAACCATTGAAAGGTTTGTAGTGGGGCGCGGTAAGCCACGGACGCTGCTGGTCCGGATAGCAAGGTTAGGTATGTGGCTAATAGGTTTTCTGTTAGGGTTGGTAGAAAACTTTCTCCCATGAACTTTGCGTACGTGAGGGTGTCTTGGAAGTTAATCACCGTGAGTATGGATACGTTTATGAATGTGTAGAGCAGGGTCACAGCTACGATTACCAGTGTTGGATTTTTTCTGATCAAGGTTCTTGTTAGGTACGCTCTTGACAGTTCCATGCCCAGCAAGGTTGACGCTACCAGCATGAGGTTTAGAATTATCCCTGTTGGTGTGAATGAAAGGGGACTTTTTCCGAATTTGTTTATTAGGCCTGCGTCTATTAGGATGAATATTTGGAAGAATGCTATGAGTAGGGCTACCAGAGTTATTCGCCTGTTTGTCCACGTGAGGATTTTTTCGAAGCCGCATACGAATACGGTTGTTAGGGCTATGGTTGCCCAGCAGAGGGATGGAACAAAATACGACATAAATCCACCGGGCCGGAAAACGCTTAGAATTACAAATACCGCAAACAGAACAGCGAGTACTATTGTCGGGTTATGGGACATTTCTTCTACTTTTCCGCTTTTCCGGTTCGTTCCTCATTTTTCGAGTTTTCAAGATTAAGTACAAAAATGGGGGTTTGCATTTTAGACGGCGAGTTTGTTTAGTTTTCGTATTGCTCGTACAGTATGCCTACTTTGAAGTAATAGGTGTGGCATTCTAGTGCGTCCTGCTTTATGTGCAAGTCTATTTCGGCTTTGGCTTTGTTATCTACTTCAGGCGTCAGCGGGTTGTCTTCCGGCTCTATCTGTCGGCTTATAAGGTCCACGATCCTGACGTTGATTATCTCGTTTCCGTTAGCGTCTACAAGGGCGCCTTTCAGTAGATCCCACGTAAGAGTGCCTGATGGGTCAGTTATTTCATAACCGTATATGTGGATGGGTAGGATTCCTACGTTTTCTACAACGAATACGCAGTGGACTTCGTACGATGGGTACGCGTTATGGATGATTATTATGAATTCTTTGTAGCCCCACTTTCCTGTGTGGGTGTCTTGGAAGAGTTTGTCGTAGTATCCTTCTGTCCAACCTACATCCTTTCCTTTTGGCTCTGGCACTTCATAGATAAACGGAGGCTCTTGTGTCGTGAAGGCCAACGTCATGTTAGCCATATTTATCGTTCCGTTGATGTATATCATGTCTGTCCAGTGGGCTACGCCGAAGCCTGTTATTGAGAGCGCTATTGTCACAAGGATTGGCAACACAATCAACTTTTTGTCCATATGCATTTCCATTCAACCTCCTTGAAACGATGTGAGGCATCAGTTCGCTTAGTTCCACTGTGAGGCCGTGATCCTTATTTCAAACCTGTATGTGTGGCACTCTTCAGCTGGCTCTTTAATGTGTATGTTTATTGTCGACCGCTCGGATTTGCAGGGATCAATTTGTCCAAACATGAACCCTGTGAACCATATGTTAATTACAACTGGTTCATCAGGATCGTGACTACCGTTACCGTTAAGGTCAATAAAGCCATGCAGCGTCGCGCCGTCGTACCATCTCCAAGTAAGTGTGTCAACTGGTTCTTCTGGAACACAATACAATACTACATCCAGTGGTATGGTTCCAGCGTTGTCAAGCGTGTAGGTGCATTGAGCCACATACTCCGGATAACCGTTTGTAATCGTTATCCACAGCTTCTTGTAAACCGTCTTATCTGGGACGTGAGGATCAACCTCGGGCTCGGCTAGCTCGCAAAATACTGATCCTACATCTTTAGGTTCGGGCTTAAGAATCGTGCCGTCTGCCATCATTTTGCCGTCTTCACACATTATGATCGATGTAAATCCGAAGGTTAAGCTACCCATGTCTACTGTGCCGTTGATGTAGATGACGTCGCTCCAGTGGGCGTACACAAATCCAGCAACCGATAAAGCAATCATCAGGAGTGCAAACGTTCCAACGATCTTCTTGTTCATCTTTAATTCACTCTCCTTTCTCTATATGGGCTATCATCAGGCCAGGCGCCTTTGCGCATTATCGCCCAACCCTTTGACGGGGGCTCCCAAGCTTAGTCCCCCGGACAAGGCTTGTTTGATGTGCCACAGCCATAGTACGCGAAAGCCTTGATCCATGGTTTTCCTCTTCTGTTGACTCTTAGGGTTAACAGCAGAGGGGCTTCAACGAATACCACTTTTCTGGGCATGTTATATTTAAAAAAACAGAACCATAAAACCCGACCTTGAGACCAGACCACAAGACCGGACGATAAAACCAGACTTAACATTCTTGAGGCTTAAATAGACAGTGTTACAAAAAACTCAACGCATCACCCAATCCAGATTAGAGGAGGAGGCCAACCTTCTCTCAAGAAGAGGCTGAAGAGAAACCCGCCGTGGGAACCATCATCATACCCCCAAAGGGAAGCGTCACCATACAAAACATTGTCATCCGAAACCTCACCGATATTGAACTTGAGTTCTCATTGAGGCTCAACCAAAAACTGAGGGAGCTTGCGGTAAGCAAAATCAGATAGACAAAATCACGAGGAGATTATCCTCTCCGCATCAGTTATGATTTTGAGGAAGCGTTTTCCCTTGTCCGTGGTTCGGAATATAATCCTACCATCCGAAGCGTTCTCCTTGGCTATCAGTCCCTTGTCTAGTAGTTCCGAAAAATACCTGTCAAACCTCAAAAAGTTCAGGTTCGCCCTGTACATGATCCGCGTCTTATTGGAACCATTCAACGCTTCCGCTAGAATATCTGAAATTACCTCCATTCGACTTCTACGATTCATCTTTCAGCAAGAAAAATACTTATCACAAGTTGTTACTATAAAAGTTTTTTCAACACGGAAAACTAAAAAATCTATCTTAATAAAATACGAAAAATTGAATTACGAATTAACACAGGAGTAGAATCGCTTACACAAGGAAAAAACCATCTCTCGACTCTGTCTTTGCAATAGTAAGAAGTGTCATCAATCATTCTGCTCAGCAACCAGTATCATTGGCTGATGCGACATGGCTCCTAGTCTCAAGATACTTTTCTATTGTTGCTCAGTCTTGGAAGTGCAAAGCGGCATCGAAGCGAAGAGAAAGGATGAAGCTTTCGAAAACGTTTAATATGCGCAGAAGGGTTTCAAACACGAATAGGCGATCATGTCTCGGCCCCACGCTGCTAATCAACAACTCACTAAAACACTCACCAACAAAATCGATCATCTCGACTCAAAATCTCAACGCAAAACCTACCAAAAGACCGAACAGATCACTCACTAACCCGACTGCTCCAACGCCTAAAGCGCGCATCATCTAAACCCTGAATCATGCACGGACAGTCGTCAACCAGGACTTTGAAACCTTACGTCAAAACGTCAATTTGAAGAAGAAAACTGACGTTTTTGTTTTGAATATCTTGTTTGCTGGAGGGCATCCATAATAATGACGCACAGCTAAAGGACCTTGAAAACAAATAGTTTTTGTGCATGGGGTCATATCATTAGAGTTCATTGCATACCTAAGATGTCTGGTCTCGTAAACGAGTCTAACAATTCAGTAAGGCGATCAAACAAGGACAATAGTGTATAGATATATACTCCGGGATTGGAAACTGGATACATGCGTCATAGTTTCTTCATACAAACTCTTTTGCAAGTCAAAGGCTACTAAAATGGTTAACCATGGTTATTTCACTGTTACCGATTTGGCTAGGTTTCGTGGCATGTCTGGGTTTTGTCCTCTTTCAAGCGCCATATAATAAGCGAGGAGTTGCAGGGGAATCACATATAATATAGGCGATAAGATTTCGGGCACACCCTTCGGGATTTCTATGAAGTCATCTGCGAGGCGTTTGATTTCTTCATCGCCTTCCTCACACAGCACAATAATAGAGGCACCTCTAGCCTTCATCTCCATAATATTACTCACAACGGTTTTATGAGTCTCGTCCTTCGGGCAGATGAATATCACAGGAAAGCCTAATTCAATAAGGCTGATGGGTCCATGCTTGCTCTCCCCAGCTGGATAAGCTATAGCTGGCACATAGGCGATTTCCATGAGTTTAAGTCGCCCCTCCAAAGCTGTTGCCGAACTAATACCCCTTCCCAAAAAGAAGAAACACTGCTTCTCACGATATTTCTTGGCTAACTGCTTAATCTTCTCTGTTTGAGTTTTGAGAATGGTTTGGGCTATGCTGGGTATGTGCTCCAGCTTGTCTTCTAAGAATTCAATCTCCACATGCGACATTTTTCCACGCTTTTTGGCCAGTCTCAACGCCAACTGGGCTAAAACAGAAAGTTGAGATGTGAAGGTCTTGGTCGCAGCCACACCTATTTCTGGTCCCGATTGCTGACACACATAAACTCGGGCTACCCGGGTCAGAGTGGAACCAATGACGTTCGTCAATCCGAGAACAGTAGCTGCTCTGAGTCGTGCGTGGTCGACAGCGCCCAAGGTGTCAGCTGTCTCACCTGATTGGCTAACAAAAAGAATTGTGCTGTCAATGTTCACCGACCTCCCGTGTTGCTCCACAAACTCTGAAGCAATAATTGGGTGAGTAGCCAAAAACGCCAACTTTGAGAACATGTAAGACGCAGCGAGGCAGGCATGATAAGAAGTGCCAGCGGCTACTAGAAAGACTTCACCAGCTCGGTCGAGAAACTCGGTCATCAAATCCAAAAATTGATCTTGCAGCCTCAGTGTGTTCCTCAAAGTTGCCGTCTGTTCATAAATCTCCTTGAGCATGAAGTTAGGATAACCCTGCCTCTCAGCCATTTCAGGGTCCCAATCAATCATCTCAGGTTCTCTTGATACCATTGTCGAATCAGCAAGCTTTCGAATCTCATATCCTTTCTCGCAAAAAACAACGAGTTCGCCGTTTTCTATGATCAAAGCCTTTTTAGTCATGGGCAGAAAGGCAGGGATGTCTGATGCACAGTAAACAGCGCCATTACCTATACCAATGACGAGCGGACTCTCCATTCGGGCACAGACAATTTTGTCTGGTTCTCTAGTGGAAATAACTGCGATGGCGTATGAACCTTGTAACCGATTCGCAGCTTCTCGCACGGCGTCTGTAAGGGACGAGCCATCCTTCATTTTTTCTTCAATCAGGTGAGGAATGACCTCAGTGTCTGTTTTAGACTTAAAAACGTGTCCCTTGTTCTCCAATTCTAATTTAAGGTCAGCGAAGTTTTCGATTATGCCGTTGTGCACAACCGCTATTTCTTCGTTGCAGTCTGTGTGTGGGTGCGCATTAACCTTGTAGGGTGCTCCATGCGTAGCCCATCTGGTGTGGCCTACGCCCACTCGCCCAGGCACGTCATCAAGGTTCAGCATGAAGTGAACATCGTCTATTTTACCAGCGTCTTTTTTAATGTAGAGTTTGCCATCCTGAACCGTGGCTTCACCCACCGAATCATAGCCTCTATACTCTAATCGTTTGAGGCCTCCGTGAACAATAGGTGCAGCCGGACTGTTCTTTAGAACACTACCAAATATTCCACACATCGCCCGATCCTCTCCACCTGAAGCCAAGCAATTGCATTTGTTACGCTGAAACCTTCCTTGTTGACATTAGTATCAACGAGTGGCGATGTTTAAGCATTTTTAAGAAAACAATAACATTGTTAAAATGGAATTCTCAACGGATTTTTGGACATTCCGCTGGGAAGAAAGTCAACCATTAAAAAAATATTTATAAGGGAATCATCATCTACCTTAGCAAGCATGAAGAAGAAGCTCCTACTCAGCGGCGAACCAGAGCACTACGAAGCAAAAGACATAGTCCTATTTGACCGTCCCGAACAGTTGAAGGCTGTCTTAAACAAGTTGAGTTGGCAGATTCTCAGGCTGCTTGGCGAGGGTGAAATGTACCCTATAGAAATTGCCAAGGAACTGGGCATTCACGAGCAGAAGGTCTACTATCACATCCGAAAACTAAGAGAAGCCGGTGTCATAAAAATAGTCAGGGAGGAGGAAAAGAAAGGAGCCACAGCAAAATACTATCAGGCTTCTTCTCCAGCCTTCGGTGTTGAACTTCCCTTCGGACAGCGCAAAATCACAGTACTCGGCACGCCAAGCATGGATGAGAAGCTAAAACAGTTTTTTACACCATTTCTCAAAAACGACGTATTCGACGGCAAAATCGTTGTTGGAAGCCCAGACCCACATGGGCCCTTCAAGGCAAGGGCCCGGGACGGACATTACGCTGCTTATCTAAGTCTATTTATTGGACAGTACGTAAGGTTACCCGATGACTTTGTCATAAAATTAGACGTAGATGTTAAAGTGGAGAAGGAGGAAAAAAATAACCTCATTCTTGTTGGCGGTCCTGGCACAAATCTTCTCACCGAGGAGATAAACGAGTTTCTGCCAACGCGCTTCAGCGTCAAATCAACAGAGCAGGGATTTCTCTTCGGAGGACTAATCTCACAGAAAACAGGCAGCGTCTACACAAGCGACAACATCGGGTTGATAGCAAAAATAGCGAACCCATGGGACAAAAACAAACGAATAATAGTTATCGCAGGCAACAAAGCCGTTGGAACTAAAGCCTGTGTACTAGCATTGACAAAATTTTGGGCAGAAACCCTAAAGAACTTCAGCAGAACCGACAGTTTTGCCTCGGTCATTCAAGGCTTCGACTTAGACGGCGACGGCAAAGTCGATGCGATCGAAGTTCTCGAATAAATCCTAGCGTGAGTGCCTTGAAGATAAAAGTAGTCGTTGCCAAGGTTGCGAATCTCCAAGACATGCAACTGTTCTTGAAGCGGTTAAGGATTCGGGGAAAAGGCTTTGTTGTCAAGCCCAACTGGAGCAACGCCAACACTTTCACATCAGCTGGAACACTTGAGCTTCTGTTGAGCTGTTTAGGTGGCGATAAAACCATCATAGAGGGCTATACCGCATGGCGAAACAAACTTAACACTGGTTTAGAACCACAAGACGTCATTACGCCGATGAATGCGAAAAGAAAGTGGAAGTGGATTAAAGAACAAGATACATGGTTTCTGAAGTACAGTGGGATCGGAACCGTTCTCAGTAGGCATAGAGTGGAATATGTCAACGTGACAGAGGAGGTCTGGTCGGGCAGAGCTGTTGCCAAAGAAAGGATCAAAAAAATTGTCGAAGGAAAGTTTGAACCAGTCAGAAACGAAGAAATGTACAGTTTTGTCCCAGAAAAAATCTACAACCTGAGGGGTCAAGCGCTCATTTGTGTCAATTCAAGTCGCGTGACAAGAGAGGTGATGTCACTTTCCACAAAGAACTTGTTCGGTCTGATTCCCGACCCTGCGAGATATGGTAAGTGGCACGGAGAAAACGACACTCTGCTACCTCAAAGCATTGTGGACATCAACAAGATATATCGCTGTTTTTTTAAGCCCTGTTTCTGGATAAATGAATTAAAAAATCGTGGACTCCTTGTAGGAAGCGAGAATTCTGTTCTAGCTGACGCTGCAACAGCCAAGATTATGGGTATAAACCCGAAAAAGATTGGATACCTACAACTGGCTTCCAAAGTTTTCGGTGGATTGGAGAAGTTTCCAATCACAAAAATTTTGAGGGATTTTCAGTCAGCATGAAAGCAACCGAAATAATCTTTGCGCACGGGCATGAAAACGTCCTATCAACAAACAGGACAACGTTTGAAATCACAAAAGACACACATTTAACAAGACGCGGAGACTGCATCATCGCTGTTGGTGCAACGAAGGGCGCGGCTGATTTAAACCCAAAGTTCAAGGAAACAATGCAAAAAGAACGCGCACGAATGACATTATCCATCGAGGCTGACAGTGAAGCCGAGACCATAATTGCGTGTGGAAGCCCTCATCTGTCCTTTACTAACCCAACCGATTTGGTTGTGCGAAAGAGCGACTACGTGTGTGGCCGAACCCTAGCCATTCGTGCAGATAAGGCGGCAAAAGACCTTTCGAGAAAACTTGTTGAAAAACTATGCAATCCAAATCAGAGAGTCAGGATAACGCTGACCGTTGAAAGCGCTACCTGATTTTTGCATCCACTGCAACTTGATATGTGAAGGGCGCGATTCCACGTACGATTCTTGCAACCAAAATTCTGTCTATGCCTCGATTTGTTTGTTTCATAGCTTCTGTTAAGCGACTTTTTGCGGTTTCGAGAGGCTCAGGTGTGTTCGAGAATTCGTAATAGTGGATGACTCCTCCTTCCGGCTTGATGGCTCTGCAAGCTACATCCGCGTATTCGATAGCCTTCTCAGGCAGATTCATGATCACACGGTCGGCAACGCTGATTAATTTTTCATTAACAATCTGTCTGGCGTCGCCGAGAATGGGCTGAACCATGGCTTCCACACGGTTGACTACCACGTTTTTCTTAAGAAATTCAAAGGCGTCTGGATTCACGTCTATGGCATATACACGCACATCTTCTTGTTTTTTGGCGATCAAAACTGCGAAGGAGCCCACTCCAGCGAACATGTCGAGAACGGTTTCACCTCTTCTGACCAAGGAGGCAACTCGACTGTGTTCGTAAGATAGTCTAGGTGAAAAGTAGGCTTTGGCTAAGTCAACGTGAAAAACGCAGCCATGTTCTCTGTGAACCGTTTCGGTGTTGGCTTTTCCACCTATGACCTCAAATGCTCTGAGGCGATAGATTCCGCTTACAGCGCTCGACTTCGCCAAAACGGTTCGCACTTTCTTATGCGCCCTTAGCACAGCTTCGCCGATAATCTGCTTGTAACCTTCCAGTTCGGGTGCAATCTCAACAACACCTATGTCACCGACAAAGTCAATTGCGTGGGGCAGACTCGCCAAAACATGAGGCGGTAACTTATCACCTAACAAATCATCAATCTTAGACGGAAGCCCAACACGGTCTGAAAGTGGGCGCTTGCAGATTTCGAATTCGGACAAGACTCTTTTCAATTCGTTTAGTTCTGTGGCTGAAGGTTCGCGTGTCAAGGGAACGTACAAATATTCTTGTTCTCGCTGGACTCTAAACTCTCGGTCGAAGAGACCCATCTTTTTGACGAGGGCTAAGGCTTTCTCTCCGTAATTCTTTGGAATTCGCAGGTGAGTCGTTTCGGACAAAAAACAACCCACAAATTCACTAATTGTGGTATCGCTTTATTAGGGTTCACGTCAGAAATCTTATTTGCGGGATCTGCTGAGCAAGTAGACAACAAACACAAGCGGTTAGAAGGTTGCGCGCCATATTTGAGTCAGGCTAAGGTTTCGGTTCAACACGTTTCTAAAACCTATCTGACGAAGAATGGAAAGAGAGTAGAAACCCTACGGGATGTATCATTTGACGTCTTGGAGCAGGAATTTCTTTGCGTGATCGGACCAAACGGATGCGGAAAAACAACCCTCCTCCGCATAATTGCGGGTTTAGACGCTGCAAATTCTGGCAAAGTCTTAATCGACGGAGAAGAGGCAAAGGCAGGCAAAGCGGGGCTGATTTTTCAAGAATTCTCTTTGTTCCCGTGGCGAAGAGTCATTGACAACGTTAGGTTCGGACTTGAAATTTACAGAGTTGAAGAAAATGAGAGTCACAGAGTTGCTGAGAAATACATCGAATTGGTTGGTTTATCTGAGTTTAAACATGTTTACCCACACGAACTCTCCGAAGGAATGAAGCAAAAGGTAGCCATAGCCAGAGCGTTGGCTACAAACCCTTCAGTTTTGCTCATGGATGAGCCCTTCGCCCCATTAGACGCTCAGACGCGAAACCTTATGCAAGACGAGTTTTTACGGATTTGGGAACAAGAAAAGAAAACCGTCATATTTGTAACTCACAATGTTGATGAAACCTTGTATCTTGCTAACCGTGTGGTGGTTCTCACGGCTAGACCTGGAAGAGTTAAGAAAATTTATGAGGTCCAACTCACTCGACCGCGAAAGCGGACTAATCAGTCATTTGTTAAAATGAGAGAAGATATACTCAAAATTCTAGGAGAGGAAATCCTCCCAACATAGACTTTATTCGTTAGACTGTGACTTCTTTGCGCCATTTAAATAAGCGCTTTTCAATTTGCAAAAAAACCTCGTTCATGATATATGCGATTAGACCAATGGCTATCATTCCAGCAGCAACGGGAACTGTGAGACCTGCCATCCAGTAATTAAAGATAAGATAGCCTAGTCCTTGTGGGCCTTCTCCAATGATGCTCATAGCACCTATCATTTCTGCCCCTATTATGCTCATCCAGCCTACTCCTAAACCGATTCTCAGACCAGCGAAAACTTCTGGAAGAGCGCTTGGAATAATCACTTTAGATGCGGTCTGTTTCCCATTTGCGCCTAAGGCCTTCGCCACATCTACCAGAACTGGACTGGTTCTTCTGACTCCAGCGATTGTGCTCAGTAAAATGGGAAAAAACGCACCAAGCCAAATTATGAACAAGGGTCCGTAAGTAATTTGGAACAAGACAATCGCTAACGGTATCCATGCAATTGGAGGTATGGGTCGAAGGACTTCTACTAATGGTTTGAATATTCGGTAAACGGAGCCTCGAAGACTCATTAATAACCCTAATGGAAAGCCTGTTAAAACGGCTATGGCGAAGCCTAAGATTAGTCGACTGAAACTAGCGATGGAATGTATGAGCAACGTGTTTTGGTTGGTGTCGCCAACCGTACACAAACGCCAAAACTCAGTTGCCACCGAAACAGGGTCTGGAAAAGATTCTTGCAGTGGTCGTGGAAGCGTCAAGAAAATTACTTCCCATATAAGTACAGCTACTATGACAGATATTATTTCAAGCATTGGCAGCTTCTTAATCGCTTGACCGAGGTTCACTTTATGCACCTAAATACTGGGTACTGATGAAGTTTTCTAGGAAAGAAGTGATGTTGGCTGGGACTTTACCTTGTGGAATCCATCCGACATCTATTAGGTGTTGAAGAACTGTTCTGATTCCTGGCTTGTCAACATTATAGTTGAAAATGACTCGTTGCATGGCATCCAAGATTACTTCCTTAGTCTGTCCGGTGTTTTTTGCGCCTATGATAGCGGCTGCATCTGGCTGTTCCGCAATGAAATCGGTTGCTTTCACATGGGTTTCAACAACGGACTCAACGATGTCTGGATGGTCCTTAAGAAATTGGTTGGATACTACTAGAGCGCAGCATGGGTGATCGGCCCAAATCTCATGTGATGATAACAGGATTTTTCCAACACCGTCGTGAACGGATTTCGCTGGGAAGGGTTCCCACGCAATGAAACCCTTTATATTCCCCTGCTGGAGTGTCGTTTCCATTCCTGATGGGGGAACAATTGGCAATGTACTAATTCTGATACTGTATTGCGACTCCACCAAGGACAGCAAGTAATGTTGAACCGTGTTCTCTCCGGGTGTCGCAACCGTTGTGTTGTTTAAGTCATTCAAAGAGTTTACGGAAGTGTCAACCACAAGCGCTGAGCCTTCCTTATTTGAAGCCGCCACCACAACCACGTTGACGCCGAAATTTACCCTAAACAAGGTAGCAGGCACTATGCCTAAATATCCAATGTCGATTGCGCCGACCCCGAAAGACATCATTTCCAAAGGACCATTAGCATATTGCATGAATTCAAAACGTATTCCAGTGCCTGAATACCATCCTTTCTCTCTTGCCACAAAAAGGGGCAGGTGATGGATATCTGCAACCAGATAGCCTACGCGAACAGTGAAGGATGCTAAGTAACCCATATACCAAGCATAATAAGTGATTATGGAACCTATCATTATTATACCGAGGATGATTCCGAAGGTTTTTCTACGTTTCGTTAACCAGCTCATGCTAGACTCCTTCTGCCTATCCTCAATAATGTTATTCATTGACTATAACCTTTCTTACACACTTTGATTTCAAAACGGTTACAATTTAATTATGTCATAAAACTTTTTCACGATCCAAACTGTGGAGATCATTGTATATAGTCCGTTTAGAACACGTGCATTTTTGGCTTAATTCCTTCACAATCTCAGCCTGAGAAAAACCCAAACCTTCGAGCTTCAGCAATTCTAAACGCCTAGAAACCGCATTCACTTTCGCTTACTCCCTTAAATTGCAACTTTTCTTCAATCCTTTCCCTCTTTGTAGTCAAGGTTTAGCAGCAGTGGCAGTCAAATCAGCGAATGAGCTGACTTAAAGACACCACAACGAAAAGACCCCAAACGATAATCAGCGTTTTAGCAGATAAATTTTGCATGATAGCGCGTTATGCGGCTTTGCTAGAAAGAATGTGTCCGCAGTTTGCCACAAATAAATATTATTCATTGGCTTTGCTCTGAGTAAGGGGTTTTCTCAAAGTTCCAATTATACCTTCTGCACCTTGAAACCAACATCTTTCAGTAATCTTTCCAGCGCGCGCTAGCTGATAGAAAAACTACAGAATACACAATTCCCCCCTTTTTTCCTCGGTCTAGAGATACACACAAGGTCAAAAATGCGTGCACGCATTTAACTTGCATTAATAATTTAGGGAGAAATCTTCTACACTTTCACAATCTTAATAAGTTCTTTCGGTTCTGCCATAATCTTACCACACTTCTTACATTTTGATGTTTCTAATGGTTCCTACATGGGAATCAATACCTTAGGCTCTGGTTTCGTGTAGAAGATTTTTTCACAAATCATAAATAATAACTGCACCAATAATTCATGTTCTTGAGAAAGGTGAATCATTATGGAAAGGAGAATAGCATCGGGAATAATGATGACACTGCTGTTAATAGGCATGTTAACGTTGGCATTTGACATTCAACCAGTTAAAGCAAGCGGAACCATATACATTAGGGCTGACGGCTCAACAGACCCACCAACAGTACCCATTGCTAGCGAATCCTTTGGAACGTCTGAGCTTATGCCTATTCTAGATACTTTCACTACTGTTATGGAGCAGAATACGACTTGGTGGGACGCTGGAGGCATAAGTGGTCCTTTTGTCCTTTACGACTCTGGCAAGTACAAGATGTGGTATGGTGCCACACCCACGGACTATTCAAAGGTCATATGCTATGCGGAAAGTAGTGACGGAATCCTATGGACAAACAAGACTTTGGTTCACGATTTCGGACTGCAAGACCCCTATTACTGGACTGGTGAACCCTGGGTTATGAAGGAAGGTGGGGTTTATCGAATGTGGCATATGGACTATTATGAGTGGGTTGCAGGTGACTGGTCCAGCTACATATCGCACATGGTAAGCATTGACGGTGTGAACTGGGTCAACGAAACAAAGGTCTTAAGTGCTCTTGGGCAGTCTAACACTCAAGGCGACGGCTATCGTGCATCTGCACCCTGCATTCTTTATGAACCCGGTGTGGGCTATGTCATGTGGTACTCAGTGCTGGATCATTATCAACCGGGTATGCCTGGTCCGCAGAAGATATGGCAAGCTACGAGTGATGACGGCATCACGTGGTCGAGTAGACAGCTTTCGCTTCCATACGTTCCTGATACGTGGGAAGGAAACGTTGCGCACTCCTCGGTCCTGACACGGGGTGACGGAACATACACTATGTTTTACGGGGCATGCTATACGAATGGTTCTTATCCTTCCTTAGGAATAGCCAAGAGCATCGACGGAGTAAGCTGGACCAACCGAACGCAACTTCTCAGACCGTCTGACTTGGGTGCTAACATAACAGGGCTGGGTCATCCTTTCAACTTCAAAGATGTGGACGGCAATAGACACCTGTACTTCAGTTACTATGATAAAGGCGACGGTAAATGGAAGTTTGGACGCATACAGCTGGGGTTAGGAGCAGAATACTTTATAAAGTTATCAAGCGATGTGCCGGGTTCAAACTGGGGTAGAACGCTTTACCTGCAAAGTAACTACACAGATCCTCGCCTAGGCGATTTGAACATTGTTTTGTTAAATACCAGCCAATTGAATGGACATGCGACACGCTGGATCCAAGATGCGACCTTGTTGTATGACGAAGAAAACTCTGTCTACAAAATGTGGGTAGTGGCCATGACGGGTGACCCTTACTCATATTGGTCAGTATATTACATGGAGTCTGACAGCCTACTCGATTGGAGTGCAAAGAACATTCAAGAGTGCTATTACGGCGTAGCTGACGCTTTGGGTGTGACACGTCAAGATAGCATATCGGTCTTGAAAGAGTCTAACTCAAGCTACAAGATGTGGTTTCAGGTTTATCAAGCAGACGGATGGAAGACACAGATATGGTATCGGTCTTCTACTGATGGTATTACATGGACTGAACCTCAACTTGTAATAGGCGCCGTCGATTTAGACGATTGGGGCATGCCAACGGCATTACATCTTGCAAATAGTTCGAATGATCGGCTCTACTATCATTATAATTATCAGGACGTCTACGACTTTCTGTATTTATACAGAGCAGATCTTGAAACTGACGGCACTACCACATGGAATGTAACTCAAATTGCAGAGATGCCTCATGGTTATTGGGGACTTTTGGGTGCCACAATCATAGGCAATCAAGATGGGGATAACCATCACAGAATTTGGTTTACTCAAAGGATCGGTCCTCCTCCAGGTACAGGTCAAATTGAGTTACTAAAGTTTGACAGTTTTGATGAAGGTCAGAATTGGAACGTAACAAACATGGGAACATATGATACGACTAACTACGCTATAGTTATGACATTCTATGCTTTTCGTCCACCCGTACATGATGTAGCCATAACTAATGTTGCCCCTTCTAGGACTGTTGTTGATCAGGGCTACAGCCTCAACATAAACGTCACAGCAGCGAACCAAGGCGACTACACAGAAACCTTCAACGTAACCACCTACTGCAACAAAACCATACCCGTACGTTCTTCGCCAGCAATAGCTATGGACGGAACCATTTATGTTGGTTCAGATGATGGCAAAGTCTATGCGATTAATCCTGATGGCACACTTAAGTGGAACTACACAACCGGAGGGGTTGTCGAGTCTTCCCCAGCCATTGGCTCCGATGGAACGGTATATGTTGGATCAGCTGATGATAAAGTCTATGCGATTAACCCTAATGGTACACTCAAGTGGAACTACACAACCGTTTCAGACGTTTACTCTTCCCCAACAATAGATCCATCATCAGGGATAATCTATGTGGCGTCATATCGTGATGCCCTAGGGCATGGCCGAATGTACGCCTTTTATCCTAATGGAACTCTGGTGCCAGGATGGCCATTTGATCCTGGAACGTCAGGGAGTTGGATAACTGCATCTCCAGCTATAAGGGAAGATGGAGTGATTCTCTTCGGAGATTGGACTAATCCAAAGGGTATCTTTTGGGCACTCAACCCTAATGGTACTGTTCTTTGGCAAAGAACCATTCCTTGTCCCTTTGGGGAGATTGACATTTCCTCTGCCGCCATAGGCTCAGATGGTATGATTTATTTCGGAGGCGGCAATACCAACCGTGAACTCTGGGCTCTTTATCCAAACGGCACTATCGCATGGTCATATCTCACGGGTGGTTTAGTGACAAGCTCTCCAGCAATAGCTACGGACGGAACAATCTATGTAGGATCTTGGGACTATAAGCTCCATGCGGTTCATAAAAACGGCACCGGAAAATGGACATTTACAACAGGCCACAGAATACTTTCTTCTCCTGCAATCGGGGCAGATGGTACAATTTACGTTGGTTCAGATGATTGCAAAGTCTATGCGATTAATCCCGATGGCACACTAAAGTGGAACTACACAACAGGCGCCGAAGTGATGTCTTCTCCTGCAATTGGTTCGGATGGAACGATATACATAGGGTCATATGATGGCAAACTTTATGCTTTAGGTCCAGAAGAGGTGGGTGTTGATTGGTGGCCCATGTTTCGCCATGACCCAAAACACACAGGCAGAAGCACCGTTGTTGGTGCACAACAAGCTGACTTGAAATGGAGATTTACAACAAATGGCATAATTATCCAAACAAAAACCGTTACCAACTTGCCATCCGGCGAACAGACAACCATCACCTTCACTTGGAACACCACGGGCGTGGCTAAGGGCAGCTACACTATAAGCGCCTACGCTTGGCCAGTCCTAGGCGAAACAGACACAACAGGCAACACTCTAATCGATGGCATAGTTATCGTTACGTATGTAGGCGACTTTGACGCAGACTTTGACGTTGACTATGATGATATCATCTACTTTGTCGATGCCTACATCAAGTACTGGTCGGGTCAAGGAAAGGACCCACTATGCGACTTTGACAACGACTGCGACATCGACTACGACGACATCCTCATCTTCGTCTCAGCCTACATAGACTACTGGACACCGCCATAAGCAATCAAAAAAATAAACACAAAATCACCACTCTTTTTCGTCCACATCACATGGCAAATCAGTTCTCATTAAGGAAAGGCAGCTTCTACACGGCTAGGTGTAGCATCTAAGTGAAAAACATGGCATCATTTTCATGAACCAAAAAAAGGGAAGATGCGGGAGATATGCCACTAAGCCATGGTTCCTTTGAACCTAATGTTTCAAACGGGTCAAAATAACAAACAATTAAGTTAGATCTGAACGCTAGAACCATAAACAAGGAAGGTAAGTCAACCTTTGATTGAGGCATCTAACCTTCTCCTTCTTTCTAAGAGTCTCAATGGTTCTATTTTATTTTTGTTAGTTAGATGTTTGAAAAGCGTCGTTGGATTCAGAAATTCCAAGAATTTAAACCTCGCCCTGACTTAGATTCTATGGTAGCCCGGGATAGGTTCAAATATCGGTATGCTTAACTTGCAACTTAGGTTTGAATGTTGAGTTTAGTATGAGAAAACATTGGGTTTCTTTACTTTCTTTCTTCTTTTCTCTATGGGTTGTTATGATTGTTGTAAGTAAACAATAGTCAAATTTGTCTAATCAAACAAAGCCGGAGATATCTCCCGCGCACGCGCAAGCTCAGAGAGTTAAGAGAGAGTGCGCTATAATAGAGCAAAATAGCGCAAAACAAGCGCAAAAACCTCAAGGGTTCAAGGGAAAATGCAAGCGCAGGCGTGGGGAAAAAAGGCGCAGGCAAGAAGACTTGAGCCAAATGCCCAGCCCAGCGCAAACATAAGGGTCAAGGGGAAAATTTAGGCGCAGCTAATTTTCCTTGTCTCCCCTGTTTTTCAGCTTCGATAATCTCGAAACCCACCACCAACCCTATTTCTTGCGCCTATCTGCGCCTAGTGGTTGCGCCTGCCCCCTATGTTTCCCCCCACAGATTTTCCCCTAAGGTCCCCTTAACTGCGCCTGTTTCCCCAGTTCGACCACATCGAAACTCGTTTCTTGCGCCTGTCTTGCGCCTAGAAGTGCGCCTAAACCCTCAGCTTCCCCTCAAACTTTTCCCCTTGCCTGCGCCTGTTCCCCTACTTCGACGACATCGAACAGCCTGTTTTCCCCCGTTTGCGCCTCCGTGGGGCAAGACTCGAACAGTTGGGTCCAGGGTGCCTCGATTTACCATGCAGATGTACGATGAAGCCCCTTTAGCTCTAAACGGACTTGAACGAGGTTCCCCTAGACAGGGCAAAAAGGGAAGTTTGCGCGCGCAGAAACCTCATACGCCAAGAAATAACCGTGCTAATGCACTCCGTGGAAGGCGGGCCCGAGGGGAATTGAACCCCTGACCCACGGATTAAGAGTCCGTTGCTCTACCTTGCTGAGCTACGGGCCCTCAGCGCACCCTTAAGGGAATTTTTAATCACTTTAATAAGCTTAGTCTTTTGAAAAAAGGGTTTAAAGATTTGAGTTTGCTGCTTTTCTGTTTGCTGGAAATCTTAGATTATGTTTCAATTCTTCTTATCTCAATGACGACCTTGTAGTTATCTGGGCAGCCTGCTTTGAACACGTTTTTGTTTCGTTCCCATGGAAAGCTTCCGCCAAATTGTAAGGCAACTATGTATGGGAAGAGCACATCATGGAGGAAGCTGCACATGTTTGGGGCTCGATGAGCTTTATGAGCGGTTTTCATCTCTTCTGAATAGAGGGTTAAATCAAGTTCTTCTCCAACACGATGTCCGGCAACGCAGTCTCCGTTTACCTTCAATATCTTTCCAATTAACCTGTAAGGCGACATTTAACAACCACTTCTTGATAAATAGATGAGCAACGCCAATAAGTTTAGTGTTTTGAAGATTACAAGGAGGAAGTGAGGATTTGGGTGAACTCGCCTTTGTCGGTTTGGGCTTGAACGATGAGGCAGATATTTCCCTCAAGGGTTTGGAGAAGGCTAAAGACGCCGATGTGGTCTTCGCTGAACTTTACACGAGTCTCATGTCAGAATTCAATCTGAAAAAGCTTGAAGAATTAATTGGAAAGCGTATCCACACGGTTTCGAGGCGAGACCTAGAGGAGGAAGAAGGAAAGAAGATAATAGAAGAAGCTGAGAAAGGCAGAGTGGTTTTGCTGGTGCCAGGCGACCCCTTGATAGCGACAACCCATATTGATTTTAGAATTCGAGTCCATAAAAACGGTATAAAGACAACAGTTGTTCATGGTGCATCTATAGTCTCCGCTGTGATTGGGTTGTCGGGCTTGCAGAATTACAAGTTTGGCAGAAGCGTAACCATTCCGTTCAGTGATATTGGCGCTTTCGTTGAGACTCCATATAACGTGATTGCTCGAAACAAGCGAGCGGGTCTCCACACGCTGTGTTTCTTAGACATTAGAGCTGAGGAGAAACGGTACATGACCATAAAAGAAGCATTGCAAACACTGTTTGCGCTGGAAAGGCGAAAACGTCAAGGTGTGATCACAGCCGACACTCTAGTAGTTGGTATAGCTAGAGCGGGTTCAGATAACCCAAGCGTAAAAGCTGACTTCGCACAGGGACTCTTGAAATTTGACTTTGGAAAGCCGCCTCACTCGCTTGTTTTTTCAGGCAGCCTCCACTTCATGGAGGCAGAGGCGCTCATCACATTGGCTAAGGCATCAGAAAACGTTAGGAGATTGGTCAAATGACTCTGAAAGAACTCACATCTAAGTATATTCGAAACAGTGAAAGAGTCTTAGCTGAGATAAAACTGGCACAAGACATAGTTGTCATCGACGAAGAAAAGATCAAGGGCATAGTTGAAAGCGCCAGACATTATTTAAGTGACGCCAAATACTATGAGGAGAGAAACCGGCTGGAAACGAGTTTGGCGTCGGTAGCCTACTGCGAAGGCTTGCTTGACGCCCTGCGCCTTCTAGGTGTGGTGGAGTTCACATGGCCGAGCGGAAACGTAGAGTAACAAAAAAAGGAAGAAAGCTTGTTCTAGCCTCAGGCACCTTCGACCTGCTTCACTTGGGTCACGTGAAGTATTTGGAAGAGGCCAAGAGGATGGGTGGCAAAAACGCCAAACTCGTGGTTGTTGTAGCCAGAGACAGAACGGTGGAGAGGAGAAAGGGTGCAAAACCCGTTATGCCCGAGGAACATCGGCGAGCCTTGGTTGAATCCCTGAAAGTGGTGGATGAGGCAGTTTTAGGCTTTGAGCAATTCGATATAGGTGCAGTGATTGAAGAGTTAAAGCCAGATGTGATAGCAGTCGGTTATGATCAAGATGGTATAGAAGAGCAAGTGCGTAAGGCTGTGAATCAGAAGAAACTCCCTGTTCAAGTTATAAAAATAGGCAAGTTTGGAAAGGACGAGTTGAACAGCTCTTTAAAAATCAAGAGGAAAATAACACAGCTCTACAAGAGGTAGTTTTGTTGGAAACGATACAGACTCTTAAGGCGAAGATAGATAGGTTGCCTAGAGTAAAACTGTTGAATTTGCCCACACCGTTGGAAGAGATGCCTCACTTAACAAAGATATTGAACGGTCCAAGGTTGTGGATAAAGCGAGATGACTGCACAGGCCTAGCTTTTGGAGGTAACAAGGAAAGAAAAGCAGAGTTTGTTATGGCAGACGCCCTTAGAAAGAAGGCGGATGTTGTAATAACAACAGGTCCTGTTCAATCAAACCACGCACGCGCCACTGCGGCGGCTGCAGGAAAACTGGGTTTGAAAGCTGTTCTTGTCTTGCGTGGGAGAAAACCAGAAAGTTATGATGGAAACCCGCTTTTGCATTATCTTTTAGGCGCCGATATTAGGTTTGTTGATGTTGATTGGCGCCAGATTGACTCTGTTTTGAAGGAGAAAGCGGAAAGGCTGAAGGAGGAGGGGCACGTTCCCTATGTGATACCAAGCGGCGCATCCTATTCGGTTGGAGGAGTCGCTTATGTTAATGCCATGGTTGAACTGCTCACTCAAGCTCAAGGTTTGAACCTAAAAATCGATTGTATCATTCACGCGGTTGGCTCTGGTGGCACGCAAGCTGGGTTGGTTCTAGCTAACAAAGCTCTCAAATCTAGAATAAGATTCTTGGTGTTTGTGTGGAGCCAAGGGTTGATTGGCTGGTTGAGAAGACTGTTAAGATTGCAAATGAGACTGCTAGTCTTTTAGGTGTCAAGGTGACTGTGGAGCCTAGTGACGTGACTTTGATTGAGGGCTACGCTGGAGAATATGGGGTGCTCACTTCGGAAGCCTTGAAAGCCATCAAGCTTGTGGCGCAAACTGAGGGAATACTGCTTGACCCTGTCTATACAGGCAAGGCTGTGGCTGCTCTCATCGGCATGATAAAACGAAGTCGTTTCACGAAAGATGACAATGTGGTTTTCTTGCACACTGGTGGAACCCCAGCGTTGTTCGCCTATAAGGAAGAGTTGATGCAAACGTCTGGGCGGCTAGGGTAGGGCGAGAACTTCCACCTTGACTTTCTGTCCGTCTTTAACTTTTAAGTTTCCTCTCAGATATAAGGGTGCAACGATTTCTAGGACCGAGGAATCGTAGTGGGTTCGCAGGGCTGTCAAGATTGCGCCTTTAACCTTGTTGTTGATTATGGCTGGATAGCACTTTACGTCGCCAAATGACCTTGATTCGTTCTCAAAGCCTTGCAATTCGATGGCTGGGTACGCGTCTAGTTCTACTCTTGTCTTCACGTCGTAGTCGGTTGTGAGTTTGAGGTTCAGCGTTCCAGGATAAGGATCAAAGCCCAGTTTCTCTATGAATTGTTTGCGGTAGCCATCCTTTGAAACGTAGTATGCGCCCTCGCCTAAGCCTGTGAATAATGTTCCTTCTAAGGTGATTGATGGTGGATAGGCGGCTTCAAAGATCAGGCGGAGGTTAGAGTATAATCGCTTGAGCTCTTGTTGACCTGCGTCTGTTATTCTGATGAGGCAGCCTTCAGGTGTTATGGTTCTCTTTATCCATCCTTTCTTTTCAAGCTGAATCAAGTAGCGTGAGGCGGTTTGTTGCGACAGTTCCATTTTTACGGCGAGGTACTCGGTTGAAACCTTCACGGTTCGACGCGAGGCGCCCATCTCGGCGAGTTTGTATAGTGCGAAAAAGTGTTTCCAAGACTGTGCGTCAACGTTCGAAGGATTCAAACCACATCGCCTTTACTCTGAAGATGACACTTCATATATAAACAGAACGTGTGCCATGAATTAAGGAGCATTCTTCTTATTGCTGAATTCAAGAGCTTTCGTTGGGTAATCCTCTAAGGCAAAACATAAATATAGAATCCCGTGTGTATTTGCAAAAAAGGAAGGTGTAACGCATCATGCCAATAGACCCTGATTTCATGCAAAAACCAGTTGTAGATGAACACAACGGGCATAAAGTCAGAGGCGAAGTGAAGCCGCCTGAAAAACTTGGGGTTCACGGGACAAGTGTGGCTGTAGACCATGATGTCTGCAACGGAGACGGCATCTGTATATCAGTGTGTCCTGTAAGCGTCTTTGACTGGGCTGAATCGCCAGGTCATCCAACATCTGAGAAGAAATCTGACCCAGTAAATGAGCCTCAGTGTATCTTCTGTCGAGCATGCGAGGTGCAGTGCCCAACTCAGGCAATCAAGATAACTGAACCATAACTTAACGATTATACTCCAAGTGTTTCGCCTCTTCTTTTGCGGCTGAAACCTAGCTTAGTTGCTGAGTTTGATTGTTGAATTATTTATGCTAATTCTCATAAATTTGATGCAGAACAATGTTAGCCAGATTCAAAAAATGGCTTGATTTTTAAAATCCTCGGCTTATACAGCACAACAATATTTTAATGCTGTGCTCTGAGAATAATTAGTTGTGTTTCATAAACGTTATAATATCCTTGACATAACACAAAAAAAAGCGTGAAATAGCCTGAAGGGAAGGAAATCAGAATGAAGCAATCAAACCCACAGATGTTCACGGTTGATCTCGCAAGAATGGAGGGCAATGGTGATTTTCCTTGTCCCCACTGTGGGATCATGATCTCACCTGAGGACGAGACCGAAAATGTTTACACGATTGTAGATACAAGAGTGAAGGGTGAATCTTTAGAAGAGTTAACTATCCAGTGCAACAAGTGCGGAAGCAAAATCCGCTTGATAGGTTTCATTCAATAGCATATAAATAGCATTAATTTTTAGCGGACGTATCCCTGTATGAATTAGAGGAGCGGTTATTATTTTTCAAAGAAGAAAGAGTGTGGCACCTTAGTGTCTTCTTCTTTGTGTTCAGAAGTTGTTGAACACGCAAGACTGAAGACTGGTTGTGCGCGCACAGCAGACCTAGCCCTTCTATTAGGACCCAAATAGGTCTAGGTCAGAAACTATATTGCAAGAAGGATTTTCAAAAGCCCGAGTAACAATGCGACGATTTGCACCCACACATATTTCTTTAGCCTTGCCTTGAGGTTATCTTTCATCAATTTAGTGGTGCCAATTCGCTTTATACCAGTGTCCCAGAATAGGCTGATTGATGCCACAAACAAAAATGCAGTTAAGGCGAAGAGAAAAACGTTTATCACAGAGCTAGCGAGAGTAATCAAGGTCTGATCTTTTGTAAACACAGAAAAATCGACAAGTGCTCTCAGTTGAAAAGAAAACCAAATGACGGCGATGGAAAAAAAGAACACTAGCGTAGAGAAGAGGGGACCTAAGCTAATCCAAAGTGAAATATCCTTTCGTGCTAACTCATCTTTTGATACTTTAATGGTGCTCTTACCAAAATCGTTCAGTAAATCAATTAAGACTCCGAGATATATTTTAGATGCACCTATCTTGGATGTTGCTTTTTGCGCATTTGCGCCGTAGATTTCTTCTATGAATTTTTCTTCCTCTCTGAGCATAACTTCATTAGCATTCTCTAGTGATTCATCTGTAAATTCTCTAATCTTCTGGAGATCTTCTTTCTTGTCCCTTTGAGATCTGAATTTCCACAAGACATAAGAATAATACAGCTGGTCATAAGATACGATATTGTTTTTCAGTAGCTTTTCGTGGCAATAATCAAAAATCTTTTTTATGTGATCCTTAGAGCCTAATTTTTCAAATAGAATTGAGGCAAAAACCAGATTCTTTGCATCGTTAAATATGTTCTTTTCTTCGATTTGTGTTTCTATCCATGTTAGCAGATCTGAATATTCTTTTATCTCATCCTTGAAATCGGCTATGGACAAGGCGATAAGAGATGAGAAAGTGAAATCACAGAAGAAATGCCCATCTTCTATGTACTCAGAAAATAATTGTTTAAAATCTTCAACTCCTACGTTGGCATGAAGTTGTCCGAACGCCTTAAGAGAAAAATGTGCAAAAAATGAAGAAACAACTTCTCTATCAATAAACCTACTAAAATTGCGTTTAATAAGAATATTCTCTACCCACGAATTCATCCAGTCTATTAGATTGTCAACTTCGACGCCATTTCTCTTATTCTTAAGCAAAAAGTAAAGGTAGACTGCATATCCTAAGGGGTCTTTAGAGATTGTTGACAATTCCTGCACCTCTACTAGGTCGTTTCTTATCTTATTTTGAGATTCTCCGTTCAAGGGCTTCTAAAGCTTCCACGTGCCCCCCTCAGATGAACCATGGTCTACTGTTTAGAGTCGGACTTATTTCAGGTTTTGTGACTCCTTTCCACTCTTGTTCTGACATGGCTGCAGCTAAATAAGCTATCGCTTTTGAGAAAACTAAAGTCACTGGTTCTCTTATCATAGGCATGGAAGTTGCCCAATTTAGTTTTGTTAATGAAAATACCTGACTTACGATGTCGTCTATGCTAAGAAAATTGTCAGTAACGTGTTCAAGTCTAATGTGAAGTAACTTCGGAGTTCCCATTCTACGCCCTGCTATCGGCGTTTCACCTGTTGTAGATAATAAGCACTCATTTTCCTTCAGATAGGTAAACGAGCCACGGGGAAAGCTGCCATCCTTAGTGCTGTTATCATACATGCGGAATGAATGAGAGGAATTTATAGAAACGCAAGCTAGGTTGTATTTACCAATAGTCTCTTTCAAAATCTGTTGTGTTGCTTCAACCTCTTCTTTTCCGAATTTTTTGTAGTAGTGTATCACTATGTTTTTTGGCATTTTCTTCTTTATAGCTTCAAACTTTGGAATGGAACCTTTGATTAGTTCTTTGAGTTGCTCATAGCGACTGCTTTTATCCTCTTCAAAAAGCCTCGCGGTGCCTTCAAAGAACATCCACTTCCATAGTTGTCAAAAACGTTTACACATCCAACATATCGCGGATGTCCTCCAGCTCTTCTTTTATGTGAAATAATACTGGACACTGATATCCCCAAGATCATATCGGTATTCTTCATTTCGCTTGCTAGAACCCATGGGATTCCTCCCGCCTTTGAAAAAATCGCAGAAGCAAGATTAAGATATGACCAGTTTAGATTTTGAAAAGTGTATTTGGTAATCATCTGTGTGGGATATCCATTAGAGGTGAACATCGCCTTTAGGCGATAGTAGGGGGTATTTGTAAAATATCTTGATGTGCGTGGAATATGGACCAAAACAACATCAAGCTTCTTATAGTCGATGCTTTTTATGACGCTATTGGCTACTCTTTCATATTCTTCAATATCTGTAGATTTTGTTAAAAATACTTTATCAACAACCAGTTTACACCTAAAAAACTGTGGCATTCCACCTGGAATTACAGGTGCTCCTTGACTCAAAATATCGTTGTTTCTTTATTTATTGAGTCATTGATTTCTGCCCCAATCTCGTATATTTTCCCTAGACTTTTTGCTTCCATCTTGAAGAAATTGCCAAACCTCTTATACAGACCCATGAAATCAATCGAAGACATGAATGAACCCTCAAAATTGTCGCTTTCGTGATCAAGGCAATTGAGGCAAAAGCTTTTCAATGGCTTCTTTGAATTGCGCCCATTGAGCCTTGTTTCTGACTACGAATTTCTGTCGTCTCTTCCAAATCCCGCCTTTCTTGTTCCAAAGATAAACTGCCAGCTGTTTTCTTCCAAAAGACTCTAACAGCACAACAGCAGCCCACCACTTGTCAGACTTGAAAATAGTTGTTGCTTCAGCCACCTTTAACGACTCTGAGATTGGAAGCTTTTCTTCACTCAAACGATTGTCTCCTAACTGATTAATCACTTCAAATTAATAGGCTATTAAAACGTAAGTAATAGATAAGGATTTTTTCAGCACTTAAACCATTGCCGTTCACTTGCAAGAAACGTGTGATTATTTCAGGACGGCTATGTCTATGTGTGCTTCTGCGTCGTGTAAGACTCGTTCCAGTCCCCTTATCCCTTCCACCCTTCACGACCAGTCTCAGTCCAGAAACCTCTGCCAGCAACATAAAACAATACGTTTACTGATTATGCCCAGACACAACATTCTGGCTTTATATTTTTCCTTGTTTCTTCAAGGCTTTGATTTGGGCTTCTATCTCTTCAATTGTAAGTTTTTCCGTGGCTTTTCTAAGTTCCACAACGGAGTCTCCATAGCTTCTCCTAATCTCACTAATGAACCTGATTGCCCTCTTAGCTCCAAGCCCTTTAACAAGGGCTTCAAAGGGTACTTCAACGATCACTACTCGCGAGGTCGTCGTCTTTTAACCCTCCGTCTTTCCTGCAAATAACTAATCGGATTTCTCACTTTTAACCTATACCATCTCTCCGCAGCAAGTCTCTCAATACAAATCTTCTCATCCAAACAAACCCGATCAGCCAATTTATACACCAGCTAGATTAAGCGTTTGAACTTTTTATGAACAGGACATTTAAAAAATTGCGCAGTTTCTACGGGATGAAAACCTCTGCCAGCAACATAACAATCTGTTTGCCCAAACAGAGAAGTTGTTGTTGACACCGCTTGAGAAAACCTTTTGACAACGAGCGCACACAGCCACAGTAGTAGAAGGCATAAGGCACTGTTGACAGCCTTCTTCTGAAAATTAATCACCAGCGCAACAACATAGGAATTGGTCGCGTTTGGCAACATTCTAACTTCACGCTAACCATGTTGCAACTTCACGCTAAACAACATACAAAAACACGTCAACCACAAAAAAACAGAACCAGAAACAACAACCCTCACAAAAAGAAAACCCAAAACACAAACAGATTCGAGGCTCACCCTCTCCAAAAAATTTTTTCTGCACTCATACTAACCCTAGCCGTAGACATGCGAATCTTTTATTAACACAACCCTCAACATATACCACACACGAGGAGAAAACCAATGGCAAAAGCATTCGTACTCATAAACACCGAAGTCGGAATGGAACAAGAGGTCGTAGACCAACTAAAAACCATGAAAAACGTCAAAGAAGCATACACGGTCTACGGCGTATACGACGCAGTTGCCCTTGTAGAAACCGAGAAGATAGAAGACCTGAAAAACGCAGTATCCTACGACATTCGAAAACTAAACGGTGTTCGCTCGACAGTAACCATGATGGTAGCCGAAGGAAAGAAACTAGGCACAAGCCCATTCTAGCCTTCACCAACTAATCAACACGACTCATCCATCCTCTTGTCTTCCGTATAATAGTTCTCACCTTGTCGATATTTGAACATGCATTTTGAATTTCTGATACGTAAGATTAATGGCACACCTAAACCTTCACTTAAACCGTGCAACATGCCATGTTACTCTTGAAAGACGAGTGCACCCTATGCAAAAGAATTGTTTCCAGTTCTTATCTTAGGCGTTGTTCTCGATGCGGCAAGCTCTACTGCATCGACTGTAGCACGTTCACTCCAGACGGATACGTTATCTGCTTGAACTGCGCTAGGAGGGTTGTTTCACCCAGAAGACTCGGAACAAAGTACAGTCCCTTAAGCCGATATCTCCTGCGCAGAGCCATGTTCACAAATAGGGTTGTCCTACCCTTCACTGAGATTGAAGGAATCATCGGCGACAATCTGCCAATCACAGCCTCACGAGAAAGTGAATGGTGGAAAAACACCCGCTTCACCGCACAAGGACGAGCATGGATAGACATTGGATGGAACGTTGAAAGCGTTGACCTAGAAAACCGCACCGTTACACTAATCAAAGTAGCAAAATTAGAAATCAAACCAATAAAGAAAGCTAAAGAGAAGAAGCAAACGGAATTTTTCAGACAGCCTTTCAGGTATTCAAGGCGTAAACGGCCAGTGTTGCCTTCTAAAACCAAAATAGCCCAAGCTCGGGCAAGGCTTAGAAACATCGAACGCCAAAAAATGACAACTCAACCTCAACGCGGCGAGCTTCCAACAAAATCAGCTTACGAGAAACGTTTGTTCAAGCCTGAAGCCAAGCCTTCGAAGACTTCGGAGTAGAGATGAGACATGAGGAAGTCGAAAACCACGAAACCCGCAAAGGTGGATGAATATCGTTCAGGATTAGATAAGGCACAGGGTTTCAGTGACGTTTGGGAGTTAGTTAAGGACACTGTGAAGGATTCATTAGGAGAGCACAGGGTGGGCATGATGCTCTTTCTCGATGACCTGCCGCTCCAATTAGGCGCGTATCACCCTCTTGGCACAAACAACATTGTCTTGAACAGAACGCTGGTTCAAATTGTGGAAGCTGCAACTCAGTCTAGGCTGTTGGTAAACGCCTTCGTCTACAGCCTGCTTGTTCATGAGTATCTCCACGCTTTAGGACATATTCCAGAGGTTGAGGTTCGCCCTCTGGTCTACAAGATTTCCGAGGATTGCTTCGGAGAAGACCACATTGTCACGCGGCTGGCTGAAAAGAGTCCATGGGCACTTTTGAAAGGCGTTCCACTGGGCAGAATAGAAGCACCCAAACGAGTAATAGAAATCGTTAAAGACTTCGAGAAATCAAATCAAAAATACATCGTATGAGCTTGACTTGCCTTGATTTTTTGGCTACTTGGAAGCCTCTACATAGCTGTGTCCTATACATTCAACGAATTCTAATCCGGTTGCCTGAACACCAAGCTTGGTCATAGGTTCCAGCTGTGAATGGAAACGAGTGATAAAGTGCTCAAGCGTTTCTGAGCCCAAGTTCCTGAAGCTGGCATCCATGAACTTGTGAGCACCACCTTGCTCTTTAACCACAAAAAAGATGGTGAACGCCTCAAAATCTGTCTTGATGAGAATGGTTCGCAAACAACTCGCATTACCGTGTTCTTTGCAGTCAAAGAAAACCTTCTGTGCCTTTGAGAACCATTCTCTAAGCTTGTAAGATGGAAATTCAAAACCTGGAAACTTTGGTCTGAGGGATTCCACGTAAACAGTAGCGGAGATTATATCTGAATTCATTAGGAAACACGTTGCCCGTTGTTGAACGCATGTTAAATGTTTACTTTCAATAACTTGAATGTTCTGTCAACTGTTAAATATTGCCTTGCGAGAATAGAGAAAACCCTTTAGAAAAAGAAAACGAGAGTTGAGATGGAAGTTTTGCCACTCAGCAGCAAGCTGAGAGAAGAGTTCTCGTTCGTTAAAGGCAACTATCTAATACTCGTTTTAAGCTGGGTTTTGATGGATTTTGCCAGCGAATTGCCAGGAACATACTTTCCTAAATATGTTACAGGTTTGGGTGCTAGCGAGTTTTTCTTTGGGGTCATAATGTTTGCAAGTTACACGACGCTAGCATTAGTTCAGTTTCCAGGCGGATACTTAGCCGACAAGCACGGTAGGAGATGGCTTGTGTCTACAATGACTTTTGGAGTGGCGCTCTCATTCATTCCATATGCTATAGCTCCAAATTCGGAGGTGATTTTAATAGCTGTGATCGTAACAAACATTTGTTTGATTTATCAGCCGGCTCTAATGGCTATGATCGCAGATGCGTTGCCTTCTAAGAGGCGAGGCATGGGATTTTCTATCGTCATGCTTGTTTCTACGGTGTCAACAACACCTGCTCCAATTGTTGCTCGCCACTTGGATTTGCAGTACGGATTGGTTGACGGTATGAGAATAGCTTTCGTCATCGTTGTAGTATTGTATTTAGGCGCAGCGGTTCTAAGGTTAGGGTTGAAAGAAACAATTGCAAACCCTCAGAAAATCAGTTTCAGAGATTTTTGGGGTTCTTACAAGGTGTCTTTGAAAGAAAGTATACACGTTTGGAAGATTGTTCCAACCTCGGCTTTCTATCTTCTCGTTATCATGGCGCTTGGAACGTTCGCAGTCGCCATGATTCAACCGTTCTTTGTTTACTACGCTCTAGACCACTTGAAAATAGGAGAAGCTGACTGGCCAATAGCGTTGATCTTTTTGTTTGTAGCTATGTTGATCTTTTCTATACCTATTGGCAAGATCGTCGATAAGATCGGCAGGAAAATTCCTCTTTTAGCGGCTTTTCTCGTGTTTGCTCCTTCCATATTACTCTTTGTGTATGGTGATTTTTTCAGATTGCTCATAGCTCTTCCCTTGGCTGGGTTTGCGCAGGTGCTTCTTATGACATCTAGCTCATCGTTGCAGGCAGATTTGGTTCCGAAGGAACAGCGTGGAAAGGTCACAGGCTTCACCAATTTCTTCACCAATGTTTCGATGGCTATAGGTTCTTTAGCAGGCGGCTTCTTCTACTATTTTGTCTTGCCCCAAGCTCCATTTCTCCTCTTCCTTCCATTCCTAGTTCCAACATTCATCTTGACACTACTTTTTGTGCATGAACCCGAAAAAAGAGAAGAATAGGTAACTGAAAATCAATTCAGGCTTCGTAGTTGACTAACTGTCCCAAGGAAGGTTCCGTCGAGCAGATAGGTTTCAGCACTTTCGATGTCAACACTTCCTGAGCGCAGAATTGGACCAAGATACTCAACCGATTTAGCGCCTTTCCCAGTGCTTCTCCGATTTATGGGTCTACCTCCAAGGAAATCGTTGAAGTAAGGCATGATGAAGAGTTCTGACGCCTTGAATCGAACGTGAAAGCGTTGGCGCATCAAATCAAACGGGTCTTCGTGGGTTTTCACTTTGATTCCCATGCCTTTTAGAAAAGCCCTTACCAACCTTTCTTTATTTATTCTGGCTTTAACCCAAACCTGGGCTGTTATTCTGAAGCCTAATCGGTCGCGGAACGTTACGGTTGGGTGCATATGTCCAATAACTAAGCTGCGACATTGCAGCAGTTCGGGTGAAAGCCAAGCGTTGCCGTGAAAGAAGCCAGCGTGACCTTTGGCTATGCCTGTTGGAGGAAATATCCTCACTGATGGCGGCAAAAGGGGTTCCAAGTTTCCATCGTGGTTGCCTAGAACCACATTGATTTCGCCAATTTTCTTGGTTAAGGCATCGAACAGGTCTGGTATGTCTCGCCATTCTTCGAGTTCAACTCTGGCGATGGTGTGCTTTATATCGCCTAAGAGAAGAAGACTTGTTGGATTGTACAAATCTATCAGTTTGAGCAGTTTGTCTTTGATTTTCGGCGTCTGGGAAGGAACGTGTATGCCCTCTTGTGCCAGAGCGACTTCCCACCCAATGTGGAGGTCAGCCACAATTAGAACTCGTTCTTTATCTTTGCGCAGAAGCATAGCAGGATATGGAGGTAGAGGAGACAGCAAGGAATAGTAAGCGCTCCTACGAATTTTCTCTGGTGATTTTTATTAGTTTTTGAATTGTATCATAGATTGACCTGTTTGCAGCAGCTATGAAAGAAACACGTTGTGTTGCATCTAAGGGAACATTGAGTTTTTCGCCTTTTGGAGTGGTTATGATTCCCCCAGCTTCTTGCAATATGAGCTGGGCTGCAGCCATATCGGTAACCCTCAGCTTACCCCTTAAATCGATGAAGGCGTCCGATGTGCTATCAGCCACGTAACAAATTTCAAGGGCGTTGGCTCCAAGATGACGGATGTGTCCTGTCCTGTCCAGAATCTTTATGAGTTTGTCAACAACTGAACGAGCCTTGAAAAAGCTTAAATCCACGCCTATGACAGCCTCCTCAAGCGTGGTTGTTTCGGACGGTTTGATTCGCTTTCCATTTTTGTAGGCGCTCTTGCCTCTCTGAGCTGTATAGGTAACATCCCAGAGCACATCTGAGACTACAGCGGTTTCCACATCGTCTAGCATTGGATTTTTTGAGCCAGCCAATGAAATAGCCACGAATGGTAAGCCTCTGACAGCGTTTGTCGTCCCATCCACCGGGTCGGTTGTGACATAGAAATGAGATGGATGCGAGCCAATTTGCCTGATGCCTGACTCTTCGCTGATAACCGTGCATGAGACATTATACTCCTCCAAGGTTTGGAACAGTGCGTTTTCAGCCGCCATGTCGATCTGTTTCTTGATATCGCCACCCGCGCCAACGCCAAATTCGATTCTAGCTTTACCCGAGCTGAACAACGGACGGACTTGTTTCTTCATGTTTTCTGAACACACTTTCAAGACGCTAAGCCAGTCGATCAACGGGAAAGCCTCTTTTAGAGAAGATATTTGCGTGCGCTTTTAAGCATGCACTTGACTCTTATTTAAGCCGAATTATGTGAGGACAAAAACAGTGCGAAGCAAGGCTGATATAGTGGTTGTCGGCGCCGGTCCTTCAGGCTCGTTCTCGGCTTTGACAGCAGCTAAAATGGGCGCCGAAGTGATTGTTTGCGAGGAGCACAAAGAGATCGGTTTGCCTAGCCACTGTGCAGGGCTCATCAGCACAAAGGGATTAGAGCGCCTGGGACTGCGTTTGCTAGCAAATGTAGTTGAGAACCAGATTGCTGGTGCAGTTTTCTACTCACCTTCTGGACACGAGTTTAGAGTTAGACTTCCATCTCCCGTGTCCTATGTCATTAACAGAGAATTGTTTGATAAACACTTGGCCCAACTTGCAGAAAAGGCAGGCGTAAATTTTCTGCTTGGAACGAGGGTGGAGTCACTTCTCAGTGACAAGGGCTTCGTAAGTGAGGTTGCATTAAAGAGTGGAGAAAAAATAACCCCCAAGCTGGTCATTGACGCCGAAGGCTGCGCCTCTATTCTTTTGAAACAAATGGGTTTGCAAACACTTGACAAATCTCAGGTGGTGAACGCTGTTAATGCCGAAGTTGACCACATCGATGACGTGGAGAGTGACATGGTTGAAGTTTACCTCGGACAGAAATACGCGCCGGGTCTATTCGCTTGGATAATCCCAAGACAAGACGGCACCGCAAAAGTTGGATTGGCAACAAGAGTCGGCAACTCCAGAGAATACTTAAAGCATTTTTTGAGCGCTCATCCCATAGCCAATAAAAAACTCAGGCGCAGTGCTGTCACAAATCTCTCATATCACTTGATTCCTTTAGGTGGACCCATACCCAAAACCTACCACAACGGATTCCTTGCCGTAGGAGACGCTGCCTCACACGTCAAACCCACAACTGGCGGCGGAGTCATCATGGGCCTCACATGCGCCAAAATCGCTGGAGAAACTGCCTATCAAGCCATACAACAAAATGATTTCTCAGAAAGTTTTCTATCTCGATACCAAAAGAATTGGAAAGAAGAGATAGGCTTTGATATGGCTCTGATGCGGCAAATACGACTAAAGCTCAACAGCCTGTCAGACCAAAAACTCAATAAGATGATTAGCTTGTGCATTGAGTTACACATAGAGGAAATGCTTCAAAGGGTCCATGACATTGATTTCCAAGGTAAAGCCCTTCTTCCAATTTTTAAAAGCCCCAAAGCGTTTATTGTGGCCTTTTATTTCTTTCTCGCCTCAATGATGTAGTGAGCTGATAAAGATTTGAGAAGTGGCAGATTTGTGAGGTGACGGTCGAGTGGTTGAGTTGCCTTTAAAACCTTGTCCGCTAAGACTGTTGTTTTTGGGTCAAACAGTAGGCGTGTGACAACCTGTGCCAATAAAACGTCTCCAAAAAACTTTTCAACCGTGAAACCACATGTTGTTAATTCACGTTGCAGTTCTCTGGAATTAAAGATGCGAGAGTATCTTTTCCCGCTGCGACCTACGAAAGCTTGAATCTTTCTGAAAACTCGGTAGGGACTCCAAAGGGCGTCTACACAGAGGATGAGCTTGGCTTGACGTTTAAGCACCCTATGAGCCTCAAATAGAACTCCGTAAGAAACTGGCACCCAGTCTAACAGTGCGATGCATGTGATTGTGTCAAAAGCCTCATTTCGGAATGGAAGCCTAGTCGATTCCAACCGTATGAGTTGTATCCTCTCTCCAAGTTTGTGCCTCTGAATCTTTGATTTTGCCACTGTTAACATTGCTTTTGAAAGGTCTCCTGCTACAACTTTAAAGCCTGTTTGGGCTTGTAACAGAGTGTATTCGCCTGTTCCACAACCTATGTCTAAGGCAATGCAACCGGCTCTTCTCGCTTCAGCAATAAGGCGCTTTATCAATCTGTGTCTCAGTCTATAACCAGTGGCTGTTCTCTCAAAATCGAATTCCAATGCCTCTCTATCGAAACGCGCCATGACCTCAAGCTTTGTTTCCGTGTCGTTGGCGGAAGCTTCTGTCATGTTTCATCCTTTCATGTTAACGAATCAACCTTTAAATCCATTTGCAGTAATAAGTCGACAAGAGCAGATTACTCATGTCCGATTTCAGATACAAGCAAGTCATTGTCATGCGTTCAGATTTGAAAATAGGCAAGGGAAAAATTGCGGCTCAGGCTGGGCACGCCGCCGTCTCGGCTGCAGAAGAAACGAGGAAGCGGTTTAAAAAATGGTGGAAAGAGTGGTTCGATGAGGGACAATGCAAAATTGCCGTGAAAGTGAAGAGTAAAGAAGAGCTTCTCAAAATAGAAGAAGAAGCCAAAAAATCTGGATTACCCTATGCCTTGATTTCTGATCGAGGCTTAACTCAGCTTCCATCTGGCACAATAACATGCTTGGCAATCGGTCCTGTCCCATCAGATAAAGTGGACAAAATCACTGGGAAGCTGGCGCTTCTTTGAACATTCCTAGATTGGAAAAGGAAATCGGCATCGAGGTTTACGCTACACAATCACTAGGCATAGGTGGAAGAATTCGTCAGTTTCCCGAAGACTTCTTGGTTGAAGAAATTTTGGCAAACGGTTCGAAAGCTGAAATCAAACCCATGGCAATTCGGCAGATTAGCGGAAGAGGGCGATATCTCGTTTGTGTGCTAGTAAAGCGCAACTTCGACACCTTTCTGGCTCTGCAGACAATCGCTAAAAAACTCGGTGTAAGCCAAGAACGCATCCAAATCGCGGGTATCAAAGACGCCAGAGCCTTAACCGCCCAGCACTTGGGCATTGGAAGAATGCTCCCAGAACAAGTATCGCAGGTCAAGTTTACCAACCTATGGCTTTATCCCCTACGCTTTTCTAACGAGAAAATTGATTCTAGCCTTCTCTTAGGCAACCAGTTTTGCATCACTTTGAGAGCAATCAACCATACATCATCCAAAATCGTAGAGCGCATGAAAACTGTACGCAATGAACTGCTCAAACTCGGCGGATCCCCCAACTTCTTCGGACACCAACGTTTTGGAACAACCCGCCCTATAACCCACGTAGTAGGAAAACACATACTGTTAGGCGACTGGGAAGAAGCAGCCCTCACGGTCCTAGCAAAACCAAGCCATCATGAGCGTCCTGAGTCAAGACAGGCGAGGAAACAACTCTTGAACACTCGAAACTATGCAGAAGCGCTTCGTTATTTTCCGTTTAAACTCAGATATGAATATCAAATGTTGAACCACTTGGCAAAGCAGCCTAGAGACTTTTTAGGCGCCTTTCATCGGTTGCCCAAGAAACTGTGTCAACTCTTCATCCAAGCTTATCAATCATATCTATTCAATAAATTCCTAAGTCAACGTATCCATCATGGGTTGTCGCTTAAGCAAGCTCGAAAAGAAGAATACAGGCTCAAAATTGATAGCGAGGAATACTCAGCTCTTCCACTGATAGGTTATAGACAGCCTGTCTCAAGTGGTAAACAAGGTGAAATTGAAAAGCAAATACTCGAAGAGGAAGGCGTATCACCTGAAAACTTTAAAGTCTCTCTTATGTCTGAAATCAGCTCCTCTGGTGGGCTGCGAACAGCTCTCACACCTTTGATTGAATTCGACATGGAAAAACCAATGAAAGACATAGCCAATCCCAAGAAAAAAATGGTATGCCTCTGTTTTACCCTAAAGAAAGGCTCATATGCAACCATAATTTTGAGAGAATTCATGAAACCGCGAAACCCCATAGAGGCGGGGTTCTAAAACTTTTCAGCGCCCACTCTTAAATAGACACAGTCTTAAGAAATACATTTGGTAAGGTAGCTTGAACATTCCAAAGGCAGTGAGGTTTGTCGAAGCAAACGGCACCACAATAGAAAACTATCGATTGTATTTTCTTTTTGGAAAGTAAAGAATGATGAAATCCAGCTGCAGCACTTAAGGAACCTGCAAAACAAAGACGGGGGTTTTCCATACAAGGATGAAAAAGGCAAATCAAGCTATGTCAACGCCACAAGCGACAACCTAGGTCTCATGATAGAGCTTGCGCTTAACAAATCCGACGTTTGCAGAAAGACGGTGGAATACCTAATGAGGATCTAGAGAAAAGACGGCAGTTGGAGTGAAAATGAAGAAATAAAACATCATAATCCACCATTCTGGGATTTACCCAACAATCTAAAAACCACAATTTGGCTGACCGCAAACATTGCAAACCTCCTTATCCAACTGGGCTATGGAAATTTACCGACGATTCAAAAGGCTGCGAACTTTCTCCTCAAGAACCGTGACAAAGACGGAAGGTTTACGGGGTTTTTGCACTCCACGTGGGTATCAATTGGAGTTTTCGGACAATTAGAAGGAAGTAAAGCTGACACGGTTGAAAAGGCGCTTAAAGTAATGCAGCAAAACATCGAAAAAATCACGGATGATGCAAGCGACTTGGCATGGTGCCTTGAATGTGTTTACGCTGCAGGAATACCCAAAGAGAATCCCTTGGTCAAAAGGTACATCAAGGAATTAAGCAGTTTACAACACGAGAATGGAGCATGGAAATCCGACGATGTCGAAGAGCACACGGTGTCCACACCAATCAATGTTCTTAACATGCTTAAACGATATGGAGTTTGGTAGATTTCGCCTATGCTATGGAATGAGTCTGAAGCGGTCTCTTGGAAACAGCGTCACTTCACGTATGTTGTGTTTCCCTGTGAGCATCATGGCAAGTCTTTGTAGACCCATAGCCCAACCAGCGTGAGGCGGCATACCGTAGTCAAAAGTTTGCAGATGATACTTGAAAGAGTCAGGGTTCAAGCCCTGTTCCTTTAAACGCTTGATCAAAAGATCTTTGGAGTCAACTCTCGTGCCTCCGGAAGCCAGTTCTATCCAGCGCCACATCAGGTCAAAGGCTTCACAGAGTTTGGGTTTGTTGTTTCTCGGCTTTAGATAGAAAGGTTTAGACTTGGTCGGCCAATCGGTTATCCAATAGAAATAGGGGTGCAGTTTGCCCACGGTTCTCACCGCTTGCGTGGGAATGTCTTCACTCCACAGGATTTCGATTCCTTCTTTCTTCAGTTCTTGGAGAATTTGGTCATAAGTGAACCTTTTGAAAGGCGTCTCCGGCACCTCAACCTTGTGTTTCAGCATTTTTAGTTCTCTCTTGCAGCGGGCGTTCACTGTTTCGCAGATGAAGTGCACAACTTGTTCTAGGATTTCCATCACGTCTTCTGCTGTTGCAAACGCTTGCTCTACGTCGATCGACACGAACTCGCTAATATGTCGTCTAGTGTGAGATTCTTCCGCCCTGAAAAACGGTCCGATCTCAAAGACCTTTTCGAAATCTATGACCAACTGCTCCTTGTACAGTTGTGGACTCTGCGCTAAATATGCCTCTTTTTCGTAGTATGTAACTGGGAATAAGGCGGCTCCTCCCTCCGTTGCTGAGGCGATGATTCTCGGCGTGTGTACTTCAAGAAAGCCAAGCTTTGAGAGAAAGCTGCGTGTTGCTTCTAAGGTGATGTGTTGAATTTTGAAGATTGCCCGGTTTTCTTCCATGGAAAGGTCTAGTACACGTGAGTCTAGGCGTACATCGATTTTGGCTGGGGTTCGACCAGTCACGTCTAACGGTAATGGATGCTGCGCCACTCCAAAAACACGAATCTCACTTGGTATGATTTCTAGGCCGCGTGGCGTCATTTTTGTGTCTTTGACCGTGCCTTTGACACCGATGCTGTACTGTCTCTGCAACCCCTCAGCCTTTTCCAACACTTGAGGACCGACCTTTTTGTGTGGGATGGTGATCTGAACAGTTCCCTCTCTGTCTTGTAGAATCAGAAATCTTAAGCCGCCTAGGTCGCGGATGTCTTGTACCCAGCCGAATACGATAACCTCTTCTCCGCTAAGTTTGGGTGTTATATCAACAGTGTAGTGCGTTCGTCTCCAGTCTCCCAATTCATCAAGTTTCATGTTCTAATCACTCATCTTTTTAATCTGCAAACTCAACTCGGAGCGTTATTCCTCGAACCTTTTGGGCAATCTGTTTAACGGCTTCCACATTGAAGGGCGGAGGCCTTCGACCTCGTTTTCTCAGAATGACCCTTGTTTCTTGGCTTCCGTCTGGTAACCAGATAGTGTTAATTGTGATTATGCTCATAGGTGCGAACAGATCCTCGAGAAACTTGCGATCGTCTACGCCGTATTCTAAAACGCGAACGTTCTTGCCTGTCTTCTCACCTATTGTTCGAAGAATTTTTCCTCCATGACCTAAAAGTTTGGCTACGTCTCCCCTGCCGACGATTAATGCGAGAACGCTGTCGGTTTCGACAGCTTTGTGGAAGTACGCTTCCTGAAGAAGTGGATACGTGCTTTCCAATGAGAGAAGTAAACGACCAATCTCTAAATCGGTCTTGCTGACCTCGCCTGATCTCAGCTTCGCTTGGCATTTAGGGCAGAGAATGCCGCTTTTCAGGCAAAAGTGGCAAACATTCACCATCTTTGGCATTTGTTAATCATCGTCCCTCATTAACCCGCCTCTTTAGAGCATCATACAAGCATTGTCTCAGATAATAAAGTTACCGTGACCTTTTCAAGCACAAGGAAAGAAAAGAAGGGAGGCGAAGCGCCTCTTGCCTGCTCTTGATGTCGGTCGTTTTCGAGTTTTGTTTTACCTTGTCAGCGTGATTTCGATTGTGCTGACATTGGTCGGTCCACGGCCCTCTTCGCCTGGTTGGCCTGGCAATTGCTGTGTGCCGATGTCCACGCCCTTTATCTTCACGTCTGGCAGGAATCTGCGTCGAACGATTTCGACTACGTCCACCGCGCGGCTTATGGCTCTTCCTCTGGCTTTCACGTTTACTTCGTTTGTTCCGCCGTGGAAGAGGGTTATGCAGGCCAGCACGTAGTTCATTGCAGGCTTTCGCCCGATCAAAACCGCGTTGCTTTCACGCTTCTCTGACATTTCGCTGTCTCACTCCTTGCTATTTTATGTCAAAGGTGTTTTCTAGGCTCCTTTGCGTAGGTTTAATGTGCATTGCTTTTTTATAACTGTTACTCCTTAGCTGTCACTTGTAACCCCTAAACTTCCGAACCGTTTAGGGCGCCTGAAAAGCATTATTCCATCCTTTTCGGCGATGTAGTCAAAGCCTACCTTCAAGAGCACCTTAGCCTGATCCACGTTTGTCGCTGTTTCAACCTCAAAGTCATTGTCTTGAAACTTCACCAAATGCGTGTATTTCATGGTGTTCTCGATTCTCTTGTGGCCTAAGAGCTCTTTGACAAGCAAGATCTTCCTGGTGTAATGGTAAGTCATAGTTGCGCCCCAATGTCGGAACGTTGTAAAGGATATACTCAGTATCCTTGGGTTTTGCAGGTTATGGGCGACTTTCCGCTTGAGTTGTCGGAAGCAACCGTCAAGGTTAGTATAGTTTGTTGGGAATATTCGCTCTGAGGTTTTCGGTAGCGCATTGAGCAGTGCCACAAGTTTGTTTGAGACTTTGAGTTGTCTTGGGTTGTGTCCTCGCACCGGGTGGTTGATGGTTATGGTGTTGTTTTGGCTGTCCAGGTCTACCCATCTTAGTTTAATAGCTTCTCCTGGATCTGCAAAAGTCTCTTTTAGTGTTTGAAGGAAAGCTGTCATTCTGCGGCTTCTGGAGCCTGAGATCAATGCGTCGAGTTCTTTTTCTTCTGGAATGAAAGGCAATCTTTCTTCCTGTTTGTACTCTGGAGCTGCCCATTCGATTTTCAACACTTTTGTCAAGGCGTCATAAGCGTAGACAGCCATTCTTTTGACTCCGTCTTTCCAAGGTTGCTTTGCGATTGTTGATTTCACGTTTTCAGGGTCAAGAAGGTTCGCGCCTCTTTTGATGAGCAATCGGATTAGCCGAATATATGCATGGTCGTAATCGTGATCTTTGGCGTAGCCTTCATTTTCAAGGTAGGCCATGTATCTAACAAGAATGCCTTTGACATCGGCGTTTAGCGTTGTCCCCTCCCGCGTGGGGTTTTCTTGTGTTCGGGTTTCCACTGTGGCCAAAGACATCACCTTTTTCGGGGCGACGCTTACTTGGCAACCATTGCTATGAGGCGAATTATTTATAAATGTATCGCTATAGATATCTATCTGTGTGGTTGACTTGGGAAAAATCATCATATCCCTTTCAGATGAAGTTGAACAAAGGTTTCGAGCGGAAGTTGAACGCTGCTTCGGCGTTAAGAAAGGCGCGTTGAGCATTGCCTTTGAAGAAGCCGTTAAGGAATGGCTGAAGCGAAAAGAGCAATCTCGACACAAATAACGTTGAATGCTTGTTCCATCTGTCAAGTAGCGGAGACCATCACGGTATAATCTCTGGCTGTGGCATTCTGGGCATGCCAGGTTCTCACCACGGGAAACGCCTTGCCTGTCGTATGTGCCCTGTTCCCATGGTTTAAGTTTGATGTTGGATGCGGGGGTGGGATTTGAACCCACATCCTCAGGCGTATGAGACCTGCGCGTAAGCCTGGTTTCGCTTCCCCGCATGCTCGTAGTGTTCCCATGGTTTTGTTTAGGGAGCGGTGTGGCAGGGTTGAATGTGTTAGCCCGCTCACCATTGTTTAAGCCGCTTTGCCAAGTACGCGCCTTCCTGGCGCCTGTGTGAGCAGCCTTTCCCTCAGTCACTTCTTCTTGCGTCTCCTATCTACGGGCTCGAAAATCAGGCCCAAATTCAAGTAGAGAAGAGCCTTCGTGTACTGAGATAGACTCATGCCGAAGAGCGCTGCCACTTCTTCACCTACTTTGTGGGCGAACGGTGTAATTTTGAATTGGATTTGATGGACTTTTCCATGGCGCCGCAGATCCTCGAAATTGTTGGAGTCAACATGGGGCGCAGTCAATAATCGTTGTGTTGGAAGCTTTCGCCGATCCGTGTAGACGCGGATTTGAGGGCGCCGCTGATTCTTGTATTCGATGGTCGCTGGGACTGGTGTCTTATCGCTGTTTTCCCCGCTGTCTCGTTCCCTCAGCCCTGTCAAGTCGATGGCTCCTCGGGAGTTTTAGGTCTTGATCTAAAAGTCGGCTGGCACATTGGCAGTATGTGTTGCTTCATCAACGCGAGGATCTGCTGGTAGGTTGCACTCTGTTTAATGTCTTCTTGGCCGGTTTCCGTCAGGTTTTTCTCGATGTCCTCGACATCTGTTATCGGCCTGGGCTTGTATTCCCTGAAGCCGAAGGCTTCAATGGTGTCGTTGATGGCGTTTCTGCCGGGTTCGCTGACGACGTGTTGTATCGTGCTCAGTATATCGCTCATCTCAGGCGGGAAATCCCACGTTGGATGGATGCTTCTGATTAGTCGCCGCTCGGGGTGAATCTGCTCCATGCGTCCCTTGAGGTATTCCCAGAACCGTTTTGGCTTGACGTAGGCAAGAGCTGCATCTATCTCAACCCGGCTGGACGTCAACCACTCAACAAACTCCTGTTTGTAGTGGCCGGTTTCTTCCAGGTGTTTGAGGTGTGTGTACGCATCTGTTGTGGTTAGCTCTTTAACTTCCTCCAATGGTATGTCAAGTTCACTCAGCATTTGATGGTCGACGCCTAATCGTGGTATGTTGTAGGCGTTTTCCTGCATCACAAAACCGCTCGCGTCCATATCGGATAGGATGTAGACGTTTCCCTTGTTGTCCTCCGCTTGAGCCAGTTTGATCAGCCACTTGACGTAGTCCGGGCTGAAGCCGCGGCTGTTGATGAGGTCGACGCCTAAGGGCGACGCGTACGGCTGCAACAGCTCTACTATACCTTCTTTCTCGCATAGAATGATGTCGCAACCCTTGGTTGCCAGTTCAGTCACGTTGTCGTGAGCTATTGATGTCGTTCTGCCCCTGTGAAAGTGCTGCGCCCGCTCGCTTGCTATGATGCCCAGCACCTCTCGCCAGCCAGTGCATCGGCCTTCGCCTATGCAGCCGAGCTTCTTGACTTCCTCGCGGAGCATCTGACTGTACGCCTGGTATGTGTCCTTGCTGGAAACACCAATCAACTCGCCGCCCATGAGTTTGCGAAGGCGATAGAACAGGCCGCGCACGGTGATCGTTTCTTCGGCAGGCATTTTCCCAATTTGCTGGAAGACCTGAAACCTCCTTGCAAGCTCATTGCGAATCTGCCGTCGCGTTTCACTCGAGGGCCGTCCAACCGTGCTTGGGGTCTCCAGACTACTCATTTCGTGACAACACCACCTGTCACGCCTTTTCGCTCAGTCATATTCCCTCGCCTCTTTCCCGGCAGGCCTTCAAAACAAGCTTTTCTCCAGGCGCCAGGCGAATACTTTCACTTTCAAGATTGGAGAGAATTTGTGTGTGCTGCTTAGAGACTCTTCTCTCTCTTCTTTCTATCACTACAGTCTCCATGTTAGCCTCTCCGTTTAGTGAGACACCTCCAAAACGGTTTCTCACACTCTTCCCTTGGAGAATAGGACTCACACACAAACCATCTTTGGAATGTTCTGTGTGTTTCTTCTTCTCGGAATCAAATAGCGGCTTCTGAGTCAAGTGGTAAGGCAATGGAACTTCCTTATGATTAAAAATCAGAAAAGGCGTCCCATTCCGATATTCAAATTTCATGTAACCGAGCTGTTGACATAGACCCTGTTTCTCTCGAAGGATACGCTTTGCAGAGTACCTCTTGAAAACTCGGGTGCCCGTGTTCCTATATGTGATTGTCATTTCAGTTTCTGGCAGTTTATCAGGGTCTAAAATTGTCCGTGGCCTTCCGATGTAACCTTCCAGAGTCCTTCCCTCTGGGCCTATAAAATCAACTGATCTGACAACAAACTCCCTGACAATAGCGTAGGGCGCCTCCAAGACAAAATCGCTCTGAAAAAGAGTTTCCATGAGTAGAGCTGCGCGTTTCCTGGTCGCGGTCAAGCCGTAGAGATGCCTACGAGTCTTGGGTTCCGTTGTGAAGATTCGCTGCGATGCCTTCCTTGGTCCATTCATTGCTTTGCCTCTTTCTTCCTGCGCCTGAAAATGAAGCCTTCATTGCCCGCCCAGTAGTGCCAGTCGCCGACTGTGACGTTGTTCTTGTTAGCCTTCAGAAGGGCGTCTAAGTGGCTGAACAGCTGCGTGTCGCGGCAGCTGTCTTTACGGAGCATTTGAAAGGGTCCTTTATCGCCGGTGCGGTCCTCCCAATTCAATCGATCATAGACTTCTGGGTGCTCTGGATCCAACGGCTTGCCCAAGAAATTCAGGAAGACGTCAATCGCGTCAATCGCTGGCTGCAGTCCCTGAAGACCATCACGGACGCGGGCAAGGGCCTCACCAAGCCGCTTGTCTTTCTCATTGATGTCGATGCTCATTTCTTCGCCTCTTTCTGCTGCGGCAGAACTGGTGTGATCTTCAGAACACGGTTGACTTCAATGGCGACGTTCTCAATGGGTTGGCCGCACTCCTTCTCGAAGAATTCAAGCCAACTCTTTGGGATGATTACGGCTCGACTGGTTTTTCCAGCTTCAATGATTTTGCGGATAATAGGCAAGTTGTCTTTCACCTTTGTTTAACAAAAGTTTTATTAATGTATACAAACTATAAATAACGTTCTGTCGAAACGTTAGGAGAATCAACAATGAAGACGCAAAAAACGCCGAAAACGTTAGGAGAATCAACGTTCGAGTGGGTTACCAGAATTGAAAAATCAAAGAAAGAGAGCGTACCTGGGCGCCCAAGCACGAATGCTGAAAGACAAAGATACCTCCATATCCGCAGAGTAGCCCTCAAAGAAATAGAGGATTTGAGAAGACTCGCTGAATGCTTACCGGAAGATCAGCTGCAACAAATCTTCAACGATAAGAATCTACAAGGCCTCTTCAGGGCACTCCTCAACCTTAAGGGGCTCAATTTCAATAACGACCGGGAACTTCTGAAAGAAAAACGCCACCGCCTCCTCCCAATTTGCAATGAACTCATCACGTTGTTAAATGATGGGAGTTTTGCGGGGATGATGGCGCCAACCATTCGACACGTAATGGTCAGGGAGGGGGGTTTCTTTTGGGGCATAAAGACAGTGTACTACCGTTCGTTGATCGCCCGTGACGAAGAATGGCGTCAACTCGCTGAATAGTTGCTCTTAGAACCGTTCTTTTTCTTTCCCCTCTCGCATGCCAAGCGTAGCATACCGGTTCGATTGGGCTGACTGGCGTCTTCTCCTTCGTGCACCACACGGGTTGCGTCAACTCCATGAATCGCTGTTTCCGCGTGTCGATACGAAGTTGTCCTTGCCAGCGGCCAGATGAAAAAATACACTTGGGACCAGGTCCACCCGGGTACTCTCTGAGCATAGCCTCCAAGAACGCTGACTCTTCACAACTGAGTTGGCGACTGAAATGCCTGCAATCTTTACAATAGCGGTTTTCCCGAGGTTGAGAAACCAAAAGAGAAGCGCCCAGTGGCTACTATAACCAATAGGGCTTATTTCTCTGTTGATTCAGCAAATAGGCTTCAGAATGGCGGAGTACAGAATAGATACGTGGTGTAGTCTCGGTCACCGCATGATCAAAAAAACTATCTTTTTCTCTGCAGTAAGACACCATTTACATTCCATTCGGCGCCTTCCCTGAAACAAAAATTAAGACAGCGACGAGGTGGCTGCACATGCCATAGTCTCCGTAGCCCTTGCAGCAGCATTCAAAGCGTGACGCCCTCGACGCTCTTTTCACCAGATATCCGCTCAGCGCCGCCTCTGGCACGCCAACCCAAGCCTTAACATAGAATGTGTTCTCGTCAAGTTTCGTGACGCCACGTTGAGCAAGAAGTTCCGCTTTACGCAGCATCCCATACGGGTTTCTAATGGCTCTGAGCATTTGCCTCAAAGAAAGCCCCATGCCATGTACTTCGCAGTTTTCTTCAATACTCGTCGTTTTTCTTGGGTCTGCGAGGCATGCTCTGATCTCCCGCGGTCTGTTGGGACTTTTTCCCTTAGGCGTGTTCAAGGCTAGCCCAGCTTTACCCGACGAGTCTGCCGGCGATCAGCATGTGGGAAACGCGGGGGAACTGACCTTTCAAGACACGAAAACCTTTTCACTTCTGCTTTCTGGCGTCTTCAACAGCCTTCTTCGAGTCCTTGTTGGGGTCTGACAGAGGCTTACCTTTCGGAGTTGGCATGCCCAAACGCACTTCACCGCTCAAGTCTCTGGGCTCTGAAACCATCATGCCACCAACACCTCGCCGCTTCTTAGGCTTCTCTTCGTCGCTCATGGCTCCATTCTCACCTCCCCGATTCGTTTAATGAAAGGGTCTTCAACCCTGCACCGTGAATTGGCGACTTTGTGTTCTAACGACCACGAACTGATCGAGAAACTGGCTTATCAAATTTGACAGGTTTGGGCTCATCTGCGGGCTTTCCAAACTTTCCACTCAACTCCTTCAACTGCTTGTTTGCTTCCTCGAGTTGGCTGAGGATTCTCATGAGGAGAATGTTTGTTTTTTCGGGTCCAAGTTGACCCAGCTCGTTAAGTCGCGTTCGCTCCTCTTCAGTAGCCACCGGGTTTTCACCTCCTTCAACCTTCAGGCTCCGAGCCTGCGATGCCCAGCTTTTTGAGTCTTGCAAGCAGACCCTTGTTAGCCTGAGCCGTGAAGGAAACATTCGGATACGTCAAACAGGTCTCACAGCGGCTCCGAGTTGATATGCCCAATTCTGCTATTTGGCCACCATGCGAGGGCATGAAGGGCTCTGTTAACGCGGCATCGATGGTTTGCAGAAACTTTTGAAAAGGCTCTTTCACGTCAAAAACCTGAGTGGTTCCACAGAACGGGCAAGACCCATGAATCAAGCCTTGGAGCTGTCTATTGATTTTTGCTCTCTCTTCGCTGTAGCTGAAGTAGACTTGCATTCTGAAGCCTTTATGGAAATAGACGGTTTTGGCGTTTCTCCAGCTTTCATCAAACTCTCGACTTAATCGAGCCTTGATTTGGGCTGCCTCCGCCAGCGCTGCTTCTCTAAGGGCTTTCATTTTGACGTTGTAGAAGCCTTGAGCATCGCTCTCCAGCTTCAAAGCCACGCTGTAAGTGTCTTTGCCCACTCGCCAAAGGACCACGAAAACCCCGGCGTCTGAGCAGCGGAGTTCAATGCTACGCGGCGTTGTGTTTTGATCTGGCAGAAAAGGCACTTGAACTTTCTCATTTGTAGATACAGGTCCACCCACGACTCGCAAGGCTAAGAGATCATGAGACCGCACGTTGGCTCTTCTGAGTTTTCTCAAGAAACTCGCTTCCAAGTTGACGAGACGCCCTTTTATCGAATCCTTTTTCTCACTCACGCTTGATCTCCTCTGTGCTCCTCTTTCATTTCATCCATTTTCTTCTCCAACCTATCAAGTTCAGCCTCAAACTTCTCATCCATCTCTTTCGCTTTAGGGTCCATGGACAAGCGTAGAAATCTATGCGCTAAGCTCATCCATTTTGTCGCCTGTCTGTAATCAGCCTTCTTCATGAACCATTTACTGACTTGATAGCAGTGGCTGGCAAGTCGCCGAAAGAGTAGGTCACGTTCACCGTAGGACTCGGCGTTGATTATTGCGCGGTCCAGGTGGCTTGGAAGCTTCCTCGCCATTCTAACCATTCTGTGACTGATTCTGACAGGCTTAACTGACCTTTCGTAGGCGTTGAGGAACGTAGCAAAGGCTGAATAAGATAAAGTTACTATTTTTTCTAGGCTGTCAGCGTCTTTTTCAAGTTTCTTTCGCTGAACAGAGCCCAGAGAAGGCTTAGACTCGGTGTCATACATGTTCATTGTTGCCTGTCACCCTATTCACCTGCGATCGAGGCTTGGCGCCACTAAGCTGGGCTTCTTCTTGAAGGGCCTGTAGAATTTGCTGCCCTGCGCCAGTGATTGCTCAAGTTCTGTAATTTGGTGTTCAAATTTCGCCTTCTCATCTGGGTCCTTAGACTGTTGCAGCAGCATGCGCAAATGCTCCAGTGTTCGGGCTTCCATGTCGGTGAGTCTCTGTTCAAGTTCCGTCCACCGTTGATAGCGATCGAGCATGTGCATGTAAGTCTTCGACATGGTCACGATCATGCGGTAGCGTTGAATCTCCAGTTTGCTCAGCATGCCCCGGCTCTTCAACTGTTCCAAGGCGCCTAACATCGTCTTCATGGCTTCTTCCAAGCTGATTAATTCAGCTACTGGTTTGATAGGTGGCAACGTTGTTGTTGACCCTAAAGTTACTTGACTCCCCCCAGAAATCGTGAGACCCATTCTCCGCGACTTCATTCTGCAAGCTTCAATACTTTTGTGGAGTTCTCTGCTGATCTCCTCGATGTTTCTGCCCTGTTCAGCCATCTCCTTCAACGCCTGCACTTCAGACATACTCCAATACGGCATGTTCAATGCCTCTTTCGAGTAGCTACTCTTTTATGAGTAACCAGACCTTTTAAAGTTTCTCAGTTCAACGTCAACAAGTGGGCATTTCAGAGCCAAAAGGGTAGGCTAAACCACTCAAAAAGGGGTCCCCGCGCAATACTACGAGGATCAAGGCATGGTCTCGGTTGCAACTTCAGAAACGCCAGGAGACCCCGTTGAAAGCCCTCTTGTTTCAAGGGACAGATTTTCTCCC
>Ga0315309_1000052_pt1 | contig 65138 bp, 54 predicted proteins | sample TDP4_MG_FD_203080 | JGI IMG/M metagenome (GOLD analysis project Ga0315309, IMG submission 203080) | Freshwater sediment microbial communities from Lake Towuti, South Sulawesi, Indonesia - TDP4 | ecosystem: Environmental > Aquatic > Freshwater > Lake > Sediment | place: Indonesia: South Sulawesi... | reverse complement strand
GTGATCATTTCAATAAGCGCCGAAAGAATGGGAAAGGACAAGGAAGCCTTAGCCAAACCGTACACAGGCTTGGATGGAAAACCCTACACACACATATTTGACCAGCTGCTCGAAGGCTTGAAAAAGATAAGGTCGTTTTGGTCACCGACGGTTACTGTTGACATGTTTGCGCGCACCGTTCCGGTTGACTACGCCACACTCAGAGAAAACTGCGCCAAGGTGGAAGCCAGCTTCAAGGGCGCCAAGGTTGTTCAGGTTCAAACAGACGTAGGAACAAACATCGCAGTCGGTGTTGAAGGACGAAAGGCTAAAAGCGACAACGGCGACTTCCGAAGGCCAGGAAAAGGCGGCAACCTGCCTACTGGAGAGGTCTTCGTGTCACCCAAACTAGGCGAGTCCAACGGCGATATAGTTTTCGACGGTAGCATAACCTTGGACAAAACCGTGGTAATCAAAAAGCCCATGAAGGTCACAGTGGAAAATGGCTACGTAACCAAGATCAAGGGTGGGGGCGAAGCCAAGCAGCTCCGAGACTACTTGCATGAGGCTGGTGGACGCCCCTACGAGATGGTCCAGAAGGGCGAGATAACAATGGACAAGGCTAAGGAGTATTCTAAAAACGCCACAAACCTAGGCGAGCTGGGCATAGGCCTGAACCCAAAAGCGAAGATAGTGGGCAACGTGTTGGAAGACGAAAAAGTTTTGGGAACTGTCCACTTCGCCATAGGAAGCAACTACGACCAGGACGCATTAGCGTTAATTCACTCAGACGGCATAGTCAAAAACCCAACCATAACAATTGATGGGAAAACAATCATGAAAAAAGGCAAAATGCTGCTTTAACCTTTTCCCTTAGTCTTCTCGACGAACTTTCCGATTTTTTCTGCCAATGGTTCAGGTTCGTCTATGGCTTCGGTATATAAAGCCTCAGTCTATTGTTGGAGTATTTGGTCTAAGAGTTTTCGTCATGCGTTAAAATTGAAAAGAGACGATTCTGAAACCCCTCTTCGCTTCACACACAAGTGGTTTCCTTAACTCTTGTCTACATTTTTTCTGGCGCTTCTATTCCGAGTAGGTTTAGAGAGTTTCTGAGCACAATTTTTGTGGCTTCAACCAGCGCTAGCCTTGCGTCGCTGAGCTCGGGCGGCTTCGCCTTTATTACAGGCGACGCGTTATAGAAAGTGTTAAACTTGTCGGCTAGGGCGTTGGCACAGTCGGCAATTCCGTTGGGTCGAAGATTTTCCGCTGAATCAATGAAGATTTCTGGAAACTGCGCCAGCGCCAAGATTAGGTCGTGTTCAATCGCTTCTTTCAACAGCGCGTAGTCTGGTTTTTCTGGTTTCCTATCTGCCTTGCGTAGTATGCTACCCGCCCTAGCATGTGAGTACTGGATGTAGGGGGCGCTGTTCTTCTCGAAGTCGAGCACTCTGTCCCAGGTGAACACGACAGGTTTTGAAGGGTCAACTTGGACAAGAGCGTATTTCATGGCACCGATGCCCACAAAGTTTGAAATCCGCTGTTTCTCTTCCTCGGGCAGATGCGGCGAGCGCTTCACAACCTCATCATAGGCTCTTTTAACAGCTTCATCCACAGTTGCGTCCAGAGTTATGTAACGTCCCATACGACCTGACATTCTGTAGCCGGGCAGCTGCACCATATTGTAGGCGAAGTGTCGCAGGTTTTTGGCTTTGTTCACATGACCTAGGGCTGAGAGGGCAATTTTCAGCTGCACCTGAGCCAGTGTCTGCTCCATTCCTATAACGTTGATCACCTGGTCAGCCCTTTGAAACTTCCACAAGTTGTAGGCTATGTCCCTAGTGGTATAGAGTGTAGTGCCGTCGGCTCTCATCAACGTCAAGGAGGGGACCTCATATTCCTCGCGCAAGCCAAGCATAGGCTTGAGGTTCAAGTCTTGAACCGCTTTGTCAGCGTTGAACTCTAGCACTTCGCCCACACGAAAAACGTACGGAGTCCTCTCTAACTGAGTGAGAGCTTTCTTTACGTCGCTGTTCCAGACGAAGTCACTTTCCCAGTCCCAAGAATCATAAAAGACGCCGATTCTGCCAAGTGACTGCTTGAAGCCCTCGATACAGAGTTCACTGACATTTCGAATGAGCTGTTTAGCCTCCTTTCCACCTCTTTCATATTCTAGATTTAACTCCGCGATAGTTGCCTCTGGATTCTCGTCCTTGCTGATTCTGTAAAGCAGCCGAGTGAACATTTGGGGGTGAGCCTCTTGCAGTTCGGCTGCAGCAGCTGCCCATCCATCGAGTTCCTGCTGCAACTTGGAAATCTCAGCATCTGCCTGTTGCTTTGCTTTTTCAACCGCTTTCTTCAGTTTCTGGATCTCGACAATACAGCTGGTGACTGCATAAATCACGCCTATAAAATGGTCGGGCTTGCCCTCGGGTTTGGGCTCTCCGAGTTTTTGGTATCCGTAGCCTATGACCGCAGCTTGGCGCCCCACATCGTCCACGTAATAGTGTCGATAAACAGTGTGACCCCTAACCTTCAGAATCCGCGCCAAGGCATCGCCCAAAACAGGGTTTCTAGCCGTCCCAATATGAATCGGATGACTCGGGTTGGCGCTGGTGTGCTCCACAATGATTTTCGCAGGTTTCTCGGTCTTAACGAAGCCGTATTCCCTGCCTAGTGTAAGAATGGATTCTAACGTTAGCTCAGCAAATTCGCTGAGGTTAACATAAAAATTGACGTATCCACCACCAGCTGCCTCAACAGACTTCACAAGCGGAAACCTAGATAAGTCCACGACTTCAACGATTTGTTCAGCTATCTCCATTGGTTTCTTTCCAGTCAACTTTGCGAGTTCGAAGCAAAGCGAGGACGACAACTCGCCGAACTTGGCAATGGGAGGCGACTCCAACACAAACGAAACCGAAAGCTCAGGAAGAAGCCTTTTCAATGCGCCTCTAAGAACACTTTCACACGCAGCACGGAACTCTGCAAAAGGATTAACAGGTGTCATGAGGCATCACATATTCTCGCCGAACAACATCCGATGTTCAATTTGTGTAACTACCAACCAAAGAGAGAAGCAGACAAAATATATAACTATTAGTTGGATAATGCGCGTGGCTCGCGCGCAAAACAGATTAATAGAGCATGGAAGAACACAGGACTCAAAGTCACACTGAAGATGTTGAGAGTTTATTCCGTTGTTAGACATCCACAATATCTTGGTGGGCTTTTAGCACATCTGGGAATTTCCTTTCTATAATCTGCATTGTTTTCTTTATTGTTCACACCAGTGATGGTGGTACTTGTTCATTTAATCTCAAGGAAAGAAGAGGAGGAGCTGAATAGAGAATTCGGCAAAGAATACGAGGATACAAGAAAAAGTGCCAATGTTGATACCAAAATTAAGAAGGGGATAACAACAACTTCTGGTTCTAGGCTCTACATACAAGCTATTCCTTAAAAGGAGAGGCTGCGGAGAAAAAAGAAGCTGGAGAGAGGCAGACGAGAGGTATAAAAACTGATGAATCTTCCTTACGTATTTTTAAAGTAGGCTAAATAAGAAAGTGTTTGTTCCCAGATGGAGATTATGAAGGACATGATCGTGCGTTCTTTAAGAGAGGATGAGAACCGACGATTTTTCAGATTTGCTAAAAGCCTACCTGATAGAGACTTTTGGGGTAAGAAGGGGCGTTATCTTCGAGGAGATTTTGAAATGTTTCAAAAATTCCTTGACTACATTAACCCTTTTGAGCCTAAATGCTTCCTTGTTGCGGAAGAAGATCATAGCTTTGTTGGTTTTGTTGTAGCTGTTTACAGTCCTAGTTGGGTCGGTGAACTGAAGGAAAGATATGGGTACAACGTAGAAAAGCGTGCATATATTCTGGGAATAGCAGTTGCCAAAAGAAGAAAGGATGTGCTAAAAGCGTTGACTGATGAAATGACAAACTACTTTTCGTATAAGGAAATAGAAAGTGCCGAGTATCCGACTCTAGGGAACGTTTGTTTAACAACTGCTACCGATGTCCTGACTCCAGACAATGTAGACGCACTTATAATGTTTAGGGAAGCAGGCTTCAAGATTAACGAATGCTACTATTCGATGAGATTGGACCTAGGCATCTATGAAAATACAAAAAAAAATCTAGCAAGGCAGGGAACATTTCGTTCTAAAGAGAGAAGCATAGAGATCTTTCAAGGAAACGAAGTCTTGGGTAAAGTTACTTGGGATCCCATTTTCAATAGGAAAACGAATATAGAAATCTATGTTATACCGTCTCGCCGAGGAAAAGGTTTAGGAACTGCTCTCATGGCTAAAGCCTTGCAGCCCCTAAAGACTGATGGAGTAAAGATAATAGAACTTGGTGTGGATGGAAATAATCTTCGGGCTTTAAAACTATATAGAAAATTCGGCTTTACAGCGCACAAGACTCATTTTTACATCCTTAGAAAATGTCAGAAATGACCTTGGCGCTTTAGCGTAGCGTTCATGTTACACAAATCTTACACAAACTGTTACACAAAACAAAAACCGAGATTCAGCTCCTTTTCAAGAGTTAATATGGCGGGCCCGGAGGGATTTGAACCCTCGATCACCGGCTAACCACACCAGAGCCACTATAGGACTTCGGCTCCGCAGGCCAGCGTCCTAATCCTGACTAGACTACGGGCCCCTCGCCATTACAGTTTGCCAGTTCTAATAAAAGGAGTGAAGCAAAAAGAGTTTTCGTAATTGTTGTCCTTTTAAAAAGTGAGAGTGTTTTTTGTAACGCTTATTCCGAATCCAATAATATTTTTAGTCGGCGATATTCGTCCAAGAATCGAAGCCCTTTTTCTGTTGTGCCGTAGGAAATCGGACTGTTGTACGTTGTAGCTAGTAAATCGAGGTCTAATAGTAGGCTCAGCGCATGTGTCGTAAGCTTTTGATTCAGATTTGCTCGAGAAACCAACCTTGTTTTCGTCGTTCCTTCCTTTGCTATTAGAAGAACTTCGGCAAGCATGTCAAGTTTGCTCCTAGGCACTGGCAATCAACTCCGAAAGGCTCACCTTTTATGCCAGAAACAGTATAAAAACTTTCCTAACTTAAACGCAAAAAATTTTTAATTCCTAACGCAACAGTCTAACGGTTGTAATAAGAGATTCAATGGAGTTCCTTTCGGATCTTTTCGATTTCAGTTCTTATTTCGTTCCAAGATGCCATCCTTTTGATTACTGGCTGTCCATTTATACAGATTCCTCTGGACATGCCGAATTCTTCGATTACCTTTCTGTCATCACTGTTGACATGGTTAACAACAACGCCTGGATACTTCTTTATGTTTCTCTTGACATTATCGATCATCCATCTCGACCATGGACATTGACTATTATACAGCGCGTCTATCATTATTCTGTTGTTTTCCTCAGAGAGTTTAGTTTTCGGGTGAATAAGCTGTGGCGGTTTGCCCGCGCCTAAATCCAGAAAAAGAAGAACGCGGGTTCCATCTCTGGCAACTTCTTCAAAGCCCAGTCTCTTAAAGAAACTGGAAGGCATATATTTTATGGACGTCCAGAACCATTTATCGCCCTCATATGCTAGCACGCTGGCTCCACCAAATCGCTTTGCTCTATTAATTAAAGATTTCATAAGACATTTCGCTACGCCAGTGTTCCAAAACGGTGGCAGAATCCATATACAATCAATGAAGAGCGAGTTCTCACCCGTCACAGGCTCAGGCGCGAATTCAATAGGTAAACTTTCGACTAAACCCTTAGGAACCTGTCCATGCACTGCCAAATCAGCGTGAAGCATTTCCCCTGCCCATTTGTAGTGAATTCTTTCTCGCCTAGGCTTTTCGAGCGCCACTAATATCTCGAGGCCATTTTGCATCATCTTTCTAATCCAGCAGGTTCGGTCAGTCATGCCGCTTCGCATGGCTTCTCTCTGCTTGGAGCTTATGCTCCGGTCGAGGCAAACTGCAGAAACGAAGTCTAGCTCGTCTTCTGTTATCTTTTGAATTTTCAATGAGGCTTTTCCTCTTATTTCTTTGAGGCTCTCTCCAATGCTTCGATAACGTTTCTTCTTCCCATAGAGATTATATAGGGGCCTAGTCTTGGACCTGATGGGGTTCCAAGCAATACAGTGTACAACGTTTTGAAAAATTGGCCAGGGTTGATGCCATATTTTCTAGCAGTGTTGAAGATTACGCCTTGAATTTGGCCTGCGTCTGCCTCGGTCTGTAGGATTTGTGTGAGTTCCTTGATTGCCTCTCTTTCTTTGTTGCTCAGCATGATTGTTGTCTCTTTTATCTCCATGAAGTCTTGAGTCCAGTTGAGCGCGTATTGGATTCTTTCTTCAAGCTTTGGGGTGAGCGCTTCCTTTTCCTTGAGGTAGCCGTACTCCTCCAGCTTTTCGGTGATGTATTGGGCTTCTAAACCTTTAGGCGCCACCTTAGCCATGTATGCGAGGAGGTTGTATGGCACATGGATGCTGGCTTGCTTCGGCGGTTTCAACCACCAGCAGTATTTGTAGAGTCCAGACAGCTTCGTAAATTCTCTCTTGTCGGAAATCATTCTCTTTCCGAAGTACAAGTCTTCCAACTCGTCGAATTCGTTCATGTACGCTGGTATGTCGGAGACCGAGATGGCACGTGCGCCCACAAAACGTTTCAGCATGAGCAAGACTAGAGACTGAGGTGAACCGTAGCGGAACCACACCTGGGGCGTGAACACCATTCCCGCTGACTTCGAGAACTTTTTGCCTCCCTTAGCCATAAACAATTCGTACCTTGCGTGAAACGGAGGCGGCCACTTTAATATTTTTTGGCATATGCGGTCGTTAACTCTGACAGAATCTGCTATGTCCTTGCCATATGCCTCAAACCTAATGTCAAGGGCTTTCCATCTGGCGGCGAACTCCACCTTCCAGACAAGTTTACCTTCGCCCTTGGTGTAGTCGGCTTCGCCTTTGTGTCCGCAGCCCTTGAACCATTGCCCCTTGATTTCCATTCCTTCGCAGGAGTAGAGAACCTTGTCTTCTTTTGGCAGAAACTCATACGTTTTTGTGGTGTAGATGCGTCCACAGTTACTGCAGACAGCAAAGTAGGGCAACGCCTCTTCAAACTTTTCTTGTCCCACCTCCACCCTTATGATTTTGCCGACCCTTTTGGCGTTTGAGAGTATGATTTTGATTTCGTTGTTAAGCAAGCCGCGTTTGTACACGTCTGAGGCAGACATGAAAGTGTACTTGAGGCCGCATTTGTCTAGCGCTTCGAGCAGTAGCGAACTGGAGTGCTCACCGAAGCTCTTATGGCATTTATAAGGGTCTGGAATCGAGGTTACCGGAACCCCCAAGAACTTGTTCAACGATTTCGGCAACCCAGCCGGAACCTTGCGTAACCCGTCTTTGTCATCCGAGAAGGCTATCAGTTCAGAACGATAATTCTGTGCTTGTAAGGCAACGGTGACGGCGTGTGATCTGACGGCGTCGCTTATGTTGCCAACATGGGGAATGCCCGAGGCGCCCAATCCCATCTCAGTGCGAACGAGGTCGAGGTTTCTGCCCAGCGTACGCTCGCGTTCGACAATTTCAAACGCGGTTTTATCGTACCATGTTCCGTGACCAATGATTTTTTCAGTCATGTTTGAGCCTTAACCAACAACAATTGTTATGAGAGGGGATAAAAACTTTCAAGTTAAATAGCCTGTAATGAATGAATAGTATGGCTTAGAGGTGTTTGAAGAATGAAGCGGTTCAGTCCGCGGGAAGCCAAACGTATGATGCAGCGCATGGGCTTAAACATGGGCGCCATGCCGGATGTTCAAGAGGTAATTTTCAAGACCAGCAGCAAGGAGATTATTGTTGAAAATCCAGAAGTTGCCGTAATGGAGATGCGTGGTCAGAAAATCTTTCAGGTTACGGGTGAAAGAATTGTTGAGAAGATCGTTGAAAAAGCCGTTAAGATTCCAGAAGAAGACGTGCAATTGGTGGCAACGCAGGCCAGAGTTAGTTTAGATGAAGCTAGAGCGGCTCTTGAGCAGACAAAAGGCGACTTGGCCCAAGCCATACTTCTACTAAGCCAGACAAAATAGTTCCAGAAAGTTTCTAGAACTGCTTGAGGATGTCTTCTTTTTCCATTATGTGTCCGCAGTAGTGGCATTTCAGGCGTAGCGGTTCTTCCTTTTCAACATAAAACTTTGTTTGCACGGGTTCACTGCTGTTCGACACGCACGCTGGGTTATCGCATTTTACAATGCCCTTGATGGTCTCTGGCAGTTTAGCCTGCTGTTTTTCAACAACCTTATAGTCTTTGACGATGTTTATTGTGGCATGCGGCGCCAACAACGCGATTTTATCAACCTCAGATGCAGCCAAAACCCGTCCCTCAACTTTCACCATGTCTTTGTGTCCCAACTTTTTGCTTGGAACGTTTATGGCAATGGTCACGACCCCGGCTCTGCGCCCTGTGATTCCCAATATTTTGGCAACATCCAAAGCGTGACCGCTAGTGATATGGTCGATGACTGTGCCGTCTTTGATCTTCGAAACTCGCAGAGTCTTTTTCGACATTCTGACAGCACTTCCGCAACTAGTATTTGATGGTGGAAAATAAAAAGAAAACGCCTACTTCTGCCCAACAAGCGTGACATCGGAGAAGGCTACTGGGGGTGAGACTGTGTTTTCTACCATTTTTATCTCTTCTCCCAAATCGAAGACATTTTTCAACGCCTCATAGATGTTGCCTGTTAACAAGGCGTATTTAACGTGCTTTGTCAGTTGTCCACGCTCGATGAGCGTGGCGTCTCTAACCTCGCAGCCAAATCCACCTGTTATCAAGTTGACTTCGGGCATAGCAAAGGCTTCAATGAGAATTCCTTTGTCTATTCTTGAGATAATATCGTCGAGGCTTTTGTTTCCCGGTGTGACCACCATATTTGAGTAGGTGCAAGTGGTTGGAGAAGCGAAGGCACCCTCAATGCTTCTCGTTCCTCGGCGGAATCCGTTTCCAGTCGCCTTAACACCGGCAATGTTTGCGTTGTAGGAGTCATAAATGTAAGATTGAAGTTTTCCCCCGCCTATAATTGTCTTCTTGCTCGTTTCCACGCCCTCATCATCGACCAACGCGCTTCTTATCCCGCCCGGAAATCTGCCATCATCCCAAATAGTGAGTTTATCGCCAGCAACCTTGGCTCCCAGTTGATTGACCCATGGGCTTCTTTTCTTGTTCACTTGCTCAGAACTGGTGGCAAATCTCACCGCAGATAGAAGCCCTTCCAGTTCCGTCGGAACTATAACTGCGGTGACATTACTTTCTCCTCTAAATGATTCAGCCTTCATTGTGGCAATTGCCTTCTTAGCAATTGAGTTCCCAACCTCTTCAAAATCAATCTTCGAAATGGTTGTTGACCACTCTTTCTCCATGCCTTCTCCGGCTCTATCACCAACTGCTGCTTTTGACTTGAAGTAAGAAAACACCATCGTGCCTCTATGACTAAAGTCAACACCCAAAGAATTAACCACGTGTAGGGAGTAGTCTGCCAGTCGAATCAACCCCAACGGCACCCTCACGCTTCTGTTTTTTTCGGCAGTTTCGACCGTGTCCACGGCCATTGCGATCATCTCTTCTAAACCCGTCTGAGATGTTTCCTTTGAGTATGTACCCTTCACTTGCCCAGAAAACTTTCTGCCACTGGGCAAAGACTTGAAGTAGGGGTCTTCATCGGTTGTTCTCGCGATGCTCAAGGCTTCGCTAACAATTTCTTCTACAGACCTCTTGTTAACGGTTCCAGACGAGAAACCAACACGCTTTCCTAAGCACACCTTGATGCCCAATCCCGTCTCCAACTTGTCGTCTGCCACTCGTGGTTTACTGTTCTCAACGTAAACACTGCGACTGTGAGTGCTTATAACGAAGACTTCAACTTGACTCGCCCCTTGGCCCTCAGACTTCTTTAAAGCGGCTGATGACAATGATTCAAGAGACGACATGTTAACCCCCTCCAACAATTAACTTGACCCTCATATAAGGCCCCCCGTCAGCCACCGGAACCCAATCTTCTTCACCCTTACCACAATGACCGCCCCTCAGTTCGAGGTCTTTTCCAACCAGATCAACGGTCTTTAATATGTCTAAGGCTTTACCAGTCAACGTGAAGCTCCGCACCAAGTCTTTCTTCTGACCGTTTTTTATCACGTACCCCTTAAGAACTCTGCATTGGAACCCGCCCCCAACAGGGTCTTCCATGCCAGAAATGCCGTGAACTGCCAGCAAGCCTTCTTTGGTGTCTTCGAAGATTTCGTCGAGAGTGCAGTCCCCGGGTTCAAAGAAGGTGTTTGTCATTCGTACAAACACACGCCTGGTGTAATCTTGAGCTCTGGCGTTTCCCGTCGGCGTAGAATGAAATTCTCCCGCGGTTTCCAGCGAGTGCATGAATCCCTTGTAGAGTCCGTTTTTGATAATCACTGTCCTTGAACTCGGGGTTCCCTCCGAATCAAATGGTATCGAGCCGTAGGCTTTTTTCACTGTTCCGTCGTCAACCATAGTTACGAGTTCGCTTCCGACTTGTTTCCCAACAGCGTTGCTGAGAAACGACCTCTGTCTAATGACTTCATCTGCCTCTGAAGCGTGACCCATAACTTCATGCGCCAGTAATCCCGCTATGTCAGGGTCTACTATGACAGTCATGAACCCACTTGGCGGTTTAGCAGCTGAAAGCATCTCAACCGCTTCTCTTGCCACTCCGCGCCCAAATTCATTAGGATCTGTTTCCTTAACGAGTTCGTAGCCGACGGTTCCATATTTTCTGCCGAGGCTAGTTTCTAGTCTACCTGATTCAGCTGCCACACTGGAAACTATTAACAATGTTCGGACTTCGTTCCATTGAAGTTCACAACCAAAGCTATTGACTAATTCGTAGTTTCGAACGCCTTCAACGTAATTCGACATTCTATTAACTATGCGCTTGTCGGCCTCTGCCTGCGCAGAGTCGAGGGCTCTGACAAATCCAAGTTTTTCCTTTGTGTCCACATCTTCATGATTGATTTTGACCTTTGCCTTCAATTTTTTCGTGTAAGCGGTTATTTTTGGAAGCGAAATCTTCTTGTCTGAATAATCGCCGGATTTTTTTGCCAGTTCGTACGCTTTTTTGGCGACTTTTTTGATGGATTCAGGGTCGATTGTGGTGGTTGAGGCAAATCCCCAGGCGCCTCCTAACTTGACTCGTATAGCTAATCCACTACGACTCGAGCTGTTAAAGTTGCGAATCGAACCGTTCACCACGCTTACCTGCCTAGTCTTGTTTGTTTCGAATCTGGCATCTGCGAATTCCCCGCCCAGTTTCAACGCAAGATTAATGGCTTTCTGCAAATCGTCTAACGAAGCGTCCACACCCCTTCTTTCTTGCTGGCATTAGAGGCACAGTGTTTCTCAACATGAGATATTTATAGTGTGTGCACTTTTTCGTAAATGAAAAGTATTATTTATTCGCTGCTAGAGTTTGTTTGGTGTTTGAGGTTGGAGTTTAGGGGACGAGACATAATATCGATTAAAGACTTCGCTCGCGAAGAGATAGATTACATATTAAACATTGCCTCTGCCATGGAGCCCATGGCCAAGAGCGGCTCAACCATGCTCCGAGGCAAGATATTGGCAACCCTTTTTTATGAACCAAGCACGAGAACAAGGCTCAGTTTCGAATCAGCGATGCACAGACTGGGCGGGGCAGCCATTGGCTTCGCTGAGGCGGAGATAGCCTCTGTGCAAAAGGGCGAAAATCTCGCCGACACTATGCGAGTTGTGGAAAACTACGCCGACATCATAGCCTTACGGCACCCTCTCGAGGGTGCTGCACGACTCGCCGCTGAGTTTGCCAACGTGCCAATCATTAATGCAGGTTCCGGCGCTGAAGAACATCCTACGCAGGCTTTGCTTGACTTCTACACCATAAAAAAGGAGCTGGGTAAGATTGATGGATTGAACATTGCGTTAGTCGGCGACCTCCGTTTCGGAAGAACCGTGCACTCTCTGGCTTATGCGCTCTCACTTTACGACGTTAAACTCTACTTTATCTCACCCGAACTATTGCGTATGCGGCGCGAGGTGCTCGACACCATAAGCGAACGCATCAAGGTTGAGGAGACAACCAGCCTTGACGAAGCTCTGTCCAAACTAGACGTGCTCTACGTGACCCGCATACAGAAGGAGAGGTTTCCAGACGCCGCTGAATACGCCAAGGTGAAGGGCTCATACAAAATCGACTTGAACACACTGAAGAACGCCAAAAAAGACATGATAATACTGCATCCGCTGCCAAGAGTGGACGAAATCAGCGCCGAAGTGGATTCAACACCACACGCACGCTACTTCCAACAGGTCTGGAACGGAATAGTCACAAGGATGGCTCTACTGGCGCTCATATTGGGTGCAACAGAATAGTAATCGGCGGAGAAATTCAATGCCTCAAAGCCGAGGAGGTGAGCTGCTGTGATTGAGAAAATAGAGAACCTCACAATCCCTGTTAAAGACTTAAAGGAGGCTGTTGCCTTCTACGAAAACGTTTTGGGCCTAAAGAAGAGTAAAGAGTGGTCTAACTACGCAACCTTCGACGTAGGCGGGATGATTTTAGGACTTGACCCGCTCCCCAAGGCGGAGCTTCAAATCCACATGCGTGTAGACGATGTCGACAAAATACACGACATTTTGAAGGGAAAAGGAGTGAAATTTGTTACTGGGCCCGAGGACAAATACTGGGGAGGTCGAACAGCCATGTTCACTGATCCAGATGGAAACAAGTTCATTCTTGTTTCTTTCAAAGAGTGATTTCTCAAAGTGTGTACCTAAAAGTCAACCACATTTTTCGCAGACGCCATAGGTCGGCTTGTTGTCGCCGTCGTTGTTCGTCTGTACATGAGATTTCTCTTAGCGCTTCCAATTGCTCTTGCTTCTTCTCTTTTTCTCTCATCTTGCTGTGGCATTCCAGCTGAATGGAGCACTGCTTACACTTGGTGGCGCTCTGGGTCATTCATCTACCGAATCAAGCGGGAAAACTATTCATGCTCATTCCTCTCTGGTTTTGTCTATACATTGATTCTGAATCTGTCCTGTAGCTCCCTCTTCTTTGCCTCGTTCCATCCGCTTACTGCTTGATAGTAGCCTGTCACACGAGACCACCATTCAACATTGGTGGAGCCACAGTTGGGACATGCTCGACTTATTAGAGGCGAAACCACTCCGCAGTTGTTGCAGACAGTTAAGTCCTTTGTGTAGGCGTAGTACCCAACCTGAGTCTGAGTGGCGATGCGCTTGGTGAGTTTGTACAGTGCTTCTGGGTCAGGTGACGCTTCACCGAGCCAAACGTGAAGCATGTTGCCGCCGTTTAAGAGTGGGAAGAACTTCTGCTCAATGTCAATTCTATCAAGCAATTCGATGTTGGCGCTTACATAAACGTGAGTTCCATTGTTATAATAAATTGGAACGTCTTTCTCGCCTTCAGCCAGCATCCGCTCAGCCCTGGTCAGGTCGCCTTTGGCAACTTTTTCAGCGTTGTCATGGTAAATTGGTGTAAGCCAATCGGCTACGGCGAAACGCTGGGCGGTCGACTCCGCTGGCGTCCGGGCTAAGGCCAATTTAACACTGGTTCTTGACTCTAATTCTTGCTTGTATTTCTGCATCTCCAAAATGAGCTTGACTAGTATTTTGACCGCTTCAGGGTTTTCATGCAGTTGATAGCCAGTGTGCGACTGAGCCATCTCGTTGCCGCCCACAAGCCCAATAGTGTTTACTAATCCGTCAAAATCGATTGCAGCCTGTCCTTTCACGCCAGTTTTCGGGTCGATTGGGCGCTGGGTGGCAAAGGGAATGCGATTTCGTCTTCTTATCAGGTCCATCCACTTGTGTTTAATCTTGAAAATCTCCACCGATTGGTCCATTAGGCGGCGAGCCTCTTCAAAGAGCACTGTGTCGTTGCCGTTTGCCTTGAAAGCCATTCGGGGCAGGTTTAGGCTCACAACTTGCCAGCTGCCCATAGTGAAGTGTTTTCCGTCGGCAAAGTTCATTTTGTCTTGAAATTCTGGGCTGCTCTCAGGCGTTTCAATGAAACAGTAGGCACAACATTGGTAGCATGAGACGCCTTTGCCGTAGCCTCTGTACGGGGGCATCAAATTGTCGAAGTAGGGTGTTCCGAACTTGGCTACAACTTTGTGCACATCCAGCCAAAACTCGTCATATTCAGGTTTGAAAAACTCTGGGCTGATGCTGTTCTCTAGCTTGGGAAAGTTGAAAGGCTTGCCTCTATAGTCGCCTTGTAAAGCCACTTCGTACAAAGCCTTGAACATCAAGCGCACTTCGTCTTCAAAGTCTCCATAAACATCGGGTCCAACCCGCCCATTCATTACGACAGGTATCTTTCGCCACAGTTCTGGCACTCCAGGCTGCACCTGAATGTTGCTGAAGACGAGTTGACCGCCTCGAGCCACGTAAGCCTGCGTGTACTCAAAGAACATCATCTGCATCATTTGCCTGATTCGGTCGTAACCAAGTCCTCTCATAAAGGGAGCCAGAAAAACCAGAAAATTGTAGAACCCTTCGCCGCCAGCGAAGTTGGTCTGAGCTGAAGCCAAGACTTTGGCGGTGTGCAAGATGGCAACCTCTGGATGTTTGGCTGGACCTGCCACGCTGGTTCGAGTTCCCATTCCGTCGGGCATTAAGCCGTAATAGAAAAAGTAGCGGAGGTCCCAGTCTTGACAGAAAGGTCTTGTTCCAAAGTATTCCAAATCGTGAATGTGCAAATCACCCGACAAGTGAGCGTCTGCCAGTTTGGAAGGCATTAGGAGCAGGTATTCTTCCCCGGAAACCCAATCTGCCTTTCGCTTGTGCGAGGTCTCAGCGTTTGGCTGAAGATTGGCGTTCTCGTTTGCCTTATAACCCTGTCCCATGTCCATGAGGTAGGCGTCGTAAATCGGAGCTCCAACTCGAGTAAGGATGTTACGGTAAACAGCGTATTCGGGCCTGTCCTTAGACTTACCCAGCAAAACATTGTTCACCAATTCCCTGATAAGGGGTCCGCTGACGAACTTCAACCGCAAGTTTAGGATTTTGCGTTCAACGTCAAACGCGATTTCCTCAGCCTCTTCTTGGTTCATGGGCTGTATATCGTAAAATTCCTTGGCCAGATTTGTCTCCGTAGTGAGCTGTTTTACGATGGCTTCTCGATTCCAGGAAACTATGAAACCGTCGCTTCTTCTGACCTTCGGCATAAGCTCCTGATACGATTGGAGGACAAGCTCTCCGTCGCCGTCACCATTGCCCATTGCCGTTGCCCTCCAAGATTCCTTGAAGCTTACCCACTGCCAGTGCATTACCGTCGAAGAACTGCGTTTCACTGTAAACAGAGTCGTCTACCTGTAGAACTGGCGCTGATAGAACAACTATGTTCCTCATCACCAGGTCAGCCATGACATCAACGTTTTCTAAGCTGCGCTCCTCAAAACTTCTATTCGAGGTTTTGAACCACTCCTTCAACATTGAGCACTTGTGGCAACCGTTAGAAGTGTAAACCACTATTCTTTTGGCTTCAGCAGAGTTTTGGAGGGCTTGAACCGAAGCGTCTGTAGAAACCATGAGAACACCCGCACAGAGGCGGAAAAACACATTAACTGTGCTGCCTTTTTAGTGAATCCAACTTGCCTGTGTTAATTTAGAAATTTCGTAATACAAAATTTTAAATTATTTATTCTAAAAAATTTTATCCAGAGCCCAGGGCTACGTGCTAGTTTTATACAAAAAACTTGAAAAACGCTAATAAATCGCCTATCACCGAAGCCTAACTCATTGCGGCTGTGTATCTTGCCGAAACTCTTTGGTAACTAATTAGATTGTCAACTGAGCCGCACGTGGGACATTTAGCTGGCTGACCCGAAACAATGTTTCGGCAATGTGCACAAAAAGCGAACGTGCGATTAAAGGTGTACAAGCCTATTTTGCTCTCTGAAGTGAGTTGTCTCGACAATGATAGGAGTTTATCAGGGTTGGTTTCTTCTTCGCCAAGTTGTATAGTAATCATGTGTCCTCCAGGTGCCAGCTGTTGTGTTTTTTCCTCGATTCTCAAGCGTTCATCCAAAGCAACTGGGGCTTGAACCGGTACTGCAACTAAGTCGGTGTAGAAGGGCTGCTCCTTGGTTCCTTTCACGTGGACCTTTGCCCAACCGTAACGTTCGATGTCTAATTGAGCTAGGCGCCCAGCGGCTTTGGCACTTGGAACCATCGCCGTCAACGGGCGGCTTTCGGGCTTTCTAACGCTTTTTCGAACGCTGTTGTGAATATACTTCGCCATTTGTTCAGCTAAGTCTAGGGCTTTGCTGTCTTCGTGTAATGATTTGCCGCTGAAAGATTCGACAGCCTCGTTTAGGCCTACAAAACCGATGAGGCGGGTGAAGTTTTCAAACCGGGCGTACTGCTCGCCGTCGGACCTGTTGGTTAAGAATGGAAGCAAGCCTTCTCTGCCGCGCAGTTTGATTGTTTGATACTTGATTTCCATGGCGCGCAGAGCCATTTCAAGCTGTTCGTCCAATAACCCATGAAACTTGGCTAGCTTGGCTTCTGACTCGTAGGCAATCCTTGGCAGGTTCACTAAGACGCTGTCTATGCTGCCCACTCGCAGGGTGTCGAGTTCCCAGTCGCCTTTCCAATCGTTGGCGAAGCGAGTGCCTGTCGCCGTGTATGAAACACAGGCTTGTTCTTTAGGAGCCAAGTTTGCGAAGTAGGGTAGTCCTCTTTCTGCTGCTAATTGATGAGCTAAATTTAGGACGGGCTCGGATTCTTTGCTTCTAAGCGCTTCTACTCGCATCTTCACTATGAGGCTGGGTTGAAATAGAGGCCTCTGTTTGCTTTCTTCCAATATTGTTTCCAGAAGAAGCGAGGCGAGAAGGCGACTCTCCTGAGCATAATCCCCGTAGAAGCCTTCTTTCTTTCCCCCAGGTCCCATAGCCTCTTTGTCTTCTAAGAAACTGGGAACAGCAAGTTCAAGCCCAATCGACACCGCCAACGCTGTGTCAATGCCTGCCAGAGTCTGATTCGTGTTGAAAACAAAGAGCCGCAGGTTTTCGCGGATTCGTTCGGTTCCTACCCCTCGAATGAAAGGAGCCAAGAAGATGTTAAAATAATCTAATAGTTGTTCACCCGAAACCTCTGCAGCCGTGATTCTCAAGAGGTTCAAGATCGTTGAGAACGCTTCCTCCAGGGTTTTTGGTGGAGGGCTTGAAACAAATGACGGATGAGTTCCGCTGAGCTGTAGCCCGTGCTTGAGGAAGAAACGTAGGTCATGCACAAACTCGTTGGGTTTGAGAATCCAAACGCCTAAATTGTTTAGGTGAAGTGAACCAGAGAGATGTGCATCTGCTATATCCCTTGGAAGAACGTTTAGAAGCGTGTATTCTTCAATGATGGAATCTCCGGCTGCCTTGTGAACCACACTGATGCTTCGGGATTTGGCGCCAGCCGACTTGATAAGCTGGGTTACGTCGTAGACTGGCAATCCGAGCCTTGTTAGCTTGTGCCTGTACTCTTCCAAGCCTTTTTCAATTAGAATGGCGTTGACGAATTCGCGGATGAGAGGCGCTGTCAAATATTTAGCTTTGATTTCTAAGAGGCGTCCCTCGGTTTCGCGGGCGATTTTTTGCGCCAAGTCCTGCGGCACATTAGCCTCATTGACCAACGCCTCGGCGATTTTGTTGCGGTCAAACTCTTCCATGGCTAGGCGTGAGGTACGCACCATCATTTTGCGGCGTTTGAACGCTTGTTCGTCTATTGCTTCAGCAACCTCGACAAGCATTCGTCCAAGGTCGGTGAGCCTGTATTTCTTGGTCTGGGTGTCTGGCTCAACCAGGTCGGCTTTGATTAGAAATTTTAGGTGGTAGGCGAATCTGCCCGCGTCTCTGCTTGGGTTTAAGTGAAGAATGTTCATGATTTCGGTGTAGGATAATGGCCCTCTGTCAAGGAGCATGTTCAAAACTTGTAGGCGCAGAGATGAGGCAACCGCCTTTAACACTCGGGCTCCAAGTCGACGCGGACGAGACACAGAGGATGCTCCCTTTGGGTATCTCTTAACTAGCAACTGCTCAGCTTTTATAAATTAAACCTTGCTTTAAAAATCCGTCTTAAAATCTGGGATGTTTAGCCTGTCTTTGAAACAACATAATGCATCTCCCGCTTCCAAACGCTTTCATTAAGACTATGATCAACGATCTCAATCCGCACGTCTGTCCTTGCTCAACAATAGCACACTCTGTAACAACTCCACCAATACGGTGTTAGATCGCCCATTAAATCACGCTAAACAACATAGAAACGCACCACAAACCAGAGCCAATTGGAGCCTTAAACAGCAACTAGCAATAAAACAAAACCCAAACGTAAAAAACACGCAACTTACGTACATAAGAATTTTTTGCAAACCATACTACCCCTAGCAACTTACCAAACATCCCGAACAGCACTTTGCCTACTCTGTCAGGTTCAAACTTACCTCCCGCTTTACAGTGTCGGCGATTTCACCCACCCTCACAAGATTGTTCAAAAGAGCCGACGTTCGATAAGGACTCTTAGCTGTTCTAAGAACCTCAGAAAACAACTTTCTAGGGTGAAGATAAAAGCTCCTGAAGCAATCGTAAGTCATTTGACGAATCTCCTCAAACGGCACAGCGTGAGGTGAGATTTTGGAGACATACACGCCTTCCTCCCAATATTTCTCTTCGTCTATGAAACCTTTAGCGACCAAGTCATTCCACAAGTCGGTCCCAGGAAACGCGCTCAAGATGTTCAGCTGGGGGACATCTATGTCCAACTCATGCGCGAAGCGAAGGGTGTTTTGGATTTCCTCGCGGGCTTCGTCGGGCGCGCCGACTATGAAGGAGCCGACTATGATGTCCATACACGCCTTCCTAGCCGACTTTACAGCCCTTCGCGTTTGATCAGGTGATATTCCCTTATTGTAATAGTTGAGGACACGTTGATTGGCGCTTTCCACGCCCAAGTAGAGTAGACGACAACCAGCCTTCACCATCTCTCTGAACGTATCATAATTGCAATTGTCCACACGAGAATCGCAGAACCACTCGATATCTAACTTCTCTTTTCTCATCTGCCGACACAACTTCACCACCCTGCGCAAATTCAGCGTAAAGTTGTCGTCGACGAATAGAAACTGTCTAAAACCCTTGCTGTACAGGAGTTGAAACTCCTTCATCAGGTTTTCAACCGTGCGGGGTCGCCACACTCCTCTTGCGAATTTTCGGCAACCGCAGAAACTACAGCGGAAGGGACAGCCGCGTGAGGAAACTATTGAGGTAAACCTCCTTGTGGCGACTTTTATGCCAAATATTTCAGATGTGTACTCTGCTCCAATGAGGTCTCGGTCTGGAATCGGCAACGCATCAATGCTACCTATTAATGGAGCATCAGGTGTGGAAACTACGTGTCCATTGTTCCGAAACGTTAAGCCAGTAATTTCCTTTAAGTTTCGCTTCTTTTTTACGTTGTTGGCGAGTTCCAGAACCGTATGCTCACCTTCACCCCGCACGATCACGTCGACAAAAGGATATTTTTTCAGTATTCGTTCAGCGTTGAATGTTGCGTGATAGTTTCCAAAAACAATAGTCAGATTCGGGTTTTCCTCCTTCGCTTGCCTGGCCAACCTTAAGGCTTCACTGAAGGAGGTTACCAGAACCGAAAAGCCTAGGATGTCTGGGTCCTCTTTCTTCACCCAGCTGAGAATCTGTTGCGAAGAGAATCCCCTTGCGGCTTGGTCAAGAACAGACGCGTCAACTCCAGCGTTCATGAGAACGCCTGCGCAGTAGAGCACGCCTAGGGGAGGCCAGGGCGCCTCTATCTTGCCCACAACCCCTGGAGCTGGACTGGGGGACACGAAAGAAAACTTCATGTTTCTGAAAGCACGCTCTAAACTTTTTGCGCATATTAATGAAATAAGCCTTTGCTGTTTTCCGTTGCTCCTGTCTGGGTTTCTACTGGTTGCTTCAGCCAAAATGGACATACTGCTCCGCTGCTCTAGGTTCTGTGGGTTCAGTGAAAAAGGCTTATTTCAAGGGCAGCCGCTCAATAGACAGACAGGGGGGCTGTCGGCTAGCTTGGTCTAGGCTATGAGCCTCGGGCGCTCGTGACGGGGGTCCGAATCCTCCCAGCCCCACCACAGAACCTTTTTGTTCGCAAAAAGCTTCACCAAAAACTGGTGTTTTATTGAATACAGTTTGTTTTGGGTTGTTTTCGGTTTTTAGAGATTGCTGGAGGTTCTTATTGGGTTGGTTTAGGAGGGCGGTATTAATACCAGTATTAATACTGACGTTGACATTGACGTTGACGTGGATGAGTTGGGAGATCAGTTGCTGCATGGAGACGCCTTTCCGTTCGGCGAGGGTTTTGAGCTTGTCTTTGAGCTGAGTGGGCATAATTACATGGGTGTAACCTGGTTTCGTCATGTTTTGTTCCTCTCTTACAATAGTAGTAAGAGGTTGAATAAAAAGGTTTTACTGCTGCAGTAAGTTTTAAGTGCGGATCATTAATCATTCTTAACTGTGGTCCAGATGCGTGAATACATACTTACCGAGAGGGAAAGAGAGGCCGCTATGAAGTTTTTGAAAGACAAAGCGCCCACTGACCTTATTCATGTACTCCGTCATCGAGCCAAACAACACTTGGAAAGTCTAAGATCTGACATAGAGCTCTTGGAAGCAATTCTCAAATAGAAGTGCACGCAATGAATAAATTCTTAGCACAGGCCGCGAAGTAACACATCGTTACCCAAAAGCGAGAACCTAAAGTGTTACGCCGAGTAGATTGTTATTTGTCGTTTTCTGCGCAGTAAAGGTCGCGGGCGGATTACTCGACCGTCAATCAGAAAAATTGATTGCTTGGCTTTGACGCTTTATCTTAATGTAATCTATCTGATCTTCAGATTCTTCAATTATCTTAGGCATGAACTTTTCTTTTGCGAGATCAGAATCTTGGAATTCTGGGTTGTTCTTGAGCTCTCTTTCTTCCATTTCTTTCAAATAGTTCAGAAACAATTTTGTTCTCTCGAATCTCTCATCAAGCGCGTGTGCGCGGTCCTGATCGGTCTTGAACGCCCTAAACTCGACAAGCTTTCTGAGGAGCTCAGGCACCAACTTCTTCTCTGAAATTGGCGTATCCATCCACACCAAGTCCAGATACTGAAACTGATATACAAGTTCCTCCAGATAGTAAATACCAGTATTTGTTATTCGGACGTGTGTTGCAGTCTTATACCCCTCTTTAGATTGATTTTCGAATTCTACCAAACCAAAACGAGCCAAGGTTATCAATGAATCGGCGATAGCCGATGTGTTTATGGAAACATCTTCTGCCTCTTCCATGACACTATCTATGGGTACGAATCCTCGTCCATATGTCGGTTGATAAGTCAATCGACGGTATAGATAGTTCAGAATGCGCAAGTGAACGAAGTGGCTGCTTGTATGTTCAGGATTAACATTAAACAGGTTCATTATCCTGCTACGAGAACTCGAGTACAACATCGAATGTTCAAGCATAATTGACCTAATAACATGGTGAAGCGGTATTTGGTAACCGATTTCCCCAAGCTCCCGCTGCCGATTCTCAATACCCAGCATCTCATCAACGTCAGTATTACCGGATACCAAGAATGTTGTAAAGAACCTGAGGGCAGTTCTCATATCACCGCCTGAGATATCATTGATAAACATCAGAATTCTTCGACCTACAGGGCGTGCACTCCTTAATGAATTCTCTATTATTTGGAAGAACATTTCCAATATACTCTTGGCGGAACCAAGTTGAATTTCGCTACGTGTAGCTGCTCTGATTTCTTCATCATCTTTCTTGAGCAACCCAAGAACATAATTAATACGATAGCGGATGAGCGTCTCGAATCTTGGTGAAGACAAGTGAAACACAGGTAACGGCAGAGCATCCAGAACTCCTGACATAGTTGATCTGAAAAAAGACTCTTCACGAAGAGTAAGAATTGTAATAGTCTTGAGCTCTTCAGTCAGGTATTTCGCGACCAGCAAGGTACGTTCCTGATATTCTGGTGATACGTAACTGTGTTGATCGGCATTGTCCAATACAATAGATATAGTATAGCCTTTGAGCGTCAAACAAGTGAACAATACTTTGATGCTCTTCAAGTCTGGACTAATCGAGTTCAGACCAATAGAAGCAAGTTCTTCTTTCAGCCTATCTCGATATCTTCTCTCGAAGTCGTGAACTATACTTTGAAATATGTGCTCCTCGATCTTCTCCGGCTCTGGAGTTGCTTTTGTAAAATCAATATAGAACCATAGCGTTAAAGAAGGTCTTTTGATGACAAAGTTAAAGAAGTGGTGGAGAAAAGTAGTCTTCCCGGAGCCTATACCACCCATCAGCAATATCAGGGATCCTTTGGGAGCTGTCGTTCTTAGGAATTCCTCACATGCATCGTAGCGTTTCTGGAAATCGCCTGCTTGAATCGCGTCTCCCCATATTGCTTTCACTTGGAACTTCTTTGCGAAATCCGGCGGGCGATCGAAGTGCCTGCTTATCTGCAGTCCAGCACTCTGGTATTGTCTCTGCGTGACATAGCACTTCCGAAGAACATCTAATTGCGACTCATCAATAATGTCTTTGAAAACATGCTCAATTAGAGGCTGTAAAAGGGGACTCATATTGTTCCGTGTTCTTGCTGCATCTTTTGAATGAACTTTGTCTAAGGGGCGCATGAACTCCAGAGGCAGATGTTCTTGCGATATGTATTTCCTTAAAGATCCCTGTCTTACAGACTCTCTGTTAAGTACGTTCCAAAAGAAGAGGAAATTCCGCTCAATGTCTTTCAAGGAACGGAAAATTATACACTGACCGTCTCTCCAGTTCGCACCGTGTTTGAACGCCTCGAATAGAATGTATTGATTCCCATTGCTGACCACTCCATACCTTACACCTGAGTTAATGCAGTATTCCTGCGTCTGTTCAATCGCCTCAATAATTTTGCGATTCGTTGAGATGGTTCCACTAATCTTGTAGGTTCTCCCACTGAAGGAGTCGGGTATGGCAAATGATTGTCCTACTTTTTTTGCTTCTAACACGAATTTCCGAAACTTACCTATGCTGAATATGTAATCCAAATAGTCTTTGTGGATATGCGGTTCCCTCAGTATGTCTTTCTCAGTCCAACCGAGGCAATCTTTGAAAAGGGGATCGATTATTTTAGCTCTGGTATCCGATTCAGATAAAGTGGGAACAACTTTATCAATCAAACTATGAAGCTTCTCAAAAGCTTGATCTGATTCGTTTTGGGACATCTTCCTTCGGCTTATAATTAGAAAAAAGGGAATATTAGCTTTATCAGTGTGCGCGACGTATTGTGAGTAGACCAAGTATCAATCCAATTTCAACGTCTGAATAAAGCCCCTACAGCAGCAATGATTGAAGCAATTGCTGCGACAAACGCGCCAGCAAGGATTATAACTATCTCGGTATGTATTCCTTCGACTGCTCCGTAAGCCTCTCGGGTGAGAGTATCATTTGCGAAATCAGCTATCTCTTGAGTTGTGGCTGCAATGTCTTGGTTCTTCGCATGTTCAACGATTTCGTGGACCCTTATTGCGTCCTTAAGATATGGCAAGCTGGAACAGACGGCGGCGATCGCAATCGCAAGCGCCACAATCACGGGAGCGTATTTGATTGGCATTTCCAAACCAACAATGACTTACACACTAAATATAAATATTAGTCCACAAGAGTTGCTTCACTTTTCACTGTGCATGGACGTTAATGTGGGCAATCAACTTTATCATGACGTCAAATCCAGTCGATGCCTCGCTTGTTTTTGTGCAGTCTTCAACCGGTTGAGCTCTGAGTGTTCTGTTAGAAGTTTTTTGGCTGCTTCGTAATTAGGGTAGATTAGTTTGACTGTTTTCCAGAATTTTCTTGTGTGTTGCTTGGTAGCTATGTGGGCCAGTTCGTGGGTTACCATGTATTTGAGGGCGTTTTCTGGCAGCGCGACTGCGTTGAGTTTGACGAGGATTTTGGTTCCTTTTAGTTTTGCTATTCTTTGTTTTTTGTTGTCGATGTTCTCTGTTATTTCGAAATCTAAGTTTCCGAAGATTTCTATTTTTCCTTCTTTGTTAATGTTTTTGGAGATGTGGTGTAGTTTTTCGTAGAGTAGTTGGCTGAGGAAGTCTTTTAGGAGTGTTTTTGTGGTTTTTTTGTTTTTGTGGATCAGGATTTGGTTGTCTTGGAGTCCTATGTGGTCTTTGTTAGATTTGTGTTCTGTTAGTGTGTATTGTTTCCCGAAGATTGTTATTTCTTTCATCGGGTTCTCACCAAGGCGTTTACTGTTTCTTCGGTTAGGTCGTCGATTTTGTTCTTGTTTTCTTTGAAGGTTGAGAGTAGGAGTAGTCTGGTTTCTGCTTTGACTTTTCGTCTTATGTCTCTTTGTTGTTGCCAGTTCTTGAAGAGTAACTTGTTGTTTTCTAAGTGTGTTAGGAGTTTGTTGATGAAGGTTGTGGCTTTTTGTTTGTCTATGTCGGGTAGGATTGTTTTGATTGCTTCGTAGAGTGGGTATTTGTCTTTGCCTATTTCTGCTTCTTCTTTTTTCCATTCGGTTATTTTCTGTGAGAAGTTGAGCATTTTTTGTAGTGCTTCTTGGGTTTCGATTTTTCTTGTTCTGAGTTCTTCGTAGGCTTTTTCTACTTCTCTTCTGAGGTTGATGAAGAAGGGTGAGTTAGGGTGTCGTTTGGTTTCGACTATGATGTTGGGGAACAGGTCTATGGGTGCTCCAACAGCTGTTAGGGTTGTCTTCCGTAGTAGTTCTATGTATTCTTCGTCTATTGGCAGAGGTTGATAAGCTGTGTTGATTTCTTTTACGTCTATTGTTTGTTGGACGAGCTTCATTGTTTTCTTTGAGAGTTCTTGGATTTTGAGTTCGTCGACGTTCGCTTGAAGGTACTTCTTGTAGTATGCTACGTAGACTTTGATTAGCCATGTGTAGTCGAGTAGGTATGGTCTGAGGAAGGGGTCGCCGCTGAGCATTTCGTAGGATTTCATGAGGCTTTTGATGGCTTTTTCGAATCTTTTTGCGGTTTCCAAGTCCGCCAGAAGGTTTAGTGCGGTTTCCAAGCTTTCTCTGGTGTTTTCTTTCTGGACTATTTTGAAGATTTCCAGGGCCAGGGCGATTAGTGTTTTGAATTCTTCCTTTTCTTCGTCAAGTTTTCTTATGACAACTCTTAGGGCTTTGGAGTCTTGAGCTTCGAATTTCTCAAAGGCTTTTTCCAGTTCCGCGAGGATGCCAATGTAGTCTGCGATCAATCCGAATTTCTTGTTCAGGTAGGGCCTGTTTGTTCTTGCTATAGCTTGGAGCAACCTGTGTTCTTTTAGCGGCTTGTCGAGGTACATGGTCCATAGGCTTGGTGCGTCGAATCCTGTGATGAGCATGTCAGTTACGATGAGGATCTTTGGGTCTTTCTTTGTCTTGAAGTTCTCGATTATCTTGCGATGAGTTTCTTTGAGATCTGCGGTTTCGTATTTCGCGGTTAGTTTCTCATGATAATCTTTGATGATGTCCCTGTCATTTTGGGTGAATGTCATTACGACTTCGGAGCTGTACTCTGGCAGGAGCTTGTCTATTGCGTTCTTGTAGAGAACACAGGCTTCTCGGTCGATTGTGACTACGAGTGCTTTTAGTTCTGTTGGTCCAACGATGTCCTTGAAGTGTCTGGCGATGTCGTCTGTTATTTTGCCAATTCTCTCTGGTTTCTTGACGAAAGCTTTGATGACGCTGACTTTTTTGCTTAGGGCTCTTTTTTCCTCTGAGGAAAGAGGCTCTATCTCTTCTTGCTCAAACTTTATGAATTCATGGAGTTGTTGTTCTTTGAGGTGATATTCTTCTGGCAGCCTTGCTTCGTAGTTTAGTGCTACTGTGAAGCCGTCTTCGAGAGCGTCGAGCATTGAGTATCTGTCGAGGTAGAGTTCGTCTTTTGGGCAGAATTTTTGGAAGGTGTTTCTTTCGATTTTTGAGAGTGGTGTTCCGGTGAAGCCGAAGATGAAGGCGTTTTTGAAGACGCTTCTCATTAGTGTTGAGAATTTTCCGTATTGGGTTCTGTGGACTTCGTCGGCGAGGACGATTACGTTTTCTCTTTGGATTTCAATGGTTTTTTCTTGTTTTTTGAGTTGGTCGAATTCTTTGGGGCTGAATTTTTCGATGGTTACGAGGAAGATGCCTCTTTTGCCTTCTTTTCCCCATTGAAGGTTTTCGATTAGTTTTTTGATGGATTCTATTTTTTCGAGTGGGATTCCGATGAATGAGAAGTCTTTTTCGATTTGTTCTTCCAGGTCTTTTCTGTCGACCAGTACGTATATGCTGGGTTTTTGGGTTTCTGGGCTATTGAAGAGTTTCCATGCTGAGAAGGCCATGGTGTAAGTTTTTCCGGAGCCTTGCCAATGCCAGATTAGGCCGAATTTGCTGGTGTCCTTTTTTCTTAGGGTTTTTATGACTCTTGCGTAGATTTTGTTTGCCGCTATGTACTGCATGTATCTGGTCATGATTTTTATTGACTTGTCCATTTCTTTCTTGACGAAGATGTAGTTCTCGATGAAGTCTAAGACTCGTGAGTTGATTAGGAGTCCGTAGATGGAGATCATGAAGTCTGGGGGTTTGATCTCAAAGAGGAATGGGCATTCTTTCCAGACGCCGAGTTGGTCTTGGTTTTCTTCGCAGAAGCTGTTTGGGAAGTAGCGGGTTTTGATGCCGTCTGTGGCTATGGAGAATTGGACATACTTGAAGATTTCAGGTGCTTCGTTTTCGTATCTTTTGATTTGTCTGTATGCATCTGTCCAGTCTACGTTTTCCGCTGTTGGGCTTTTGCACTCGGTTAAGACTAATGGGATACCATTGACTAATAACACTATGTCGGCTCTGATAGTAGCCTTTAAGCCTTCTACTTTGAACTGCCTCGTTACCGTGAAGTTGTTGTTCTCGATGTTTTGCAGGTCTATGATTTTTATGATTCGTTCTTTTCCTTCTTTCTGTAAGGGGACAACGAAGCCGTTTCTGAACTTGTCCAGAAAGACTCTGATGCCTTCAATGTTGGCTGGTATTGCTCTCAGTGAAGTTATGACAAAGTCAAGGTCTGCTTCAGTAAGTTCATAACTACTGTTAAGTTTTCTAACTGCTTTCTTGAGGTCATCTATAACCAGAGGCTGCTCAAAATCCCCTTTCCTCTTCTCAATCATCACCTGAGGCTCTACATACTTCCAACCGAGAAAAGGCCTCTTCAACTCCTGGACAATGAAGTCTTCAACTGTTCCCTTTTCATTGTAGAGCAACCTAATCCACCCTAACCCTAACCTTGCCAGAAAGAAGCAAATCCATCAAACCCTGCTTAATTCTCTCCAAATTCTTCCTTTCTTTTTTCTCAAGTTCTATCTTTTTATCAACAGTGGAAAGTATGTTAACAATACATTGCTGTTCTTCTAACTCTCTTGGCAATGGCACCTTTACCCTGAAAAGGTCTTTCGAACTGAAGCTAACCTGTTGAACCGCAGCTTTTGATATCCCCTGTAAAAGAGCCTTATACTTGTCCTGGAGAAGAACGTATTTTATGAAAAAAGGATTCGCCTTTGTTTTTAGAGTAGCTGCGTAGTTGTTGAAGCCCACCATAACTTTTTTTTCATAACCTTCAAAAACTGCTACTTTGCCAACTTTTTCATAGCTATTAACACAATTAATCAAGAGGTCATTAGGTTCAAGAAGATATTTGTTTATGTCATCTATTTTACTTTCTTCTAAATATTGTAAATTCTCAAATTCTATGAATCCGTCATCCGTCAAGTAGCCTGATGTTAGATACACATAACCAATGCCTTCATTGTTTGTTCGTTGCGAGGGACCTCTCTTTAATTGGTCAATAATCTTTTCAAAGGGAACAAGCTCCCATTCTTCTGGCATTTTTCCCATTCTTGTTTCTTTGAATTTTTTGTGTCCTATGCCTTTTGTTAGAAGCTGCTGCATCAAACCCTTCTTCAAACGTTCAGTCTTGGCAATAACCTCACAGGTCTTCTGAACAGCCAAATCAACACAAAACAAAACCTCAGCGATTTTCTGTTGTTCATCAAGTTCTGGTAGGGGGATTTCTAATCTCTTAACACTTTCTTTTGATGCTCTCTGTCTGCCTGTTGTTCCAATCATAGATGCTATTATTCTGTTTCTGAATTTAGGAAATTTCAAAACATAGAATAAGAATAGAGTGTCAACCTCATTACATTCAATAGGAAAAACCTCGGTAGTAGCCAATGCCACTCCGTTTGGAATATCAGAAGGCACTATACCCTGCTTTCCGTTCTCTAATGATGGAGTAATTTTTGCGAGTAGCAAGTCGCCGGCTTTACAGTAGGTATAGCTTTTGACATCTTCCTTTCCCCTGATTTGATACTTGGCAAAAACTTGAGAATCTGGAACCAGCTCCATTGGAATAAATGCAATTCTGTCAATGTTATTTATTCTCTTGTTGCCTCTTATCTTTGCACTCTTTCCAAGTCTTACAACTCCCCACTCTTTTGGAATTTTGCCAATTGCTGTTTCTTGGAAAGCTGTCTCCTTGTAAAACATCAGTGTTATTCACCGTAGGCTTGGGCTATATCAGAAACATACTTCTTCACGCTGTCTGTAACCTCTTGCCTCTCTTTCTCCAGCTCTTTAAGGTCAGAAAGCACTTTGGCTAAGTCTATTTCTTCTGCCTTCTCTATGGGCATGACATAAAGCGTCACATTCAAGTTGTAATCATTTTCAACGATATCCTTGATTTCTATAGCCCTTGAGAAGCCTTCTTTATCAGCAAACTTCTGATGCGCTTCGGTAATCTTTGCTATGTTCTCTTTTGAAAGTGAGTTTAACCTTCTCACTGAAGGATGTGGAATGACTTCACTGGAAGCATTGATGAAGAGAATCTTGCCTCTCCTATCTGCTGGCTTATTACTGTTGAAGATGATTATGGCTCCAGGAGCTCCTGTATTATAGAACAGCTTTTCAGGCAGGAGGATGACACATTCAACCGAATCCTTGTCAATCACCTTGCTCCTAACGGCCTTCTCAGCGGCACCTCTGAACAAGCAACCATTGTCCACCACAAGCCCAACTCTGCCATTCCGCTTGGCAGAAGCAAGCATGTGTTGAACCCAAGCCCAATCAGCACTGCTCTGAGTGGCAAAGCCAAAACTGAACCTCTCCCTCAAATCACTCTTCTTCAGCCTTTCTTCACCATAGCCATCTTGGTTCCAAGGCACATTGGCAATGACAATATCAAACTGCTTGAGGTTACCATTCTCTCTAAACCTTGGATAATCCAAAGTGTCTCCATTAGCCAAGTTAGCATTCTTAATCTCATGCAAAAGCAGGTTCATCTGGCCGACAGCATAAATCTCAGGATTCCTCTCCTGCCCAAACAGAAACAACCTTCTGGTTTCTTCCACTCCATACTTCTCGGCAACATGCAAGTAGGATATTATGAGCATGCCAGTTGAACCACAGCACGGATCATAAACGCTTTCTCCAGGCTTAGGGTCCAAAATCTCAACCATCAGCTTAATGACTTCTCTCGGAGTGTAAATCTCACCTTCCTTCGCTTTCAGCGGTGCGAACTTCATCAAAATATGCTCATAAGCATCTCCAAGAACATCAGGAGAAACCTCTTCACCACCAAGATCATACTTGTCAAACAACTCCACCAACTGCCTAAGAAGCTCCCTATTCTCCTGGTTCCTGGCAAACTCCAAAAAATCAACCCTGTTAATAACCCCTTGAAGCTCACTGTTCAGCTTCGCAGTCTCACCTATAGCAGTGGCAAGCCTCTCCGGCAAATTCCTAACATCCTTAGTCACCTCATCCCAAAGAAACTGCCTGGGAATATTGAAAGTTTGATGAATATCCTTCTCAGCCTCAACCTCAGCCTCCTCCTCCGTCCAACCATTCTTCTTCATCAGCCTCTTCTGCAACAAGCTTTTCTCAACCTTCCACAAATCATTCAGCCTCTTCAAAAACAGCAACACAAGAATAAACTTGTAATCCACAGCAGTCCGAATCAAATCAGCAGCTCGATCAACAAGACTATTCAACTCATCTCGCGTCACTTTCTTAGGAGCAAGTGAACTCTGAACCATTTCCAACAACTCCACTCTGAAATATTATTCACTTAGGTCAGGGTCTTGATGTGTTTACTCAGTGCTTTGTCAAATCGGGTCATAGCATCAATCATTTTGTCTTGAAGAGCTGGCCAATCGTGTTCGCTCTTCAACCCTTTTTGTTCAACCATCTTTGAAATGCGACATGCTCTTTTATCATCAAGACGTTGCCAATTAAGCGCTTCACCAAAATCCGATTCAATCTGTTGCTTCTTTTTGAAAAGCTCGTCGAATATTTTCTTATTTTTGTTCTTGTCCACTGTGTCTATGTAGAGCTCAATTAGGACTGAATCCATCAAGGCAACATAACCATATGCGAGACCGGATCTGCCTGCACCCGCACTTATCCAATGATCCTTACCTGGTGATCTCCTGGCAAATAAATCCATTCTGGTCTTGCTTTTCGCCAGAAGCTGTCTCCAAAACTCAAACCTCTTAATGTGCCTTTCCTTAAATCCCTCTTCCTCTTTCTTTTCCTCTTTTCTTTCCGCTGCCTCGACCCTGAGTGAGTGAGCATGAACACTTAATCCAACTCCCTCTCTTTCGAAAGTTCGGAGTTCAGTAATTTCAGGCTCTAATGGAAGTATGCTTAAGACTTCGTCCAGTTCCGTCGTTCTTCTATCAATTACTATCGCTATTCTTGGTTTAGTAGAAATAATATCATTCAAAAACTTGTAAATTTCGTGTCCCAAGCCTCGTTTTACAAGAAGTGCCTTTTTGAAAGGATCCCTACTGACTTCATCATAAATCGCTTCAACAACACTCTTCCTATTGCGAGGGTTTTCTAATGCTTTAACAAACTTGGATATCTGAGGGATTATATGCTCATACAAAGGATGATCCGCCAACTCAGCTTCTATTACAACCCATCGCGGTTTCGGTGAGAGAATTAACGCATATCCATCTGGTTTTGACCCAATGCCAGCATCGGACCTAAGTTTAGGCTCAAAATCAAAGAAAATTGAATCTTGCCCAAAAAGTTCTGTATAGTGCTCTTTTATAATTTGTTGAAGTTCGTTCTCAGACTCAATTCTGTGTAATGTATACCTCACTCCATCTAAAAGAAAAATTTCATCCATCAACGCCACCTTCAATATGGCCTCTTTACAATTTTTCCTTCTTCTATCACCCAACCTTTCTCATTCAGAATCGCCTGTATTTTTGGTAGGCTTAATGCGTATTCGATGTGTTCGCAGTTTTCTGAGGCACATGCTTCGCAGACTACGTGGCTGTTGCGGAAGTAGACATCTGCAAATATCTTCTTGTCGCGGTCGATTATCGTGACGTGGTCTTGGTTCAGGTTGTAGTGTTCCAGTCTTGGCGGTTCAGCTGGTGTTGGAATAAGGATTTTTAGTTCTTCGCATCTTTTTCTGACAGAGTCGGTCACAAAGTCAGCTGTGCTCTTGTAGCCAGTCTCTGGATGAGTCTTAACGTATTCCTCTATTCTGTCCACAAGTTCCCTCTGCAGGCTGATTCCCCTGTACCTGTCAACCGGCATGCTCTCCTACCTCACCTATACTACATGGATGCAGTAGCCACACCTTAATAAAATTTGGCATCATCACGTAGTTAATTCTTTTACCTCATGGGTACCACAAACCTTATTTGAATTTACCACACCTATACCACATCATTGAGGGCTAACACAGTGCAAAAACAACGCAACTACAGAGGAGTATCCCTACCCGACGAACTCATCACAAAGGTCGAACAACTCATCAAGAAATTCAGAACCTACAGAACAATTGCAGAGTTTGTCTCCGAAGCCGTGCGCTTACGGCTTGAGTCTCTCGAAAAACCAGAGAAGACGGAGGAGCATGTCACCGGCTGATCGAGAATCAGCTTAAGGGGCGAGTGAACAGGGAGAAGAACCTGCATGAAGCGCTGTCTCTTCATGTAAAGGTGAAAGAATGGCTCGCTGCGTCGACTGTGCCCACGAAAACCAAATAGAATGGAGCCGCGGCATAACCAAACTCAGCGGCTACTGTCCAGAAGGCGCCCATTACATTAAAAAACACCAGAACAAGCATAATGTCAACCAAAGCCTACATGCCCAGAGAAAATGCTCAGCCTTCAAACCGAAAGCCCAGCACGGCTGCAGATAATGGAGAAGTCCGATGGCTTTGTAGCGCGACTCCCCCAAAACTCTGGCAAACTGGTGTCTGTTGTTTTGGCCACTTTGAAGATGATTGTTGATGTCTGAAAACGAGCCTAACGCTAAGAACCTTCAAAGTCTATTATTTAATTATTTAATTAATTACTTAACAGAACACCAGAACAGAAACAGAAGCAACCTGGTAACCAGAGTAAATCGTCAAGTTTACGAGGACTTCTTCGACGTCTGCCGCAGACTCGGTCTGGTTTCTCAAAGAGGACGCGCCAACATCGCCTTAGAAGCTCTAATGCAGCTCACAGTCGAAAAGTTCAAGGATACAGCAAGAATAGTCCAAACCACACTCTTCTACAAACCAACAATAAGCATCGAACAAAAAGTTGAAGTCAACATCGCCCAAAAACTCGAAATCAAACTCATAAAGAAAGACCTCGCCGGAATCCTGCAGAGACTCGAAACCAAACAAGGAAACCAGAACTTCCTTCAAAGCCGACTAAGAGAGTTACTGCCAAAAGCCATAAGGATATACGATAAAACCTCTGACCAAGAAATAGAAAAATTGCTCACAAAATTAGACAAGTGGGTTTAAGGTCCCAACTACTCATATTAGGCGCCAATGAAACACTCGATGAAAACACTTAATATTTGAGACTTAACATCCCATTGATCTTCTGGTTTCTCTTGACTGTTAAATCTGGCAAACGTTACTCAATTACCGTTCTGCAGTTTATTCTCTTTGTCCAGGAAAAAATCCAGACAAAGGCAATGGTGAGGATAACGTCGTGTCTTTCACCAGCATCAAGCTTGCTTTAGAAATCCAGCTTTGACGTAACCTTGTAGTAAAGTCATGATGCCTTGGCAGGTTTGTGCTATATGCAGATCTGAAAGAATTCTTAAGCAACCGTCCTTCAGATGGTTCGTTGTTGGGTGTGCCATAAGTATCCAGATGTTTCTTCTTGCCATTCTTTTCCCTAAGAATTCTGTCTTGATCTTCTTCAAATGTTAAGTGTGAGCTAATCGCTCAGAGTCATTCCTTACGAAATTCTGTTATACTTTGGTCGATTACTTTTTCAAAGAGCTTCATCATTTCGTCAAGATTTTTCAGAATTTCCTGTTGGTCATTTTCTGTCAATGAAAGGTTTATGTTCTTTTCTATGAATTTGTTGACTCCTTTTGCGAATGTCTTAGAGAATCCATCTATCGATTTCTCCGGGTATTTCATGTCCAGTAGCCTCTTGAAGGTAGGTGAAAACTTAGTGGAGAATTCGGATGGTTCACCGTACATCCATAGAGAAAAGGCCGGTTTGGATTTGTGTAGATAGAGCTGTAGATAAACACCCTCGCGTCCACTCGGACTCCATGCTTCTTTCCAGATGTTGATCTCTGTTCCGGTCTTTTCCATCTTCCAGAATCTGTCATCCCACCAAGAGCGGTGGTGAATCTGATCCTGAAGGGACAATAGAAGCAGTTCCCTATCTTTGTTGAAGGCATTGGTAACCTCCTCAATGTACTTTCTGTAGTGATAGTACAATTTTGTCCTTTCAGAGAAACCTTCGAACTTCTCGGACATAATGAGTCGCTCAAGCGTGTTTATGTAGCTTTTTATTAAAAATCTTGTGTCAGAGTTTGAGCTGCTTCCAAGAGCATCTTCCAGCATAGGCAAGATTTCTCTATAAGTCAAAGATATGAAATTACTATTCGCGGGTCTTGCTCTTTCATTAAGGGTCAGAAATACGAATACTTCCTTAGGAGACCTACCGTGAAAGTCTGAATACAGGCGGTGAGTCTGATCGCTTCCTTCTCCAGACAATATCTTGTTCTCAATTATACATAGAAAAGAGCCAGACAGGTCTCTGATACTTATGTCGAGTCTGCTTATATCACTCGGGATCTCTCTTTCAATGCGCAGATTCGAAAAACTAATGCTGGATAAGTCGAGACCCTTGGTTTTTAGCGCCACTTTTTTCAGGAAGTTCTCTATGAACCGTGACTCCAAACCGTGATCCTGCAGAGGATCAAGAAGCCACGCCAAAAAATGACTATGAGCCAGTTCATTGTTCTCTATGCCAAAAATCTTCAGAAAACTATACTCTCTCTTCTCAACATTGAGGACATCAGTCGCCAGACTCTGGAACTTGGTTGCTTCTTCAACAAACTCTTTCTTCTCGATATTAGCAACATCTGCCATTAGATCGTGAAGCCTGCGTCTCGTCTCAGCGATTTCGCCCTTACCTATCGTGCGCAGTTGTCCCTTCAGCTGTTCCAAAGCAGATAGAGTCTCTGCATAATTGCCCATGGACAGGATTTACCAGACCTCAGAACTTAATAGTTATTGTTTTCAGACGCGCTTAAGCTCTACTTCAGAGAGGAGCATTTTCATTTCCTCTTTGCGGATTCTTAAGATGTGGATCCATGACAAGAGCAACATAGGGTTGGTAGCGTTCTTTCAGCTTGTAGTTTTTCCTCAAGGACTTCAACCATTTGGAGGCCAAGCATCACGACAAGTTTCTTTCTCTGATGTTTCGTCCACGTTGAAACAAAGATATCAAGATTAACAAGACGATGACAAGTCCTTGGTACTTTGAAAAAATGTAGGGCGTAGGGGGTCTTAACAGAGTAGGGGCGGGCAAGTTTATTGCATATCATTCGTCGTAGAGTGCTCGTTTGCATTTCAAATGTCGTCGTCGCTTAGAATTTTGTTCCGACGACATTTGAGAAGGAGGCGAGAAACACATTAGACATCCCGTCATCGAGGGAAAGTCTTCATAGCAGAAAAATGTGGAACCTGCAGAGCTCATCTTGGCTCTCTAAGAACTTTTCTGCCACCAACCCTACGGAAAACGCCAGCTCTACAAACAAGAACTGCAGACGGCAAGCCTCGAAAAACTGGCGAAACTCACTAATGTCACAGCACTGCTACTGCAGACAAAAGTCTATCTCTTTTGGCAAACTCCTTTTTGCCCAAGAATATGTCAGGATTTATGAGAAGTCATTTTTGTGTAAGCTTCTTATATATTAGACTTAACATCATCTTAGCTCTCTTAGGGATTTCCAAATTACCTAACCTTTTAAGTGTCCCAATTTCCTTATATATTGTGGAAATCCGACACCAATTATTTCTAAGGAAGCCCTTAATTTGAAGGGAATGACCAAGCGTACGGCAGTTGCCATCATCTTACCCTTATTTCTTATAGATCTTTGCAACTCCCAGCCTCTTGCGTGGTCAAAAGATTTTCGAATAACTTATGGTGCCGAAAAAGGTGGCGCAGGCAGAGATCTTCGCTTCTTTGATATTGGTCCACAAGGCGATTACTTTTTTGTAGTTCACGACGGTGGCAAAGATTATACTTTTCTTACAAAGTTCAATAGCGAAGGCAAACTTGTAATAAAGGAAAAGGTACTTTCTTTATACAGGGCTTCTGTGCCTTCATATGTGTTTATTGATGGCAACAGCAGGCTCCATGTATTTTTCCCTTCCCCAACGTATGATTATGAAATCGCTTATTTACAGTTCGATGAGAACGGAAACAAGACTATTGACACAACTCTCATCACAGAGATTGACTGGTTATGGTCCACTAAAGTCATAGCTGGAACAGATGGAAGCGGAAACATAGCAATATTCTGGTTGGAGAAGAATGCGACCTCCGCTGAAAAATCAAACATAATGTATAAGAAAATCGACATTGCAGCAAATACACTAACAAATACGAGATCACTAATCACCATCGATGTTGATGTATTGGACTGGGCTCTAAATTTCTGGGCTCTTTTCGACAAAGACGGTGCTGTTTACCTGTTCTGGAGAGAAAGCCAGAACCACATCTATTATTATTATTACTTCGCTAAGTTCGACATAGACGGAAATACACTGAAAAACAAAATGCTTGTTTTGTCTCGAGCGGAGCAGTTCGCTCCTGAAGCTTGGAATTATGACCGATTTCTGGTTTCGGCTAATAGAATACATCTTTTCACTTCTCATACTGAAAAGAAGACTACCGTTGAAGGAAAATTCATCGCTATGGAATCATATATAAATCACACTCTGTTCCAAATCGATGGTAACAAGATGTCAGAAAATACTGTGTTCGCTGAGGTCAATGGGACAATCTTCAATTTACTCTCTGCAGTCGCTGACAGTGAGCAAAGAATTCATCTTGCATGGGATGATGATGTCGATTATGGACCGAGCACAAGTGGTTTAGTTGGATATTCCTTTGATCAACCCAGAGAACTTTATTATCTCGTTTTAAACGAGGATGGCAGTCCATTTAGCCAAGCAACTCGTCTTACGCAAGTAGATCAGAGAAACTCAAGGAATCCCCATCTGTATGTGAAGACGGTAAATCTATTTTTGACATGGTCAGATAATCGAAACTACGAGGGTAGTGATAACTTGAACGGTTTTGACATCTTTCTTAAATCCACAGCCCCGATCAGCATTGAAGAAATGGATGTAACAAAACCACTGGCCGACGCGGGTCCTGATTTTACCGTTAATGAAGACACGTTGATAACGTTTGACGGATCAAACTCATATGACAATTTGGGTGTTGAAAGCTATACATGGACGTTCATTGATGTTGGCGTAGTACAGACATTAACTGGAGTCAAACCCACATACATGTTTGCCGACCCAGGCTCCTACGAAATTACCCTGAATGTGTCAGATGCTGCAGGAAATTGGGCCACAGATACGGTAGTAGTCATGGTTTTGGATATCACTAAGCCGGTGGCCAACGCGGGTCAAGACCAAACTGTAGATGTAGGAACAACCGTAACTTTTGATGCCAGTGGGTCCACAGACAACGTAGGTATCGTCAGCTATGAATGGAATTTCGGAGACGAAACTAATCGGACAGGCAAAACAACAACCCACACATACAAAAGTCCAGGAACTTACGATGTGACGTTGACAGTGAAAGACGAAGCGGGTAACACCGCCACAAGTACAAGGAGGGTAACGGTGCTCTCTGTAGAAGCATTTCCTATGTGGATTGCAGGCGCAATAGTCGCGACAATAGCAATACTCGCTATAGCAATTGCAATTGTCTTGAGAAAACGAAAATCGCCTTCTGAAAAGAAAAAGGGGTTAGTTGAGGGCTTTCCGCCTCAGCTGAGCACTCTTAGGTTGGCTCTTTCATAATTCTTTTGAGCCTGGCAAGTTCCTTACCAGTGTAGAATTTGGCCATCACCGACTTTGGCGCTCTGCCTTGAAACACATCCACATAGCGATTAGTAACCCGACGTCACGGTTTCCATAACTCTGAAAAAGAAAAAGAGAGCGTTAGTTGAAGGCTTTCTGCCTCAGGTGCGTTATGTACTTTGCATACCTTGGGTAGAATTGATCCGCTCTTCGCATCAACGCCATGTAATGCTTAGCTCCAACTCTGACGGGAACTCTGCCCTGAATGAAGTCAGCAATGCTCTCAGGAAACTCCAACTCGATCATTTTGTCAAACGCAAACTTGCGCAGATACTTTCCGGGCAAAAGCCCAAGTCGGTACGCATGCGCAGAAGCATTGTTGGAACAAAACTCATCCTTGCCAATCTTACGAATCAACGCATAGGTTGACTGCGTGAAATACGCAAAATAAGCCAGCTTTGAACCCCTGAAATACCCGAGCCCACACCGAACAAACCCGCCTGAATGCTCTGCGCGTTCCGCTTTGAAATCACTGAGCAACCTTGCCACCTCCGTTAACCTCAAACCCGAATCAAGCAACAAATTATAGAACGCCCTGTACCTCAAAGAAACCCTCGAAAGCCTACGCAAAGAAGCCACCACCTCCGCCTCGCTTGGAACCCTAATGTCAACACCAACCTCATCCCGAGGCAACGCCTTCCGCAACCTCCTCAAGAAACTCTCATCCCAACCCATGCTCTCACAGAAATTAAACAAATTCCGCACTGCCCTGTCAAGATTATGTCTCTGCCCACTCGACAAACCACTGAACAGCTCCACGACATCCATAGGACCAGCGATCACCTTGACACGCTTGTCAAGATCAACAACGATTCTCTCCAAATATTCACTGCAGAAAGCCTTGCTTTTAAGCCATTTTAGGAAATCAGACTTGACCAAAGCCCAATTCACTGAAATAGTCTCTTTTCCAGCCTCGGGCGCTCGTGACGGGGGTCCAAATCCTCCCAGCCCCATCATGGTTTTGCTTCGTTGCTCCGTGAATTTGGCTCTTTTTTCTTGTTTTTTGTGATATTTTGTGCGATTTTGTGGGTTGACGTTATATATTTTGTATGATAAGGTTTTTGTTTTTGGTTTGTTTTGTGTTTGGGTTTGTGTTGGTTTGGGGGGTTCGGGGTTTGGTTGGGAAAGAGGTTTTTATTGCTCGTGTGGTGACTGATGGGAAGGTTACTGTTCCGAAGAGAGTGCGTGACCTTTTGGATATTTGTGAAGGCGATTATGTGCGCTTGAGTGTGGTGGAGGTGATTAGGAAGAAGGAGAGTGGGGAAGATGCGGGCAGGGAGAAGGCGGGGGGCAGGTAGTTTATTTTTCTGGTGGTCAGCGTGTTGTTTTTTTGGGTTAGGAACCATGCTGGACGACGACCCCATAGGAATAGTCAAGTACCCTACTTTCTCTTTTTGAATAATTTATATTTGTCCATATCTGTTATGTACTCAAAACCATTCTCAATCGGGTTCTTTGCTTCGCCCAACGTTCTTGCAGCCAGCGATTGAATTAAATGTTCTTCCACAAGCAATAAGAACGTATAATCTAATATTCTATTGACAGGTTGATGTGGAGAGGCGTTCTTGGCATCACTTGAGCGCGGTCGCATTCCGAGTCCTCGTCCTATTGCTGCGAGAGAGATTCCTCTTGTCAACAGGGTTGAGGAAATGAAACTTCTGAAGGAAGCTGTCGACAGGACGATTCAAGGTGTGGGAGGTCTCGTTTTTCTCTATGGCGAGGCCGGAATCGGTAAGACAAGGTTGGCTAGAGAGTTGAGAGCTTACGCGCATCTTCGTGGAATGCAGGTTCTCTATGGCAGATGCCCTGGTCTGTTTAAGATGGATGGTGTTCCGCCACACATTCTGTGGAGTGAGGTCATCAGAGACTATTTGGAAAACAGTAGTCCAGAGCAATTGTATAGAGTCATTGGCTATTATCCGGCTGAAGTTGCGAAGCTGGTTCCAGAGATTAGTCAGAAGCTGAGGGCGATTCCTCAGTCTTTTCCGATTAGTCCTGAGCAGGAGCAAAACAGGCTTTTTGAAGCAGTTTCCCAGTTCATCACTAACATTTCTCGCGAGGCTCCATTGCTGGTGATTCTTGATGATTTGCAGTGGACTGACGAGTCGTCGCTTTTGTTGCTGCATTATTTGGCTCGTAGTGTGTATAGAACACCGTTGCTTCTTTTAGGAGCCTACCGCAGCACTGACATTGATTCTAAGCATCCGTTGACTCCAGTTTTGACAGAATTGAATAGGGAGCGCATACCCCAATCTGTTTCTTTGAAGCGAATGTCTCTAGATGACGTTACGGAAATGATCAAGCAGATATTGGAGCAAGATGATGTTCCGACTGAATTCTGCAAGTTAGTCTATGAGAAAACGAGAGGGAACCCTTTCTTCGCAGAGGAAGTGATTAAATCCCTGAAGGAAGAGGAGCTAGTCTATCGACAGGAGAATAAATGGAAAATCAAGGAAGTCTCAAGTATCGAGTTTCCTGAAACTGTCAAGAATGTAATAAAGGCGAGAATGAGCCGATTAGATGACGATTGCCAAAACGTGTTGACGTTGGCTTCGTTTATTGGGAACGATTTCAGTTGTGAGGCTCTACACGAAGTTACAGGCATTGAGGAGAACAAGCTACTTGAACTGGTAGAAAGACTACTCAAAACAGGTCTGGTCAAGCACAGGGTTATCCGCGGAGAAGATGTGTGTTCTTTTGCTGACATTATTGTGAGAGATGTCGTATATGAGGAAATTAGCCCCTTCAGGCGTAAGAAGCTTCATAACGTTGTTGGATGCGCACTTGAGAAGGTTTACGCCAAAAAGATTGACGAACATTTTGGTGAATTAGCCGCCCACTTTCTTGAGAGCGGAGACAAGGATAAGGCACTTGGATACTTCTTGAAGGCTGGGGATAAGGCTTCGAAGGTCTATGCCAACAGCGAGGCTGCTTCTTACTTTCAATCGGCTCTTGGCCTTCTCGAAGAGAAGCAAGGTGAGCTTCGAGAGAAGGTGGGTGTTCTTGAGCGGCTTGGCGACATTAAGAACATTGTTGGGGAATACGACGCCTGCATAGAATATTGGAATGATGCATTAACATTGTGGGAACAACTGCACGAAGAGAAAGAGGTTGCAAGAATTCACCGTAAAATGGCAAACGTTCTTTGGAGCAAAATGAACAAAGGAGAAGAAGCAAAACAACACCATGACAAAGCCCTCAAGGTTCTAGAGAACAAACCTGAAAGTGTTGAGTTGGCATGGCTCTGTGAAGATATCGCAGAAAGAATATCGATGGTGGGTCATGAAGGCCTAAATGAAGCTCGTTCATGGGCTGAGAAAGCCTTAGAGCTGGCTAAGAAACTTGATGCTCAAGAAGTTGCTGCAAAGTCATACTGCAGCCTCGGAGAAATCCTAGGATGGCTTGGAGACGTTGAGATATGTTTGGAGTATATGGAGACCGCGCTGAAAATCTCACTTGACAACAATTATGTGGAATCGGCACTTTTTGCCTATAACGACCTAGGTGGTTTTCATTGGGACTATGAAGCTGCTTTCAACTATTACGCGAAAGGTCATGAACTCGCGAAGAAAATTGGAGACTTGTGGTGGGTGTCCTGGATAGGCGCCAGCCTCGGCGTTAGATACACTGGTCTAGGAGACATGAACAAGGCAATTGCGTTGGTAGAAGAGTCGCTTGCCTTCGATAGGAAAGCCCACAATCTAGCCCACCTTTTTGTCTCTTTATGCGCACGCGGTTGGATCTATCAGATAGTTGGTGAATGGGAGAAAAGTGAACAATTTTACAATGAAGCTCTCAGCGTTTCCCAAGGTCAAGATGATCATAATGGAATCATGATGGCTTACTTTCGTCTCGGATGGCTGCACTTTGACAAAGGTGAATACACTAAAGCGAAAGAATACTTCGAGAAAGACATCGAACTCACGACAAGACATGAGCAAAGATTGTGGTCGATAGGCGCATCCGGTTTTCTTTTGGATACGTGCATAGAGCTAAAAGAAATCGATGAAGCCGAGAAACTGCTTGAAGACCTGCACAAGTATGCTCACGAAATAAACGATATATGGACAATCCGTAGGCTGGATTATCTGAAAGCAAGGTTACTGCGTGCACAGCGGAAATGGGCAGAATCCATCGAGCAATTTGAAAAGAGTCTTCTGGAACAGGAGACTCTGAATGCAAGGCGATGGGACATCTATTGGTTCGCTCAACTCCTCTGTGAATACGCTCGAGTCTACATTGAAAGGGATCAGGAAGGCGATAAGGAGAAAGCCGACAATCTTCTCAACCAAGCCTTGGAAATGTTCCAGAAGATAGGAGCAAAAAAAGACATAGAAAAAACAACGACGAGACTAGAGGTTTTACAACATCCTGTAACCCAAACCAGCGGAGAGACAATCAGTTCAAGAAGCTACGAGCTTACCGAAGTGCAGAGCAGCATCTCAGCTACGCCAAGAGAACTGAGGGTCGGCGAGAGTCTTGAGCTGGAAATAGATGTCACAAACACACGCAAAGAAGGAGCCATTTTGCTGACGAAGATCACGGAAGTCATCCCAGAAGGCTTCGCTATAACTAGGAAACCTGAATTGTACCGCGTGGAAGGCAATTGCCTTAACATGAGGGAAAAGAGACTTGACCCACTAAAAACGGAGGAAGTAAAGCTGGTTCTGACACCAAAGATTAAAGGCACGTTCCACATCAAGCCGAAAATCGTGTATCTTGATGAAAATGGCGAGGAGAAGAGCTCTGAGCTTAAACCAGTAAGCATAACCGTCAGGGAACTGGGAATCAAGGGATGGCTCAAAGGAGAAAGCTAGCGGTTAAATCAGTTTTGCGGAGACCTTGTAGCGCGCCACCGCGCGGTTCTAATCTTTTACTTGCGGTGCCACAACGCCCAGCACACCGCTGATCAGAACCATTATGCCCTCAGAATCTTTCCCGTAATAAATCGCAATTACGCCCAGAACTATGTTTATCAATCCACCGGCAAAATACGATCCTTTCCAAATAATCACACTGGAGATTATCGTCACAACACCAACTCCAACAATGACAAACGATTCAACCCCAACGTGCGCTCTTCCCTCCAAAAGCCTAGGTATAGCGTCAAAGACGCTCATGCACAAGAGGACGCCGCCGACGATCCCCAAGACCAAGGCTATCAAAGCAAGAACTTGTCTACCTTTCATCTCCGACCACAACAACTTCTCGAAACACCGGATACTTATGAATTCTTAACTGAAGATCATGAAGAGAAGTATTGATTCAAACTAAGCGCGCCTCACGTGACTAAACTCCCATGGACACCAAACCAACCTATCGCTTAATATACAGAGAAGTTGAACACCACAGTTCACCATGTACAACTACATTAGAACACACACAGCCCCATACGGGAAAGAAGAAGATGCTAAGGCAATGTCCCATTCTTCTTCCCCACGCAAAAGACCAGCGCAGCAGCCAACATCCAGCTAAAAACAGTCTGCAATTGCGTGTTCAACTACTTCTGTTCACACACCGTCCCACACGAAAGCATTCTCTCCTTAGCTCAGCCTCCACAGCAAGTCAAATGACTTTGATGTTGCTAACTTCGAACGAGAACTCCTTTCTCTCTCGGCTCGTTTGGTTTAGGGGGTGCGGGTTGCCAACGGAGGCGATAGAGTGAGAGGAAGTCCGTGTGTTCGCTGTCCAGTTTTTCCGCACCGAAATTGCTTTTTTAGCATAGGTTAAAAAATTTTTTGCATAAGTTTCCTATAGTTTCTATGTTCTTTCAACGGCCATCTGATTGGCTTTCTTCTCTCGCTTCGCAATCTCTCGGGCTACGATAACGCCTGAAACTGAGGCTTGAATCAGCCCTCTGGTGAGGCCTGCACCGTCGCCGATTGTGAAGAGGTTACGAATTCTGGTCTCCAACTGATTGCTCAATTCTAACCTCGACGTGTAAAACTTCACCTCTGCCCCGTAGAGAAGGGTGTCCTTCGAATTCACCCCTGGCGCAACATGGTCTAAAGCTTGAAGCATCTCTCGTATATCGGCTATATAGCGATACGGTACGACGAAGCTGAGGTCACCCGGCGTGGCGTTCTTGAGTGTTGGCACCACTAGGCTGCGGCTGATCCTCTCTTCGGTGCTGCGTCTTCCAACTTCCAAGTCGCCCAGGCGCTGGATGATTATGCCACCGCTCAACAGGTTTGTGAGCCTTGCAATGTATTTGCCGTAGGCTATGGGCTCTCTAAACGGCTCTGTAAACTTTGTGCTAACGAGCAAAGCGAAGTTTGTGTTGTCTGTCTTGCGCTCAGCGTAGCTTTGTCCGTTCACTGTTATGATGCCCTCATACGACTCTGTTATAACCTCGCCTCTGGGGCACACGCAGAACGTTCGCACGTTGTCATCGAACGATTTGGAGAAATACACGAATTTGGGCTCGTATAGGGCTTCGGTTAATTCCTCCATAACTGAGGCTAAGACCTCAACTCGCACACCGACGTCAACTGGGTTGTTAAGGGTTTTCAAGCCCAATGTCTGAGCTTCGACTGTGAGCCACTCAGCGCCGCTTCTGCCAGGCGCAACTATCACGTATTCGCCCTGAACCTTCTCGCCGTTCGTGGTTTCTACGCCCTCCACCTTGCCGTTCTTGACCATCAGGCTTTTGACTTCTACCCCTGTTTGGACTTCCACTTTTTCTTTTAGTTGACGACGCATGTTACGAAGGACCTGGACGCATTGGTCAGTGCCCATGTGACGTATTTTTTGGTGGATAAGTTTGAGTCCAGCGAACGCTGCTTTGCGCTCTATTTCATCTATCTTGTCTGGCTCGGTTCCGTAAACGTGTTCGGGTGCGCCGAATTGACGGTAGATGCCATCAACATATTCGATGTAGTCGGCTAGTTTCTCTCTAGTCACGTAGTCGGTTAGCCAGCCACCCACCTCTGTTGAGATGTCAAGTTTGCCATCGCTGAAGGCTCCAGCGCCACCCCAACCCTGCAATAAGGTGCAGGGGTCACAGTTGACACATCCGAACCCCCTGCTTGCTGGGCAGCGACGTTTTTCTAGGTCTGGTCCCTTATCCAACATGAGAATTTTGAGTGGTAATGTGTTATTCTTTGTGAGTTCTATGGCAGAGAATATACCTGCAGGTCCTGTACCAACAATGATGATGTCGTAGGATTGAGGCAAGACAAGCGCACCTGTAGTTTTCTGAAAGCCCAAAAAAAGATAATACATCAAACATATATGTTCATCGGTTTAGGGATAGAAGAAAGTGTTCAAGGAGCAGGAAATCACTCCGAAAACATAGGCATTTTTTTAAGTCATTATCACTTTATAATTAACGAATTGATTGCGGTGGTGCGAAGGCAGTTTGGAGAAGTGGTTTGCTGAACGTCGAAAGTCCAAAGTGTTAGACATGGCCTACCGAGAGATAACGTTGGCCATAGACACCGTGACCGAACTGGAAAAAGCAGTGATTGCAGCGTCGAAAAGAGAAACCGCTGAGGCCAAGAGAAGCATTGAACGTCTTTTTGTGGTCGAAACTGAAATAGATGACCTGCGAAGAGCGGTTTTTGAAGAACTAACTCGCGGAAGCCTGCCGCCTAAAGACCGAGAAGACATTATGCATTTGGTCAAACGCCTAGATGTGATGGCTGATCACGTGAAGGACTCAGGTAGAAGCCTTCTGCTACTCTCAGAGGCTAGCATGCCAAAGGATGTTTGGAATGAGCTAGTGGAGATCACCAAAGACTTGGTTGAAGAATCGGCAACCCTCAAGCGAAGCATCGAGAAACTTGGCACTGATCCTGCTGAAGTCAGGGCATTAGCTCAGAAAGTTGACCAGGCTGAAACTCGAATCGATGAACACTACCTGAAAACCAAAGGATTGCTGCTAAAGCATGGTAGAGAAATGGATGCTGCTACGCTTCTCATACTCAGAGACCTGCTGCAGTCGATGGAAGAAGTGGCTGACAGCTGCGACGATACAGCCGATTATGTTAGAATATTGACCGTAGCCAGAGAGGCAACTTAGGCCGAGCTTATGCGACGGCTTCCTAGGCTTAGTATGAGAGTGTGAAAAATTCTTCTATTTGACTGATGCCTAGTTGATTCTAGCTGTTATGCTGCAGTTATCCTCTGATAATGGGGCTTTCATCATTCTTAGGAAAAAGTTACCAACAACCCTCTGAAAAGACTTTGTGAGATGCAGGTGCTTGACAGTCTGGGAATTTTGATTTTGCGAAAAGTTCTACAACGTTGATTTCTGCAGAACTATGTTGGTTTCAAGGTTACATGTGCGCGTGCATTCCTTTGGATTCTGCTATGGCAATTTCGCATTTCCTATATTCAGATCTACATTTTCTCTTTTTCTTTTTGTGAACCTGACTGCTTCAACGTAACCGATTTTTCTTAGAAGATCGATGGCTTTTCCGAAATCTGCTGCAACATCCTGTGGCGAGTGAGCATCCGAGCCAAGCGTTATGGCCAATCCATGGTCAAAACATATTCTCAGCAGCTTTTCACTTGGATAAATTTCATGGCACGGTTTTCTCAGTCCACTCGTGTTGACTTCGACGCACATCTTATTTTCACTTATTACTCCAACAGTTTCAAGCAGAAGGTCCGTCAAGTCTTTCTTAGGTCTAAAACCGAATTTCTTCACCAAATCCAAATGCCCAACGATATCGAACAATCCTGTTCTTGCCATCTCTTGAACCAAAGCATAATACTGTTGACAAACTTGGTCAACATCCCTTCTTTTCCATTCCTCTATCTGCCTCTCACTATCGATAAGCCAATCGCCAATATGGTGGACCGAGCCCATAAGGTAGTCAAAATTGAATTCATTAATTGCGCGCATCAATCTGTCCATTTCAGAAGGAACAAAATCTACTTCTAATCCTACCTTGACTGAGAATTGGGGCGCTTCTTTTAGTGAAGTGATTTTGTTTATGTAGTCGGGTAGGTCGGCGAGGCGCATTGACCAACTCTCCTTCTTGAAGTGAATGTGATCAGAAAATCCGATTTCGTCAACTCTTTTCTTCTTTGCTTCCTCAATATAGCTGCCCAAATCGTTCATTCCGTCAGAAAATGTCGTGTGAATGTGGTAGTCAATCAGCATTGAAAGTGGCATCATCCTTTGCCTTTAACAACCCGTTGAGGTTCCTCCCTATCTTGCTTGTACGTGCACGAAAAGGTAGCCTTACTTGTGGTGTGGGATTAGGCAAAGAAACTTGAGCGTTGATTTGCCCATATTCGCAAACTGATGCTTTGCATTGGGAGGTATGAAAACTACGTATCCAGCATTTGCTTTTACCTCTTGACCCTCGCATACGACCTTGCATTCCCCTTCTAAAACATAGACTTCATGCTCCCAGTCGTGAGAGTGAAGCGGAGAATGCCCCTTAGGCTGAAGTTCAAAAAGGCGCATGGCGAAATTTGGTGCACCGTCTTCCTGCTTGATCAACCATCTGACTCTTAAGCCGGAAGCACCAGATTCTTCTACATCTTCGGGCTTTATTCTTGAGGAGTAAACGCACTTGAATGTCATTAGTCCCGTCTCCTTTTCACTGTGATATGAAAGCGCAATATTTAAAATTGTGCGCGCACTTCTTGAGAGTTTCCCCACAAAATTTAAGCAGCGGACCACATTCTAAAACTGATGAAAAATGAAGATAGTAGTCGTGGACCACGTTTACCTAGAAAAAGAGCACATAGAAAAATTGCGATCGGTCGGTAACCTAGAAATTTTCGGTGAGCCACCCAAAACACCTGATGAATTGAAAGAAAGAATAGGGTCAGCTGAAATCGTGATAGTTGGCTGGAGTGATCTGACTGAAAACATCATTGATTCCGCTAAGAAACTAGAAATGATTTCGATATGGGCTACCACATGTCACTACGCAGACCTCAAGGCAGCCAGGGAAAGAGGTATCGTCGTTACACACGTTCCAGGCTATGCTACTGAAGCTGTTGCTGAACATACTTTCGCTTTGTTGTTTGCGGCGATTAGAAAATTGCCCCAAGCTGACAAACATGTTAGAAATGGCAATTTCGATTGGAGACCTTTTGGGGGCGTGGAATTGCACGGAAAGACTCTTGGCATAATTGGCACGGGTGCGATTGGTTGTCGAGTTGCTGAGATTGCCAAGGCTTTCAAGATGCAAGTTCTGGGCTATGACAAGTATCCTAACGTTAAGAGGGCTGAAGAAATTGGGTTGAAATACGTTGACCTCGATGAGTTGTTGAAGCAGAGCGATTTCATAAGTTTGCATGTCACCCTGACTGCGGAAACTGACGGATTTGTAGGGAAAAAGGAGTTTGAGGCTATGAAAAAGGGCGTTATAATTGTTAACACGTCTCAGGGTAAGGTAATGGATGAGGAGTCTTTGGTTGATGCGTTGAAGTCGGGTAAGGTATCCTATTCAGGTCTAGATGTGTTTGAGAAGGAGCCTCCTGACAAGGATAGTCCGTTGTTCAAGCTTGATAATGTGGTGCTTTCTCCTCACATTGGGTTCCACACTGTAGAGGCTAAGAAACGGTGCAGTGATATTTGTATCGATAATGTTATGAAGTTCTTGGAGGGTAAACAGCAAAACACCTGCTAACGTAGCTCAGGTCTCATGGTTCGAAGTTGAACGGTGATTTGGGATGCATCTGACTAAAGAGGAAGAGCGAATATGTAACGGTGAATACGGCAAAGGAATGAAAGAGGCAATTGATCTGCTCGTAGCAATTGGCGAGGCATATGACGCCGAAAAAATGATCCCAATAAGCCGTGCGCATGCCGCTTCAAGCGGCCAAGAAGGCGACCTGTACTTCGTCGAACTTTTAGCCAATGGAGGGGCACGCTGTAAAGTACCCACCAGCACAAATCCAGTATACGATATTAAGTATTTCCATAAGCTTTTTGAGATTCCAAGGTTTGAAGCCGAAGTGGCTCGAAAGGTAATGGAAGCCTACAAGCGAGTGGGCGCCATACTGAGCTGGAGTTGCATACCTTACATGGCAGAAAATATTCCACTGTACGGTGAAACCGTTGCCTTCTCCGAATCAAGCGCCACGCCGTATGTGAATTCTGTCATTGGAGCGAGGACAAATCGTGAAGCGGCACAAAGTGCGCTGGCTGCAGGAGTTATAGGCAAGACTCCCGAATATGGGCTCCATTTTAAAGAAAATCGGAGAGGCACGCACTTAATCAAAGTGGAAGCGACGCTGAAGGACGAATTCGATTACACCCTTCTAGGCTATTTTGTTGGCAAACGGATAGGCTATGGAATCCCTGTGCTCACTGGCATATCAAAGCAGCCGAACACTGAGGAACTCATTAACTTCTGTGCTATGTCTAATGTGCCCGGAGCCATATCGATGTTTTACATGCCTAGGTTCACCGTTGAAGCCTCGACTGTTGAAGAAGCCTTCCAAGGCGATAAACCAAAAGACAAGATCACCATGACAGATCACGAACTTAGACAGACCCACGAAGAGCTTCAAACGACGAGTGGTAAAATAGACTTCGTTATGCTTGGATGCCCACATTACACACTGAAGCAGGTAGAGGAAGTGGCAAGACTCTTGCAAGGCAGAAAGATACATGATGGTGTCTCGTTTTGGGTGTGCACATCAGCCACAACTAAGACTTTGGCTGAGAAAACAGGCTATGTACGTGTCATAGAAAGGGCTGGAGGGCACGTTGTAGTGGACACGTGCATAGATGAACCATGCTGGGCTGTGTATACAGATAAAGTCGGTATGACAGACTCACCCAAATGCGCCTACTATCGGAGGTTCAAAGAGGCTAGGGTAGGGAGACTGCAAGACTGCGTTGAAACCGCTGTCAAGGGGAAATAGAAAATGAAGAATCTAGAAATTTCGTTGAAATGCCACAAGATTGTAGGCGGCTACGGAGAGGGCGAGGCGCTTGTTTCACACGAACCCATCTGCTTCTACCTCACAAATCCCAAAACAGGCATAGTCAGAGAAAAAAACCATGAGCTGTTTGGAAAAAATCTTGCAAACAAGGTGCTTGTATTTCCATCAGGAAAGGCCAGTTCAGTGGTTCAGATAGACGGCCTCTTTAAGTTGGCGTCCCACAAAGTTGCTCCTAAAGCGTTGATTGCAAAGGATGTGGAAACCGTGCTCATCGTAAGCGCTTTTCTAGTGAAGGTTCCTCTAGTAGACAGATTGGAAAAGGACCCGTTTGAAATCATTCACACCGGCGACTTTGTTAAGGTGGACGCGGAAAAAGGCATAGTGACCATAACAAAGCAGACACCCTAACGTAATTGCGATATGACCTTTCTGAGTCAATAATCTGCCATATGGTATAAGCGCGATATTCCGCTTGCGTTGACGTAATGCCTGCGTAGCAAGTACGTGTGTCAACCGAAGATCGATAAAAACAGTAATCGGGAGACTACTTTCTTCTCAGCAGTACCATGTTAATGTTGTTGAGAGTCTTGGCTTTCTCAAGGGGTCTATCCAGATACCAAGTACTTTCTGTTCCTTCCCACCACCCTAAAAACTCGAATTTTCCATTAAGTCTTGTAAGCGCCTTGAACTCTTGTGGAAAGATGAATTTTAGGTCCTCTTCATCCTCAAACTTCAGTGTTCGCCCATGGTCATTAACCTCAAGTGTAGATCTTTCTGTGTAAATTTGGTTGAGTATGTCCTTCCAATGAGTGCTGAATGTTGTTTTCACTGTTATTCCATCTCTTTCCCTAGTCCAGCTTTGTTCTGCATTCTCTGTCCAGTCCACAGCCTTGTTCTGAATGAAGTAAAGGCCTCCCTTTTTCAGACAGTATGCTACCGAATTCAAATGGCTCAGAAACTTATCATTCGACTCGGCATCTAAGGAGCCCATCATTATGAAAGCAAAGTCAACTTTCTTCTTTAGTCTAAAGTCGTACATGTCTGCTTGTACAGTCTCTGCTCTTACTCCTTCTTCACTTGCTTTCTGCTGCAAATATGTTAGCATTTCAAGGCTTGAATCTAACCCGATGGCTTCGTAACCTCTTTTTGCGATCTCTCTTAGCTGAAGGCTTGGACCACAGGCTATATCAAGAAAACGTTTGACCTTTATCTTACTGAACTTCTCGATTATTCTCTCAAAACAGTTAACTTGCTCTTTTGGGTCAAAGAAGCTGAATGCAACTTCATAATAGAGGGGGTGTTTATAGATTTCCATGGTTCACAGGGTTGTTTTCTTTTCAAATAAGCTTAACGTGTGCAATCATTGCTCGTGCAAACTAAATTGGAGTTTCCTATAACGACATGTTGAGAGAGCTTCTTCCTTAAAGGAGAAGAGGGGATTTTGCGGGAGATTTCGCCATTTCGTGCCAATATAGCAGATCTATGCTCTGTGCTCCAGACACCTTCTGATTCGCTCCATTCCCTCCTTGACTTGGTCATAGGAGACGGAGTACGATATTCGTAAATGGCCTTCACCAGCCTTCCCGAAGCCCGAACCAGGTGCAGTCACGACTCCCGCTTCCTTTAATAAATTCGACGCCATTGCTTCATCCGATTTTTCGAATTTTGAAAAGTTTGGAAAAACATAAAATGCTCCTTTCGGTATGGTGTGGGGCAAACTCTCAATCTTTTCAAGTTCATTAAGCATAAATTTTCTTCTTCTGTTGTACTCTGTTACCATTTCTTGGACACAACCTTGCGGTCCAGTTAGTGCAGCAAAGGCTGCCTTCTGCGAAATTGCGTTTGGGCATAGGACTGCGTAATAGTGTAGTTTACGCAAGGTGCCTGAAAGTTTCTTTCCTGCCACTACGTATCCAATCCTCCACCCAGTCATTGCATACGCTTTTGAGAAACCGTTCACCGTGATTGTTCTGTCTTCCATGCCGGCCAACGAACCTATACTGATGTGTCTTGCACCCTCGTAAACGATTTTCTCATATATTTCATCCACGAAGACTATCAAGTTGTGTTTCTGCGCCACCTCAGCTATGATTTCGAGATCCTGCTTTGAGAATACGTGTCCGCTTGGATTGGACGGGTTACACAGCCAAATCATCTTGGTCTTCTTAGTTATTTTGCTCTCCAAAACTCCTAGCTCTATTTCGTAGTCTTTTCTCTCGTCAAGCGGGACAGTGACAGGCTGCGCTTCCGCTAACAGGGTGTCTTCAAAACATGCAGGATAGTATGGATCAGGAATGAGCGCTTCGTCGCCTGAATTCAGAAAAGCCAACGCAGCGATCAGCATAGCCTCCTGAGAGCCAGAGGTTACCGTTACCTCAGTCTGTGGATCAGCATCAATATCATTCTCTTTCTCAAGTTTTTCCGCTATGGCTTGGCGCAGTTCAAGTGTCCCCTCGGTTTCTGTGTAGTGTGTGAAACCGTTTTTGGTTGCCTCTACAGCTGCCTCTAAGATATGCTTTGGCGTTGTGAAGTCTGGTTCACCTTGCTCCAAGTGAACAACATTCTTCATTCCCGTCGAGAGTTCAAGCATTCTTCGAATTGCCGAAGGTTTTATCAAGTTGGCTCTGTTGGAATTTTCAAACAATTTTTTTATCGCCTTTTTGTTAAGCCTGCTTTCGCAAGCTTAGTCACATGTAAAGTCATATTAAGATTTAACATGAGCACTCTGTCATAGAGACAACATTGGCGTAGCTCGGAACCTATTTCTTTCCGATGACGAAATCGAATCCTGTGATTCGCCTGATTTGCTCGCCATACTTTTGCTTAACTTTTTCCTCGAAGATTTTGATGCCTTTTTCGAACTCTTCTTCGTTGAGGAGAGTTAGAGTTGAGACGTACTTTTTTCTAACTCTATCAAAGCATTCTTCTCGGGGCAGAAATCCCTCATCGTGTTTAACTACATGGTAATGGAGGTTTCTGAAGCCAACTTTAACCATCAGGCTTTTGAGGTGAGGTATAGTTGGAAAACGTTTCAGATCAAGAGCAATTACGCCAGGAAAGCAGCGTAGAATATGCCTTTTCATTCGATGGTGAGAATTTGTCATGATTACGCAGTTGCCTCCCTTCTTCAATGTTCGATAAATCTCTCGAAGGGCTATCTCTTTGTGTTCAATGTGGTGAATGACCAAGGTCATGTAGACGCAGTCGAAGAAATCGTCTCTGAAAGGCAGTTTTTGTCCATCTCCTTGAACCCACAAAATCTTTCTAGACTCATCTTTTACAGCGGCTTTCTTCAGCATGTCAATGGACGGCTCTAGAGAGCAGATTAAGGGCTTTTTTGAGGATTGAATGCTTAAAGGAAATCTTCCTGTGCCGCAGCCAACGTCTAAGACTTTGCTGCTTTCGTTGATTTCTCCGTACTCGATGATTTTTGAGAGCCACACTTCTGCTGGTGGAGCTCGAACCTCGTCGTAGTAATCCGCTATTTGCGAATAGTCTGTTTTGGGGAGGCTCAAACCTTTCACGCTGTTGCCCTTGCATGAGGCATTGCGACTTGTTTTCTTGCTTGGCTATTAAGTCGACTGTGCAGATAGTTGCTTTGTGAGACGTTGTGGATGGATGGTTTTTGTCTGTTGCTGGGGCTTTGTGTGAACAGAAGTAGTTGAACACGGAAGCGCAGACTGTTTGGGTTGAGGGTTGAGGGCAATGAGGTTGTTGTGTTGTGTCGGGAAAGCCCTGTTAAAGGAAGAGTTAACAAGGAGTTGATTAAGGAATTCTCGAGGATTTTCAAGAAGAGAGTGGAGGTTGTGGCTGGTTTCACTTCGAGGCAGAAGAAGGTTCTGATCAGAGGCATCACCGTGGATGAAGCGAAATCAATCCTAACAGAGTATGCATCCAAATAGTGCGATGTAGAGTGCTGCTGTGAGAATTTTTGTGCGCTTGTTAGTGTTGACGCGCCCTTAGTAACACTAACATCCTATGTTACGAGCGTGGGGCGGCAAGATTAATTTCAAAAGAAGAAGGGAGCAATTCCCTTTAGCCTTCTTCTTCCACTCTAATGTTGTATATAATTAGGGCTGTAGCCAAAAAGCAGAAATGTCGTCAAGTAGCATTTCACGCTTCAATGAAGCGTCTAAGTGGGGGTTAAGCGGGGGCTAACAGGTCATTGTCTGTTGAGTTTAGTCGTCATGCTTTAGAAAAAGCGCGTTGGAGAAATGTGCAGATGTCGCACATACATAGAACGCTTCAAAGCCCTGACGAGCTATATGAAGATGTTGAGCATGGGGTTATGATTGCCCTTAAGAAAGTTAACGAGAGGTCAATCGTGTTAGCCTATAAAAGAGAGGGCAGCTTAGTTAAGGTTATTACACTCTATTACACCACTAAACTTGATAGGCTTGTAGAAGTTAAGACGGTGAGAAGAGCATGGAAAAAGATAAAGTGAGGGCATGGTACGATAAGTCGACTGATATATTCTACATGCTCTTCAAGGAAGGTCCAAGCCATGAGGTTGTCGAGGCTGACCCAGACGTTCATCTTGAACTCGATGAGAAGGGCAAGATAATGGGCATAGAGATATGGAACGCTCAAAAAAGCGGTTTGATAAAACAGGTAGCAAAAGCCATAGCCAAAGCAACCTCATAACTTGAAGTGACTTATACTTTGTCGTAGTAATCTGCGATCTGCGAATAGTCTGTTTTGACGAAGCTCAAATTAGCAAGCAGCTTATAGATTTCAGCTTGGTTCTTTCTTTTTTTACGTCTCTCTGAGAAGTGCAACACCGTTAACCGATGATTTTCCTATTCTTATATCGTATAATTATATCATTGTCTGTAAGTTCAGAGTCAGAGCAGAATATGAGAAAGAAGCTAAGAAGTAGCCAGACCTAAACAAAAAATGAAAAAAATACTTAGCTAAAGGCGAAAGATGACCAAGATTACTACAAAAGTAACTTTAAGCAAATGACGTTATATAGAAGCGAAAAGTAAAACTATCAGCAATAACGCATAGGCATCAAGGTGCAATGTGTTGTCGGAAATTAATACTAAAGAGGAAATGTTAAAGCTCGTCAATGCTCTCTCAGCACTTTGTCCTTCGTATAATTATTGCTCGCAGTATATCCAGATGTTGCCAATGGACTATCCTTCTACTTACGATATGTTTCCTGAGTTCCTCTCGACGCCTGAAATAAGGAAGTTTTTGGAAGACATCCTAGGGATTACCTATGGTGCGAATGTGGATCTCAGCAGCTATGGAGGCGTTGCGTTTGCTTATAATCTCAAAGGCTTTGTAGAGCGAATCTTCTCATTCTTAGAAGATCCAAATATCCGAAAAAGGCTAAGTGAGCTTACAGGTGCATCTGAAGACATTATCCCTAATCCGCGAAAAGAATGGATTGAAGTCAGACTAAAGGGAGTTAGTTTAATTCCAACTGTGGGACCCCATGCAATCAGGATAATTACGCTATTACTTGAAAGTCTTGAGCCTGCCGAAGGATGGCGAAGTTTTACTGAGCTGGTCAAGTTGTTACGACTTGACGAAAAGCAAACTCGAGAAATCATAAATCTGTTAGTAAGCAAATACAGGCTGATAATCCCTGATAACAGAAGTGGAAGAGAAGGATATAGGTTAGCCGATGACCTCAAGAGATATTCTGAAATAATTCGCGAAATGAAAGTTGAGAATACATCTTAAGGAAAGCGGGAAGGAAGAGTGGCTTCTAAAAGAAAAAGCATTTTATTAGAAATCTCAGAGACAAAATTACCGCCCAAACCTAGAGCTTTCCATCGCCGTGAAATCTCACCAAGAATTCCAATTATAAAAAAAGTGGATATCCCGAGTAAACACATCACAGAATCACCTCGCCCTATTTTGTTAAGGCAACGAGTAACGAAGCCTCTGAAGGTTATTCCTATACCTGTTCCTTTCCCAACTCTCATTTCGATGGCAATGCCAACGGAAAGAATGGCGCAAATTCCTTTCACCCAGCCGCAACCTGTTGAAGAGTCCCATATCCAAGTTGTGAGGCCCACCAATAGAAATCAAGCTGAACAAACTATCAAGGAAGCCTTTGAAAAACTGAGAACTGATATTGTAGCTATTTTAACTTATATTGATGAAACCACATTCGCCTATCTTGATCTAATTCCGAAGTCTGTGGGTCTCCGAATTCTAACTTCCGTAATTGATGATGAAAAATCTGTAAGAAGAGCATGTGAACTACAAAAGAGAAGTCGCAAAAATCTGGAAGTGGTTAAATTAACTTTCATTGAGAATGACAAGGAAAAACCCCTTCTACATGAACGATGGCTTTCTGACAGTGAAATTTTCATTGATTTCGGAACTGACTTAAAGGCGAGAGCTTTAGGGGCAAAACAACATACGATAATCATTGACCAGCAACCAAAACATAAAAGTCAAATAGATAATTTTCTTTGGTATTGGGACTCATACGAAGAAACTCTCAGCCAATTTTTTAACAAAAAAGTCCTAAAACGAACGTTCTTCCTTTGATTCCTTTCAACCTCATACGTGAGACTTTTCCATCATTCCTCCTTTCTTCGGATAAAGCAAAGGATTTCCTTTTCATTTTCCTCTTTTTGCGAACATATCGCCCTTTTTTGGATAAGAATTTTGCGAAAAGCATAGTTAGATTATAGGAGTCCAAATATGCTCGTTTTGATATTAGTTAATTGAACTATTCTTCAGATGGGCATTTGATTTGTTTTGTTTGGCTATTTCCTGTGCCTTCTCGTAGTCTGCGTCTGCGTGTCTGACTATGGCTGTTCCCTGGTCTTGTCAAGCCCATATATGTCTTATGACGTAGCTTATTCCTTTTTTCTCTAAATGTTCTGTTATACTCTTTAAGTTCTCCACTGGAATCATCATCACTCCCCTTCCAACCTTAAACCCGCCCAACTCGCCTACAAGTCCTTCATACCTATACCTACCCTTGCCCCTCCCCTCCAGTCTTTGAGTGAACACCACCCTTTCCTTAGCATTCAGGTTTGCCGTGCTGTAAGTTATCAGAGCATAAGGCCTGTGAATCAGAGTCAACAACTTCTTCACGTCTTCACTTGCATAGTAAACCTTTCCCTCACGCAAAGCCGACTCCAAAAGAGGAGAGCCCCTCAACTCATCAACGGTCAAGCAGACAACCTGAAAGAACAAGTCGCTTCGAGACGTCGCCATGTAAACTTCCTCCCTGCCCTCCTCCAACGCATTCCTATCATCAAAAACGACCAGAAGGTCAACATCGCTTCCTTCATCAAAATCACCCCTCGAATAGCTTCCAAAAAGCACCACACCAACAACCCCCTCTACCATTTTCACCTTGCCAGCTAAATGCTCAATTTTTTCATAAACCTCTAACCGCAACCTTCTCCCTTCTACCCAACTCGTTTAAGCAGTCCTTCAAGACTGCCAACGCCTGCTCAGCCCTCTCACCGTTTATACCTCCATACCCCAACTCACCGTAGATACCCCAAAGCCTGTCCCAAGAATCTAGTAGGTCAGGATGATGTGTCATCAGCCAACTGCGGCGATTTTTGTGTGCTGTTCGAGGCTGTTCATGGAAGTGCAAACCCTCTTTAGAGGCACAGGCTTCAATCATCTGTTCCAACGCCCTTAAAGAGAGAAGCCCTACGTTGGAAAACCTTTTGTCTTTCAGCTCGTGAAGAGCACCCTTCAAGTTTTCCAACGCTATGTTTCTATGCTGATTCACATCGCCCATAATTTGTTAATTATTAACAAGACTTATAAAACTTCCTCATCGAACCCAAACTCGTTATATCCCCATCTTAAGCATGGGCATTTTGATTTGTTTTTGTTTGGCTATTTCCTCTGCCTTCTCGTAGCCTGCGTCTGCGTGTCTCACAATAGCTGTTCCCGGGTCTGTTGTCAAGACGCGCACAATTCTTTTTTCTGCGTCTTTTGTTCCGTCTGCGACTAGGCACATGCCTGCGTGGATGCTGTAGCCTAAGCCTACGCCTCCTCCATGGTGAACCGAAACCCATGTGGCGCCTGCAACAGCGTTTAACAGGGCGTTTAGTATTGGCCAGTCTGCTATGGCGTCGCTTCCGTCTCTCATGCCCTCGGTTTCACGGTTGGGTGACGCCACACTTCCACCATCCAAGTGGTCGCGCCCTATCCATATTGGTCCTGCTAACTCGCCTTTTCTTACCATGTCGTTCATGATTTTGCCGAACTTCGCCCGTTCGCCGAATCCAAGCCAGCACACTCGGGCAGGCAAGCCCTGAAACTTAACCTGTTCCTTCGCCTTCTTTATCCAGCGGCATAATCCAGTGTTGTAGGCGAATTCTTTCAAGATGATGTCGTCAAGTGTGTAGATGTCGTCGGCGCTGTCAATTAGGCTGGTCCATCTGAAGGGTCCTCGTCCCTTACAGAACATAGGCCTGATGTACCGTTGCACGAAACCGGGGAAAGCAAAAGCGTCTCTTAGCCCATCGTCGAAGGCTTGCTGCCGCAGGTTATTGCCATACTCAAATGCGACTGCGCCCTTCCGCATCATCTCTATCATAGCCTTAACCTGAGTGTGCATGCTTTTCTTAGCCTTGGCAACGTATTCAGCTGGATTGCTCTCTCTGAGCTTGTCTGCCTCTTCCTTTGACAACCCGGCGGGATAGTAGCCGTTGAGCGGGTCGTGGGCTGACGTTTGGTCTGTGACAACGTCTGGGATTATGCCTCGCCTAACGAGTTCGGGGTGCACTTCAGCAGCATTTCCTAACAACCCTATGCTCCTTGGCACTCTTTGTTCTGCGGCTTGTTTCACCATGTCGATGGCTTCGTTTAGGTCGTCTGTCCACTTTTCAAGATAACCGTGCTTGAGTCGCCTTTCAATGGCTTTCTCGTTAATTTCTACAACTAGTGCCACGCCATCATTCATTGTTACGGCCAAGGGCTGAGCACCACCCATTTCACCTAAGCCAGCGCTCAATACGAGCTTGCCTTTTAGGCTGGCTTTGTAGTGTTCTTTGGCTACGGCGGCTAAGGTTTCATACGTGCCCTGCAGAATGCCCTGCGTGCCAATGTAAGCCCATGAGCCCGCGGTCATCTGTCCAAACATGATTAAGCCCTTTTGTTCCAGCTCGTAGTAATAGTCCCACGTAGCCCACTTTGGCACCAGCATGCAGTTTACGATCAAGGCGCGGGGCGCCCACTCATGGGTTTGAAAGACAGCCACAGGTTTGCCGCTTTGGATAAGCACAGTTTCGTCCGGTTCCAGATTCTGCAGGGTTTCAACTATTGCGTGGAAGCACTCCCAGTTACGTGCTGCCTTGCCAGTTCCACCGTAAACAATTAAGTTTTCAGGGTCCTTCGCCACCTCAGGGTCAACGACATTATACAGCATGCGTAATATGCCTTCAATCTGCCAATTTTTGCAGTGCAACTTCGAGCCAGACAAGTGTTTGATGGTTTTTTTCACGTTCGGCTTCAACTCCAGCATGATAACGCTTTCCCTCTGAATGGCATATTTGACAGTGTTTGTTATAATCTTTGCTTGATTTGAGGGGATATGTTTCTCTTTTATCACAAAGCAAATCTTGGGAGGTCATCGACGCCTAGCAAAGTCATACCGCGGATAATTATTTACTGGGTTTTTTAGGTTTCATTTCCTCCAAGACTTTCTTAATATTTTCTACGCCTACAATTTTTCTATCGTTCAAAATTAGTGTGGTTTTCTCATTTATCCCGCTTACCTTTGCCTTCAGCCGCGTCACGAAGGTGCAGTCAGATAAGTCTAGAAGTTTATAGGCTATTCCAGCTTCTTTCAAGAAGTTGATGGCTTCTTGATCTTCTGGTCTGTAGTTGTATGCTGTTCGGGCTGACATAGGTAAAGCTTCGTAACCTGCTTTACCTAAAAGAGCGGGAACCTGTGCGTATTCGATGTTAGAGACTTTTCTCGACTTAACATACAACAGAACGTTGTCCTTCACTTTTATCCACAATGCATTTGTTAAATGATATTATTTAGTTTTGTCGCGTTTCTTGATGCGTGATCTTGAACTTTGACTTAACCGTCTTTGCTTGTGTTACAAGAGCATCAATTCTGTTTGATGTCGTAAAATCTTTGAAGCTCCCCTGTTATGGCATTGTCTTCGTCGAGCAAGGTTTTGAGTCCCCTTCTTATCCATACTGGTAGGTAGTTTTGACAGTAGTATGTTGCGAAGCGGTGGTCGAGGAATATTATGGCGCCTCTATCTTCCAATGTCCGTATTGGTCTGCCCGCTGCCTGCGCTGCTTTTTTCAGGGCGGGAATGACATAGCCGTACTCTCTTCCATGGTCTGGAAAACGGCGTTCATAGTATTTTATTTGGGCGTTCACTTTGGGCGTAGGTTCAGCGTATGGCACGCCGACGATGGCAACAGAATTCATCTGGTCCCCTGGATAGTCTGCTCCCTCTGAGGAGCGTCCGCCCTGAACACCCAACAAAACTGCGCCGCCACGTTTGGCGTAAGACTTGAACTTGCTAATCAGGCGGTCGTTCTCTCTAGACTTCATGCCCCTATGCTCATGAAGCAACGGCTTATCCAAACTGTTTTCGATTCCGGCTTCCAACAGTTTTTGCAGCACCTCGTAGGAGGCGGTGAAGACGCCTACGTTGGCGGGCGTGTTGTGAACAACTTCGGCGATACGTTTGACCAGTTTCTTGTACATGGCTGGAGTGCGCTGTTCCATGGCGGTCGTCACCCCGCAACAGGCGAGGCTGAGGATGTGTTCTCTCGGAAACGGAGAGGGCACGGCTTGACAAACCGTTGAATCGGGCAGGTGAGTTATTTTCACGTAGGATTGGAGTGGCTGAAGGGTTCCCGACATGCTTACGCTACAGTAAACTGACGAGAAAACGGGTTCAGTTACTTTCGCAGGGTCAAGCGCCACCACCTCCAGCTTGGCTGAAGGGGTGCCCGTCATGGATATGTATCGGCTCAAAATGTGCGTGTAGGCGATATCACCAGAAGTGTCCAGCCACCGCAAGAGAAACTCGCCGACACGATGAATGTAGGAACGCGGAAACTTTCCCTGCGTAAGCAAATGCTGTTTGATTAGATTACCTGTTTCATGCATCTCTTCAAAGAAAACCTGAGGGTCGTCGATTTCCATCTTTTTGGTTAAGGCGTCGATTAGCAGTTGAGGCTTCACATAAGTCTCCTTCTCAACCTGCGCCGCCAACTTCTCAATCAACGCTCGAAACTTGCCTGCAAAATCGGCTACATCGCGGCGGCTGAACTTTTCAGCCTCGAACTGCGCCTGACGCATTGCGAATACTGTGAGGCTGTCGCTGGCGATGTCCACTGCGGTTTCAGGCAGGTTGTGTGCCTCATCAACTACGAGTATGACCTCATCCATCGGTCTGTCTAGATGCTTGAGGAAGGCTCCACGAACCGTAGGGTCAAAAACGTACATGTAGCTCAAGGCTACAACATCAACTTCAGTCAGCGCTTTCTTAACCAATTCGTAGGGACAGAAACCCTCCGCGCGACAGACCTCTTGTACTTCCGACGCCTTGTATGGTCGTGACACGACGTGCTTCTTCAAGTCGGAAAAGCGTTCGTCCCTTTTCTCAATGTTCGCGTAATATGGACACTGTTCCCTCGATTTGAGCAGTTCACATATCTCCATAGCTGACTTAGCATCTGGCGCGTGACGAGTTATAAACGGGTGAAAACACATGTCTGTTCTTCCACGAACCGAAAGCCCAGATACGTCTTGCCGCTTTGCTATGGCGTTCAGCTCTTCAATCACTCGTTCGTGTTGGCGATGAGTCTTAGCCACGTAGAGAATCTGTAAATCGTTTTCCTTAGCCAAGGGCAGACAGGCAGACAGCGCTGAAACCGTTTTGCCCAGGCCGTTGCTTCCCTCAATGAGGACGTGTCTGCGGTTTTTAACCACCTCAAAAATGGTGTTCGTGAACAGGTCTTGGCATGGTCTCACATGGGAATATGGAAAGAACTCCCCGATGCTTGCGTGTAGCTTGAGCTGAGCCATTGTGGTCAAGGATAATCCCTACTACCATGTGACTGATGCAGGTCGGATTGCTTATCTTCTCTTTTTGCGGTTGGGCACAATGAGTTGACTGGGCAGTGCTCATGCGACGGGTTCCGTGCTCTGCAATTCCTTCGACCCAAACTGATAAGCAGCAGGTGAATCGCCAAATAATCATTGGGTGAATAAAGAGACTCCAAAGCCGTTCGAATCTCCTCATAATCGCCCTTGAGCGGCGCTAAGCCTAGTCTCCTCGAAACTCGATTACCATGCGTGTCAACAGGCACCGTTGGCTTTTTTGCGGCGAACAGCAGGACCACATCTGCTGTTTTGGGTCCCACTCCAGGAATACTCATAAGCATGGAACGAGCTTTTTCCAGAGACTGCGAGTAAACAAAATCAAGCGAACCATTGAAACGTTCAAGAACCACCTTAGAGAGTTCTCTAATCTTTCGAGACTTGTTTCTATACAACCCGCCAACTCGAATAGCGGATTCTATCTCTTTAACATTGGCGCTAGCCAAAGCTTTTGGACTGATCTCATACCTTTCTGAGAGGTTTTTGTATGCTTGGTCTCGGTTTCTGTCGTTTGTAGCCTGCGAAAGCACGGTTCGAATCAACGTTTGAAACGGTTCCCTCTTTGAACTTCCCCACTCCGGAAGCGAAAAGTTCTCCTTCAAGACTTCCAGAATTTTGTTAGCTCTGTCTCTCTCATCCATCACTTGTTCGCCGATGCTTTTTCAGAAGCACCTTAATGTGAGGTTCTGGCGTTAACTTAAAACTTCCCTTCGCTAATCAACGGGGCAAGCCAAAGCCGAGGCATTATGCTCTTATACCTATGTTTTTAGTTAGCTATATGATTGAGTGTATCCGAGCCTTGGGGTTAGCCGCATGCAAAGAAGAATAGTGTTCCCATTCTCAGCCATAGTCGCCCTAGACAAATTGAAGCTTGCGATCATAATCAACGCCATAAACCCCAAAGTAGGCGGACTGCTGATTCGTGGTCCAAAGGGCTCGGGGAAAACAACTGTGGTGCGAGCAATAGCCGAAGTTCTTCCAGAAATAAAAACGGTGAAAGACTGTCCGTTTAACTGCAACCCCCACGATCCGTCCAATATGTGTTCTCGGGACAGTGAACGCTACCGAAATGGAGAGAAACTGCCAGTTGAACAGAAAGAAATGAGAGTTGTCGACCTTCCACTTGGAGCCACCGAAGACAGGGTTGTGGGAAGCTTAGACGTAGAAAAAGCCATCAAACTGGGAGTTGAGGCTCTCGAACCCGGCATCCTAGCAGAGGCAAACCAAAACATCCTCTACGTTGACGAAATAAACCTCCTGCCCGACCACATAGCCGACGACCTATTAGACGCCGCTGCCACAGGCTGGAACGTTGTAGAGAGAGAAGGAATCTCAGTCAGTCATCCCTCACGCTTCGTCTTCGTCGGAACAATGAATCCAGAAGAAGGCGAACTGCGGCCACAACTCCTAGACCGCTTCTCCCTATCTGTGGGAGTTGAAAGAATCTCCTCGGTTCCCGACAGAATGGAAGTTGTGAAGCGAAACATCGAGTTTGAAAGAGACCCTGAAAGATTTTATGAAGAATTCAAGAAGGCTCAAGAAGAAGTCAGAAGCAAAATCGTCCACGCACGAGAGGTTCTTCCCAAAGTTGAGATGCCTGAAGAACTCCTTGAAGCCGTGTGCAATGCATGCGCAGAACTGAAAGTTGACGGAGTGAGACCTGACATAGTCATAAGCAAAGCTGCGTCGACCTTGGCAGCATTCGAAGACAGAACAACGGTCACACTGGACGATATTTTAATCGCAGCTGAACTGGCTCTTAGCCACAGAACACGGGAAGGCGGCTTCTTGGAACCAGCCACGCTGGACGAAATCAGGCAGACCTTCCAATCGAAGGTTAGGGAAGCAGGGGCTGAGGGAAAACCTGGGCCAAAGCTAGAAATTGATGAGGGCAAAGGCAAGAAATTCAAAGCGTTTGTTTGGCCAAGAAAGATTGAGAAGCAAAAAGAAAAGAACTCTGAGAAAAAGAAGAGCAATTATGTTCCACAAAGGTTCAAGAGAATATTCTTCACGCTAGACGAATTAGTTAGAGGAAAGCTGTCTTTCGGTCAAAAAACGTGGGATATCCCCACTGAAGCAAGAGTCCTGCCCAGCAGTTCTGTTACGGCAAGAGAAGCACAATTAACCGAGGGGACTCCTCTACTCAATAAGATTAGAGGAAGCTTACTCGCGCCTTTTAGCCTCATCTTTAAGCCACAGAGAACCCGCACGGGCATCGGTGTCCACGTTGGGAAACGCGCAGAGACTGTCACCGCGCTTCACAGGGGCAGACCGAGCGGATGGAGGTTTCCGCAGGGTAAGCCTCGGGACATTCACTTGCCTGCCACGATTAGAGCGGCTGCGTTGGGGCAGAGATTCAGGGAGAAGCCTCCAGAGACCGCGCTTAAGATACTTCCAGAGGATGTTCGTGAGAAGTCTAGAATCTATAAAGCGCCTATGACGATTGTGTTGGTTATCGATCTTAGCAAATCCATGATGTACAACATTGAATCTGTTAGAGATGCCATACTGAAACTGCATGGAGACGCTTATCGATACAGAGACAAAGTGGGCATAGTTGCTCTAAAGGGCATGAACGCGGTTGTTGTTCAACACCCCATAACCAACCTGCGGGTTGTAGCAAACAAACTCTTGAAGCTAAATGTCAGTGGCTTCACTCCCTTAGCCGCGGGAATGCTGAAGGCTTGGGAGGTCTTGGAGGAAGCCAAACGAAGAGACAGGTCAACAATTCCAGTTATGGTCATTGTAACAGACGGAAACGCCAATATCCCACTGAAGAGGAGTTTGCAGACGGGTGAGGTTCGTAGAATTGATCTTCTTAACGCAGCCTTCTTCAAATATGAGGATTTGGCTGTAAATGATGTCGTTTCGGTTTCTGAGATGATCAAGAAAGAAGGAATCTACACAGTTGTGATTAACACGAATCCAGTTCTAATGGGCTGGCAAAGCTCAGGCTCCATAGTCACGAAAATGATAGCTAAAATCACGAGGGGTAGCCATCATGAAGTCGGCAGAATCTCAAAGCCAGAACACCTCGTCGACAAGATTTTTGAGGCAATAACTCAAGACGAACGCACAATAGCTCATGAAGCTTCTTCCAAATAACAAGAAGATTCTCACCAAGCTTCTGAAGCCTGAAAGACCATAAGGGCATTAAACAGTAAATAGGCGAAAGGTGAAAAATAGCCTAGAAGGTCAACTGGATGCAACGCGTAAAAGTAGTTCAAGACGAAATGAAGGAAGACGACAACTTGTTTCTAGCACTTCGTTTGGAAACCAAAAACGCCAACCTCATCTTACTCAGCGAGGGCGAGGACAACCTAGGCACATTAGCGGTGGCTATACCTCCGAAAGAAAAGATGCTCGGTCCGTCCACATCGTCAGTTCTGTTAGGCGACCGGAACATGATTGTGGCGCGTCTTCTGGCTGAACGCCTAGCCGAAAAAACGGGCAAAATAGCCCTGGCTTCCATCTTTGCTAAAACGATAGTTGAGAAAGATGTAGGCCCTATCTTTCTCAGGCTGTTTGATAAGACTTTGAAGATTACCGGCAATAGGGAGAAGAAAAAATGAGTGTGCGCAGTTTTTTGGCGGAGATGCAGAAGAAAAACCAGCTCGTGCAGATTGACGAAGAGGTTTCGCCACGCTTCGAGATCTCTGCTTTTATGAAGGAATTCGACGGCGGGCCGATCCTCTACTTCGA
>Ga0315309_1000051_pt1 | contig 66033 bp, 62 predicted proteins | sample TDP4_MG_FD_203080 | JGI IMG/M metagenome (GOLD analysis project Ga0315309, IMG submission 203080) | Freshwater sediment microbial communities from Lake Towuti, South Sulawesi, Indonesia - TDP4 | ecosystem: Environmental > Aquatic > Freshwater > Lake > Sediment | place: Indonesia: South Sulawesi... | reverse complement strand
GCTCAAGGGTCGGTTATTGCAGCGGAACTGGCTAAGAGCCGCGAGGTTAGTGAAGTCAAAATCGCTGATATAGACTTGAAGAGGGCAAAAGTCCTCGCAGAGAGACTGAAAAGTGAGAGGTTAAGCGCCCAACGCTTGGATGTCAGCAATCTCGATGACGTAGCGAGAGCTGCAGAAGGAATGGATGTTGTGATAAACGCCGTTGGAATAAAATTCAACAAAAACATAATGGTTGCCACACTAAAAAGCGGAGCTTGTTATCAGGATCTCGCTTCGGAATACGTTACGGAAAAGCCGCCTTTTTCAGTTGATCAACTAGAATTTGACGACGAATGGAAGAAGGCTGAATGCACGGCGCTCATAGACATGGGGCTGGCTCCAGGAGTCACAGACATAGTTGCTAAAGAAGTAACCGATAGACTAGATCGCGTAGACAAAATACGTGTAACCTTATTCTATAAAATTGAAAGTAAAGAAATGATCTCATCTTGGGCTCCAGAAATCGCATGGGGAGACATGGCAGAAGAACCAGTAGTCTTCAAAAATGGAAAATTCAAGAAAGTCCCGCCATTCAGTGGAGAAGAAACCTATGTGTTCCCTGAACCCATTGGACAGCAGACCATAGTTTGGCACGCCCACGAAGAATCAATTTTAATGCCACTTTTCATAGGCAAGGGCATAAAAAACGTAGGCGTCAAAATGGGGGGTGAATTTTGGTCTAATATGCCACTGGCTGCAACTAGGGCTATAGTGCAATTGGGCCTCATGAATGACAAACCAATGGATGTTAAGGGTGTCAAAGTTTCGCCTCGAGACCTACTATACACCCTGACTCCGCGCACTCTATCAACAGAAGAAGTGGAAAAGAAAATCAAAACTGGCGTAATAACTGGTAGCTACGGATGCATTTTGATTGATATTGAGGGAGAAGAGAAGGGTGAAAAAGTTCATAAAACGTTACAAGTTAAAGCACCAAACATTATAGAAGTACAAAAAAAGATACCTGGTGTCTACGACCTTTCTTATATGACCAGTGTACCAGCAGCTCTAATAGCCATCAAACTTGGTAGAGGAGAAATAAAGACCAAGGGAGTTGTCCCCCCAGAAGGATTAGAACCAAAGATAAGAAAGGAATTGCTAACTGAACTTGCGAAAAAAGATATAGTAGTGCATGAAAGAACTGAGAAATGCCTAGCTTAAACTCTACCTTTATATTTCTATTTCTCAAACTACTCTATCAAAGTAGCGTCTTTTAGATGCTGAGCAATCCTTTCCCTTTTGAATTGAAGTCTCTGCAGTATTCCAGCAGAAATATCGAACGTAAAGCTTAAGATACTAGTTGCTGAAATCTTGTTCACACACCGATGTTTGAGCCCTAAAACCTTAGAAAAGAACAAGCCCAGTTTCAAGAATAATGTTTCGAGAGGAAACGCATTGAATATAAAGATGTCAAAACTGCGCAAAACCACAGTAATCATCGTAATGATGCTATTCACGATTATGCTTTTCGCATCGGTTCTTCAGCAGACAACCGCTCTTCCAACAATAGCCACTATAAATCCGGACAGCGGACCCGTGGGAACATCGGTTAGAGTCACAGGAACAATTGACACGACGAACGGGTCGTACCAAATCTTGTGGGATGAAGAAATCGTAAAGGAAGGAACATGCGTTAACACCATGGAGGTCAACGATACATTTACTGTGCCTCTATCTGCAACAGGCAATCACAACGTGACTTTGTATGATGCCAATGCCACCGCCCAATCCTCACCTGCATTGTTTACGGTTACCACATCATATTATGTATTGGCAGATCCAATTCGAATACAAGAGGGAATTAACACAAGCATAAGCGTCAGCGTAAATGGGGCGGAGGCAAACGCAACATACACGGTTACCATTAACGTAACCAATCCACAACCCACCCTCCAATCTTACACACGGACTTTGACCGTATCAACCAGCGTCACAGGCTCTGGGTCTAACTCGACTCTCTATCCTGGAGACTTTCCATCAGGAGCTAATACCAATTACGTTGGCACATATACAGTCACTGTTTTAGCCAACAACAAAACGCTCACTACGGGTGATTTCACTGTTGGCTTAACCGATAAACTGGAGTATAAAAGGCAGGAAATTGTTTCCACTCGAGGCTCAGGATTTAACGCAAATGAAAACGTTACTGTCAGCGTAACATTTGCTGGTACACCGGCTGCCGGCTATCCCAAAAACGTAACAGCGAACACAGACGGGATTATCAGTGATTCATGGCAGATTCCCATCAATGCCACCATAGGAACCTACACGGTGCGTCTAACCAACGCCACCACACCAGGCACTGTGAAGACACCAACTGACACCCAAAACTTTACGGTTATTGCAACCACTTTGGCAGTGACGATACCCGACGGGCCACAGACTCAGTATAAGCGCACAGAAACCGCTCTTTTAAAATTCAACATTACGTATCCCAACGGAGCTCTTTACAACACAACTCATCTTGAAACAATAACCATCTCAATCTACTACAACACCACATCTGTGGCAAACGTCTCTTTGACAGATGCGAATTACGAGCCAGCGACAGGTAAATGGAATTGCACTTGGAGGATTCCAAAAGATGCGGTGCTTGGAACAGGTTATAACTTCACCATATTAAAAGACGTCATTGTAGACAAATTTGGAAACAGAGGACCATCTGCAAACATATTTTCCACCACATTTAGGGTTTCCCAAGCATCCTTCACTTCTCGAATTAAAACCGTGAACCTTGCCGGGGAGGCTTTAGTCGATGTGGTAGTTGAGGTTTACAAAGCAACCGCAAATCAGTCCATTTCTACTAAAAAAACTAACGCAACGGGCTGGGCAACATTTCAACTTGAGCTTGGCAATTACACTTTCAAGGCTTTCTGGAAGAATGTAGAAGTTGGCGTTTTACTTAATCAAAGCATTGAGATGAACACAACACTGACTTTAGAATGTCGACTCGCAAACATTGAAATAACGGTGAGAGACGAAACAAACAAACCACTTCCATTCATCGACATAACTCTGATGTATAACTATACAACGAGGAATAATCAAACGATTACAGAAACAAGATCGGTTCAAACAGATCTCACAGGAACTGCAAAACTGTTCAATTTGTTCGTCAATATGAATTTGAACTATACACTTGAAGCTCGACGTTATGATCTGCCCTTTAACACAACCCTTATTGAACGATTGCCTGCCTCACCTTGGCTTAATGTAACCATAACTGCACCCACTTACACTGCACTCGTCCACGTGACTGATGCCAAGAACACTTCCGCCGAGGGCGTTAAAGTCTCAGCCTTTGAATGGAGCAGCGGAACAGCCAACCCTGTCCAATCCCCAACAACAGACCAATATGGGAATGCCACATTTTCCTTAACGTTTGGAAAATACATAATTAGGGTGTACAAGGAAAACGTTCTACTAAACGAAACTACAATAAACCTGATTCAAGACAATCAGCCCGTCATCATCTACTGTAGCATTTACAATGCAGACCTCAAAGTGGTCGTTATCGACTATTTTGGTCAACCAATTCCCAACGCCTTAGTGATAGTTGAGCGAAGGGTTGATTCACAATACGTAGAAACAACGCACGACTCAACCAAACCAGACGGTGTTGTCTCGTTCAACGGAATGATTGGAGGCGATTCTCGCATCTCTGCGTTTGTAGCTGGAAAACTTGCCGAGGTTCAAAGCATATACATAGCCAGTTCTAAGGAAGTTACGCTTAAAATAAATGGATATGTGGTGGTTGCTGGCTATGCTTTAGAAACCAGTCAGATTGCTACCATGATTATCTTAATCGCAATAATCGTGATTTTCATTCTAGCCCTAACATACAAGGGGATAGGGCGTGTTTTCACAAAGAGGAAGAAGGCATAGCATCTCTGCGCCATTTGATGTCTAAGCGTGCGTGCCCAGCCTGCTTCCAAGACGACTGGCAATCAGGAGAAGTTTATGAACTTCTCGAGTTGAAGAAAAGTTTATAAACATACTTAGCCATGCGTTACATGTCGAAAAAGAACTGCAACAACTCATGAAGTACAATAATATAGCGTTTTCGAGAAAAGGTTGTGTGTAGTTTTGTCTGGAATAGTATATTGTTCCCCAACGTGTAAGTTGTTTAAATGCGGCAAAAACGCCGCTATATATCAGCGAAACAATACATGGTGCAGATGGACCGAAGAGCCCTGCCAAGTAGCCAACTGCAGCTACGCCACATGCACAAAGAGACGCCTGTTGCCCAGAGGTGTTTGCGGGGAGAGCGTCAAGAGAAAAACGGTTGAGATAGAACCCGAAAAAACCGTGATACCCACTGTGAGACTAAAGGGAAAAGCTCTCAGAAAACTAGGCGAAAAAGAAATATTCTAGCTATTTTCCAACTTTTTCGCCTACTTTCGCTTTCTAAAAATTTGGGCGCTGTCCATCGCCGTGAAGTAGTCGAAGCCAGCCTCAGCGAGTTCGCAAGCCTCCTCAATCGTTTTTGCAACTTTGACATGGTATTCATCTTCCTCGAAACTGATCAGTTGTGTGTAGATAAGGGTACTCTGGATGCTTCTGTGGCCCAAGAGTTGTTTGATGTGAAGTATGTCCTTTGTGCGGTGATACTCCACGGTGGCTTTCCAATGGCGAAATGTGTGAAAGGTAATTTGATTTAGTCTAGGGTTTTGAAGCTTCTTCGCCAATTTCTTCCTCTGCAGGACGTGGTTCCATCTGAACGAGCTCAGGTTTCCTTCACCGAACACATGATCCGAAGCCTTCGGTAGAGAGTTAAGCATGGCTAGCAGCTTTTCCACTCATTTTGAAAAGCCTTGGATCTCCACCTTTCTCAGGCCGACATCGTATGGTCAGCGTGCACTCACGCTTTTTCTTAGGTTTTGTTATGATATCTTGGAATACAGATTTCAAATTCAGAAACATCAAATACGAAGATAATTCATGAGCGTGACAAGAGGCAACACTTGTGCCAAGCTTCATTAAGACTCTTTTAAGGCATACGCAGAGGCAACCTTCTTTTCAATTTGAGGCTGGGCCGGTCCTTGGCATGATGGATGGAGAGATAGCCATCGCGACGTACACATCAGCTGCAGACAAAATGAAAGTCTTATCAGCCTTTATACGCGAGGGCACAGAGAGTGGCGACTGGATCCGCTATATCTACCCAGACGAGGAGAGTGAAACCGTTAGAGCCAAGCTTAGGGAGCATAGAATTGACGTTGAAAAATATGAAAAGAGTGGCACCCTATTTATGAAAAGCCTAACCGAGTTCTACTTACCTGGCGGCATCTTTGATAAGGAAAGGTCGATTCAATTTTTACTAGATCTACGAGCTGAGGCGAAGAGGAAAGGACACAAACATGCGAGAGAACTTATCGACGTTGGCGACTTCTCCTTCATAAACAGTCAATGGCAGAAATACTTACAATATTGGGATGACCCCAGATGGGGGTCCCCTGGAGCTGGTATTGGAGTGTTATACGAATCCTTCATCAAAGAACTGACCATCATCAATATCGAAGGCATGAGTGAGACGCAGGCTAGCGAAATCCTCAAAGCCTTTGGAGGAGGAAAATACCCGCCAACAAGGTTTATTGACTTTCTTGAGAATATAGACACATTCTCTCGAGCAATAGGCCTAAACCATAAACAGTTGCTTGGCAGAAAGATCCTGTTGGAATTTGATTCTGCTTCTGATTACGAGAAGGTTGTTAACAATTTGGCGAAGGAGAGCGTGGCTAACGTTGAACCTATCTTCGTTTACACCCCCAGTAAAAGCGCTATTCACATGCACCTAGCTAAGCAGCCAGCAGTCAAGTTCTTCCTGACATCGATATTAAGGTCCACTCTGGAATCGCCTCCTGGAAACGAGATGCTCATACCAGCCAAAAATATACCTCTAATTTTGGACGCCATCAGTAAGGTGTTAGAAACCTATACTGAAGCCAATGTCTGCTTTGTTTTCGACATACTCTCAGAACTATTATCAACGATGAAGCCTGAGGAAATTTTCATCTTTCTTCGCAATGCTTTGGATATACTGTATTCAGAAAAGATAACTGGTCTTTTTTTGCTTAACACCAACATCCATGACCCCCAGATGGTTTCTCAAATAAAAGGGCTATTCTCCAACCTGCTGACCTACGGAAAAGATGGATTAAAAGTCGTAAAGATTTCCTAAAATTTTATAAGAAGCCCTATGAAGTTGCCTCATCTCCCTCAAAATCTTTCGCAAGCGTCTGGTCTTCCTAGGCTAGCTATTTTCTGCTTGCCTGCACTCATCAAAGATTTGAGAGTTTGTTTCGCTTGGTTTAAAGACAACGTCTCTCATAATTAGATAAAAAACTGGGATTGCTAATGTCCCTAGTTTATAATATCATTAAGGATCGGCGTAGTGTTCGCAAGTATTTCTCAAAAGGCATCTCAGACAATATTCTACAGCGAGTTCTGGACGCGGCTAGATGGGCTCCATCAGCACATAATGCACAGCCTTGGCGTTTTATAGTAATTAAAGATGCCTCAATTAAGCGGAGACTTGCAAAAGCCATGGCGAGCGAGTGGAATAAGGACCTATACAAAGAAGGTGTTTCATTACAAAATCGGCAACGCCTCATCAAAAATTCAATTAAAAAGTTTACGCAAGCGCCAATTCTTATTGTTGCCTTTTTGACTATGGAGGATATGGATAACTATCCAGATAAAAAGAGGCGGAAGGTTGAGTACGAGATGGCTGTTCAGAGCGTAGCGGCGGCAATTCAGAATATACTCTTGGTAGCCTACGCTGAAGGGTTAGGAGCTTGCTGGTTCTGTGCACCAATGTTTTGCCCAGAAACCGTTAGAGAAGTTTTAGAAGCCCCGAAGAGCGTTGAGCCTCAAGCATTAATAACGTTAGGGTATCCAGCTGAGAGACCAGAGATTCCGCCGAGAAAGCCTATAGAAGCTTTAGTATACCAGAATCTTTGGGAGAGTGGGAAATGATAACTGCACTCGCTGGAGGCGTTGGAGCTGCAAGATTTCTACAGGGACTGGTTAAACTTGTTCCCGAAGAAGAGCTGACGGTGATAGTTAACACTGGTGACGATATTGAGCTTTATGGTTTGCACATTTCTCCCGATCTTGACATAGTTATGTACACGTTGGTTGGAATTGTTGACGAGGAAAAAGGATGGGGCATTAAAGGAGATACGTTCCATTGTCTTGAAATGCTTCAGAAATACGGATATGAAACATGGTTTAAGTTAGGCGACAGAGATCTCGCCACTCACATCCATAGAACTTGTCTCCTAAAAAGCGGGCTTAGCCTTTCCCAAACCACCAATAATCTCCGTCAGGCTCTAGGGCTGAGGATTAATATAGTTCCGATGACCGATGACAAGTTTGAGACAATCATCGTGACAGATAGGGGGAGGATGCATTTCCAAGAATACTTGGTTAAGAGAGGCGCCCAAGACAGAGTAGTTGGCGTCGAGTTTAGAGGCGCCGAAAGTGCTCAACCAGCCACGGGGGTCATTGATTCAATTTTAAACTCAAATGCAATTATCATCTGTCCTAGTAACCCAATTGTAAGCATAGGCACTATCCTTTCATTGAGAGGCGTCAAAGATGCGCTAATGAAGAAAAAAGCGAGGGTAGTGGCGATAAGCCCAATAATTGGTGGCGCTCCTATCAAGGGACCAGCCGATAGGCTGATGCACGGCTTAAAGTTGGAGGTTTCCGCCTATGGAGTTGCATCATTTTATAAAAATTTCTTGGGCACATTAATAATAGACTCTGTGGACAAAGCTCAAAAGGCACGAATCAAAGCTCTTGGACTTAACGTGGTGGTAACTAACACCATCATGAAGAGTTTACAGGACAAGGTTCAACTAGCCAAGGTAGTTTTAAATCTGATCAAAGATTGAAGGGTATAAACTGCTGAAAGTTTTAGTCATCCATAAAGGTTGATACGGGTCCATGTTGGTTTTTGCAGTTGTTCCCGTGAAAATATCCCGCCAATTTTTGGAGCAAATTAGGGTGCGTGACCGGCTTAACTAGGTTTTGCACGCTATCCATACGTATACATTGGTCGAATTTCGAGTACATCCGGCGACAACGGTTCTGCCGCTGCTTTGGATGGGCCCAGCATAAGATGAGCCTACTTTTAATCCTGGTGGGAGCCAAGATGCTGTGTTGAGCCATGTCCTATTGTTGAAATAGCCTTTAATGTTTTGAGCCACCCCATTACCATCATACAATATTTGTAAAGTGTAACTTGAACCTCCAATCTCGGAAGGTAGGCTCAACGTTTTTTCTAAGATTACAATTGAACGGGTTGAATTCACTAGAAAATATAGGTTGATTAAACTGTCTGCAACGTAATCTGTGATTTCTTTCAGTTCTCTCACGGTCATTTCATTCCAAACGTTGTTAACTACATAAAAGAAATACACCTGCACCGTAAAAATCAGAATTATTAAGGCTGTTGTGCATATTAGATGGCTGAGTGTGGGCGACGGCATTTTAGCGTCCTCCTCCTTCTAAATGTATACTCGCACCTCAGCGACGATGACGTTGAAAACAACTTTTCCAGTCACTAGATCAATTGATGACGAGGAAGGATTTCCATTCCCAACCGTGACTTCAAACGTTACTTTGGAATTACTGGCTGCATCGTAGGGGCCATATGGTGTGGCCTGGACTTTTAGGCATCTCGCCTTCAAGTCAAAATCGTGTATATAGGCATAGTATTGATAGCCTGCAATCTCCTTCGGAAGTACAATCTTAATCACCCAGACATCTACATAGGTGGTCATTATTCCATTCACTTTGATCGTCGAGCTCAACATGACTCGCACCCGATAATCTAGGGTTATGTAAACCCAGCCCGTAATTTGATTGATAACAGCTCTGCCGTAGTTACCAGTGCTTCCAACAAGTAAGGAGCTTTCATTTCCCAAAATGTAAGACTGATACGGACCTCCAAAGGTCACATACATTGTTCTTATATAGTAACTTACGAGGCTACTCGTGTTAGAGTAAAGCGTGCGTTCCACGCCATCAGAACTTATAGTTGCGAGCACATTGATGTTGTTTGCATATGGACTTTTATCTGGAATCAGACGCAACTCCCCGTATTGTATCGTGAATCTGCTGGAAAGGGTGGCACCGGGCTTCCAAGCCACACTTTCTAAGGCGTCGTTGAATGCTATAATAGATTTCGTTACAACGTTAAACTCTGCTGTTCCCCTCTGCTGTTCTATAATTTGGTAGGCATAGATAGACGCAACCAAAACTAGAACGATGATTGTCGAACTGATTAATATGGCTGAGATTGCGTAGGAAACCGCGCTGTTGGAGCGAAATAGAGGGATAATTTTCAGCTTTCTCAAAGTGTCACCAGTTTGGGCACGAATATAGACGCTAACAGTGTGATAATGACCAACAGAGCCGAATGTTTGAAACCTGCTGCAATTGACTCTTCGCCGATTTTGCCTGCAACTAAACCGATAATGAAGACATGGGTGATTACAGACACGCTGAAAGTTATGGATATGGCGTTCAAATCGATGCGTGAACCCATGCCCTCGGTTGCTAAAGTCACAGTTTTGCCAACAAACATGAGAGTCAACAGCGTTGTGGCCATCAACATAATTCCAGCGAAGTATGGAATTATAATGTATGGTCGGGAGTTCATTCTCTTCTCTTTCTCCACCTCTTGAGTCATGTTGTTGAACCTCGTTAGCGACTCTATCATTCCTATGGTTCCGCCACCCACATCTATTGCTTCTACTAACAAGAATATGACCAGCTGGGACAGCCAACTTTTGGTGCGTTTCATGAAATCCTCGAAAACTTGTCGCAGTGGAATGCCCCAAGACAGCTCGGATGCGATTTTCTCTAACTCTTTACTGAACGCCCCATAATTTCGCTTTGAAAGATTTTCAATGCACTTTTCAGGCGCCATACCGGTTTTTCTGGTTTCAGTCAGATCTCGTAGAAAGCTGGCTATGCCCTTTTCAATCTCTGACTTTCTTCTAGAATTTTTGCTGTGAACCATTGCTGGTGGTACCATAGCAATGACAAGTGTAATGGAGACGGCGGTGGGCAAATCTATGAGGTTTTTGATGAAATCGAAGATTGGAAACTGTATAATTCCCATCATGCCTGTTAGCAGAAGAAAAACAAGAACTGCTAAAGCCGAAGATAAGGCTGCAACTTTGTATGGTCTCCAATCGTTCATTGGACTTTTAGGCTGCATATCATGGGCTAGATAAATGAAAACAACCGAAAGCAGAGGCGCAAAAACGTATGTATACAATAACATGCTTGAGTACATGGAAACGCCGGTACTGTAGATGGCGTCAACACTGAAGAGAATGTAAAAGCTGAGAGACATCAAGACCATAACGATAATGAAAGATTCTAGAAGCATTCCCAAACGGTCAGCCGCAGCCTTGATTCTCATCGCCCTCGCCTTGAAAATATCATGCGTTTTGCTTTCGAGGAAGTGCGCGATATCTCCGCCTGTTATGACCGTGGACGCGTATCCTGAGATAAAGTCTCTATAGATATCTAGTGGATGGGCTTCTGAAGCGTGCTCTAGGGCAGACAGCGGATCTATGCCGAAAATTTCTACATCTCTTATTATTTCTCTGGATTCTCTCCGCATTGCTGGCATCAGGTCAACTTTAGACAGTCTCTTAACGCTAGTGTAGGGGGATATGCCGCCAGTAGCCATAACCGTAATGTATGCAGAGACAAATGGCATTTCTCTCTCAAGAGCACTCGCTCTTTCCCCACCTTTCATCGACGGCGTAATCATAAAAACAATCATTATGTAAAGGGGTAAGGGAACCAAAAAAATCAATGGAATAAAGTGGGTGAAGTATATAAGAACTAAGGCGACAGCGGTGACTGGCAAAGTTACGAGGCCGGCGAAAAACATCATTGAAACATAAGTCTCGGAATAGATTTTGATTCCTGCCTTTTCAAGTTCACCCTTGAATTCGAAGACGCTTTTCAGAAATTTTGACGCGAAGCGTCCGAAAACCCGATAAGACCAGCCTTCAAAGCTAGACAGTAGTGTCAATCGTTCCCACCCTTTTTTCATAGAATTCGTCGGGGCGCGAGTAGTATTCTGTTATTATGGCGGCCACGTCACGATAACTTCGTATGTTGCGTTTCCTCATCCAAAGGAGCACGTTTTTCCGTCGTTCTAGTTCCATGAGTAGATCTTCTTCGCTTCGTCCTAGGCGCTTTGAAAGATATGGTAGCATTACACCCTTGGTTATTGAGGATGCGAACACGTCATTTGCTGGTTTCCAAGCGAACACTTCTCTATATTTTTCGTAATCTGCGACTTCTTGAACCGAGGTCATGCGTCGATAGGCTTTCATTTCGCCTGATTTTGGCAGGTGTACTCTGTGAACCGTACATATTATGTTCATTAACGGAATGTACGCTGGAGCTATGTCCATGGGTTTTTGAGTTAACCGTTTGACTGATGAATCCACGCTTTCTGCGTGCATTGTGCACATGCCACCGTGGCCTGTTGCCAAGGCTTGGAACAAGACATAGGCCTCGTTGCCTCGAACCTCGCCCACAATTAGGTAATCTGGACGATGTCGCATTGAAGCCTTGACCAAGTCGAAGAGTGAAACCTCACCGCTGTGGTTTTCTCCCAAGCCGTAGCTCTGTCTGGAAATGAGTGAAACCCAGTTCTCGTGAGACAGGTTGAGTTCGGCTGTTTCTTCGATTGTTAGGATCTTGCTGCCGGGTCGGATGAGGCAGGCTAAAGCGTTTAGGGCGGTGGTTTTTCCGGCACCTGTTCCGCCCAGCACCATTATGGATGCTCTGTTTTCTAGGCAGAGCCAGAAATAGGCCGCTACTTCTTCGGTTACTGTGCCTAGATTTATGAGGTCGATGATTGAGTATGGGTCTTCTCTGAACTTTCGAATGGTGAAGGTTGTTCCAAACGGTGTGACTTCGCGTCGGTAGCAGACAGATAGTCGGTGCTTGCCTGGTAGGGAGGCGTCAACTATTGGGAAGGCGGAGCTTACGTGTTTTCCAGCCATGTGGACCAGTTTAACGATTAGGTTGTCCACTTCTTCGTCGGATTTGAAGACCATGTTTGATTCAAGGTTTTCATACTTGCGGTGCCAAACATACACTTGTTTGTTGACGCCGTCACATGAAATGTCCTCGATGTTAGGGTCGCGCATTAGGGCGTCGATGTGGCTGAAGCCGACTAGGTCTCGTTGAGCGTGATACAATATTTTTGACCATGAAACGTCTGGTAGCCATCCCAAACTGATGCGGTACTTATCCACGATTTTCTTGGCTTCTTTATTGAAGAATTCTCGAGGATCTTTGATCTCTTCTCTGGGCGACTTGATTTCAGCTAGCAAAACCTCTAGGACTTTGTTGTAAATCTCGCGTTCAAATGTGTCGAGTTGAAGTTCATCCAGTATGTATTTGAATTCACCTGTTGTTGGATTCTGCACGATGACCACATGGGCGAAGGGTTCGTAGAGGCTTTGCCTCTCTAAAATGCTGTATCCCCTCGGAATGGACAAAGCTGGAGCTGGAGGGATCTCCTCGGCTTTTTTCTTGCCGATTTTCAACTTGGGTAAAGACAGTTTGACGTGTACCATTGTACTTCTCCTATTCAAATAAATGATACAGAGTTGGTATTAAATATTGCGTCTTACGAAACAATACGTTTGAGCAAAATTACAAAAACAACCATACACCAATGTAAAACGCCTTGTAAATCATCACGCCGGCGCTTGAGGCGATCAGCTTTCCTCTTCCGTAGTGGTTCGCGAAGGCCTCTACTATTCAGCTCCTGCCAGCGTTTTCAACACAAACGAACACTACGCGCTTCATTTTAGCTTCAGCTCTCCAGTGTTATCCTTCTTTTTCCTTTAGTCAACTTTTTCATGTTTTTATGGTTTATGCGCGATCATCTTAAGAAAAAATATCTCCATTTGCCAAGTGAATAATTGATTCGTCTATGTAAGTTGCGTGTCAACTTTTATCATATACAATAAGAAGAAGTCGGAGCCATACATAGTTCTCAGCAAAGAAATCGTGACTCTGAAACCAACTTCTTAGATGGTTGAAAATTCTCTACGATCAGTTAGGCGACTCTTGAGGTCGCGCGCTAAGAGAGGGACTTGGACAGTGGCGCGGTTTATTTGCCCGCGGCTTTATTGTAGGCTTCTTGGAACGCTAGTTTTTGCTTTTTTGTCATCTTTGTGAATGGTGTCCATCCTGCTTTCAAGGCAGCTTCTCGTCCAGCCATGAAGGCACGTTGCCGCGAACCAGAGACTTTCTTCTTTGGTTTTCTCGAGGTCTTCATTCTTTTTTCAACCTCCTTTTGACTTTTCAATTGCTTTACATGTAACAATAGTAATTGTATAATTAAGTGTTTATGTGTTGAGAAGTGGTAATACATATCTTGAATCCAGATTTGGGCGAGTACTCTTCAAATGGCTGTGTCTCCGGCAAGTCCATAGTTTTCAGTTTAAAAGTGACAAGTTAGTGAATGGGCGCGTCTGATGGAAAGACCAGTGGTCGGAAAGTCGTTTGGCCCTACTCGGTTCTAGCACCCTCCCCTAGGTTTTTTAGAGATTTGTGGGTGGGGAAAAGGGCGTGGCTTCTCGTATTAAGGGTCGTGATCATTCGGCTTCGTGATCTTGCGTGTGGTTTCTTCTCCCTTGAATCTGTATCACTTCGCTATAAATCGTTCTTCTACAACCTTTGTCTATCATTCATCTTTCCCGAGCCTAGAGATTCCAGCTTATGACTTTGGCTGGAGTTATCACAAGAACATGTTCGCTTCCTTCCTGAATTGGATAGCTCTTCTCCCACTTCGGGTACTTCCTGTAGATAAGGTCTCGTCCAATTTGATGAAGCTTGCCTCGCGCAACAAATTCTGCTTTTCCATTTACCATTATTCCTAGGTAATTCTCCCAACTGATGAACTCGTCGACGACAAATGCGACCTTCGGGTTTTCCCTTATGTTTCTGGCTTTCTTTGAATTATAAGCAGTACTCAAGTATAGCCTCTTCTCATCGCTGGCATAGCATAATGGAGCTACATGGGGAACTTGATTCCTCGAAACTGTTGCTAACCTGCCTACCTGCTGTTTCTTAAGAAACTCCAACTCTTTTTGCGAAAAAATCTCCAACTTATCACCAAGCACAGGAATGTAAGAGAAGCATTAAAAATCTAACGCCAAAGTATGCCACTTCAATATTCTACATCTGTTTCGATATGCAGTGTGCATACGTTTAATGTAGATGTTGCTGAAGCCTTGGAGAAAGTCTACAAACCAGCCTCAAAATGTATAGAAACATGACAATCCACAACAGAACAGTTACTCCCACTAAGACCCAAGATTTAATCAGGTACAAGTAAATAAACTTGTCAAGTTCATTCAACCTTGGTGCAAGGGTTAGGTTTAAAACTCGGTCTAAATTCTCTGAATTTGAGATATACGTTAATGCAGATTTTGTCCAATCTCTTTTTTTATCGAGCATGTGTGCGACACAATCTATAGAATTTGAATTGTAATGTCAATCAAATTTACAACGATACCCATTAAAGCAGCTCCGTAAATATTACGAGTTTTCCATGTAACCGCGATTTTGGCAGCTGAACCAATAACACCCACAACAGTCCATGGTAAAGATGCCTGTGTAAACATCTGAAAAGCCAAGATTGAAATAGTGGCTAACAAAAAACCATTTTCACGGTTTAAATACTTATTGAACAAGATACCAATATAAAAGAAAGTTTGAGTGAAAACTGAGAGAATTGTGACGAACAAGATCCAAAAAACAAGACCGACAAAAGTATATTCGGAAATCCATCTGAACCCAAAAAGTGCGTACGAAAGTAGGAATAGAAACACAGAAAAAATCAACCCCAAAAAAGCAAAAAACATCGTCTTCTTAAGGTTCAACACTTTCAAACCAACTTTCTCCAAAGAAAAATCACTTCTCAACAAAATTAATAACAAAACTGGAAAGACCATGTAAGTTAATAGATTAGTCAAAGTGTAATTGAAAGTCAGGTTGTTGTCTACAAGAGGCTTCTCTGGAAGCGAAATTGGAAAAACATATTGCAACAGCCTACCATGCAAGGTGAGGAACAGAAAACCAACTAGAAAGATTAGAAAAGAAATCTCAAAAAGATAAGTTCGCTTTGCTCTCAACTTCTGGATAATTGCTAAGATTAGTACGAACAATCCAAGAAAGATTATGCTCAGGTTTATGCCTATTGGATCGAAGTAAATGGGCCAAGCGCCAAACAAAAAATCCACATCTCATAACGCTAATCTAAACTCAAATATTAAGTTTTTATGATTTAAACACATTAAATTAACGCCCGATAGTAAAGTACTTCGAAGTTGAGTTCATTTCACGTAACTTGTAGAGTTTGGTGCGGGGGTTAGGTTTAAACTTCGGTTTAAATTCTCGGGATTTTGCTTCTTATGGGGTAACCCCTTGTCACTCCTAGAATTTAAGATGAAATCTTATCAAATAATTAGGCAAAAATGACTTATATTCTTGACTTTTTCAATACTTTAATTCTTGTTTCCATATTCAACAGCACTTTTGAGATACCCTTTCTCAACTTCTCTCGACTAAGGAAAGCTAGTATTTTCAATCACGCTTAATCTTCCGTTTTTCCCAAGCCTCAGTTGGTTTTCACCGCGAAACTTAGTTACACTTGCATTCTCAATCTGAACGACCGAGTCAACTGAAACCGCGTTGATTTTTTCATTCCACAAACACAGTTTGATGGCTCCAGTTTCGTCTGCTATTAAAGCGTTAGAGACGCGGGCGTACTCACCGAAACGAGTGAATACGAGTGCAGCTTTGGGGACATCAAGAACTCGTGCCTTGATATTGATTCGCTTCATTCCACACCGCAGATCTCTAATGTGCTTGGGATTTTCGGGAGTGTCTCGCTTTAAGACCCTTCTAAACAAGTGGATCAACTTTGGCTTTTCGATCTGATTTGGTTGATCCAGAAGATACTTTGGAACAAAAAACTGTGCAACCACTTTGTAACCGCTTGTTATGAGAAAGACGTCGTGGTCTCTTGCTTTTTGGCGACACTGAATCGTAAGTTTTCCGCAGGGGACTTCTTCGTTTTCCCGTGCGTGAACTAACCCCTTAAAGAGACTGTCAAAGCCGACCTCGTATTTGACTGAGAGAAAGTAGAGATACTCAGTAACCGATACCTTGTTTCTCATCCAATCAGTCTCTGCTCTTTTGTTCCAATGGTGCGTGGGCAACAAAGGAGTTGGTTACACAGTATGTTTGGATTCGCTTATAAAAACACGTGTTACTCTATTTCCATTTTTTCAATTCTCGTCTTTGTCAGAGCCTGTATCCTTTCGAATTCCGACAGTTCGCCATACGCCACTAATGTTATGGCTGTTCCTTCTTTTCCAACTCTGGCGGTTCGACCTATTCTGTGAAAATACATCAGTGCATCGAAGGGAACGTCATAGTTCAAGATATGTGTAATGTCTTCAATGTCCAAGCCTCGAGCCGCAACATCTGTGGCTACCAACAAGCGAATGCGGTGACTTCTGAAGGCTTTAATGATTTCTTCTCGTTGCGCTTGACTTAGATCAGCGTGTATGGCCTCTGCATCAAAACCATAATAGCGTAATTTGTCTGCAAGCCTAGCGGCTCCTACCCGAGTTCGACAGAACACGATGGCTCGCTTAATGTTTTCTTTTTCTATTAGTCTACACAAAACATCGAATTTGTCTCGCGGGTTTACAACAGTGTAAAGTTGAGTTATCTGTGGAAGCGCGATCTCGTCTTTGCTCACCAAGATTTTTTCAGGCTTGTCCATGTATCGATGCGAGATTTCCAATACCGAAGGGTCAATGGTAGCGGAGAAGAGACTAATTTGGTGGTTTGTGGGCACTCTGGCGAGTATGTAGTCGATGTCGTCTCTGAAACCCATGTCGAGCATTCTGTCGGCTTCGTCCAGAACAACAACCTTCACGGTGGTGAGTCTAAGCGTTCCTCTTTTCAAGTGATCTATTACCCGACCCGGTGTACCCACAACCACCTGCACGCCGCGTTGCAAGGCAAATATCTGCTTATGAATTGATTCGCCTCCGTAGATTGGTATGGCCCTCAGGGGCGTGTACTTAGCGAAGTGGTTGATGTGGTCCGCAACCTGTAATGCGAGTTCACGAGTGGGCACTAACACCAAGCCTTGAACGTGTTTGTCGTCGCGTCGCAACCGCTCAAGCATAGGAATGCCGAAGGCGGCGGTCTTTCCAGTTCCAGTCTGCGCCTGGCCAATCACGTCTCTTCCTTGTAAAAGTGGAATTATGGCTTGCGCTTGTATTGGAAAGAGCTCTTCAAATTCCAATTCTTTTATGCCCCTTAAGATTTCTGGACTAAGGGGTAAGTCCTCAAAGTGTTGTATTGTTTGCATGTTTTTTCCTCCTTCATCACAAAATTAACATGGCTAAAAGAAGTTTTCAAGAACTTCTTTAATCAGCATGAATCTCGTGATAAACAGCACTCTAATGGTGCCATCATATAAAAAGGTTTCTTGAGCGTCATGACGAATTTTCCATCAACGCTTCAGTAATTAGGGGAGCTCAGCTCTCAAAGCAAGGAATTGGTTTCTCTTGTAGATGTCGCCGTTCTTTTCAGCTTCATTTATCATGTGTTGAACCCATTCTTTAAGCTCTAAAAGATACTCATCACTTAGCGATAGTTTCATAGCTTATCACTCTATTCTTGAATCGTGAGGTACCCTTTGCTTCTCAACCATGCTGTTTCATTTCTTCTGTACCGCGCACAAATGTCCCCTCGAACATCCGATTGAAAGTCCCAAGGAGAAACTAGAACAATGTCTCCCACGCGAACCCAGACTCTTCTCTTCAACTTTCCTCGGATCCGGCAGAGGCGTTCATGACCATCTTGACACTTCACAATGATTCTGTCAAAACCCAGCATCCGAACAGCTATTCCCAACACATCGTTGGCAACAGGCAATTGAATCTTTCCCAAATCATCTTCGCTGACAATTTTTCTTTTGCCCAATTTCTCTCACCTATTTAACTATCTCATACTCCTACTCTCTTTTTGTTATCTACGTGCGTTTTTCCTTCTGTTTTTTTCCTCAGTATGCAATGAACTCGTACAGATGATTTGCATTTTCTACAGTTGGTTACCATACCTGCTCTTAGATTACACAATCCTGTTTACCTCTCTGATATGCTCCTGTTTACCTCTCTGATATGCTCGAAAAGCTTCAGTTATTCGGTAGGCCAAATCTACAGGATAAAAGAAACTTTTCAAGTATGGTAGTGCTTCCGCTCTAATAAAGGCATAGGTGAATAACACTCAAGAATTGCTTGTCATTAATAGTAAGAGAATTGACATGGGCGCTACGCCTGTAGTCAAGTATTAACGACTCTGTTGAAACTTAAAAGTTCCGTGCACATGGAAAGAACACCCCATGTTAAGCTAGAAGTTATTATTAACTGATCTGTGCACAAGTTAATAACACATGAACACACCAGAGCCCTTAGGCGAGAAACCTTAATTTACAATCACATTGAAAAATATGCACAGCTATGCCTCGGTAGCCTAGCCTGGTGGGGCATCGCCTTGGTTACTATGCAGAAGAGGCGGTGATCACTCGAACCGTTATCGTGACAACATCACAGTATGGTTAACCCTTTGTTCGTGAATAGAACAGTAAAAAGTGGCTGAAAGACAGTGGTGCGGGAGGTGGGATTTGAACCCACGAACCCCTACGGGACAGCCGCCTCAGGGCTGCGCCTTTGGCCATGCTTGGCAACCCCCGCATATGTTTATGGCTGAATTAGTCTCTTCAGTAGTAGCATTTAATTAAACATTACCACATGCTCTTAGGCTGAGGTTCTGCATTTAAGTGTTAAATCATTCTGAAGCCTTCTTTTATCGTTGTTAAAACCATGTGTGTGTTGGTTCCCTGTGCACAAAGTATAAGATGGTCTCTGCCGTAGTCTTAAAAACTAAGGCATTCCATTGAGAAGATTCCACATGAAATACGACGCCATCCTTGTGCTCGACTTCGGCGGGCAGTATTGCCACCTCATAGGCAGAAGAATACGTGAGCACAACGTTTATTCAGAAATAGTTCCGTACGACATCTCGCCAGAAAAAACAGAGACACTTAAGGAAAAATTCAACATTAAAGGCTTGATTTTGTCCGGTGGACCAGCCAGCGTTTATGAAAAAGACGCGCCCAAATGCGACCCGAAAATCTTGGATTTGAACATGCCAGTTCTAGGCCTCTGCTATGGGCATCAACTCATCGCACTGTTGATCGGGGGCAGAGTTGAGCCTAGTGTAAAAAGAGAATACGGCTTAGCCTACGTGGTTGTCGACAAGCCTGTGGATGTTTTGAAGGAGTTGAGCCCAAAAGAACGGGTTTGGATGAGTCACGGTGACACAGTCTACGCCCTACCAAACGACTACGAAGTTTTGGCACACACAGAAAACTGTCCAGTGGCTGCTTTTAGGCATAGAGAAAAACCGCTTTACGGATTGCAGTGGCATCCAGAGGTTGTGCACACTGAGAAAGGGCAGCAGATGCTGAGAAACTTCTTATTTGAGGTTTGTAAGTGTGAGCCAAACTGGCGAATTGAAGACTTTGTAACGTCGGCTGTGAAAGAGATAAAGCAAACAGTGGGTTCCGGCAGGGCTATTATTGCCTTAAGCGGGGGCATCGATTCCAGCACGGTTACAGCCCTAGCTGCCAAAGCCTTAGATAAGAATTTAACTGCAGTTTTTGTTGACCACGGCTTCATGCGTGAAAGCGAACCAAAATTTGTTGAGAAAACGTTTGGCAACATAGGAATAAACTTTGTTTCAGTAGACGCCAGAGAACAGTTTTTAGAAAAATTGAAGAGTGTTACGGATCCTGAAGAGAAAAGGCGAATTATTGGCAGAGAGTTTGTTCGGGTATTCGAAACCGTAGCCAAGCGTGTGGGCGCCGACTACCTGATTCAGGGAACCATTTATCCCGATCGCATCGAGTCGGGTTTCAGAAAGTTTTCTGACAAGATAAAGACGCATCACAATGTGGCTGGCTTGCCCACCAAAATGGAGTTTAAGGCCGTGGTAGAGCCCCTACGCGATCTCTACAAAGACGAAGTCAGAAAAGTGGCGGAAAAACTGGAACTGCCGAAAGAGATTGTTTGGCGGCAACCATTTCCAGGTCCAGGCTTGGCAGTGCGTGTAACAGGTGAAGTGACTAGCGAGAAGGCTGAGATTTTGCGAAAGGCGGACAAGATTGTAACCGACGAAATTGAGAAAGCTGGTTTGAAAGACGATTTATGGCAGTATTTTGCCGTGTTAACAGATACCAAATCAACTGGAGTGAAAGGAGACTCTCGAGCCTATGGTTACGCGGTTGCGGTTAGAGCAGTTGAAAGCATAGAAGCCATGACCGCTAACTTTTCAAAAATTCCTTACGATGTCCTAGAAAAAATCTCTACAAGAATAACCAATGAAATCCCCCAAGTTGTGCGAGTTGTTTACGACATAACCCACAAACCACCAGCAACAATAGAATGGGAATAGGACATGTACCTGACCAAACAGGAGGAACAAATGCTCGCTGGAGAGCACGGAGAGGCTGCTCAGATAGCAATGGAAATTCTGACCAGAGTTGGAGACATATATGGAGCAGAAGAAATGATAGAGATTGCAAGTGCCCACACTGTTATGACTCCATATCGAGACATTATGGATGCAGGAGTCGAAATATGCGAAAAATTTGCTGAGTTAGGAGCCAAATACTCTGTTCCAACAACCTTAGACCCAGCTGGAATGGATCTCCAGCGATGGCGAGAACTCAAAATTCCAGAAACCTACGCGGAAAAACAGATGAGAATTGTACACGCCCAAGAAAGACTTGGTGGAATTCCAGTATGGACATGCACCCCTTATTTATACGGCAGTGTACCGATGTCGGGTCAACACTTGGGGTGGTCTGAATCCTCAGCCGTAGTTTTCGCCAACTCTGTAATTGGCGCGAGAACAAATCGGTTGACCGCTGTAGTCGATATGGCTGCTGGAATAGCTGGCAGAGTGCCAAAATTTGGGCTACATCTAGACGAAAACAGACAAGGAAAAGTGCTTGTTAAAATAAATGTCAAATCCAAAAACTTAACGGACGCTAACTATCCAATAATAGGCTATTTCATTGGCAAACTGGTTGATGATAAAATTCCTGTTCTCACGGGAATTCCTCACACCGTCTCCACAGATCAGCTGAAAAACATGGGTGCCGCTATGGCTGCTTCTGGATCAGTGGCGCTCTATCACATAGCCAGTGTTACCCCGGAGGCAAAAAACATTGACGAGACTTGCTTAAAGGGAGAATGGGAAGACACCGTGGAGTTGGGGATGAGGGAGTTAAAACAAACTAAAGAGGAAATGTGCACAGTCAGAGCCAGAGAAGTTGACTTCGTTACGGCGGGCTGTCCCCACTACTCTATTATGGAGATTAAGAAGCTGGCTGCGCTATTAAAGGGCAAGAAAATTCACAAGAGAATCAAGTTTTGGATTTATACAACCAAACATGTAGAAATGCTGGCAAAAAGGGCTGGGTATTCCAGCGTTATCCAAGCCGCTGGCGCACAGATTTTAACTGAAACATGCATGTTAGTCTCTCCAACCGATATCTACGGATTCGAAACTCTCATGACTGATTCAGGGAAATGCGCGTACTATGCGCCTACCTTGTGCAAAACTGAGGTAGTGTACGGAAGCATTGAAGATTGTGTTGAGACAGCAATCAGAGGCCATATGCAATGAGTCAAAATTTTGGTGGTAAAAATGCGGGAAACTAAGCTTGCTCTTAAAGGATGTGGAGTGGTGAAAGGCATCGCCGAAGGAGCAGCTTTGGTTAGTGAGCAGAACCTCAGCCTTTGGGGCGGATTAAATCCCCAAACAGGTGTAATCGTTGATAAAAGACATGAACTATACGGACAGCAAGTCAGAGGTAGAGTCTTAGTTTTTCCGTATGGAAAGGGCTCTACGACAGGAGCCATTGTGTTGCTTGAGGCTGTCAGATGCGAAAGTGCGCCAGCAGCTATCATCAATGTTAGAACAGAACCCATATTAGCCAGCGGAGCCCTAATGGCACGAATATTTTACAAAAAGGAAATACCCGTGGTTGACAGACTTGAAAAAAATCCTGTGAAAGTTATACATACAAACGATTACGTTAGAGTAAACGGAAACGAGGGACTAGTCGAAATTGCACGTAAACGCGCCGACAAGATTAATTGAGGAAAAAGACAAACTTGAAACAGAGAAGCCATGAAAACAGTGAGACTGATTATCCATGAACCCTTGATCAATAAAATAGTAGGGAGTGAGCTTAGTCTTTCACTCGATGATCAAGCCACCCTTGTAGACGCCATACGAGAAGTAGATAAAAGGCTGGATAGAAAAGGAAGTTTTCCTGTGCCAGGCTATCAAAGCTTACTCCATATGATCTATAATCCAATTGCAAATGGATTTTATAAACAAGTGGCAATAGTTGCTCATACAGAATCTGGACAGATGTTAAACTTGAGAGACGATCCCGAGAAAGAACTTCCAGAAGGAACAGCAATCATTTTGATCCCCACAGGTGGATGCATAAGCGAGTGGGAACAAGCCATAGATTATGAAGAATTTTTGAAAGCAATCTCAAACTCTAGGCGGGAAAGAATTAGAGGGGCTCAAAAATGAATCTAGGGTAAGCTTTGCGGCTGTATGAGGTTTCAATAATGGAGGTTTTTGTGGGCACTTCTGGCTGGATGTACGGTTGGAATGAAAAGCAGAATCTAGATTGGTACGTGGCAAATTCCGGCCTAAACGCTGTAGAATTGAATGCGAGTTTCTATCGTTTTCCATACCCGAACAATGTAAAGTCTTGGGCGACCAAGGGAAAACAGCTACGATGGTCCATCAAAGTCCATCGTTTGATTACCCACACCTTTAGGTTTAGTGAACGAGCCTTCGACCCGTGGAAAAGATTTGAGGAATTGTTCAAGCCTCTAGAGCCTAACATAGACCTCTACTTGTTTCAACTGCCACCGTTCGCAACAACAAGTTTGGCGCCAAGACTTGAAGAATTCATCAAGAAAACGAGACTGCGTCAAAAGTTTGCGTTAGAAGTTCGCAATCTAACTTGGTTTGATAAGAAATGGGTTGAGTGGGCTTCTAAGCTTGGAGTAACATGGGTCAGCGTCGATTGCCCAGACCTGCCCCTAAACGTTGTCAACACCAACGGCATAATCTATGAAAGAATGCATGGAAGATACGATTGGTACAGTCACCATTATTCGGATGAGGAGTTAAAAGAGGTGGCAGCCAAAATCCGTGAAGCTAAGCCAGATAAAGCATACGTATTCCTCAACAATAATCATGCGATGCTGGGCAACTCAAGGACAATGTTGACAATACTTAAGGGATGAATTGCAAGGAATTGAGATGAAGCGCTTCCTTCATGTTTAAATCTTCACATTTCTTTACCTAGTTTGGTGTATCTCTTATTGAAAACGTTTCGAGGTTACCCGCGTTACGTAACACCAGATTTTGAACCCTTTGACCCAGTGGAGCTGGCTAGGGAAACAGAACAAATTGTTACCCGAAGTGGACCACACGGACAGGAACGCAAATATGAGGCTTTCTATGCCACAGGTGTTTACGGCGGCATCGCAACGGGCTACTGCATCGGTTGTTGCTTCCGCTGCGTCTTCTGCTGGGTAAGCTGGGGACGTGACTATCCTGAACGTTTCGGACAATTTTACACGCCGAAACAAGTCTTCAACTCGCTAAAGGAGGCAGCGCACAAATATGGAGTAAACAAGTTGCGCATTTCTGGAGCCGAACCAGCCCTAGGGAAGGAACACCTTCTAGGCCTACTTGAATATGTGGAGCGATCCGAATTTCCATTGTTCATTCTCGAAACAAACGGCATACTATTCGGCGCTGACAAAGACTATGTACACAAGATTTCCAAATTTACCAAACCGCACGTTCGAGTCTCCTTGAAGGCGGGCGAGCCTGAAGCGTTCACAAAGAAGACAGGCGCCAAGCCTGAGGCATTCGAAATTCCCTTTCAAGCCATAAAAAACCTTCTCGACTATAACGTAAGCTTTCACGTGGCAGCCATGAGCGCCGACCCACGCACAATGACGCCCAAAGAACGAGAAAACCTAATCAAAAAACTAGCTGAGATTGACCCTCACTTGCTCGTAAATTTGGAAGAAGAAGTGATGGACGACTATGACACGACCCTAGCTAGACTCAAACTCGCCGGTTGGAAAATAGAATGGCCTCTAAGAAGCATCTATACACCCGTACGCGAACTAATAAAGAAAGATAAAACAACCCGTTAACTGAAGTGGCAGAGTCTAAAAAGTACGGGGAGAGGAGGGTAGGTCTTTTAGGGGCTGCATCTTTTGAAATGGTACAGATATTCCTGCGCATAGCCCACAAACTCGCCAAAATATTCTCTGCCAAACGAATTGATGATCCTGTATTCTCTGGGAGTAATCGACTTCTTCACTGCAACCTTTTCCGCAAACGACTGCTCAAAATGGTTTGAATAATTTTCCAAAATTATGCGCTTCATCCAAACATCGATTGGAAACGCTTCCAACTTGTCTAGGGAGAAGAGCAACACGCAGTCAGCCACCTTGGGTCCAACACCGGGCAAAGTCAATAGCGCTTCTTTTGCATTTTCATAACTCATTTTCCTCAAGGCTTCCAAATCAAAAGTGTCCTCATAAATGAGTTTGGCTGTTTGCTTGATACGTTCCGCTCTAAACCCGAGTTTACATTGTTTCAACTCTTTGACACTGGCTTTGGCTAAAGCTTCGGGTTTGGGAAAAGTGAAGAAAGCCTCATTGCGGAAAGTTAACTTTTTTCCAATGCGTATGCACATGTTGTTAATCATGTCCTTGATGGCTGGAATGTTCTTGTTCGTGGCGCATAAATAAGAGATCAGGCATTCCCAGGGTTCTTGGCGCAATAGCCTCAAACCGCGAAACTTCTCCACAGCCTCACGCACATACGTATCTTTTATGATTTCAGAATAGATAAAGGGCAAATCGTCACTTAAACGAAAATAACTCGCCAAGATACCTGTCTTGACGCTTTCAGGATGAATTCTAAACTGTAAAAGGGCGCCGATCTGTCTAATCATCAAAATTTTTTCGCCAACAACGCCGAACCACCAGTCGCCGCGTTTTTCCCACCGAAACGCTTGACCACAAGACAAAGTGTGGTGTAAATCGAACGGCGTTTTCTCCGAGTCTAGTTGAATCTGCATTAAAGCCTCGGACAATGTTAAGCCACGTTTTTACGGTTCGAAAAAGTTCTGCAGAAAGGGATTGCTCCTTCTCTCTTCACCGATCGTGGATGTTGGACCGTGTCCAGGATAAACCTTCACATGGTCTGGTAGAATCATCAGTTTGTTTTTGATTGAGTTCATGATGGCTTCGAGAGAGCCGCCGGGCTGGTCGTATCTGCCCATTAAACCCGCAAACAAAGTGTCGCCCGAGAAAACAATGTCTGAGCCGAGTAGGCAGATGCTGCCTTCAGTGTGTCCAGGCGTGTGTAGCACTCGAAGCTTGATGTTTCCAAACTCGAGGAGGTCTCCGTCCCGTAAGGTTTTGTCTGCCAGCGCGTTCGTCAATAATGGTGCATCGTCTTCATGAATCAAAAGCGGCGCCCCAGTTGCCTCTTTAATGCGCCTATTGCCACTCGTGTGATCGGGATGCCCATGCGTGTTAACAATGAACTTGATTTTGAACCCGTTGCGTTTGGCGTCTCCCACGACGATTGCGGCCTCAGAGTTTCGGTCAAATCCAGGATCGATTATTATGGCTTCTTTGCTCTTGGAGTCGGCGACCAAGAAGCAGTTGGTCCAAAGCATACCCACGGTAAACATTTTCACATACATTGGACAACGCTCTTTTCTGGTGATTCTGTTTCTTTAAATTAAACAGTTGCAAGATAAATTTGTGCCCATTTTAGCGTGTCTGAGTGGCAAGATTAGCGTTAAAATGCTTCTATTTTTCCAGTTTTTCTAGCCATGTTTTGAATTCAAATCCCAGTTGAATTCCCCACGTTGAGTAGCCCTCTAATGATTGGTGGCATGTTCAGTAATTCCTCTTTCCTGTCGCTCAACGCAATGATGTGGGGCAAAGTCGGCATCTCAAATATAACCGTTTACTCCATTTGTGAATGCTGTTCTTCCCGTCGTTCTTTCAAAAGTTGCCCGTTTTGAATACCTCTTATGAAGGCTATGACTTCTCGAAATTTACGAGGCAGATACACTGGGCCTATTCCAGGTCCTCGAAGGGTGAATCCAGTTCTTGTTTGCACTAGAAGTGCAACCGCCGCTACAATGAAAGGGATGATAGGGAGAATGTCCAAGAAAGCTTCTAAAAAGGGAGATTGAAAGAATGCATCTGTTAGAAGAAAACGCATTATCTGTTCAATCCTCAAGATGAAAGACCTCGAAAAAATTGGCCTTAAAAAGGGTTCAATGAAAAGAAGCAGAGAAAACACCGAGCCTATTACGAGAGTTTTCCAAGGATATCTTCTCGTATGCTCTATTGACGAGATATTTGCATAAGGGATTTCCATGACCTTCCTAGAAATGACGCCTCTTCTAATGAAGAGCCTTCGTCCTGTAGCTATCACACCCCAGCTACCAGATGACCAGCTTTTCAACACGTTTTCCGGTTCTGCCAAAGTAACACGGGCCTCGCTGGGCACTTTGGTCAAGCCTCTTTCTTTGATTAATTCTTTTGTTATGACCTCATCAAGCTCAGCTATAAGCTTTGACATTGTTAGGCTCATTGCCCTTTCTTTGGCATTGTCTGAGAGTGTATTCCAGAGGGTCCGATTATCAACGAGCCTAGTAATCGCGGCTACCGAGCCTTCTACATCATCAGGTCCATCTACGTGAATTCCTTCAACTTCGTTTCGAATAAGCCATGCTTGTCCTCCAACTGCTGATGTAATTATTGGAACGCCCGAATACATGAATTCAAGTTGCGTTAACCCTAGTGACTCTAATCTACTCAAGATGATATTCAAGTAAGAAGCTTTGATGAGTAGCACTTTTTCTTGCTCACTTACTTCGCCAAGATACGTCACATTGGATAGACTGTTAGCTGTTTCAACGACTTTTTTGAAATAAGATGAATCGCCCCTTCCAGCTATAACGAAGTGTATATCCTTCCTTTCTTGAAGCATTCTAGCTACCTTTAAAACCGCAAGAGGGTTCTTACGCTCCTCAAGACTCCCCAAATAAGATACTATTTTTGTGTTCTCGTTGATTTTAAGCCGTTTAAGGAAGGGGAAGCTTTTGACATCAGCATTTGCATAACGCTGAAAAATTTCATCGTCAACACCGCCTGGAAATAGCAAACATTTCTCAGCCTTAGCGCCCATTTTGACTTTGGCGTCCTTCTCTAAAGGTGTAACAACGATAATGAGGTTGGCTGCCGAAAAGATCTGTGGAAGTGTGAGCCTGTTCCAAGCCATTCTGAATGATCTTTCAGTTAAAGAGTATCTTTTTGGTGACGGCTCTTGGAAATGAGACATATGACAGAACACTAAAGGGTCTTGATACCCACCTATATTCTTCATTGAACGCCTCCATTCTATAAACTTGGCAACTTCTTCCGGGCCATTCCATAAGGTGCTGTGAGTAATAAGAACATCAAGCTGAAATTCATCCACGATTCTTTCTAACGTCGAAATAAAATCTCTAAAAACTATACGACGAGGAGGCCATCTTGCAATGTAACTGTCTAACCGGATTATGGGTATGCCCAGTTCGCTGTCTTCGGTATACATGTACCCTCCAATTTTTCTCAAGTTCTCTGGCGAAACCACTTCTATTTCATCATGATAGATACTGGTGACGAGATACGCTTTATGTCCAAGCTTAATGAATTCATGAACCATTCTCTGAGCAACTATCTCTTGCCCCTTGCTCTTACTCGTCTGGTACATTATAACTCCTATTCGCTTCTTCAGCATCCTTAGCTCACTTCAAAGTTTCTTACAAATGATGCTTATAGATGTTTAAAATGGGTGATTTTATTTTATATTAAATTCTGCAATTAAAGTTTATGCATCAAAGAACAGTGCGTTTTATACTACATCAAGAATAAATAATCTAGTTAACAAAATACGAGCAACGAGGATATTACTTGAGAGTAAAGATAGTTACAAAAATGGATTGGCCATCTTTTATGAATGTGGCCGTACAGATGAAAAAGGCTCTTAGCAACTATTGCAATTGTACAATTTACGATCGAACTAACGTAAAACCGGGAGACAACATTCTCTTTATAGGCACGGTTTTCCAGCAAACCCTCAATTTCTTAAGCAAATTTCTTGGACAAAGTCACATAGTTTTCTATGGAACCACAGAAGGTCATAGCTTTGTAGACGAGGCAGGCCTTAGAATTGCAAAGCAGATTAAGATTATAGCGGTTAGCAACTTTGTGAAACAAATGCTCGAGGAAATCGGAATTCCTGTTGCTGGCGTAGTGCACTACGGGCTGGACATGGATAACCGAAGAATTGACACTCAATTTTACAAGGTTTTGAAGGAAAAACTCAAGAACAAAAAGATAATTTTTACTGTCTCTGTAAATCATTCAAGAAAGGGATTAGACAATCTACTTTATGGCTATCACCTAGTTGAACAAGAAATTAAAAACACTTATCTAATCTTGCACTCTGAATCAGTGGGTTACTACAATATATCAAAGATAGCCGGAAAACTTAAACTCAAGCGCCTATGGTTGACAAACCTTTTTGGAAAACTAAGCTTATCCAAATTGAACGCCCTTTATAAGCTATGCAGCGTCTATGTGCAACCAAGCTACAGTGAGGGGTTCGGGCTTCCCATGTTAGAAGCTTTCCGATTCGACAAACCAGTGATAGCCGTGGACGCTCCCCCGTTCAACGAAATTATCAAGCAAAGAGAAGACGGAATCCTCGTGCCTGTAAGTAAAATAGCGTGGTTTAACTTTGCGAATCGGGTGCTTTTCAAAATGCACAAGTATCGAGCTGAAGACTTGGCTCACGCTATATTGGAATTACTGTCGAATCAACAAAATGCAATAAAGATGCAAGAGAATATTCAAAAAGAAAAGCACAACTGGAGCGTACATAAGCTATATCCAGAGCTCTTGGATTACTTCACGTGAAATTGTTAGATTTATTTCATAATTAGTTTCAGTGTGACGGGCCCGGGGGGATTTGAACCCCCGACCACCGGGTTAAAAGCCTCACCCAAGAGATGAAATTTTCATCCACTGTCCGATGCTCTAATCCTTGCTGAGCTACGGGCCCTGTTCCCGCCTAAGTTGGTTAGAGAAGCATGATTTAAAACTATTGTAAAATTATAGAAAGCTTAAAGCGATGGAACAAATATTTGCAATGATGCGCCAATTCGAATGGAGGCTCCGGTAGTATAGCCCGGTTAAACACAGACGCATTGGCGCGCTGTGGACCACGTATTCCGGCCTTTCGAGCCGGAGACCCGGGTTCAAATCCCGGCCGGAGCACCAAACCTTCTTTTATAAAAGAAGTTTTATCAAGAAAACTCCCTTTATGAGTTCTTTTGGTTATGAAGAAAGCGCGCGCTACGCTTCTGCACATATAAATTATTCTTTGAATTCGATTGTTATGGGTTTTAGCTTAGACATCCCAGCTTCCGCCCAAAGAAGTTGCACCATGATTGCTGGAGAAATGTAAGGCGTGCAATTAGGCATTAGCTGAGTGGCGGCTTTATGAATTGCATTTTGCACAAACGGTTGTCCAACCTCCTTGAGCGAAAAACGCTTAGGCATGCCGTTAACCATAGTCCTTACATAGTTACAGGGTGTCTCAACTTCAATCTCGAATTCTTGGTCAATTTTTCTGGTTTTAATCACTATTGTATTTCCACAAATTTCTGATTTGATTGTCGCAACCTTCAAATTATCACCTCCGTCTCCGCGTGCGCAAACCCTTCAGTCGTATAATCTGTGTGTCGGTTTTTAATATGTTCTCATAAAAAATGGATCTTGGTATGGTCTCGGTAACTCTGAGATTATCTTTGGATGCGCGTTGTGTATTTTTGTGCTGCGCATGCACAGCAATGTTTATGAAGTATTGCTACATATTATACATCAGTGCACTAGAACCCTCAAGGTGTTAAACATTGAAGTGGCATTTGGCATTGTTGGTCACGCTATTTGTTTGTTTAGTTCTTTCACCAGCAACGGCGATTACAATCGTGGAAGATCTACTGAGCGCATAGCGCACAAGAATGAGAGACAAAGCGTGCACTTCCTAAGCAAGCGGCAAAATCAGCTAAGGTTTCGATCACATTAGGAGAATTACCGCTATATGTGCGCGTTGGTAGCACGCGCTAACAAGTTCTCCATAAACATGGAGAAGAGGTGATAAGACGTTTAAAAATGCAAGGACGAAGAGCACGAATAGCAACTTGGTTGTCCCTGTGAATTTCTATCCACACAGCTGCTGTAGACTTGCACTATGCTTTTAAAGCATGCGAACAAAGAGAGAACCGATAACCATTAGTTTTGCTGGTTTAAAGCTTGCAAGAGGCTTAGATGTTAATGGTTCAGTTGGGCGGTATTAATACCAAGGTTGACGTTTAAGTTGAAGACCTTCAAACTCAAAAAAATACGTAGGGAATAGGGGTTAAAACAGATTAGGGTGAGACAAGTTTCTGCGGCGAGTTTCCGCTATCATTCATTTGATTTTTGAGCCCCAAAATCAAGCCAAACATAATGCAAGCACATTTTTACCAGTGAAACCGTGCTTTGATTCCGGCTGGAGTATCACCCCTGTGGAAATAATCTCCTGCAGCCTTAACTACCATTTCCTGAGTCATGCAATGTTTTCTCGAATCTATTTGTTCACATGCACGCGCGAGACACATGCAGCTGTAGGTTGACAGTCACAAGTTCTTAAATATCTTAATTTCGTAGCCTATGTTACCAGCTTGCAGCAAGTCAAGTCGCAGATACCGACCTTTGTTTGAATCGATAATAAGCGAACAGGAGGTGAAAAGAAGAATGGATCACACTATCATTCACTTCGAGATTCCAGCAGCTAACGTTGAAAAGCTCAGAAAGTTTTACACTCAGCTCTTTGGATGGAAAATCGAGAAAAGTCCCGGGCCCATGGAATATTGGCTAATAGAGACTGTTCCAGTGGATGAGAACATGACACCTCTTAGGCCAGGCGTAAACGGCGGAATGTACAAAAAGGAACGCTCTGAGCTGAAGTCTGTCAACTACATCTCCATCGAATCCATAGATGAATACATAAAGAAAATTGAAAAATTAGGCGGCAAAGTCATATCACCAAAACAGCAAGTTCCCAACATAGGCTGGATAGCAATGGCTGAGGATCCTGAGGGAAACCAATTCGCTCTAATGCAGCCGATCCGACCTGGAAGGTAGTTTAAACACACAGCTCGAAGACGCAAACAATGTAACAAGACCGCTGCTGATCCAGGAAATGCTTCTGCACAATCTTTCTCTAAGTCTTTATTTGCCCATAACAAACTGCGGAAGAAAGAAAACCGTTGAGACCAGAACTGAGACAAACTTCAGATCAAATACTCGTCTGCTTCCATTATCTTTTTGCCATCAACCCAGACACTGCATTTTTTCATGAGTCCGTCTAGATGCGTCTTCGATGTCCAATTTGCTCCAGTTTCATCGGGATAAGGATCGCCAAACGCATGATGAACTCTGGCTTTTTCATCCTGCAACAGGTTTCCAATTAACGACTTGGCCATAAGTTCAAGGTTCGTCGGTAAAGCAAATTCTCCAGTTCGGTTACTGTTCTCATCCGTTTTCAAGTATTCAATCAACTCCCGTTTTAATTGAGAATTGGCGCACTCAAGAGTTTTCAAATTTGCCCTCGAATTTTCTACATCTATGTGTACAGGCATATCAGAATCACTTTCTGGCTTGGTCAAACATCCATATTTGTCACTGAACCAGTCGCCCAATTCATCAATAACCACATGTCCATTTGACTCAGCCACTGCCGTATATAATTCACCGTCAGGCAAATTACCCCATTTTCCTTTCTTATGAAAGATTCCATCACTCTTAACCCATTTCCATTCTGGATTCAATTCAACTCTTAACAGCGTGCCCGCAGGATTTCTCACATCAATTCTTTTGGCACCCTTAACTATTTCATACAGTTTCTCTGTCAATTCCGCGATTTGGTTATAATCAGAGCACATTCCTTCTTCCATTAAGCGTTTCTCGATGCTTGGCATGTGTCCGTGTCGTGCATACTTTAACGCCATTTTCATAAAGGGCCGTCTCAAAGCGTCGAGTTCTCCCTTTCTACTTTCTGCCGCCCAAAATGTAACGTCAACTTTAGGAATAGCGCTCTCAATCTCTTTGGGAAGACTTGTCATGGGTCTAGTTCCATAATCTTCAAGAACATACATTTCTACGTAGGGTGTGACTTTTTCGGCTGCACGCTTCAACGCATTGCCAATTGAACAAGTGCCTTCATCAGTGACTATCAAAACATGCTCTCCAGACTTAACGCCCATGCAAACTTCAACAGCATTCTTAGCTCCCTGAAATAATGTTCCCATGAGTTCACCTTAAACAGAAGAGATTGAGAGTTAAAACGTTTAAGGCTTATTTAGTCACTAGGAGAACAATCTCAGATCGTGTGCCAAACAGAATAGAAGTTTTCTCCATAAACCATTATACGCTAAAGAGGATTCATAAAAAGCGAGAACGAGGGAGAATGACAGACAGAGAGGTGCGACCTCTTGGTAGAGAGGAGTGGTACAATTATCTCTGCCATTCTCCCCCAAAATATTTCTATGGTGGATTTGTTTCTTTTAACTTTTTCGGGTACCAATGGCTTTTAACTTTTCAATGTATTCTAAATGTCAAGATAGAATTTACTGTTTCAACGCGCTAGAGCCAAATAGTGTTTAAGTTCAGATCCTTTTAGAACTCTTCCCTATGAAGTTTAAACTGCAATAAGCACTAAGATTTAGAAGAAAATGTTGGCGTCTCTGAGTTTTGCTTCCACTTTTTGCAGCCCGAGTTCTTTAAGCACATCAGGTTTGGGCAATCCGTTTTGATCCCAGCCTACCGCTTCATAGTATTCTTTCTTTTCTTCTTCAAACTTTCCTCTATCCACTGTTTTGCCCTTGTAGGGTCCAGATGGCAAAGGCTCATAAAATCTTGCCGGGTTGTCATCATCGGCGTTTGGTTTCCATTTTAGGTCTGGTCCACCGAGGAGCAACATGGCGCGTTGAAGTTGAAGTATTCTCAATCCATTTGTTTCACACCATTCTTGACGCGCTGTTGTCCAGCCTGTGATCGCGTCGAAAAAATCCCAGATTAGACTGATGTCCACGGAGAACGTGTTAAAGAGGCAATATACGCCTGAATCGTGTAAGATGGTGTTTAACTCGCTATTCTCGTGCTCAGTTGGCAACTCCGCCACCGAAGTATGGTCGCCAGCCTGAACCGAACAAGCATAAGATATGGCGGAGGTGTAGTCTCTGCCACTTCTAACTCCATGAGCGCCAATAGCCATGCCCTTCTCATGAATCGCATAGTTTGTCAAGTCCCTTCCTTTCAGTTTACTCAATTTAAGCGCTGCTCTATAGGAACCCTCCGCTAGTATGTTACCGACTCCATCTCGTTTGGCAACTTTTTCAGCGAGTTCAGCAAATGCACTAGGTTTTCTCCATTCGAGTTCAATTCCATCCAGATCGCTTTTGTTCAAAATGCCTCTCTGATACAGTTCAGCTGCGAATCCCAAGACGTTTCCACCCTGAATTCCACAAAAGCCCAATTCATCAATTACGGAGGCTAAGTAAACCGAATCCTCCGGCGTGAAAATGCCGAGGTTAGGTCCGAGAGACGCCTGCAATTCATAGTCTGGGTTGTCGCTTATCGCGCCTTTAAACTCGCCAGTTTTGGGCACTGCAATCTTTAGGCATGTCGTTGGGCAACCGAAGTCTCCCCAATATTTTTTGATCCAAACTCTCTGCTCAAACTTGTCAACCGCAAAACTTTTTTCATCGTGCCACTCTTCTTGCCAGTTTCTAACAGGTTCAGCACTAGTTTTGGCGCCAACGTTATAGCCGCCTGGACCAGTGCCCCACATCCTGAAAGTTTCTTCGCCGTAGCATTTTTTAGACACCATGTCTATCAACTCGGCGACTTTATCCATGTTTTCAACTTCTGGCAGCGGATCTAAACCTTTGGCAACTACAGCCTTTAGATTCTTTGAACCCATGACGCCACCGTAACCACCGTAACCTGCTGCGTGAGTCCACTTTGCCATTACGCTGGCTATTCTCGTCTTGTTTTCGCCCGCTGGGCCAATATATAAAGCTGAAGGCTCGATTAGTTCTCCATACTCGGGAAATCTTGCTTTGAGTTGTCTTCGGGCTTCGGCTATTAGAATCTTGAGGGTTTGTTTTCCACCCTTGCCCCAAATGTGCGAGGCATCAACTATGGAAACGTCATTATCGAAAACGGCTATGTAACGGGGTTTGGTTGCTTTGCCAGTTATTATTAAACCATCGAAACCAGCACATTTTAAGTCTACGCCGAATTCTCCGGCAACCGTTGAGCCCACCATCCCATTGCTTTGTGGGGATTTGCCAGACACGCACACTCTGCCTCCTGGATAGAAACCCGTCAGTGGGCCAGTCAACACCAACAGTATATTCTCCGGCGAAAAAGGATCAACCTCCTCCCATTTGTCACCCAGCCTATCCCAAAGAATTTTCGCAGCGAGGCCACGACCACCAATGTAACTTCTCAAAACGTCTTCGCTGAAAGACACCTCATTAATCTTTTCGGTTGAGAGGTTGATTTCGAGAAATTTTCCAGCGTATCCATGCATTTAGATGTAGTCCTCTCCTGATTCTCCGTATAAGTTGCTAACCAAGTCTCGGGTTACATCCTCTGGCTTGCGTGCATAAACCTTGTAGAAGGATCCCCACTCAGTCCTTTTCACTATTCGGAGCGCGTCCCATTTTCCCTCTCGACAAACTTTGGCGCATTGGGGTTTTCCCTCACATAAGTTACAGATTAGAATAGATTTCTTAACTGGATGAAGATGCGGGACCCTTCCTGGACAAGCCTCAATACATGCTCCGCAAGCGTTGCACTTCGACTCATCAACAAGAACCGCTCCTGTCTTGGCACTTATTGACAACGCACCTTCAGAGCATGATCGCACGCAGGGATAGTCTTCGCATTGAACGCAAAAGTGTGGAACCTCAGCACCAGGCACAAGCATGAAAACACGGATCCTGGAAGCCTCAGGCCAAATTCTCTTTTCATGAAAGAGCGAACACGCAATTTCGCACTTTCTGCATCCACTGCATTTCATATAATCTCTAGCAATCCATATTCGGTTTTTAAAACCCATGCAACATCACTTTAAGTTCACGTTGATATCATCATGTTAATCATAAAGATGTTACTGCATTAACAACAGCTCTTATTAGGCTTACTGTCTAAAACAACTTCTGCGCGTTACCTGTCGAAAATGCTCAGCCGTGCATTATTCCAAAATTTCTGCTTCCAAATACGTCTGAAAAGTTTTTGTTACACGTACATTTAGGAACTTTCCTAAAAAAGAATCAGTGATATTCTCAACCACCACGGGCTTGTACGCGAAGTTTCGACCTATCCACGTACCAGAAGTTTTCCCTCTTTCATCAACCAGAATCTTTCCTTCCCAACTCATCCATGTCTTGTTCTTGTCGGACGAGATTCGCCTTACCAAATCCGCCATTCTCCTGCTTCTTTCATTCACTTCCAACGGCGAAACGTTGGGTGCCATTTTCTCAGCTACGGTTTTGGGTCTGGGAAAAAACTTTGAGACGTTAACAACATCGGGTTTGATGTCCTCAATCAAGCGAATGGTGCGTCCGAAAGCTTCTGAACTTTCACCTGGAAAGCCACATATAACATCAGTTGCAACCGCAATGTTGGGTATAGCGTCTCTAAACGCCTCCACGATACGTTTAAAATCGGTCACTGAATAGAAACGGTTCATTCGCCTCAACACTTCATCGTCGCCGCTCTGAACAGGCAAATGTAAAAATTTAAAAATGTGCTCGTTTTGAAACGCCTCAACCAACTCCGGCAGCATGCCTAAGACATAGTGAGGCGTCATCATCCCAACCCTAACAAAGAATTCCCCCTCAATCTCGCAAACTTCCTGTAACAAGTCCGTTGAGTTAACACCGATGTCACGTCCATAGCAAGCCATGTCTTGACCAGTCAACCAAACCTCTCGAGCGCCAGAATCCAAATCTTGCCGAATCCTTTTCACAATCTCTTCTATTCTACAACTCCGCAAGCGACCGCGTGCAAAAACCACGCAGCAATAACTGCACGAGCCCAAACAGCCGTAGGCAACAGGAACTATGCTCACCACAGGATTAACTGCACGTCTGGGCAATTCAAGACAAGGCTTGGTCTGCGTGCAATCGCTAAGCCAAGTAAACCTTCCTCCAAGCATCACTTTCTGTACAGCATCAACAATCTTGGCGCCTGGATTTGGACCTAAGATTCCGTCAAACTTAACCTCGCGTTTCAATCTCTCATAATTTATAAGAGACAAACAGCCAGTCACGATTAGGCGCTTATCCAGATTCGAAGCATTCTTCAAGATTTCAATAACGCGGTTTTCTGTAGGCGTTTTCACGGCGCAGGTGTTGTAAACCAAAACGTCAGCATCCTCCAACTTATCAACAACGTCACACCCAGCCTCTAACAAACAACCGACCATAAATTCTCCGTCAGCCAGGTTGGAGGAGCAACCAAAACTTTCCACAAAAATTCGCAGATGTCTTTTCCCTGTCAAATTTCAGCACACCTCCACTCAAGCCCACTAAAAACAAAGCAATCTTAACAACCCCGAATATCGCTTTTAATCACACGTAACAAAAACATAAACATTCCCTACACACCACAATTAACACAAAACAGCAACGGGGATCAGAAAAGAAAAGGTAAATCTTAAAAGAGAATGTCTCAACATATTTAAATCATATTTAAATCCTAACATATACTTATATAACAATTCATCCATGTCTTTGTTTTTTACTCTTCAGGAGAGAAACAGGAGGTGTTTGATTGAAGCTGATCACGTTATACCTCCCTGAGCCTTACATCAAAGCGTTAGACAGTCTAGTAGACGAGAGATATTACCCCAACCGAGCAGAGGCAATACGCGTGGCTATTCGAGACCTCATCAGTGTGGAGGTGTGGAGGAAAAACACTAATGCCGAAGCCGCACGCTAGAACTCGCTCTTTCAAACGGCGCAAGAGTACAGCAGAGGGGTTGCGTGAATCAAGCCGCTGTCGCATCGTGATCATCGGTGTTGGCGGGGCTGGAAACAACATCGTAAGTCGATTAATGGATGTGGGCATCACCGACGCCGAATGTATAGCCGTAAACACCGATTTGCAGCAATTAAGCGCCTCCAAAGCCAACGAAAAGGTCTTGATAGGTGAGAAGACAAACAAGAGCAAAGGTGCTGACGGAGACCCAGAAATTGGAAGGAGAGCGGCTAAAGAATCGCAGGCGCTGATTCAGAACCTTTTGAATAATGTTGACGTGGTGTTTGTAACTGCTGGCTTGGGCGGTGGAACAGGAACTGGGGCTGCTCCTATAGTTGCAGAGATTGCCCGCGGCAAGGGAGCTGTAGTCGTTGGAGTTGCGACCACACCCTTCAAAACGGAGAAAGAAAGAATGGAACGTGCCATCAGAGCATTAGAGGATATGCAAAGAGTCTGCGACACCTTGATAGTTGTCGACAACAATAAGATTCTTGAAAAAATTCCCAGGCTTCAACCTAGCGAAGCCTTTAAGGTAACCGATCAAATGGTAGCCAATTTGATCAAGGAAATAGTAGAGACAATTTCGGCCCCAAACTTGATCAACTTAGACTTCGCCGACTTTAAGACTGTTGTTAGAAAGGGCGGATTAGCCGTAGTCGGTATGGGGCAGTCGGATGCTCCAAACAGAGCTGAAGAGGCTGTTCGCATCGCTCTTGGGAGTCCGCTATTCGACATGAGACTTGCTAGCGCCACGGGCGCATTGGTTCATGTCTCTGGTGACAATCAGCTGACGATTGAAGAAGCAAACAGAGTTGGAGAAATTGTAACTGAGATTATGGGTCACAAAACCTCTGTCGTTTGGGGAGCGAAAGTGGATCCAGACACCGACGGTTTTCTAAAAGTTACACTTGTAATGACTGGCGTGCACTCGCCTTACACATTAAGCTGGTTGGAAAATATCATGCCAAAACTAGACGATTTAGAATCACCTTATGGTGAACCTGAAAAAACGCTGCCAATTGACTTAGGCCTAGATCAAATCGAAGATTTTGAAGAATAGTCTTCCATAATCTCTCTTTTTAAGTAAAACGCTCCTCTTTGAAGTCTTTTTGCCCACGTTATTGGTTTTCCATGCGGAATGGTTTCTCCTCTTCTGATGGCTTCCGCAACGCTATCTGAGTTTGGATAAGAGTCGACTAAGGTGAAAGCGTTTCCAATTTCAGCAGCGTGGTGTGCGTCGCTTCCAGCGGTTTGTGGAAGTTTCAACCGTTCGGCGAGCCGGCGATTCATGCGAGTTATGAAAAAGAATGGAAGAGACGTTGAGTTGATGACCTCCACTGCATCGAAGTTTGAGCCGGCGGTTATGTTCAGTCCGAGTCTGGTTTTGAGAACCACGGTGGGATGTGCGGCCACTGCGATTCCACCCATATCATGAATTTTCTCAACAGTTTCTACTAGGCTCAGTTTAGGCGCTATGTTGGTTTTCACGTTTAAAGCTAGAACGTGACCGTGTAAGGTTTCTATTTCTAACCCTGGAACAATCACAAGTTCGCTCTTTCCGATGAGCTTGAGGGCTCCTGCAACCGTGTTATGGTCTGTGACAGCAACCCCGTCTAATCCCTGTTTCTTGGCGTAGTGTATAACTTCTTCAGGGGTAGTTGTGGCGTCTTCAGAATAATATGTGTGCACGTGCAAATCAATTTTCAAATGCAAACTTTCTTTCACTTATCTTATTTTGCTCCCAACCTTGACTGGGCGGTCCGGAAGGAGCATAGACACGGTTTTTTCGTCTTCTGCGGCCAGTATCATAACAGTGGATTCAACGCCGAAAATGCGTCTCGGTTGCAAATTGGCTATAACTGCCACTTGTTTTCCTTCCAATTCTTTAGTAGAATAATACTGGGCAATACCAGCCATCGCTTGCCTAAGTTCGCCCCCGCCGATGTCGATGAGGAGTTTGATGAGGTTTTTGGATTGAGGAACCAGCTCAGCCTTTGTTATCTTGCCTACTCTGAGGTCCATCTTCGAGAATTCTTCAAAAGATACGATTTTAAAGCTTGATCCAGTCTTTTCCATAGTCGCTATTTCCTCACTATTTAATTGGTGGAGAGAAAGCGATGCTTAGCCTTATTTATCTTATGCAAAATCGAATGTTAAACAGCTAATTTTTGCAGCTTTTCCTTTTCTTTCTTTATGTCTTCGTCTTGAATTTTTTTGAAGAGTACTTTGGGCTGGTTGATTTGGTGTCTGCTTAGTATTTTCAGTTCTGAGGCTGAGTCCCAGTTTTGCTTGTGAACCGAGTCTTCCAGATTTAACTGTTGCCAGAGGCTTTCTGTTGAGAATGGTATGTATGGTTCGAGCAAGATTGCTAGAGTTCTCACAGCGTTTGCACTGAGGTAGAGACATGTTTTCGCCTTTTCCTTATCAGTCCACGGTTGTTTTCTCTGAAAATACTGATTGCAGAAAGTTGAGAACTCTATTATCTTTCTGAGCCCTCGGCTTAACTCGTTTTTTTCTATTTCCCTGCCTACCTCATCTGCCACTTTCTTGATTTTTTCTTCAAGTTCTCGGTCTAGCTCATAATATTTTTCTGGTTTCAGCACCGTCCCCCCATATTTTGACCAGATGAAGGTTAGGGTTCGATGGACAAAGTTTCCTATGTTGGCGATGAGTTCATCGTTTATCCTTTTCTGGAATTCTTCCCAGTCAAAGTTCAAGTCTGTTTGACTGTATGGGGTTATTGCGGCTAAATAATATCTGAGATAGTCAGCTGGAAACTTATCTAGAAAGTCTCTTAGGCTGACGTACCATTTCAAGCTCTTCGAGAATTTTCTCCCTTCAAGAAGAAAATGACCCCTTGTTGGAATTAAGTCTGGGAGCTTGTACTCTCCCTCACCCAAGCGCATGGCGGGCAGAAACAGGTAATGATGATAAACTATGCCTTTTCCGATGTAATGATGGATTTTGGATGCGTTCCATGCTTGTTTTCCGTTTATTCCTTTCTCTTCGACGTGTTTGAGTGTGGTTGAAATGTAGCATAAATGGTTGTCAAACCAACCGTAGAGCACTTTACCCTTTGCCTCTTCCAGCGGGATGGGCACACCCCAGGTTATGTCTCGGGTTATGTCCCAATCTCTTAATCCCTCTTTGATCCAGTTTAGAACGTAGTTTTTGACTTCTGGTTGAAGGTTCTTGTTCTCCTCTAACCATTTTCTAAGGGTGTCTGAGAATTCTGGAAGCTTAAAGAAGTAGTGTTCGCTCTCCTTGCTGGTCGGTGTACCTCCGCATATGGCGCAGTGTGGATCTTTGATTTCGCCGGGTTGGAAGGTTCTCCCACAAACATCGCAGCCATCTGAGTACTGGTCTGTTGCGCCGCAGTATGGACATGTACCCTTCACGTATCTATCAGGCAGAAATTTTTTGTCGTTTTGGCAATAGGGTTGTAATATGGTTTGTTTGAATATGTAGCCTTTCTCATAGAGTTTTTTGAAGAAGTGCTGGGTCAATTCTATATTTTCTTTGGAACTCGTCTTATAAAATGTGTCAAATGATATTCCTATGTCGCTGAAATCTTTAAGATCTCTCTTGTTCCAGTATTCTACAAATTCTTCAGGGCTTTTTCCTTGTTTTTCCGCTTCCACTAATATGGGGGTTCCAAAGTCATCTGTCGCCGAAACGTGAATGGCATCATAGCCTCTAAGCCTGCAGAAGCGTACGAATATATCAGCGGGCAAGTATGTTGAGGCTATATGCCCTAAGTGAACTTCGCCGTTGGCGTATATCAGAGCGGTTGTTACGATGATTTTTTCGAGCGCGGTGCACCTCCAACTTATGCCATAACATTTTTGCAACAGACATACTTAAGCAAAACGATTTTTGACTCAAATTTTTTGTCTCTTCTATTGAAGACTCTTTACTATGAAGTTGGGACCAAACTCGAAACTTTAAAATTAGAATAATCTATCCGCCACCTACTGGCGGCAATATAGCTACTTGGTCGCCTTCTTTTAGTTTTGTCTTTAACCCTTGCAGCGTTGCGGCGCTCTTGCCGTTGACTAGGAACTGTAGGTAGCTACGTACGTTGCCCAACTCATCATAGATGTAATTATTAAATTCTTGTCCATGTTTCTCAGACAGTAAATGAAGCAGTGCGTCTAGGTTTGCGGCGCTGGAGAGTTCTATTTTTTCTTCTTTCTTGCCAACAATCTCGCGGAGGGTTGTGAAAAACTTTACAGTTACGCTGGTTGGCATTTTGACTTATTCCCGGTTCAGCGTCTTGTTAATAGCTTCTTCCATGGTGTGTCCGTGGACGTAGACGAGTGCCTTCTTAATGCCTGCCACTTTTTCAGCCGTTATCTTTATGTCTTTGGCGAACTTGAAGGCTATGGGACAAAATGGACTGGTTGGAACAAAATCAATTTTAACCTCGCCTGGTGCTTGCTCTAATACACCAGTTATGAGGCTCATCTGACCGAAAGTCAAGCCGGTTTCGGGGTCAATAATCTTTTCAACTTCACTTTTTACTTTTTCTTCCAGCTCTGTCATGGAGTTTTCAACTCTTCCTTTTGCCGAATCTAATTTCATGGAGTTGCGCCTTTAATAATATTGCGTTTTTGATGCATGCGCCAACTCAAAGCCATGGTTTTGGGATGCGAAGCCTTGGCTTCGTCTAAGCGGGTTATAGCCGTATTTTGCGGAGCTTTGCGAACCAAGTCTGGGTTTGTGTAAGCTTCCTTAGAAATTTTTTCCATGACCTCGACAAAACGATCCAGCTCTTTTTTGTCCGCAGATTCGGTTGGTTCAATCATAAGGGCTTCCTCTACAATCAGCGGAAAATAAATGGTGGGCGAGTGCATACCGTAGTCTAAAATTCGTTTGGCAACATCCATCGCGCGCACGCCAGTATCTCTAAAGAGTTTTTTTGCGCTCAGCGCACATTCATGTTTTCTGGGTCGCTCAGTAGCATAGGAGAGTTCAAATCCCTGAATCTGACTCAATTTTTTCGCCAAGTAGTTTGCGTTCAAAACTGAAATCTCAGCAGCTTCCTCGAGTCCTTCAGCGCCCATACTCAAGATGTAAGCATAGGCCCGCAATAGAACGGCCACGTTTCCATAAAAACCTCTAACTTTACCGACACTGTCAGGCTTGTCATTGTCTAAAAAGTAGCGTTTGCGTTTGTCATCGTAGGCTATGCGTGGAACGGGCAAAAACCTTGCTAGTTCTTTGCAGACGCCTATGGGGCCAGCGCCGGGGCCACCGCCACCGTGAGGAGTTCCAAAGGTCTTGTGAATGTTAATGTGCACAATGTCGAAACCCATGTCGCCGGGTCGTACCTTGCCTAAAATGGCGTTGAGATTTGCGCCGTCGTAGTAGAGGAGTCCGCCAACATCGTGCACTATTTGAGAGATTTCCTCGATTTCTTTCTCGAAAATTCCTAAAGTGTTAGGATTGGTTAGCATTAGACCAGCGGTGTTTTCCGAAACCGCTGCTTTTAAGGCATTTAAGTCCACGCATCCGTTTTCATCTGAGGGAACAACCACGAGTTTGAATCCAGCCATGGTTCCGCTTGCTGGGTTGGTTCCATGTGCTGAGTCTGGCACGATGAGTTCTGTGCGCTTTTCAACGTCGCCGTTGAGCTTGTGAAAGGCTCTCATGATGAGTGCGCTGAGAAACTCAGCTTGGGCTCCAGCGGCTGGTTGAAGGCTCACTTCATAAGTGCCTGTGATTTCCGCCAGCCAACTTGATAGCGTATATAAGATTTCGAGTATGCCCTGAACCGTGCTCTCGTCTTGGTAGGGATGAATATCACTTATTCCAAGCGCGCTTGCTAAGGAATCGTTAATTTTTGGGTTATACTTCATGGTGCAGCTTCCAAGTGGATAAAAGCCCAAATCTACGCCGTAGTTCATCTGAGACAAACGGACAAAATGGCGAACTACCTCTGCCTCAGACAACTCTGGCAAGTTGGGCGGAATTGTCCTGCGCAAATTTTTTGGCAGAGTGTTTATCATATCGCCTACGGATGCTAGCATATCTTCTTCGACGGTGGGCACACTGTAACCTCTCTGTCCCTTTAGTCCCAGCTTGAAAATGGCGGGTTCTTCCCAACTGGCTTGCTTAAACATGTGTCTTTTTTCACCTCTTTGTGGTTAAAATGCTCTCTAACGCTTGGGCCAGACTGTCTATGTCATTTTTAGAGTGCACCTCTGTGACACAGTAGAGGCTGGTTTCACCCAGTTCTGGAAACTCTTCGGCGATGTTTTTGCCTCCATGAATTCCATATTGAGTGAGCAATATTTCGTTCACGTTTTGAACAGTCTTGCCCGTCTGGTTGAAATTTATTGTGAATTCCTTGAAGTGAGGCAACTCAAACACGGGAGCCTTAGCTCCACTTATTTTGCTTAATCGTCGCATGGCGTAGCTTGTCTTCGTCATGATTGTTTGACTCAGTTCTCTCAAGCCCTGTGGCCCAAGAAGAGCAAGATAGACTGCTGAGGCTAGGGCACACAAGGCTTCATTGGTGCAGATGTTAGATGTGGCTTTCTCCCGTCTAATGTGTTGCTCTCTAGTTTGCAGAGTCATGCAGAATCCTGTTCTGTTTTCGTCCAGCGTAGTTGTCATGCCGATTATGCGCCCAGGCATTTGGCGAATTAAATCCATTTCGCCTCGGCAGGCAAATAAGCCTAGGAGAGGTCCGCCGTAGTTCATGTGGTTGCCTAGTGGTTGTCCCTCACCTACCACGATGTCTGCACCGTATTCGCCTGGCGGCTTAAGCACTCCAAGCGAGATAGGGTCAACACCGACAATGAACAAAGCACCACAGTCATGCGTGATTTGGGCGATTTCTTGGATTTGTGTTTCAACAAAACCCAGATACGAGGGATTCTCAACATAAACCACTGCGGTTTTGTCTCCACACTGACGCTTTAACTCTTCTAAGTTAAGAAGCCCAGTTTCTGGGCTGTAACCCACAACATTTATACGCAATCCAACAGGCTCCACATAAGTTTGAAGCGTTGCCAATCTTTCGGGATGAATAATCTTTGGAACAGCAACTTCAGTTCGGTTGTTGAGTCTGTTTGCCATGCGAACAGCTTCACCCAGCGCTGAAGCCCAATCGTACATGGATGAATTAGTCACATCCATGGCTGTCAATTCACAAATCATGCTCTGATACTCAAACATGACTTGTAACATGCCCTGCGAAATCTCTGGCTGATAGGGCGTGTAAGAAGTGAGAAATTCAGAGCGCTGAATAATGTTGTCAACAACCGCGGGAACATAATGAGGCCAGCAACCTACGCCTAAAAAGCTGGGCATATCGCGACCAGTTTTGTTTTTAGACAGAAGAGACTCGACATGCCTTCTTACATCGAGCTCTGACATAGGCTTGGGCAGATTCAATCTCCGTTTCAGTTGAAACTTCTTAGGAACGTCAACATACAGTTCCTCAGTGCTCTGAATTCCAACATCATGCATCATTTCACGCTTTATTTCTGGAACGGAATTCGGGATATATCTGTGAACGCGCGACTCGGTCAAAGCGACTACACCGCCAAAGATATGGAAAGGTAATTTTCTCTAACCTTTCTTTAAGTTATTGCTTATAGGCATGCCTCTAATGAGATAAAATGGCATCGAACAGCTGCAACTAGAACCAAAAAACGGTTTATCCATTGTTTTTTGGCACTCATTCAAGACAATCCTTTCGGTTGAGTTGTTGAAAGCAATAGAAGTAAATATTCCAATAACCAAAAGATAAGCAATCAATAGTGGGTAAGACTCTGGCTGGGAAAATTAAGGAGGAATCTGAATGAGTGAATTGACCGAGAATAAGGAGAGAGTGTTGAAAGAGATAATTGCGCGGTTACATGCCGGAGTGTCGCCAGAAGAAGTTAAAGAAAGGTTTAAACAAGTTTTAGAGAGCGTAACCCCAGTAGAAATAGCCAAGATTGAACAAGAGCTCATAAAAGAAGGGCTTCTTAGAGAAGAAATTCAAAGGTTATGTGATATTATCTAGCCGTTTTCAGAGAGCATCTGGAGAAACAAAGACTGGATATTCCTCTTGAACATCCAATTAACATACTCATGGAAGAGCACAAGATTATGCTGCAACTCGCAGAGAAACTTAACACGCTTGCAAATAAAATTCAAGCAGTAAGCGACGTAAGGTACGTTGGCGATGAAATACATAATCTTGAACATATAGCAGAGGGCTTTCGAGATTCAGAAAAACATTATTTACGAGAGGAAAATGTGCTTTTTCCAGGTCTAGAAAAGCATGGTATCACAGAGCCGCCAGCCATAATGTGGATGGAACACAACCAGATAAGAGAGAAAAAGAAACAACTTGGCAAACTGGTAAAAGATTATGATGCTATAAGTTTTCAGGATTTCAAGGAGCAGCTTGGTGAAACCGTTGAATCTTTAAACAACCTTCTTCCGAGTCACTTTTTCAAGGAAAACAACATACTTTTCCCAACGGCACTTCAGGTAGTTGCGAATGAGGAATGGAAAGAAATTAAAAGGGAGTTCGATGAAATTGGTCACTGTTGCTTTACACCACCTCAATTGGCAGGAGCGTCTCCAATGGTAGAAGTTAAAAAAACAGAAGCTGAAGCCGTGACTGCGTCTGAAGGGATATTGCAGTTTGAAACAGGAACCCTTTCAAAAGAAGAGCTAGAAGCTATCTTAGACACCGTTCCAGTTGACATAACCTTCGTCGATAAAGAAGATGCTGTCAAATACTTCAGTAAGGCCGAGAAAAGGATTTTCGTCCGCACAAAGGCTGTAATTGGAAGAAAAGTGCAACTGTGTCATCCGCAGAAAAGCATCCATGTGGTGAATAGTATACTGGAAAGTTTCAAGGCAGGCAAAAAAGATGTAGCTGGATTCTGGATTCAAAAAGACAACCGTCTAATCTACATTAGATATTTCGCGGTAAGAGATAAGAATGGAAAATATTTGGGAACTATGGAAGTGACACAAGACATAACCGACATCAAAAAAATTGAAGGAGAAAAACGACTTCTAAACTGGGAGACCTCACCCTAAAAAGGCTCTACGATTTAACGTTGACTTGACAGGTTTATACTGTCATATGACGTGTCAACCAACAAATATAAGAAACACGACTTTTCCCTTATGCCATTGTTTGAGATTGTATTCAAAGTAACGTATGACTGCCCATCGGCAACATTTCACAAAAGTTTCCATCTTTGAAGATGTTTACTTGGTGCAACCGAGAACATGAAGTCATCGAAGTAGTTGTGGAAAAAGCAGGTGAAGGGCAAGAAAATGACCTGCCACGCGTCTGTGGCTACGGATCTGAAAAATGCCGGAGGAATCTATGAGGACAAGTCGGTTGTGGTAGACGGCAAATTTGTAACGTCGCGCTTTCCCACCGATCTGCCTGACTTCTGCCGTGAAACCTTGAAGGCTTTGGAAAAAGCGGGTGCAAAAAGCTAAGAAATGCCAGTCAAAATAGTTAGTCAACTAAAAAAGCCTCTGATTTAAAGAAATCTTCAAAATCAATGAATTTTTGGACGAGAAACTATTTTAGCTTTATTTCCAAGAGCGTTTGAGTTGGCCCAAAAAATCACATAACACCTTTAGCATTAGTCAAGGAAAGCAAAATCAATTCTCGTTGCCACACGTTTCCATTACTGTTACTGTAGGGTTACAGTCACACAGCTTTAAAAACTCTCAGCTATAATTGGATACTTGACGAGAGGGAGAAAAAATGGTTTCAAGACATAGTGTTGAAAAATTTGAGAGATGTCTGGAACAAGAAGAATCAGTCAACACCGCATCTGAAAGCAAGCAAAAACTGGAAAGGATTCTAACCTCCAAGGAGAACGCATTGGAACCATGGTACTTCACTCACACATGAAGAAACTACAAATCGAAGAGGAAGAGTGGAAATGAAAAGCAGAGGAATTGGAAAGGTTTGGAGGGCCTCTACTTTTCTTTTTGCATCTCTCCTTCCTCTCTCCTGTCTCCTTCGACGGGGTTCCTCCAAACCCCAAACTTCCAAAGATTCGCTAGTATTTGTTCAGGGTTAAAACAGTCCTTTGATGTATCCTCCGTCTAGATTTTTGACAGCCGTGGCTCCATTCGCAGTTTTGGTTATGAATATTTTTTCCATGTTTGCTCCACAACCATCTACTCCATACAAATAAGTTCAACACTTACGCAATTCATTTTACCCCAGAAAAAAATAATAAGATTTTAGCAAATGAAACAAGGTGACCCAAATATGAGCACACTCCTGCCAATACCTGTAATAGCTATTGTGGGAAGCAAGCGCTCAGGCAAAACCACAACTGTAGAAGCCATAGTCAAAGGATTAACTGCAAAAGGATACAGAGTCGCCGCGGTCAAACACATTCATGAACCAGACTTCACGATGGACACTGTTGGAAAAGACACTTGGCGATATGCCCAGGCAGGCGCCAATCTCATAATTAGCGCCGCAGCTAAGGAACTGAGTATAATCAAAAAGGTCGGCACTACAAAGTTCAGCCTCAGCGACATCATTAAAAACTGTCAAGATGACGTGGACGTGATAATCATCGAGGGCTTTAGAAACCTTGTGGCGCAAGATCCCCTTGTGCCCAAAATTGTCACAGCTAAAACGTCTGCAGAAATCTTAGAAGCCTCGAAATTCCTTAAGCCCATACTAGCTTTTGCTGGTCCAACTCCGCCGCCGACAAATGAAGTTTCGGGGTCAAAAATTCCCTACGCTGATTCAATTAAGGAGCCAGAAAAACTTGTTGACTCAGTGGACAAAAGAATTGCGTCTGTCATTAAAAAGAGAAAAGAACTTAAACTCCAAGAAACGGTGGAAGTTCAGATAGATGGAAAGACCATACCACTGAACCAGTTCGTTCAAAAAATAATGAGAAATGTGCTCTTCTCCATGGTTTCCACACTGAAAGGAGCAACCCTAAAAGGAGACGAAAAAATACTGATTGCTCTGTCCAGTTCTCCAAAAAATCAGTAGACGCTCGTTCAAGCAATGCTCAAGATTTTTGGGGCTTGGAGGAGCCTGCTGAGAGAGAAAGGAGTCCACTCTTTTGTGGAAAAAACCTGTCAGCTCCACCAAGCCTTTCCAATTTTGACGTGTTTGGGATCATAGGGCTTTGAACGCCTCGAACCATCGATTGTAAGACGCAACCATATCCAACGAGACGCTCGGTTTTCTCGCTTCGAGTATGCTTCTAAAATCATTCATAGTGATCGGTCTAGGCTGCGCCTGTCTATCCTTAGCTTGCCCAGATTCAAAAAATTCCCCAACCACTTTAAGATGTGCCGATTGAGCAACGTCTCGTATGTCGCTGCCTGAAAATCCTTCAGACACGCGGCCCAAACCGTAGAGGTCCGTGTCAGGCGCCAAGGTCAGGTGGCTTGTATAGAGTTTGAACATGTGCAAGCGTGCATTGAAGTCTGGAAGGGGAACCAAAATGCGCTTTTGAAATCTCCTTATGAAGGGCCAGTCGAGATCCCATGGCTTGTTTGTGGCTCCAATAACATAAACGTGAAGATTTTTACCCTTGTCGATAACGCCGTCCATTTCCTTCAAAAACTGGTTGCGCACTCTAACTTCTCCGCCAACCTCATTAGTGTGTTTTCCAATAAGCGAATCCAATTCATCGATAAAAACAATGGCAGGTCGACCCTCAATGGCTGATTTTCTGACGGAGTTGAACAGTCGAGCCACGTTCTGCTCGGCTTCGCCCAACCATTTAGACATTACTGAAGCAGCGTCTACAGAAACGAAGGAAGCGTCTATTTCGGTAGCCACAGCAGCTGCAAGCAAAGTTTTTCCACATCCAGGCGGACCAAAGAGGAGTATTCCTCTGGGCCAGCCTAATGGGAATAAGTCGGGTCTCTGAACCGGGTAAACAATGGCTTCTTTGATGGCTTTCTTGGCTTGTTCTAATCCAACAACCTCGTCCCATTTTACATTGGGTTTTTCTTTGAGCACAAGCTCGTCAAAGGAATCCTTTTTTGCTTCTGAAGGCGGTGTTATCGCTTCTTCGGCACGTTTTTCTTCAGCCGGTTCTGGCTCAAATGAGCCGCTAACTCCTTGGAGGGCTCTTATTCTTTCCTGATAAGCCATGGCTCGTTGAATGTAGACTTTGTTCAATCCGTAATCAGGGTATAACTGAACCAGTTTTAGCAGGGTTTCGATGGCCCTTTGATACATGGTTATGGCCATTCCCTTAGAACCTTGCTTGTCGAGTCGCACAGCCTCTATGGCGTAATTGGTTGCAGCTTTCTCCATCTCGGAGGATGCGCTCAAAATTTCACCTCTGGATCATTATTTTTCGCTTCTGACCCAAGCTCTCAAGTGCCCTCTGAACTTCAGCTTGAGGAATGTTTAACTCAAGCGCGCATTGGTCGATGTCGATTTCGCCTTTGCACTCCTTTGCATACTGAAGGATTGCGTCTTCCAAGGATGACTGCCGTTGGATTGTGAAAGAAACGCCGCGAAGCTCTACGTCTTTGTAGGACACGTATGTCTGATGTTTCCTTTCTTCCTCATTTTCCATTGGCTGGCTAACTTCGGAGCAGGTGGCTGCAAGTGCAATCATCTGCTTTTTCACGTTTTCCCTGGTTTCGACTTTTTCAGTGACAATAGGAACGGGCGGCGCAGGAAGCTGCTCAACTAGTTTCTGTTCAAGAACAGCTGAAACTTCTTTGAGTATCTCCTCGCCTGCTTCTGTTTTGCTCACAAGAGGCGTTATTGCATCGTATGAACCAATACTTGTCATAGCCAGTGTTTCACTGATACTGTCATTCACGTTCTGCAGTTCTTGTGCCACGTCGGGCATGGTGTTAACAAGCGCTTTGGTTAGAACGTGAAGGCTTTTCAGAGCCGGTTTTAGGTCGGCCATTATTTCGCTTATCTCTTTAATGGTTTCGAGCCTTAGAATTATGCGCTCCAAAGCGAGCTGGCACTGCGCCACCATGTTAAGAATTTTTCTAACTTCAGCCAACTCGTTAGCGCAGATTGCTGCTCTTTCCCTTCTTTTCATTTTAATTTCTCTAACAATCGCTTCGAAGAGAACTCTGTCTCTTGCACGCAGACGAATCATAGCCTGCTCTAACTTCGTGCGCTGAGTCTTTAACTTTCCAACTGTGTGAACGATGACTTCCCCTATCCTTGGAGGAGGCTGGAACAGCTTGACCACGGTTTTCGCAGCCTCCTAGCTCCGTTTGGTTCTCGTTTTAGGCGCTTGTCGTGCTGCCGCTCTTTACGTGGACAACAACTGGGGGTTCAGGCAACGTGGAAGATTCTGTCGAAACAGGTTTAGCGTCTTCTTGAGTTTGTTTTTCTGGAACCGATGCGTCTCCTAGGAGCATGTTGGAGAGTTGGCTTCTCATCAACTCTAGGTCATTTTTTTCAGAGTTTGTCTTTGTGAGTCCTTCCTGTATTATTTCCATGGCCGACTGGTAAGCGTTGTCGTCTATTCTACCGATTTCTCTTTCAATTTCTAGGTGGATGAGAGCTGAGTTGAGTTCTCGCACCTGCTGATTGCATTTGGCAATTTGTTTGTCTATATTTTCTAAATTAGCTTGAGCCTCTGCCTTTAACTGGTTGAGGGCGCCCTCAAAATTCTTGTGAAGTTCGTTAAACATTTCGGGTAGAATTTTCTTTTTGTCTAAGAGTTCAGTGAGGGCTTGATCTTTTCTCCAAATCAATGGAATCTCGTCGCAGAGGGTCTTAACTCTCATTTTGAGTGTGGGCAGTAAAATGATGTCGTCGCCGTCTGTGCGGAATTGTTCACTCGTGTAGCGTACAAATTCACCGTCTCCGTGTTCAAGAAATACCGCGTTGACTCGTCCATTGGGGTTGACTGCAAAAGACGCGATTTTGCCGATTTGTCGACCGTACTCGTCTTTTACGGGTTTGCCCAAGTATAGAAAAAGGTTGGATGAAAGTTTGGACATGCTTTTTCATCTCATGTTCATTTTTGATTTTGGTAGCGCTGTTAAGTCTGTGTTCCAGACGTCGTGGTCTTTTCAGTGAGGCTAGGCATTCCCGCTGGCAATTCTGGGAACTTTTCTTTGATCCGTTGTTCTGCCACTGTAGCTGCTTCAGTCAGTATTTTTTGTGCGTCCTCGTTGGCGGTTTCAAAGTTGATGGTTAAGCCTGTGCTTTGGCCAGCGTCGATGATTATTCCGCTCAGTAGATTTCCAATCTGGCCCAGTTCTCTTTCGGCTTCTGGGAATATGCTTGACATTCCGGTTCTTACGGTGCGCAAAACGCTTACTGCAGGAGCAAGCGTGGTGACAATGTCCCCGAGTTCTGAAACCGTCTTGAGCCTGAGAACGATTTGTTCTAGTGCTAATCGTGCGTGCATGATCATTTTTTCCATCTTTCGCACTTCGGCCAGTTCGTTGGCGAAAACGTTTGCGCGTGGCATGTCGTGTTTAGTGTAGGCTTCAACTATGCGCACAAATATGGATTTGTCGCGTTCTGTGAATCTTTCACCGGCTTGATCGAGTCGTTGGATTTGCAACTCAATGCGTCGGATGGCGAAGTCTAAGCGTGGTTTGAGTGGTCCTGAGGGTCGTACTGCCTCTTTTATTCTCGTGCCCATTGGTGTTTGGTCTTCTCTTTCTCCCCATTTTTTTGCGAATCTTTCTGACATTTTTGATTCCTCTGGAACACGTGGATGGTTTAAGCACTATTATGCATGGCTAACATGCTGAAAACATTGCTGTATATACGTAGCAGTATACCCATGTTTGGCTCTGGTTCTATCCTTTAAATTTTTACATGCAAAGAGTCTAGGCCAAGTGGGCTCTGTTAAACATAATCGTGTAGGTTAGACTGAAAAGCACCTTTTTGCGCTAACTATTTCTAAAGGTGAAAAATTAAATGGGTGAAAGATTTCGACTAATTTCAACCTTTGGATTCTTGGGGTTCATAGCGGGAATCTTTGCCAACGTTACTTACAAGTACTTAATCCCATGGTTGAGCCAAATTGTGTTTCCAATGATTGGACTTGACTGGATTTTGTCAGGGGTAGCGGGTGCCTTCCTAACGCTGGTTCTAGTGACTGCTTGGGCTTACGTAAGCGGACCCGAATAGCCATAAGCCTTCAAAACTTCCTATTTTTCTTTCTGTTGAAGGAGTGGTAGTTCTAATGCTGCTTTTGTGAGGCGTGTTCAGTAAATAGGCTGAATAAAATGTGCTCTGGTTTAGGGTCTGTATCCGTTAAGCACGTGGACAGCGAGAACAGCGGATGTTATGTCAGCTGTTGTTCCCGGGTTTAATTTGTGCACAGGGTCGCGGAGTTTTTTGTCGAATTTCATCAAACTTTTTGTTCCGGTTGGAGTTGTTAAACCGCCTGCTTCCAGGATCTTTTTAGCCATAACTGAGACTTTTTGAGACTTTGATATTCCAACTTTTCTCGCGATTAATGTGTCTCGCACCTGAGACAAGATTTTTAGGAATGTGTGCACAGTTGCCATGTTCACATCACCAGTTTCTTTTAGTTGCCGGATTAAGGTTGGATAGCCTATGTCGAAAGTAATGTGATAATTGTTTACCCATTCTGAGGAAATCGAGTCCCAAGCTGATGAAATCTTGAAAACCTCATAGAGGGAGACTTTGTCTTCCAAGATTTTCCGTTTTGAAGCCGCGTCTGTCACATCGAGTTTAGATGCTTTGCCGAGTCCTCCAGGTTGAGCTACCGCTATTGCATCGTAAACCTCCACCGCATCCATGGGAATGGTGGATTCCACAACAGATTTGAGGTTTCTCCTAAACCTATCAATGTTAAAGAACGCATCTTCAGAGTAAGTGAAACCAGCAGCAATAGCCATGGGCGCGAGCAAAATTATTGAGCCTAAAGCAGTGTTTCCACCATGCTGCCAGGTTGCCACGTCAACAGCAGCATCTTTAATTATTTTTCCAACTCCAACCTTGTCTAAACCACTAATTTTTCCTGCTTGCGCCCCTATGCCTTTTTCTGCAGCGTTTCTAAAATGAGGCGCTACAGCAACCGCTGAAGCCAAAAAATGTTCGTATCGGGTTCTCTCAAAATCAGCGGTTCTGTGAACATTGCCAGGTTTGGGATAAGCGCTGACTTCCAATAGAAGGGCGAGTTGTAGGCATTTGGAAACATGGTCGGTTAACTCACCTGATGCTTTCACGGTCAATGGGGTCGAGACTCCGTGATTCCTTATGTGGTTATGGCGTGTAATTTAAATAGACCTTGTGTAAAAATAATTAATCCTGTGTAAAAAATTACACAGCATCGTCAGGTGAACAACATGTCTAAACCCATTCTTTCACCCAAAGAAACAGCATTGTTAGCAATTTTCGCTTCTTTGCAAGCAGTTCTAAGCTCACTGCCCTATTCGATTTCAATAGGTGTCTCAGGTCAAATAACGTTAGGCGTTATAGGTGCTGCGCTAATTGGAATCATTATCGGACCGTTATTTGGAGGATTAGCCGTGCTGATTGGTTCTGTTATCGGTATGTTCATAAATCCTGCAGGAGCAATCTTCGGTGTTCTGTCGGTTTTGCCTCCAACTTTAGGCGCTTTAGGTGCGGGCTTCACAATGCTTAAGCGAAGTTATGTCCCTGGCACAATAATTCTTGCTTCAGTCCTCATTTTCTATGCCCATCCATTTGGTCGCGAAGTTCTTTTCTATCCATTTTTAGACATAATTGCGATAATCGTAGCCTTTGTTTTCTCGACACGAATGGCAGTTTGGTCCTCTCAGCTATTGGACATCAAAAAATTAAGTTTAGGAGTGCCTGTGGCTGCTTTTGTTGGCACTTTAACCGATCATATGTTTGGTAGCGGATTGGCAATATGGTACTTCAACCCAGTACTCACACCAGAAATTTGGAGTTTTGTCATGTTTGTTTATCCCATAGAAAGAATAGTGGTCGTCATCTTAACATCAATTATAGCAGTACCCTTATACTATAGCTTGGAAAAAGTGGGACTACTCAATCTCACCAGCTAACTCTCGGACTATTTTCTTTAAGTTCTGGGAACATAGTTTACTTAAAGGCTTGTGAATAGTATGAAAGCTAGGGAAGGCGACTTCGTCAAAACCTCTGATGGCATCATATTTGACGTTAAAGGATTGGTTCATCCGATGGGAAAAGTCATTGCTTTTATTCGTTTCACTCCAGACGCAAAGGGTAATCGGAAACGAAAAGGTATAAGCTATAGCAAAGTTTACCCGCTTCAAGAACGTTACAAGCTGCTTAAGGAAAGGTTTCCTCAATACCTAGTTCATGATCCTGTTTTTGACGAGTGGCTATGCGAAGTGCCTATCAGAAAGGTGAAAAAACATTACAAGCCAATTGGTTATCTGCTTCGGCTTAGGCGAAAGAGACGCTTAAACAAAGTCGAAACCCAAGCGCTTCAGTTTGCCGAGCTGTTGAAGAGACAAGCCAATGTTCCTTGGAACAAACTCGGCGTTTCAGGTTCGCTCTTGGCTGGATTGTACACGCCAAACTCCGACACTGACCTAATCGTTTATGGATCGCAAAATTGCCGAAAGGTGCATGAAGCTTTGAGAGTTCTGGTTCAAGATAAAACTAGCCAAGTTAGGGCTTACAATTTGGAAGAGTTGAAAAGCCTATTTGATTTTCGTTCCAAGGACACCGCAATGAGATTTGAGGATTTTGTTCGAACCGAGTCTCGGAAGGTTTTTCAGGGTAAATTCAGTCAGCGTGACTACTTTGTTCGTTGTGTCAAAGACTGGAACGAAGTGAGCGAGCGATATGGTTCGGTTCGCTACAATCCGGTTGGTTATGCAAAAATAAGGGCGAGGGTGATAGATGACTTGGAATCATTGTTCACGCCTTGTAGCTACAAAATAGGTGGTGTTGAAATTCTTGAGGGTCCCCGCGTAGAATCAGTGGATGAAATCGCGTCTTTTCGCGGAAGATTCTGTGAGCAGGCCAAAAGCGGCGAGGCTGTGATTGCTCAGGGCAAGGTTGAAAGGGTGCAAAAAATAGGTCAGCGGGAATACTATAGACTACTCTTGGGAAACAAGCCTTCAGACCATATGATTTTAGCCTAAGTCAACCGAGACTCTGAGATCTAAGGACCTTTAACGTTTGTTCATAATATTGTGGTCCATAAGTTAGGGTTATTTGATGAAATGTTTTGTTTGGAGTGACCACTTGTTCAAGGTTTCCCTCAACGTGGACCTCTTCGTCTTTTTGTGCTTGCATTCTAAACTCCTCCACATAAGAAACGATTCGCTGAATGTCGTCGGCTTTGGCTCCTGCTAGAATCTTCAAAGGTTCAATTCGATAAATGGATTGAATGAAGGACACGTTTGAATCGTCTGTAACGCGTGCAATTGCGCTAATCCAGCCTCGCTTTAAGATTCGAGTTTTTGCATTGTATTCATTTTGGATTTCTTTCCATTGTTTAACGGGTTCAAACTCTGTTTTGATGGTTTTGTGGCTTCTCTTGTCGTGAAAAATGGCGTAGATTAACTTTCTTCTCTGATGCCAAATAAATTCTTGAGGATTGTAGTTGAGGAATTTCCAGCGTTTCCCTGTTATCGCCTCTTCGGTCTCAAACTCGTTTTGTAGTTGAGAATTCTCTTCTGAATACATCGCCTCTAGAGTTTGACAGAGTCTGGAGAGTGCTTCTCTTCCATATATTATAAGGTCGAGGTCTGAATATTTAGGATGATAGAAGCCGTGGAGCAATGAGCCGAAAACGCCAAAATCGTTTTTTGACAACCCAGCCCTATCGATTATTAGGTTTGAAAGCGTGTGCAGGGCTCGGATTAGGTCATCTTTGGCTGGTTTTTCAAAGAGCTGCTCAAAGGTTTCTTCTGGTTTTTTCGTCTTTGCTATTTGATTTTGTCGAGCGCCTACTAAGCGTGTTTGTAGCGGTGCGTGCCAAAAAGTGTATTGTGGATAGTGTTCCCGCACAAACCGTAAGCCCTCATCTTCAAAAAATTTGTAGTAGACTTGTTTTCCCTTAACACGAAGCGCTTTCGGGTTGTCTGACTTGTAAATGTTCGCAGGTGCGTATTCGGGGTCGCAAATATAAGCCTTAGGTGGGTGAGAATAACCGTACACTCGAAAAATCATTTTGCCATCCGTAACGATAGCGTCACGATCTCTAAGCCTAAATGAACTCAAGTGTTATCCACAATTTCTCCTCTTTTTTCTATTTTGGGGCGTTATCTGAATTTGAGTGTGGTCTCGATATTTATAGAAGCTTCTTCTGGGTGTTCTTTTCATAAGTGTTATTTACGGAGTTGAAACAATCTCACAATTGAGAAATGAAAATTATGTCGGACAATAAAAGAGGTTGTCTCGTTTGTGGCGAGGAACTTGTATATCCAAAAACTGGCAAGTTAGAATGCTTTTATTGTCACCATGTTTATGATTCAAACGCGAGTTGTAGAAATGGACATTTTGTTTGTGACAAATGCCAATACTTGTTAGCAAATGAATTAATAGAGAATTTCAGTATGGCTAGCAGATTGGAAGATCCTTTGGAACTTGCATTGATTTTAATGAGAAAACCACAGATCGAGATGCATGGCCCAGAACATCACTTCCTCGTTCCAGCAGTTTTACTTGTATCATACTATAATATTAAAAAGGATTATGTGGAAAAAGAACTAAAGATAAAAGAAGCAAAGATAAGGGCTTCAAACATTTTAGCAGAGTTCTGTGGATTTTGTGGAGATTGTGGAGCTGCGGTTGGAACAGGCATCTTCATAAGTTTGATTACAAATTCAACGCCGCTATCTACGTATGAATGGAGATTATGCAACTTAATGACTTCGAAAAGTCTTTTCACCATAGCAAATCATGGAGGCCCAAGGTGTTGCAAGAGGAATACGTTCTTGGCCATAATTGAAACAGTGAATTTTTTGAAAGAAAATTTTGGTATCGCGATGAAAATTAACGAGAACATAAAATGTGAGTTTAAAGATTTAAATAAAGAATGCCTGAAGCAAAATTGTCCATTTTACCAATACGTTTGAAGAAATTCTTGACCTAGAAAAGGGTTGAATCTGCTGACGATGCACGATGCACGCACTGAAACGCCCAAGAACCTTCAATTTGATAAGGGACAAATATATTCATTCTCTTGTGTGGCTGAGCCCACTACGACTTGATAATGTGCCCTGTCTGTTTTCAAGTGGTCTACTCGTTCTAGCACGCCCGTCACCTCAATGTGTTGGCTTTTTCTCGCCACGTTTCGGTAACGACCAATCATTGAAACCACAAATGTAGGGATGTGTTCGCTATCAAGTTGGGAGGCTTGGGTAAATGGTTGGTAACGCCTGATGCTGTAAATAGCTGGTCGAAACATGGCTTGATTGTCGTCTTCAACCACACAGCGAAATTTCACCGACTCAACTGGTGTATACCTGTAATCGCCGTATTCGGCTCTGACTTCATCTGGCTTCCTCACAGCATTGTAAACGAAAGTCTTGTCCAAATATTGTCCCCAATTTTTTCCAACCCTGCCGAGTTTACGCTCTGTAGCCAGCCTATTGACAGCAACCTCGATCCTGCGAAAATTCCCTGAACCATAAACAACGAAATCAATGTCCGACTGCGCTGTATGCATATTTAGGGCTATGGAGCCGTGAAGCCCAAAATCTTCCAGTGGTATGCCCGATGCGGTAGAAAGAAGCGCTATCAACCTCAATGCTTTCTCCTGAAGCTCATCTCGCCTCTCCTCTCGTAACAGCGCCTGCAAACGTTGATTCGGCTCATAAACCTCTTTAATGAGGTCGATTGGCGGACTAATAACCTCTTTCTGACGGAACGGACAAAAATGCAGGTAGTCTGGAAAATCTCTGCGAAAAACCTGCGTTAACGTTTGAAAATCTTTGGCCGCATAGAGTCTTTGCGGTCTTGAAAGCTCAACTGCGCCTAGTTTCCAATTTTTCTTGAGAAACCGCAATGGAAAACGAGACCTGTACATGGACGGAATGTATTTTAGAAAGGCGAATACTCGGCGGGGTGGATGCTCGTAGCCAAACGTGTAGAATATGAAGTTGTCACGGGTGAGAATTGCGTCGCCGTCTAAGGGAACCCAAGTCTTCATTGGGAAACACCACGCTGAACTCTGCTGTTTTTTGACACCTTGATTCACTTGTTTGTGTTTGAAGTTTTCTTGCGTACTGATTCTTAATGCTGTCGCTTTACGGGGAGCTTTTATAGTCCTTGTTTACAACATTAATGTTCATTTAAATGAGTCTGGGCTAGGTGCACATACTTTAATGAGGAAGTTTAGAGATCGTGACTTCTTGAGGACCAAGGAAGGTTTCTTCTTCTGCGTTGTAGGCCCGTATCATCCTCCCAATCGTGTAATTTCGTATCTCAAGTATGTTCCCGCTCGACTTGGGAGCTGGGGCAAGGGAAAGTGGCGATTCAAACGAGCATTGAAGAGTTACACTATTCCCAGTCTCTTGGAGACCTTTCGACTGTTGGAAACGGATTATCCTCACTATCTTTTCTATTCGCCTTTTTACAATGTCCTCATGACCGCGGTGCCCCTTCCATACATCAAGAAACACTATAGACCTGAGGAAAAATTGGCTCAACTCCTGAACTCCAAGCGACTCGACCTTCTGCAGAAAAAGGTGAAGAAGCTTGTTTCCGTTCTGGTTGAGAAAAGCGGTGTTTCACCCAACTCGTTTGGGGTCACAGGCTCAATACTGCTCAGCATTCATCGCTTAAACTTTTCCGACATAGACCTAACAGTGTGCGGATTGAAAAACAGTGTAGCCGTGAAGAGAGCCCTGTTAAGCGCTTACTCGCTTCAATTTTCGCCCTTTAAACGGTTTGAAGGCTCCGCTCTCGCGGCTTGGTGTAAAAAGCAGGCGGGTTCTCATCCCTTAACGTCTGACGAAGCCTCACAGATTTACAGGCGAAAGTGGAACCTAGGCTTGTTCGAGGGCACACGGTTTAGCGTACATCCAGTTAAGCTGGAGCAGGAGATCACTGATGAGTACGCAGACAAAATCTATGAGCCGATTGGACAAGCTGTAGTGGGCGCTATTGTCCATGAAAACTCGGATTCCATGTTTCTCCCAGCCGTCTACAAGATTACAGAAGCCAAGGTCATCAAGGGACCACAGGTGAGCGACATAGAAGAAGTCGTCACATACGAGGGCTTGTACGGCGACCTAGCCGAGGTTGGAGAAACTATACTCGTAAAGGGTAAGCTTGAACACGTATACGACAAAAAAACCAAACAAACACACCACCGAGTTGTGGTGGGTTCACCAGAGGGAAAGGGCACAGAATACATAAAAACAATATGAACCGTTACACGCCGAAAAGATCAGCATTTTGAATCCGTCTAGGAGATTGTCTGATTTACTGCTGTAATATTTTTTTAGAAACAAGGCAATATCTGCCAAATAGCAGTCTTTCGCGGGCGTTACTTGCCTTTTCAACGATTTCTACATTCAATTGGAGGGTAATGGTTGAATCTTAATCAGTTTTCGCTAAAAATGAAGTTGTCTGTTTTTAAATAGTTTTTATCGACTCTTAAAAAAGCTTTAATTATATATGGAACAATGCCTTTTTAGTGTGAGAGCTTGAATTATCTTCGGCGCGATTATTTTATTTTCATGGTAATTGGCGTAGTATCTATGTTCTCAAGTGGTTTGAGCAGCCCATTTCTCGCGCCATATGTAAAGCAAGAGTTCACTGCCCCTATATTGCTTGTGGGATTAGCCGTGTCGGGTTATTTTCTTTTAAGGGCGTTCTCAGAACTTCCATTCGGCGTTATGTCTGATAGAATCGGGCCTCGGAAGCCTCTTCTTTTCGGTAAGGTACTCACAATTGTTGCTGCTTTCATTTGCTGGGTTGCAACTGATGTTTATCAGCTCGTAGTAGCACGGGCAATGTGGGGAATAGGTGATGCGGCTTTCTTCTGTGTTTCAACAGTTTATGTGGCAAGCATTTTCTCTGAACGCGATCGGGGAAAGGCTATTGGATTGTTCACATCATTAGAATGGGTCGGCATTTTATTAGGGCAGTCTCTCAGTGGATTTGTAGTTACTTATGTTGAGATTAGGGATATATTCTTACTTAATTCAGTTTTTGGTATTGTAACTCTTTCTTTGTTACCTATGGTCAGATTTCAAGAAGATTGCTCAGATAAGTCATTCGAAGGATCTGTCTTGCCCTCTTGGGCCATGATGCGATCCGCAATCAACTCTTCAGTTTTGATTGCTTCCGTTATGATTTTCTGCATGATGTTCAGGAGTAGTGGGATAATATCTGAACTCTTTCCTCTTTATGTCACTGAAGAATTAGGGGCTTCTTCTATTGAATATGGCTTACTGACAGCCACGAGCACTGGTGGAGCTGCTCTTGGTATGAGTTTGGGTGGCTTAATCTCTGACAAACTTGGGAAAAAGAGAGCACTTGCACTTGGTTTTGGAATTGGAGTTGCAGCTACATATCTGCTTGCAGTGATAAACACTATCTTGCTTCTCTTCCCAGTTATGCTAATGAATGGACTCTTATATGGTATTACATATAGTGTTACACCTGTCCTTGTTGTAGATTCCGTGCCTAGCAAGGTAAGGGGAAAAGCAATAGGAATATATCGCACATTCTACGATTTGGGAGGCCTTTTAGGACCGATCGCAATGTCGGCAATCGTAATGATCGTTGACATACCTCATGGATACTTTGCGGCCTTTTACGTAACCACGGTTTTGGTATTTGCGAATCTTCTGATAGTTTCAATTATCAAAACGAAAAGAGAAGGTGACAAAGAAATTTAAATGAAAATCTTTATCCATTTCATTCTGAGTTTTTGTTTGCATGAATTTTGGTGAGTGAGTTATTGGTCTTGCCCTATCTTTGTTTCCATCTTAGTATTCAATTGATTCCCTAAAAAGAGGGAAATTAGCTGAGCACTTTTCAGTCCAACTCATCGTGAATTGAAGTCTCTACCACGTATTTATCTACAAGAGCTTTATCGCTTCTTCTCTTGGAACGGCAACCATTGTTTCGGTTGCTGCATAGTCTCCAGCCTTTAGAAGCATCTTCATTATAGTCTTCTCGTCGGGTCCTTCGGCGATTAGTACTGTGTCATACCTTCCAAGAGTCCAATAGAATCCTAGAACTTTAACCTTGGACTCACTGGCAATAATCTTGTTTGTCCTTTCAATGTTCTCTTTAGTCGTCTTACCCCTCAACCTAGACAAGATGACAAAGATCATTTTCCACCTACCTCCTCTTATTTTCTAGGAAGGAATTTTCCCTTCCTATCATAGTTTTCATCTTGAACTCTTTTAAAATTTGGGTAAACCAAAAATTACATTCATGGTTAAGAGAGAAGTCTTTGGATGGATGCGGTCTGGATAGAAGACCATTGAACTTAGAGGAGGAAGAAAGATGCTCTCAAATCTTAGCTGAATTGTGTCCAATCATATTTGGAACCTATTTGGATCATATATGGAACCCGAGGGGTAGGCTGTTAGAGAACACATAAATAAACCGCGAGATCACACAGCCAAAACATGTTAAAAATAGCAATAAAGCTAAAACTAATTTCACTCTCTCTTACTTCCCAGAGAGATGCAAAATGGTTTCGAAAGGTAAAGGATTTTCAACCAAAGCCGTTCACGCTGGGGAGAAACGAGATCTCTCAACAGGGGCTGTTGTCACACCGATCTACGAGACATCTGTCTTCGCCTTTTCCAGCACAAAAGAACTGATTGATGTCATGAGCGAGAAAGCAGAAGGATACACATACACAAGATATGGTAATCCAACCGTTAGAACCGTTGAAAAGAAGATGACAGAACTCGAAGGCGCTGAAGACACAGCGGTTTTTTCTTCAGGCATGGCAGCTATAACCACTACCATTTTCACTCTGGTTTCCTCCGGTGACCACGTTGTTTCCACTAGGGACCTATACGGCGGATCTCTTGAATTCTTCAAGAATATTTTGCCGAAATTTGGTGTAGAAGTGAGCCTAGTAGAAGCCACGAACTTCGACGAAATAAAGGCAGCAGTTCGAAAGAATACAAAGGTTATCTACGCAGAAACGCCTACAAACCCCACACTGAAACTTGTAGACGTATCCAAGATTGCCAAACTTGGCAAAAAGAATGGAATAACAGTTGTGGTTGACAGCACATTTGCTTCCCCTTACAATTTGAAGCCCATTCAATTCGGTGTCGACATTGTTGTGCACAGTGCCACAAAGTATCTGGGAGGACACAATAACGTAACCGCAGGTGTGGTAAGTGGCTCTCAAAGTTTCATGCAAAAACTAAAAGAAATGCGCAAACATCTGGGCGGAACCCTTGACCCATTCGCTGCGTGGCTATTGCTACGAGGACTGAAGACACTTGGTTTGCGAATGGAAAGACACAACTCCAATGGTATGCAGGTAGCGAGATATCTTGAAAAACATCCTAAAGTGAAGAAAGTGCACTATCCAGGTTTACCGAGTCATCCTCAACATTCTTCTATTGCAAAGCGACAAATGAAGGGTTTCGGTGGAGTCGTCAGCTTTGAAATCGATGGAGACTTCAAAACGACCGTGAAATTCGTGGACAACCTCAAACTGTGTTTTCTAGCCGCCAGTTTAGGGGGAGCAGAAACCCTAGCTACACAACCTGTCACCTGCTCCCACTATTTCATCAGCGCAGAGGACCGAAAGAAGGCAGGAATAACAGATCAACTAGTGCGACTGGCTCTAGGAATAGAAGATCCAGAAGACATCATTGCTGATTTAGAACAAGCCTTCCACAAAATCTAACTCCTTGAAAATTTTCAAAGTGATCGTTCATGAATCCAGAGGTTAAGAAACTCGTTAAGGACGAACTTTCAGGCGAAAATGCAAAATCCTATGTGGAACAGATTGCACGATTTCATAGAATTCAAGCTTCAACCATGTTTCATGAGGCTGCCAAACATGTCCGAGACACGCTTATCCCAATGGGACTCAAGGACGCAAAAATTGAGCAGTTTCAGTCAGACGGCGAGAAAAAATACTGGACCCACATCTCACCTGTGGGCTGGTAGATCAAGAGCGCTGAACTGAAACTGTTGGAGCCACAGGAACAATTACTGGCGCGATATGCTGACACACCAATGTGCTTACACACATACAGCAATGCAACACCATCTGAAGGCGTCACAGCAGAACTCATTGACGTTGGAACAGGGACAAAACCTGAAGAATACGAGGGCAAAGATGCCAAGGGAAAGCTTGTGCTCGCAACTGGCAGAGCCAAAAAGGTACATGAAGAAGCGGTTTACAAACGAGGCGCAGCCGGTGTCATAACCGACACCCTAGCCTACGAAATGAGAAACGTTCGTGAAAGCTTTGACATACCAGACGCCCACTCCTACCAAGCAATATGGCCTACGAAGGATGTCGCTGACAAGGTAACTTTCGGTTTTTCACTCAGCAAACGCCAAGGAGAACATCTACGAGCTTTGCTCATAGAGAAAAAGACCATTAAACTTCACGTCAAAGTGGACGCTCGACTATTTCCCAGCAATTTAGACGTTGTAACCGCAACCATTGAAGGATCCTCTAAGCCAGGGGAGGAAGTGTTTTTAACCGCTCATCTATGTCATCCTCAACCAAGCGCAAACGACAACGCCTCAGGCAGCGGCCTACTCATAGAAATCGCTCGAACAATCCAAACCCTAATCAATTCTGGCAAAATCACTCGACCAAAAAGAACCATTAGATTTCTCTGGGTGCCCGAAACCTTGGGAACAGTTGCCTTTCTCCACAGTCACGAAGATATACCTAATCGATTGATAGCGGGAATCAACCTCGACATGGTAGGAGAAAACCAAGAATTGTGCAAATCAACGCTTACATTGGATCGAACACCCGACTCACTTCCATCATACCTCAACGATTTAGTGCTCCACCTGATAGAGCAGTCTATGAAAGAATTCGAGATTACAACGCAATTTGGATCGACGTCAACATTCAGGTACACGGTCACGCCACACAGCGGCGGAAGCGACCACACCGAGTTCGTAGACGCAACAATAGGTGTACCATGCGTTATGTTGCTCCAATGGCCAGACACGTTCTACCACAGCAGCATGGACATCATTGACAAAGTCAGCGCCGACAGCCTCAAACGCGTCGGATGGATAACCACAGTTGCCACCTTAACACTGGCAAACGCAGACCTAGAAGACGCTTTCTTCCTCACGGTTCAAACACACTCACGAGGAATCTCAAGGCTTGAGGAGGCACGGAGAGAAGCCGTTCAAAAACTCTTCGAACAGAAAGATGATCCAAAACTAAAGGAAAACAAAAACGAACTTGCCAAAACCCTAGCGAAAACAAGACAATTTTATAGAAGCAAAATTGAACACGTAACGTGGCGTGAAAAAGAAGCCGTTCACTCCATAAAGCGACTTGCAACCAGCCCAAAACTAGACAATCTCATCCAAAATCTTTCAGAAAGCCTAACCAAACACGGAGAAAAAGCCCTTGTTGCAATCGAAGAAACACTCACTTTAATTGCTGAAACTGCAACTGTTCCTATTCCCGCACAACTGGAAGAAACGGCGGAAGAAAGCGAAACCAAGCGCATCGTCCCAAAGCGACTTTTCAAGGGAACACTATCTTTAGACACCTTCAAAAAAATGCTGGGCGAAAAAGAATACCAATGGTATGAAAACACGATGGAAACAGACCCAGACTTCGACAAAAAACTCGCAGATATCATCAATTATATGGATGGAAGAAGGGGCCTTCATGAGATTCTTAGGGCGGTTTCTGCAGAATACACTGAAACCGGCGCCCAACAAGGGTTGAAGTTCATCCGAGATCTCGAAAAAACAAAATTGGCAACTCTAATGGTAACATGAGCACGTCTTGTATCAATCCGGCTGGCATTTAGTGTATTTTGGTTCTGCATCTGTAGAAAAGTAATCTAAATGGGGCAGTTTATACTTGGCACTTCCACGGAAGCTTATCTAAAGATGTCCCATATTTTTTGGCTGCACGATCCATGATTTTGTTAAGCTCTTTCACCACATCTCGTGAGGGCGGGTTCGGCTCATAACTTCGCAGTAAATTCTCTGCAAGTTCCTTGGCTTTTGTTAGTGTATCCTTTCCGCCCTTTAACTCCCACATTTTTCTGTCGTCAATGTTAAACACAGATCCAATCTGATGCACTTCTTTATTCATATATTGAAGCGTCAGTTTCATTGCTCTAATGCTTGAGGTAAAGACGCCTCCAGGTCCGATCTCTCTAAACAAGTCTAGCATAAGTGTTTCATCTTTTACATCTATTCCCTTAAGAAATCTGTGAATATAACCGGCTATTTCGTTGTCTATTACCAGTTTCTCAAATGACTGACAGCTTTCGAATTCTATCATTCCTGCCCCCTCAATCATGTTTATGCCGGCAAGGGCTGCTAGTATCATGCCTAGTGCTCCTTCAGCGGTTGACTGCTGATCAATCGTATTCGAATTGGTCAACCCAGCGTAAAAGTCGGTGGGTAAATTAAAATTCTTAGCTATTTGCGTTGCAGCCA